>Ga0310811_10001142_pt1 | contig 34080 bp, 32 predicted proteins | sample YCmetagenome_FD_207642 | JGI IMG/M metagenome (GOLD analysis project Ga0310811, IMG submission 207642) | Soil microbial communities from experimental microcosm in Duke University, North Carolina, United States - YC | ecosystem: Engineered > Artificial ecosystem > Soil microcosm > Unclassified ...
CGGAGCGTCGTCTCGCCATCATGAAGGACAGCCGGATCGGCAGTTTCGGCACGCTGGCCATGATCGGCTCGGTCGGTCTGCGCGCCGGCGCGCTCGCGCAGATGGCCGATCCTCATCTCGTGGTGCCAGCCTTGATCCTGGCCGCGATGGCCGGACGAAGCGCGATGCCGGGCGTGCTGCTGCTCTCCGGTCCCGCGCGGCCCGGGGGGCTGGCGGCGAGCCTTGGCGATCTCCCGAGACCGCGCGTCTATGCCGGCTGGGGGATCGCCGCCGTGGTCGGCCTGCTGCTCGCCGGCCTGCATGCGGCAGCACTGGCCGCCGCCGTCGCGATTCTGCTCGCCCTGCTGATGGCGCGCTTCGGCCGGACGTCGCTGGGCGGCTACACCGGCGATACGCTGGGGGCTGTGGAGCAGCTCACGGAATGCGTGATGCTGCTCCTGCTCGCCACAAGCCCTTAAAATTTCAGACTAGCGGATACCGCGCTTGATCAGCGGGATCAGGGCGTCAATCGTCGCCGGTGTTTCCACCCCGGCGCCGGTATTGATGTTCAGCCCGGCGAATTTGTACTTCGCCGAAAGCACGCATTGCATCACGGGCAGGAAGCCCTGCAGGTAAAGCTGCTGGTCCAGCGTCGCCGTGATGTATTTCGACTGCAGGCCGGCGATCGTGGCGGGTGCCAGATCAATGCCGCCGACGATGACGTCACCGGGTTTCTTTCCGACCTGCTTCAGCGCCTGGGGAATGAAGCTCGTCACCCCGCCATGCTGCGTGCCGATAGCCTTGAGGCCGGGATGTGATTCGAGGAAGGCGACGAGGATTGGCACCGCGAGCGAGGAATCGCCATCGACCTGCGGAGAGATGTTGAGCTTCGTCACCTTCACGCCCGCCTTCTCCAGCGTATCGGCGAGGCCGCGGTCGGACTCGCTGCGCGTCGTCTCATTGAAGACACCGTATTCCAGCGCGGTGTCCCCGGATTTCAGCCCGGCCGCCAGCATCGCCTGGGCGGTGATCTGCCCGCCGACATAGAGATCAACGCCGGCATAGCCGGTGCCCTTGTCGCCATACATCTTCTCGGCGTCCGGCAGCGGCGTATTGCCGACGGTGACGAGGATGCCCTGCTTCTCGGCCTTGGTGATCAGCGGGTCGAAGGCGGCGTCACCCGGATGGCCGGTGATGCCGATGCAGGTTGGCCGCGCCGCCATCGCCTGGCGGAATTGCGTGAGCATCGTCTCCGGGCTCCAGGCCGAGAACTGCTCGACTACCTTGATGCCGAAGGCATGCGCCGCGTCCGCCGCACCGGTCTGCCGCGCGAGTGTCGCGCCGTCGCCCGGATTGCCGCCCATCTGCATATACATCGTCATGCCGTCGCCGAGCGGGCCCTGGCTCGTCGGCTGTGTCGCATGGGCGCCTGCCGTCAACGCCAACATGGCGATGCCCGCGAGCAGGCCCGTTTTCACTCCCGTCATGTCTGTCTCCCTCGTTTTTTGGTTTTCTTGGGAAGAGAGCCGGCCTTGCGCTATCCGCGATGCAGGCCCACGAAACTGCCGAGCGTCTTGAGCTTGCTCGGACTCTCGACAATGAGATGCAGCGTCACCGCGGCGACGAAGATGACGCCCTCGATCGCCTGCACCCAGAAGCCGGCGATGCCGGTGGCGACGATCCCCGCCTCCAGCATGCCGATGATAAAGGTCCCGAAGAAGGTGCCGACGATCGTCGCCGTGCCACCGAAGACCGATGTGCCGCCGATGAACACGCCGGCGAGCGCGGGCAGAAGATAGCCTTGCCCCTGCGTCGAAAAATAGTTGAGGTTTTCGAGCGTCAGCAGCAGTGCCGCGAAACCGCCGAGCAACCCCATGATGGTGAACAGCTTGATCGTCTCACGCACGACATTGATGCCGGCGACACGGGCGACCTGCCGGTTGTCGCCGATGAACAGCACATGCTCGCCGAAGCGGTGGCGATTGAGGATGAACCAGGTGACGACGGCGATGGCCGCGGCCCAAAGGAATTGCATCGGCAGAAAGCCGAAGAGATCGCCCGCGAAGATTTCGTAGACCGCCGTGCCGTCGAGCTGCTGCAGCGCGTCCGACTGGCCGCCCGAAAGGATGGAGGCCGTGCCCGCCCAGAAGAACTGCGTGCCGATGGTGACGATGATCGACGGCACGCCGACGAGTGCCACCAGCAGGCCGTTGACCACGCCCACCAATGCGCCGCCGGCCAAGGCCGCGAGCACGCCGAGCCAGGGGCTGCCGAGCGAGGTCGTGCAGACGGAGAACAGGAATCCTGAGAAAGCGAGCGTCGACGGGAAGGACAGATCGATCTCGCCGGCCGCGACCACCAGGGTAAGGCCGGTCGCCAGCACCATCATCGGCGGCACGGTGGTCAGAAAGGAAAAGTAGATCGGCCAATGGAGGAAAACGCGCGGCGCGAAGATCACGAAGAACAGCACGAGCAGGATGCAGACGAGGATGATCGGCAGGCCCTCGACATGACCTAGCCGGTGCAGGCCAAGCCCGCGTGCGCGCCCCGCGCCGTTTGTGGATAGATGCGTGCTCATCAGCCCACCCCTACATTGCGGCCGCCGTGCTGAAGATCGATCAGGAATTTCGTGAGTTCTTCCAGCGTCATCTCACCGGATTTGATGTCGGCGACGATGCGCCCACGGTCGAGGACGATGAGCCGGTCCGCCAGTTCGTGAACATGGGCAAGGTTGTGTTCGATATAGATGCAGGCGCGGCCGGAGGTCTTGATGGAGCGGACGAAGTCCAGCACCTTGCGAACCTCGCTGATGGCGAGTGCCACGGTCGGCTCGTCCAGGATAATGAGGTCGCTGTCGAAATGCATGGCGCGCCCGATGGCGATGCCTTGCCGCTCGCCGCCCGAGAGTTTCGAGATGGTCGAATCGGCGTCGATGCCGACGCCGCGGAAGCCAAGCTGGTTCTTCAGGATGTCGTTGGCGATGCGGCGCTGTTCCGCGACCTTGATGAAACCGAAGCGGTTGGTGATCTGGCGGCCGACGAAGATGTTGCGCCACAGCGGCTGTTTCTCGCCGAGGGATTTTTCCTGATAGACGGTCTCGAAGCGCAGGCGGTGTGCCTCCCGCACCGAATAGCGTGTCCAGTCAACCTTTTCGTCGCGGATGTAGAGGTTGCCAGCGGTCGGTCGCACCACCCCGGTCAGGACTTTGATCAGCGTGGATTTGCCGGCCCCGTTGTCGCCGATCAGCCCGACGATCTCGTTGCGCCCGATGGCGAGATCGATGCCGGACAGCGCGCGGATCTTGCCATAGGAGAGGCTGATGCCCTCGGCGCGCACGATATGCTGGTAGCTCCGCTCGGCCGCGGCCTGACTGTCCATCCCCCACGCCCTTTTTCTTATATCTTGGCCAATATGCCCTTTAGGCTGGGCATATCGCGGATGCAGCAATAGTCGGACTTTTGTCTCGCCGGAGGTTAGGAAGCCTTGGAAGAGCTGTCAAATGGTGTTTGCCAGAGCCCGATAGCTTTGGGTCCGACCGAGAGCGAGCGTAAGCTTTCAGATTGATTCAACCTGAAATCCGCTCGCTCTCCGGCCGGTCGCGCAGCTCCCGCCGCAGCGAGTCCAGCGCGCGGCGCAGGATCTCGACCTCGACCCGATCGTAGCCGAGCGCCGCGCGGTCCGCGAATTCGGCAAGCAGCCGACGCTCGTCCCGATTGATGTCACTGCCCGTGACATGCGGGCCGAACAGGGCGACGCCCAGGCTTTCCGCGACGCCGCCGCGGATCGGCACCGCAAGGCAGGGGGCGAAATCGTCCGACGGCAGGCCGGGCCGGTGCCACCCGCCGCGCGGCAGGGCCACGGGTTCGCCGGTTTCGAGGCAACGAAGTACCGCCCCGTCGGTCGAGGGGTCGAGTGTGCTCGGGCCCTGCTCCGGCCAGCCGGGGGCTGCGCCGCTGCGGCGGAACTGGCCGTCCTGCTGGCGGAAGATGGCGGCGGAGACGAGGCGCAGGCTGGCTGTGGGGTGTTCCGTCACCAGCCGGTCCACTTCGTCGAAGCCGCGGACCGTCAGCATGCTTTGGCCCGCCTCGGTCAGCTGCGCATGGGCCTTATGGTAGCGGCGGTTGAAGGCGCGCTCCAGAACGGTCACGGAATGGTGGTGCAGATGCGTGAGCACGATCAGTGCGATGGGGCTGACCACGGCAAGCCAGAGCCAGGCGGGCAAGTGCAGGGTTTCGTGCATGTGGTCGCCAATGCTGCTCACCGTGTCATGCAAATAGACGATGGGCACGCCGAGCACGAAGCTGAGGCAGGCGAGAATGGCGCCGCGACGGAGCGGAATGGAGACGGCGACGACGCGGCGGCGCCGCACGGCCGTTCCGACAAAATAGGCGATTACGCCCTGCAGCAGGCAAAGCAGGCCGATTTCAGCGAGAGAGGGGGTGAAGCCGAGCAGCCGTTCCGGCAGGTTGGTCGATTGGCAGAGTTCGGCTGCGAGGAAAGCGGGCAGGCCGATCAGGTAGCCGGCAAGCACCCAGCGCATTCGCGCCTCGTCCTGGGGCGCCAGGTGGCGGCGGCGCGCCGCCAGCAGGGCGATCGCCAGAATGTCGAGCGGGATGATGGTGAAGAACTGGATTTGCGCCGGAATGCGGGTCTCGAACCCGAAGAGATTGGCCGAAGCCGCGAAGGCGAGTGCGACCATGGCGAGGGCCAGGACCGGGAGCAGCCGGCCGATCCAGACACCCCCCGGCCCCGGCGCCTCCTCGGGAAAGCAAAGGGCGAAGGCGACGAGCCCGGCGTAGGCCGCGCCCTGGGCGAGTGAATCGAGCGTCTGCGCCACCAGCACGCCGGGCGGCCACAACTGCAGCAGGGCGTAATAGGTGTAGTTCTGGCCCGGATTGAACCAGATGGCATAGAGGAAGAAGCCCCAGGTCATGCCGCCCGGCCGCTCCCAGACCAGGCGGAACGCGACAAAGACGAAGGCGGCGCCCACAACCGTGTCCAGCAGCAGCACGAGCTTTGCTGCGAAGGGCAGGGGCGCCGGGGCCGGATGCAGCACCGCCTGCCGGGCCGGCAAGCCGTCCCCGGGCCTCAGCGTCAGGGTGATCGGACGGGTGCTCGCGGTGTATTCGACGCCGCCGAAATCCCCGAGCACGGCAAGGATCGCGCGGCAGCCCTCGCTCCCTGGCCGGGTGCAGCGCATGGCAGTGAGATCGAGCTGCATGCCGGGGGCAAGCCCCGCCTGGCCGGCCGGCGAGGCCGCAGCGCGGATGAAGGGGTCCTGCACGCCAATGATGGTGCCGTCATTGTCGACGGACAGGCCGTAGGAGCCGAGGGGCGTGACGATCCGGGAGAGGTCCGGCAGAATGGTGGCGAGCGACCAGATCGTCAGCAGAACGGCCAGGAGGCGCGACGCCGAACGCATCACGGCACGGGCCCCTGGTTTCTGCGGATGTCTCCTCACCCTCGCGTCCTTTGTGGTGCCACGCCTGTCTGTACGTGCCAGGAACGGTGTTCAGCGGCAAGGCCCGCCTGCCCTGGGCCCTTAGATGTCCTGTCCTGCCGGCAGGATCACCATGTCCCGGATCGTGACATGGCGCGGGCGGGTGAGGGTGAAGAGCAGCGCCTCGGCGATGTCTTCCGACCGCAGCCCGGTCTTCTCCGCCAGCCGCCGCTCGATCTCGGCCGGATCGTCGATGCCCCAGAGCTCGTTCAGCACGACGCCGGGGGAGATGGAGCCGACGCGAACGCCATGCGGCAGCGCCTGGCGGCGGAGGCCATGGACGAAGCTGCGGATGGCATGCTTGCTGGCGCTGTAGATCGGCTCCCAGTGCAACGCCTGATGGCCGGAGATGGAACTGGTGACGATGATATCCCCCTCGCCACGTTCCATCATGCCGGGCAGGACGCGCCGGGCGGCACGGAAGACGCTGGTCACATTGATCGCCATCATCCGCTCCCACGCATCGGGGTCACCCTGCGCGACCTCGCCCGGAATATAGACGCCGGCATTGGCAAAGAGCACATCCACCCGGCCGAAGGCACGTTCGACGGCTTCGACCATGGCGTCTGTCTCTTCGGGCCGGGCGAGGTCAGCCGGGAAGGCGCGGCCAGCCTCGCCCAGGCTTTCCGCCAGCGCGTGCAGGCGGGGACTGTCGCGGGCCACCAGCGCGAGGCGCGCGCCTTCGGCGGCCAATGTCCGGGCCGCGGCGCGGCCGATCCCAGAACTCGCCCCTGTAATGATGATCGTCTTATCTGTCAGCGTTTTGCGCATCTGTCCCTCCGGCGGATATTTGTTCTTTCCCTGGCGAGCATAGAACCATCCAAGCGGGCTTGCCGCCAGTGCTGAGGTCGCTATACGGTCTCCATCCGGTGGTCCGACCAATGGCAATTGGTCGGCCACCTGGATAACGCGGGACTAACCGCGGATTGATAAGTCCGGCATGGCCGGTACACGGATGGAGGAACGCTTGGGCGATCAGAGCCGGACTGCCGCGCGTGGCGGAGCAACTCCATGAGCGCGGCCGATAAGCCGGCCGGTGCCGCGGCACCTAAATCGTTTCTGAGCCGCATCCTGCGCTCGCGCGAGACGGGGATCATCACCGCTCTCGTCATCATGTTCGTGGGCCTCACCATCTTCGCGCCAGATTTCGCCTCGCCGAACAACATGCTCAACGATGCGCGAAACTTCTCCTTCGTCGGCATCGTCGTGCTCGGCCAGGCGATGGTCATGATCACCGGCGGCATCGACTTGTCGGTAGGTTCGGTCTGGGGCCTTGCCGCGGTCTCCTCGGCTGCGATGATGAGCGCCGGCCTCGGCCCGATTCCGGCTTGCGTCCTCGCCCTCGTCATCTCTGGCCTGGTCGGCCTCTTCAACGGGCTTTGCGTGACCAAGCTGCGCATGCCGCCGTTTGTGCCCACGCTTGCCACCATGTCGATCGCCCGCGCGCTCGCCCTGGTCATCACGCGCGGTCATTCGATCGACAATTTCCTGCCTTTCGACAGCTCCTTCTTCAACCTTGGCGGCGGCCAGAGCTTCGGCCTGCCCAATCCCTTCATCATATTCGTTGTCCTCTCGGTCATCGCCGGCGTGGTGCTGACGCGCACAGTCTATGGGCGCCAGCTCTACGCCATCGGCGGCAACGAGCGGGCGGCGCGGCTGACGGGCCTTTCGGTCGACCGTCTGAAGATCAGCGTCTATGTCATTTCCTCCGTCACCGCCGGCCTCGCCGGCATCATCGAGGTGAGCTATCTCTCCTCCGCGATCTCGAACCAGGGTTTGGGCAAGGAGCTCAGCGTCATCGCGGCGGCGGTCATAGGCGGCACCGCGCTGACGGGCGGCGAGGGCACAATCCTCGGTGTCTTCGTGGGTGCGGTCATTCTCGAAGTTCTTCGCAACGGGCTCGTGCTTCTCGGCACAGATGCCTATTGGCAGGGCGTTTTCGTCGGCTCGGTCATCGTGCTGGCGGTGTTCATCGATCAGCTCCGCAAGGGCTTCTGGCGAACACGATAGGCGTGCGTAACGGCGTCTGACCAAGACCAACAATACCAAAATCAAGGAAACGAAACGATGAAAAGAGTTCTGCTTGCGACGGCCGCTGTGATGACCATGGGTCTGGGTCTGGCGAGCCTGGGGGGAACCCGCGCGGAGGCGGCGGAGAAGACCTTCGCGGTGGTGCCCAAGGCGCTCGGTGTGCCCTTCTATGCCGATGCCGAGACGGGCTGCGATGCAGAGGCCAAGAAGATCGGCGCCAAATGCGAATTCACCGGCCCGGCGCAGCTCGATGACGCCGCGCAGATCAGCATCATGCGCGATCTCATCACCAAGCATGTCGCCGGCATCGCGGTTGCGCCGAACAATCCGGACAGCATCAAGGGCGTGATTTCGGATGCGCTCGCGGCCGGAATCCCCGTCATCACCTTTGATTCGGATGCGCCCACCTCCAAGCGCATCGCCTTCGTCGGCACCAATAACGAAGGCGGCGGCGAGACCGCGGGCAAGGCCTTCGCAAAGATGCTGCCCAATGGCGGCACCTACGCGATCCTGACCGGTGGCCTGTCGGCCGCCAACCTCAATCAGCGCATGGCCGGCTTCAAGAAGGAACTCGGCCCGAACTTCCATGAGGTCGCGGGCTCGCCCTATACCTGCAACGACGACACCAACCAGGGTGTGCAGGTCATTCAGGACATCCTGGCCAAATATCCGCATCTCGACGGCATCTTCTATTCCGGCGGCTGGCCGATGTTCGCGCCGGCGGCCTACGCCCGTGCGCTCAAGAGCCGCAAGGCGGATATCGCGGACGGCAAGTTCGTGGTCGTCAGCTTCGACACGCTGAAGCCGCAGCTTGAACTGCTCAAGGCGGGCTATGCGAGCGTGCTCGTCGGTCAGCGGCCCTACGCGATGGGCGTGGACGCCATCGATCAGCTCAACACGCTGTCCAATGGCGGCAAAGTTCCGGCAATCACCGATACCGGCACTGATGTCGTGACCAAGGACAATGTCGGCGATTTCCTCGCCAAGGCGAAGTGAGATGGAGGCCTCCGGGGGCGCCTGCCCCCGGGGGCCATCCGGCTTCGCAGACTGGCCTCGCGGGCTGGGAGAAGGATTGAGACGATGTCCGTACTGCTGACGGTCGAGGGGATTTCCAAGGGATTTCCCGGTGTGCAGGCGCTGAAGGATGTGACCTTCCACGTCCATACCGGCACCATCCACGCGATCATGGGCGAGAACGGAGCCGGCAAGTCGACGCTGATGCAGGTCATCGCCGGCGCGCTGCGCCCCGATACTGGACGGTTGATCTTCGACGGCACGTCGCTCACCCTTTCCGGCACGCGCGATGCCGCGTCCAAGGGCATTTCCATCGTCTTCCAGGAATTGATGCTCGCACCGAACATGTCGGTGGCCGAGAACATCTTCCTCGGCTCCGAACCGCGCATGGCGGGCGTCATGGTAGACCGCGCAAGCCTGCGGGCTGGCGCGCGCGCCGCCATGGAGCGCATGGGAATCGCGATCGACCCCGACCGGCGGCTCGGCGAACTCACCATCGCCCAGCAGCAGCTGGTGGAAATCTGCAAATCCCTCGTCCATGAGCCGCGACTTCTCATTCTGGACGAGCCGACCTCGAGTCTTTCCGAGGCCGACAGCCTCATCCTCTTCCGCGTCGTGCACGACCTCAAGGCGCAGGGCGTGACAATCCTCTACATCTCGCACCGCATGCGCGAGGTGTTCGACAATTGCGATTATGTCACGGTCCTCAGAGACGGGCGGCATGTGCAGACCATGGCACTCTCCGAGACAGACCAGGACGAGGTGGTGCGCCTCATGGTAGGGCGGGATTTAGCGGGTGTGCGCCGCATCCGCCCGCAGAACGAGGGCAAGCCCGTCGTCTTCTCCGTCCGCGGCCTCTCGGACGGCACACGCTTTCAAGACGTCTCCTTCGACATCCGGGCCGGCGAGATTGTGGGCATGGCCGGGCTGATCGGGGCCGGGCGGTCCGAGGTCGCACTCGGCATCTTCGGTGCGCCGCCACCGCAGCAAGGCGAAATCCTGCTCGAGGGCAAACAGATTCGCATTCGCAAGCCGGCCGACGCCATGCGGCTCGGCATCGGCCTCGTGCCGGAGGACCGCAAGCAGCTTGGCCTGGTCCTCGGCATGGGCGTGGGCGCCAATCTGTCGATGGCCGCGCTGGGCCTTGGCACGCTCTCCCAGTTCAACTTCGTCAATCCCGCTGCCGAAGGGCGGCTGGTCGATGGTTATGTCGACCGGTTCCGCATCAAGACCCCCTCGATCGAGCAGCTGGTCGGGCTTCTCTCCGGTGGCAACCAGCAGAAGGTCGTGCTCGCCAAATGGCTCGCCGCCAAGCCCCGCGTGCTGATTGTGGACGAGCCGACGCGCGGCGTCGATGTCGGGACCAAGGCGGAAATCTATACGCTGATGCGCGAACTCGCGGCCGAGGGGCTGGCGATCCTCATCATCTCCTCCGATCTGCCGGAGGTGCTGACGATTTCGGACCGCATCCTCGTCATGCGCGCCGGCCGCATTGCGGGCGAGATTGCCTTCGACGAGGCTTCGGAGGAGCGGATCATGGCGCTCGCGGCTCTGGAGCACGCGCCGGAAGGTCCGGCGCATGTCCCCACGACCTACGGCGAGGCTGAAGCGGCCAGCTGAGGATCGATGTCTGCGATCCGGCTGGCGATGCGGTCCAGCATGCGGTCCCGCAGACCGAGGGCGGCCAGCGCGCCGATCGTGTCCGAAAGATAGGCCACACAGCTGCCGAGGCTGCCGGACGCGGTCGAGATTCGTGCCGCGATCTCGGCATCCGGCAGCTTGCCGGCATAGCGCGGATAGGTGCGGTCGATGACGAAGGTCAGCGCGCGTACGGGGCCTTCCGGCGTATGGGCGGTGACCCAGCGCGCCTTATAGGCGCGGCCGGCCATCTCGCGCCGCCAGACGAGGCGCATCTCGCCCATCGCCTGGTCCCGGGGGATGCGAAAGGCGACGCCGCTACAGGACCCGCCATGGTCCAGCGCCAGCATGAGGCCGGGCCGCTCGGGCGAGCCGCGGCCAAGATGCAGCCACAGGCAGTAGCTGCGGTGATAGCCGTGGATGGTGGCGACGCGCCGCTCGGCATAGTCGATCACCGGATTCCAGATCAGTGAGCCATAGCCGAAGAGCCAGAGATCGCTGTCCGCCGGCAGCGCGGCCATGGTGCGGGCGAGATCGACATCCAGCTCCGCCTCGGTCTGGAAGCGCAGCGCTTCCGGCGCCTCGGCGCGGATGCGGGCGAGAAGGGAGCCATCGGCCAGGTTTTCGCGGGTGATCGCGTATTGCTGCCCTTCCGGTGGCGGCAGGGCGGGAGGCGGCATCTCAGGCGGGTCGCTGTCAGGCATGGCGGAAGGCTAGGAGGGCTGCCCCCAGCGGGTCAAGCCTGGGCGGGCTTTCGTCGCCGCCGCGCATGAAAGCGCGGATCCCGCCGCAACAGTTTGTAGAGACGAGAGAAGATCCGTGGATGCTCCATCAGCTTGTAGATGAAATACTGCCGGAAGCGGCGCCGCAGCCCTGGCTCCGAGAGGTCCGAATAGCGGCGGATGACGCCGAGGGCGAGGGCGCAGAGATCGTGCCGTCCGCGGGCAAGATGGCGGACATATTCCTCGAGCCCGTTACGATAGAAGCGCGGGGCGATGAGGTCGCGCACCCAGAAGCGCGAGAGATCGCGGTCGTTCGGGAATTCAGCCATGAGTTTCGTGGCGAAAATCTCCCGGCTCTGCCACATACGCTCGCTGAAGGCGCTGCTGGAGGTATGGCGGCGGTAACGCATCAGGCTTTCCGGGACGAAGGCATTGCCCCAGCCGGCGCGGAAGAGGCGCAGGAAAAGATCGTCATCCTCGTAGCCGGACAGCCGCTCGTCGAAACCGCCGACCGCATGGAAGGCCTCGGCACGCACGACGGCCGCGCTCGGGAAGATGAACATGTCGGAGGCGAGGAGGTTGTAGAGGCTTTTCTTCGGGTGTTCGGCCTCGGGGTTCAGCGTGCGCAGCAGGCGTTGATGAACCACCCGCGCGTCATGGTCCATCTCGTCGATGTCGCTGTAGGACCAGCCGAGATCGGGATCCTTCGCGAAGGGCTCCATCAGGCGGCGCAGATGATCGCGGTGCCAGATGTCGTCATGGTCGAGGAAGGCGAGGAACTCGCCCTTCGCCTCGGCAGCCGCGATATTGCGCGCGCGGGACTGGCCGCCATTGGCCACCCGCAGCACGCGCTTGGGAAAGGGCGTTTCCAGGGTCTCGGCAAAGTCCGCTGAACCGTCCGCCGACCCATCATCCACGATGAGGATCTCGACCGGCGGCAGGGTCTGGAAAGCGGCACTCCGCACCGAGGCTTCGAGATAGGAGCGGCCGTTATAGACCGGCATGATGACGGAGATGGTGGCGTCGCTCACCGGGCCCATCCGATCAGGGCGCAGCAGCCAGGCATGCCGTAAAAGGCGAAGCGGGTGTCCGCCGCGAGCAGCGCGGAGACGGCCGCATGAATGCCGTATGCCCCGCTGGTGTTCAGCCGGTCGTTGAAATCGTGGAAGAGGGCGAGACCGTCCGGCGCCAGCAGCTCCGGCAGAAGGCGGCACGCGGCCTCTGAGGCGGTCCGGCCATGATCGTGGTCGATGAAGATTGCGCCATAGGTCTCGCCGCGCGCGATGGCCTGTTCCATCAGCGCGGTACCATCACCTTTGCGCAGGCTGTGCCAGCGGCTGAACCCGGCGCGTTTCACGGCGGCGCACGTCGCCGCCTGAAACAGCGGATCGAGTTCAACGGAGATAACGCGGCCGCCGGACCGCCGGGCAGCCACGCCCCGGCACAGGATGGTGGCGGAAAGTCCCCAGGCGCTGCCGATCTCCAGAACATTGCCGCGCTGATAGCGGGCGAGGTCAAAAAGGGTGAGGGCGTCGGCCGGGCGCAGGAAGCCGCGCGGCTCCGTCACGATGAGCGCGCCCTCGACCGGCCATCCGGCGATGAGGTGGTGCCCCGCCTCGGGCGGTGCGGCGAAAAGCGGCCGGTAGGGCGCATAGTCCCGGCCGAGGTCCTCGATCCGCGGCAGGGGCTGCGGCGCGGGCAGGAAGCGCGGGGCGATCTCAGGCGGCCGAGATCGCACGAAGGCGGATCTGAACAGCATCGCGCGTTCGAACCTCCGCGGGGAGCGAGCGTGCCCGGCCGCGCGATGTCGCGCGAATCCGATCAGCTCATGTCACAGTCTTGTGAAAAGGTTGTGACGTGTCAAGCTTGGCGCGCGGCCGCGGCTCAGCCCTGCCGTGCCGCCTCATGATGCCGGATTACCTCGCGGATGACGAAGGCAAGGAACTTCTCGGCGAAATCGGGGTCGAGATCGGCCTCATGGGCCAGGCTGCGCAGGCGCGCGATCTGCTGCTCCTCGCGCGCCGGGTCGGCCGGCGGCAGATCGTGTCGGGCTTTCAGCGCGCCGACCGCCTTGGTGCAGCGGAAGCGCTCCGCCAGCATGTGGATCATCGCGGCGTCGATATTGTCGATGCTGCGCCGGAGTTGCAGCAACTCGTCCATCGCCGTCGGGGCGGGTGAGGGGTCGGCCATTGGTCATGCCTCCTTCGGCAGGCTCTGGTAGATCCGCACGCAGCCTAAAGGCGGCGCCGGGGCGGCGAGATCGGCGGGCCGGCCTTCAGCCAGGGCCGTGAGGATCTTCAGCGGGCCGCCATGGGTGACGAGGACGCAGGCTTTACCCTGGGTCGAGGCATCCGCCCAGAGGGCGGCGACGCGTGCGGTGATTTCCGCGCCGCTTTCGCCGCCGGGCGGCGCGAAGCCCGCGAGGTCCGCCGCCCACGCATCCAGCGCCGCGCGGGGGATATCCGCCCAGGGCAGACCTTCCCAGGCGCCGAAATTCATCTCCATCAGGCGCGGGTCCTGCACCGGGCTTGGTCCGCCCCACTCGGCTGCAAGCGCCTCCGCGACCTGCCGGCAGCGGGTGAGCGGGCTGGTCCAGATCACGCCACCGCGGAGGGGCGCGAGCGCCGCAAGGATCGGCGGAATGTCGCCCTCAGGATCCGCCAGCGGCAGGTCGAGCCTGCCGTAGCACAGGCCGGCGCCACCGGAGACGGGCGGATGGCGGAGAAGGGCGAGGGGAAAGGTCATCGCGCAGGATGGGGAGGCAGCGCGCCGCCTCCCCGGAAAGCTCAGCCGAGCTTGACCCAGGTCGATTTCGGCTGGCTGTAGCTCACCACGCTGTCGAAGCACTTGTCGCGGGCATTGCCGGACTGCTTGTAGCCGCCGAAGGGCTGGGTCATGTCGCCCTCGTCGAAGCAGTTGACCCACACGGTACCGGCCTCCACCTCGCGCGCCATGCGGTGCGCGGCGTTGAGATCGGTCGTCCAGATGCCGGCGGCGAGCCCGTAGATCGTGTCGTTGGCGACCTCGATCGCGTTGTCCACGCCGTCGACCGGAATGAGCGCGGCAACCGGCCCGAAAATCTCCTCCTGCGCGATGCGCATCTTGTTGTTCACGCCGGTGAAAAGCGTCGGCGCGACATAGGCGCCCTTCTCCAGACCCTGCGGCACATTGCCGCCAAAGGCGAGGGAGGCCCCGTCCTTGTTCTTGCCGATGTCGATGTAGTTCAGCACGCGCTTCTGGTGCTCGAAGGTCACCAACGGGCCCATGTTGGTGCTCTCCAGCAGAGGATCGGCCGGGACCCAGCTTTCGGCTTCGCGCATGAAGCTGAACAAGAACTCGTCATGGATCTTCTTGTCGATCAGCAGGCGCGAGCCCGCGTTACAGACCTCGCCCATGTTGTTGTAGATGCCCCAGGCGGCGGTTTTGGCGATGGCGGCGACATTCGGATTGTCGCCAAGCACGATCTGCGGTGTCTTGCCGCCGCATTCGAGGGCGACCTTCTTCATGTTGGACTGGCCGGCATAGATGAGCATGAGCTTGCCGACCTCGGTGGAGCCGGTGAAGCTCACCTTGGCGACGTCCATGTGCAGCGCCAGCGCCTGGCCGGTGATCTCGCCGGGACCGTTGAGGACGTTGAGCACGCCGGGCGGCCCGCCCGCTTCGAGAAAGAGTCGTGCCAGATGCACGCCCGAAAGCGGGGATTGCTCGGCCGGCTTGAGGATGACGGAATTGCCCGCCGCGAGGGCGGGCGCAATCTTCCACACCGCCATCAGCAACGGATAATTCCAGGGGACGATGCAGGCGACGACGCCGAGCGGTTCGCGTGTCGTGTAATGCAGCACGTTGGACGGGCTCGCCGTCGTGGTGCCGGTGATCTTGTCGATGCATTCGGCGGAAAAACGAATGGTATGGGCGGCGGCGGGAACGTCGATCGTGAGCATGTCGTTGATCGGCTTGCCCATATCGAGCGTGTCGAGCAGGGCCAGGAGCTCAGCCTCTTTCTCGATCAGATCGGCGAATCGGTACATCACCGCCATGCGGTCGCGCGGGTCCATGCGGGACCAGCTGCCGCTCCTGAATGCTTTCAGGCCGTCCGCGACGGTGCGGTCCACATCGGCTGCGGTGGCGACTCCGACGGCCGCGAGAACCTGGCCATTGGCAGGGTTTATCGTCTCGAAATGACCGCCATTCACCTCGGCCATCGCACCACCGATGAAGGACCGCGTCTCGAACGCCAGAGCGGCCGCTTTTTCATGCCAGGATGGGCTTGTCATTTCTCTCTCCGTAAGGGGTCAGCGGGACGGGAGTCTATCACGGCTGGGCCCGGCAGGAAGAGCGTCCGCTGTTGGCGCGCGGCCACAAACGATACGAATCTTTCATAACCCATCGGGGAGGGTGTAACTTAGGGCGGCGGCCGGGTGTTTCCGCCGCCAAGTCAAACGATCCCGGGCGCATGGCTTCCGGGACGATGGGAGAACGACATGAACAAGCTTGCCAATCCGGCGCCGCTCGGTCTCGCTGGTTTTGCCTTCACCACCTGGATGCTCAGCATGGTCAATGCCGGATGGTATTCGGCGGCGAGCGTGCCGTTGGTGCTGGCACTGGCCTTCACGTTCGGCGGCGCGGCCCAGTTCGCGGCCGGGCTGCTGGAACTGCCGCGCGGCAATACCTTCGGCTTCGTCGCCTTCTGCAGCTATGGCGCCTTCTGGTGGTCCTTCGCGCTCTTCGTGCTCTTCTTCGAACCCCATGTTCCGGCGGCCTTCGTCGGCTGGTACCTGTTCATGTGGGGTGTCTTTACCTTCTACATGTGGATCGGCAGTCAGGCCCTGACCCGCGCGGTTTCCTACATTTTCCTCGCGCTCTGGATCACCTTCCTGCTGCTCGCCCTGGGTGCCTGGGGCATCACCGCCGCGCATATGATCGGTGGCTATGTCGGTCTCGTCACGGCGGCTATTGCCTTCTACGTCTCGGCGGCTGAGGTTATCAACGAGACCCATGGCCGCATCGTCCTGCCGCTCGGCAACCGGCTGGCACCGGAAGATGTGAGGACCGCCCAGGTGATCTGACGAAACAGGTGATTTGACGACCAGATGATCTGAAGGCGGGATGACCTGACGACGATCGTGACCCGGCGCTGCCAGCGCCGGGTCATCTGCTTGAAGATGAACTGAAAGAGAGCAAGCCTTGACCAAGGAACGTGTGGGATTTGTCGGCCTCGGCCTCATGGGTCGTGGCATGGCGCGCAACATTCTGAAGAAGGGCTGGCCGCTTGCCGTGCTTGCCCATCGCAGCCGGACGGCGGTAGAGGCGCTGGTCGCCGAAGGGGCGACGGAGGTTTCCAGCGCCCGGGCGCTGGCCGAGTCCTGCGACGTGATCGTCCTCTGCGTCACCGGCTCGCCGGAGGTGGCAGCGGTGGTGGACGGGCCGGAAGGCCTCGCCTCGGCAGGCAAGCCCCTCGTCATCATCGATTGCTCGACCTCCGATCCGGCGCAGACCATGGCGCTTGCCTCCCGGCTGACGGAGCGGGGGATCACCCTGATCGACGCGCCGCTCAGTCGCACCCCGAAAGACGCCGAAGCCGGCACGCTGGACGTGATGGTTGGCGGCGCGCCGGAGATCGTCGCGAGAGTGCGGCCGATCATCGACTGCTTTGCCGGCCGCGTGGTGGAAACGGGGCCGACGGGCACCGGCCACACCATTAAGCTACTGAACAACTTCCTCGCCATGGGCTATGCGACGCTCTATTCGGAAGCCTTGGCTCTGGGTGCGAAAGCCGGGCTGAGCCCGCAAGTCTTCGACCAGGTCATTCGCGGCGGCCGGATGGATTGCGGCTTCTACCAGACCTTCTTCAAATATGTGCTGGAGCGGGACCGCAATGCCCACCAGTTCGCCATCCGCAACGCTCTCAAGGACATGACCTATCTCGCGGGCTTCGCGGCGGCCTCCGAGTTTGCCAATCCGCTGGGTGCGGCGGTGCGCAATTCCTTCGCCGGTGCGGTCGGTGCGGGCAAAGCCGAGGACTATGTGCCGATGCTGTCGGACTTCATCGCCGAGGCCAATGGCGTGTCGCTGGTGCCGAAGGACTAGGCTTCTGTCTCAGGGGACGCGCTTGATCGTGTCCCCGAGCGCCATTACGGCCCTGCTTACGACATCCGGCCCCACGATCTGCATGAGATAGGTGCCGAGAAGCAGGCTTTTCTGCACCTCGTCCGTCAGGCTGACGTCGATCTTCTGAATGGCGGCGGCGCAATCCGCCTGCTGTTCGGGTGTGATGTACTGAACGGTTGTCATGCAAAGACTGGTCAGGCTGCCCTTGGCCTTCTGAAAGCTGATCTCGCGCATGAGGCTTGCCGCCACATCGGCCCGCGCCGTCGCCTGCCAGCGGTTGACAAGCGTATCGGTCATCGAGAGCAGGCCCTTGAGAAGGGTCGCGGGTCCGACCTCTACATCGACATCGCCGACACGGGCCGTGAACAGAGAGGAGCGGAAAAACGCGATCGCGCCGAAACTCGCCAGCATGACGCGATAGACCATGGCGTGGGGCGAGTCCTGCTTGAAGACGTCGAACTCCTCCACCAACGCATAGGCACCGATACCGGCCGCCAAGTTGATGTAGATATAGACGAGGGCAGGCGGCACCGTGAGAAGACGGAGCGGCCGATCCTGGTAGCGTTGCGCGATCTCGGTGAAGCCCACCAACCCGGAGAAGAGCGAGACGAAGCTGAAGCCGATGATCGTGTCGCGGGACTCATGAGGCGGGACATGAATGAAGATGACCACGGTGCCCATCAGGATGAGCAGGATCCCGGTTGTGATGGCCGCCCCGAGGAGACCGCGATGCAGGGTCTGCTGATCCGGCGGGGATGTCCCGTGCCATCGTCGGCCGCAGAACATCGCGACCCAGAGGAGGGCCAGCGAAACCAGCACGACAAGAAGACTGATCAGGTAATTCAGGTGGGGGCTGTCCAATCTTGATGCCGGCAGAGGAAGGGTGAGCGCTTGATCCGGCGCGGCATCAAGTCAACCGTGCCGTACCGAACACGCGCGTCGCCTGGAGGAGCAATAAACCTCCATGTCATTACTTCTTCGCAAGAGGAATGTGCAACGGAAACCGCGTGGTAACCCTCGCGGGGTCAGGTGGCGGGCATGTCCTTGCCCTGCTGCGTCAGGCGGACCGCCGTCCGGTCGAAGCTCACCAGGCCAAATTCCTGCAATTGCATGATCGCCGGGATGAGATCGTTCACGCCGTTTCCCGTGTCTTGGGCAAGCTGAGGCAGCGTGACTTCGCCGCCGTTTTCGGTCAGCGACTTGAGAACGAGGTCCAGATTGACCGAAGCCGGACTTCCCGTCCGCGTTGCCGAAACCTCGACCGGGGCAGGCTTTGGCGTGGTCTGCGGCTCAAGCGTCGAGAGAAACGTCGAAAAATAGTCGGTCTTCATCTTGAGAAGCCTCCTCTGGCCCGGCCATTTCAGCCGAGGGCGAGCGCCGCATCATACCACCGCCCGATCCGGCGGCGCCACGCAATCCCTCACTCATCCCCGCGCAGATGCCGCTCGGCGCGTCGCAGATCGGCTTCTGTCGTGATCTTGAAAGCGTCCTCCGACCCCAGAACGATGGCCACGGGGATGCCCAGCGCCTCGGCGACCGAGGCATCATCCGTTACCGGAGGGAGGTCGGAGCGTGCGGCCACTCTGCGATGGGCATCAAGGATCACCGGGAACAAAAATCCTTGCGGTGTCTGCGCGCGCCACAGGACGGAGCGGTCGATCGTGCCGGTAATCACGCCATCCGCCGCCTGCTTGATGGTGTCGAAAACCGGCATCGCGGCGATGGCAGCCGCGGCCCGGTCCAGAGCCGCGATCGTCGCGGAAACCGTCTCGGCCGTCACGAAGGGGCGGACGCCGTCATGAATCAGCACGCGGTCAGGCGCATCCTCCCCCGACAGGGCTTCGAGACCGAGGCGCACCGAGGCATCGCGCGTGGCGCCGCCGACCACGGGCGGCCGCAGTTTCAGCCCGCGCGTCGCCTCCTCATAGAGGGCGCGATCCTCCGCGTGGATGACCACGGCGACATCGCTGATCTCGGGATGGGTCAGGAAGGCGATGGCGGTATGGCGCAGCACGGCCATGGCGCCCAGCATACGATATTGCTTGGGCGCCCCCGGCCCCATGCGGGTGCCGCGCCCTGCACAGACGATCAGCGCGGTGACTCTCATTTCGCTCGGCCCTTCTCCTGCGGCCCCGCAGAGGGCCCGGCAGGGCCGCTCATCGCGCAGAAGCGGACCTGGCTCAAGTCCCGGCGGCGGCCGTCAGTGGACGCTGCCCCACACGCGCTGCCCGTAGGCATCCGTGCAGTAGCAGGAAGCCCCCGGGGCCCGGGCGACGGTCATGCCACAGGTGCGGGCAGGGGTGATGCAGGCGCCGCCCGCGGCCACCGCTGTGCTCTGCGGCGGGGGACCGGGCGGGAAATAGGGTGCGGGTGGCGGCGGGGTGTAAATGACCGGGGGCGGCGTGTAATAGACCGGCGGCGGTGCCGCGTAATAGACGGGTGGTGGTGCGACCACCACCGGCGGCCCGTAGTAGCGCGGGCCATAGTAGCGCGGCCCATAATAGCCCGGGCCGCCCACCCATACGCCGCCGCGCCACCAGGCATGGGCGGGCGCAGGTGCCAGGGTCACCCCCGCGGCGAGCGCCGCGAGCCCGATGCCGCCGGCGAGAAGGAAGCGCCGAATCGGCGTCCGGGCGGAACCTGCTGCGACCATCGACGAACCTCCTTCGTGCGCGTTCTTCAAGCGCCGATTATGCCCCGAGATTATGCGCCGTCTCTCATGTCCAAATCGAGGCGGTGAGGTTAACGCTGGCCGCTCAGCGGTGCGCGAGGTGCAGCAGCCCGTCCACGACCGAAACCTCGAGCCCGGCGAGGTCGGGCACCCACAGCTCGCCCTTACGGTCCAGCCCTTCGGAGGACTGGGTGGAGGCGACGGCGAGCACTTGCGCGCCCGCCGCGCGGCCGGCGGCGAGGCCGGCATCGGCATCCTCGAAAACGATGCAGTCGCGCGGGTCGAATCCGAGGCCATCGGCGCCGAGCTGGTAGCAGCGCGGATCGGGCTTCCCCTTTTCGACCGATTCGGCGGTGATGAAGACGCGCGGGATGGGCAGGCCGCAGGCGGTGAGACGGGTGCGTGCCAGCGCTGCGTCGGCCGAGGTGACGACGGCCCAAGCGTCCGTTGGCAGAGCGGCGATCAGCGCGCGAGCGCCCGGGATCTCGGAGAGACCCTCGGTATCCAGCCGCTCCGCGTCTTCGAGCTTGCGCGCCTCGGCCGCGATGTCGAGGACATTCTTGCCGAACATGGCGATGGTCTCGACCGCGCGGCGACCATGGGCCACCGGCATCAGTCCCTTGATGTCCAGGCCCTGGGTTTCGGCCCAGGCGCCCCACACCCGCTCGACCACGGGGCCGGAATCGACCAAGGTTCCGTCCATGTCGAAGAGGAAGCCGCGCGCCGTGAGTTGCCGTCCCTTTTCAAACCGCATCGTCTCTACCGATCATCCTTTGGCTGAGTTGGGGGATATGCGCCGACGGTCGCTGATGGCGCTCATGGCCGGTATCGCCTGTGGATTTACCGGTCCGGAGGCGGAAGCGCAAATGTCCTCCCCGAATACGTCTGTCCATAAGCCCGAGGCCGAGGCGTATCAGTCGCCCTATGCGCTCGCCTTCTCCTGCCCGCAATCCGATCTCGCGGCCGGTTTCGACCAGACGCCCTGGAACGATCCGCAGTCCGAGGCGATGGAGCCCTTCGCGGCCTGGGACGCGACCCATGCCCGGTCCCCTGGCGCCGCCTGGGGGCCGCCGGCACGGCATTATCCGGTGCCGCGCCTGCCGCGACAGGACGAGGCCTACCGGCGCGAGCGGGTGATTTTCGTTGCCGCCCTGCATATCGGCCTCGCCTATCAGCACCACCATCTCCCCTCTTGGGCGCCGCCGCCGGGCTGGCCGTGGTTGCGGGTCGCGGCCGGGGTCAATGGGCCGGGGCTCGATTGCAGCAATTTCTCGGCCTTCGTTTTCAATTATGCGCTGGGACTTCGCCTGCCGACCGCGATTGGCATGCAGGCGGTCCAGCTGTCCCTGGAAGGGCCGGGTGGCACCGGCTGTCAGCCCGTATCGCGTGTCCACAGGGCCCGCTACGGGGCGCTGCTCGCCGCTTTGCAGCCGGCCGATCTTCTCTATTTCCGGGACCGGCGCGGCCGCATCCGCCACGCCGGCTTCTGGATCGGCACACTTGCCGGAACGCCCCTCATCCTCGACAGCACCGACACCCGCCATCGGGACGGGCGCGGACAAATGGTGCCGACGGGTGTGCATCTTCGCCCCTTCGACGAAGGCGGCTGGTATTGGCGCCATTTCTCCCACGCCCATCGGCTGATCGGGGCCGAGGCGCGGGCCTGCCGGCCGCCCGGGAGCTTTCCCGAGGGCGACGACCGGGCCTGAGGCATCCTGATCACGCCGGTTCCATCCCGCGCCGATCCTTCCGCTACCGTCCGCTCGGTCTTCGCCATCGGTCCCCAACAAGAAAGCGCGCCTCATGCTAGGCTGTGGCAGAGCCACGTAAACTTCATTGAAAGGGTTACTTCGGCAGCCCTTTTTTATGGCACAAAGGCAAAGATCAGCCGGTTTGCCGCCTCAGCGTCACGAAAGCTTCACGGAGTTTCCATGGCCCCGGCGGGGCGCCTCCGTTATCTGCGCGCATGTTCTGGGCGAGATCGGCTAGGATTCGGTCAATTGTCCACAGTAGGTGATTTCGTAATGCCGGTGACTGAGCAGACCAGACCGACCGCAAGCAGCGATCAAGCGAAAGAGACCACGCGGACGGAACCACGCGTCTCGATCCGCGACCTCAATTTCTACTACGGCGACAACCACGCCCTGAAGAACATCAATCTCGAGGTCGATGATCGCCGGGCGCTAGCCATGATCGGTCCCTCAGGCTGCGGCAAGTCCACGCTGCTCCGCGTCATCAACCGCATGTACGACCTCTACCCCGGTCAGCGGGCGGAGGGCCAGGTGGTGATGGACGAGATGAACATCGTGGGCGACAGCATCGACCTCAACATGCTGCGCCGCCGCATCGGCATGGTTTTCCAGAAGCCTACGCCCTTCCAGATGTCGATCTATGACAACGTCGCTTTCGGGGTGAAGCTGCACGAGAAGCTTTCCCGCGCCGAGATGGACGAGCGGGTGCAGTGGTCGCTGACCCGCGCGGCCCTGTGGGACGAGGTCAAGGACCGGCTGCGCACGCCGGCCACCGGCATGTCGGGCGGCCAGCAGCAGCGCCTCTGCATTGCCCGCTCGATCGCCGTTCGGCCCGAGGTCCTGCTGCTCGACGAGCCGACCAGCGCGCTTGACCCGATCAGCACGTTGAAGGTCGAGGAACTGATCGACGAGTTGAAGAAGGACTTCACGATCGTCATCGTGACCCACAACATGCAACAGGCGGCGCGCGTCGCCGACCGCGTGGCCTTCTTCTACCTGGGCGAACTCGTCGAGGTGGACGCCGCCGCGACCATGTTCACCAATCCCAAAGAGAGACGCACGCAGGAATACATCACCGGCCGGTTCGGGTGAGCGCGATGACCACCAAGGAATCTGAGGGCGAGCACATCGTGAAAAGCTACGAACAGGATTTGGCGCGGTTAAAGGGCTTGCTCACGCAGATGGGCGGCATGGTGGAGGCCCAGGCCGCCAATGCGGCCCGCGCGGTGCTCGAACACAATGCCACCGCCGCCGGCTATGCCGTGCAGGACGATGTCGCGGTTGACGCGCTGGAACGCGAGATCACCGATTTCGCGATCCGGCTGCTCGCTCTGCGCCAGCCGGTCGCCTCCGACCTGCGGCTCATCGTCTCCTCCATCAAGATTGCGGGCGACCTGGAGCGGATCGGCGATTACGCGGCCAATGTTGCGAAACGCAGCCTGGTCCTGAACGAGATTTCCTCGCCCTTCTCGATGAGCGGCATCGGCAATATGTGCCGGTTGGTGCAGGAGAACCTGAAGACGACGGTCGATGCCATCGGCGAGAGCAACCCCGATCGCGCGGTCGAGGTCTGGCGGTCCGACATCATGATCGACGATGTCTATTCCGCGATCTTCCGCGAGCAGATTACCTACATGATGGAAGATCCGCGCAACATCACGCCCTGCACGCATCTGCTCTTCATGGCCAAGAACCTGGAGCGCATGGGTGACCATGCAACCAACATCGCCGAGACGATCTACTACGCGATCTCCGGCCAGAATATGCCGACCGACCGCCCCAAGGGCGAGAGCAGCTTCTCGACCAGCCGCCAGGCAGGCGCCTGACCCTCAAGGAAAAAACCACAGTGGTTCCTGATAGCGTGTCCCTCGCGAACAAGCCGCTTGTTCTCATCGTGGAGGACGAAGCAGCGTTGATGACCATGCTGCGTTACAATCTGGAAAAGCAGGGCTTCCGTGTCGAGGAAGCGGGAGATGGCGAGGAAGCGCTCAACCGCATCAACGAAGTGAAGCCCGACATGGTGCTTCTTGACTGGATGCTGCCGCATCTTTCCGGCATCGAGGTCTGCCGGCAGATCCGCCGGCGCCCGGCGACGCGGGAACTGCCGGTGATCATGATCACGGCGCGCAGCGAGGATCAGGACGCAGTGCGCGGCCTCAACACCGGCGCGGACGACTATGTGACCAAACCCTTCAGCACCGAGGCGCTGGTCGCCCGCATGCGGGCGCTGATGCGCCGCTCCAATACGGTGCCGGCGAAGGGTGAGTTGCGCTTCCACGATATCGTGCTCGATCTGTCGGCCCATCGCATCAGCCGCAACGGCCGCCAGCTGCATCTGGGTCCAACCGAATATCGGCTGATGGAATATCTCATGCAGCGTCCGCGCCGCGTCTTTTCGCGGGAAGATCTGCTGGACGCAATCTGGGGTCCCTCGATCCATGTCGAGCCCCGTACCGTGGACGTGCATATCCGGCGGCTGCGCAAGGCGATCAACGGCGAGGGCGAGCTCGACGTGGTGCGCACGGTTCGCGCTGCGGGCTATGCGCTGGATACCGAAAGCGTCTGAAGGGCAGGGGCCTTGCCGCCGCAAAATGGGGACAGGCCCGGGCCTGTCCCCATTTTTTGTGAGGGCCGGATGGCTCAGCCGCGCAGGTAGGACAAATCGCCTGGCGGCCGGGCGCCCATGCGGCTGATGGTCTCGGCCGCCGCGCGGGAGGCCCAGCGCCCGCAAGTCGGCAGGTCGCGGCCTGCGGTCAGCGCCGTCATGAACCCGGCCGCATAGGCATCGCCCGCGCCGGTGGTATCCACGACCTTGGCCTGCACCGGGGCGACATCGAAACGCTCCTCGCCACGGAAGATCACACTGCCGTGCTCGCCCCGCGTCAGTGCCGCGATTTCGACCTGGCCACGCACCACGTCAGCCGCCTCTTCGAAATCCTCGAGGCCGGTGAGGGCCGCCAATTCCTTCTCATTGGCGAAGAGGATGTCGACATGGTCGCGCACCATGGTCTGGAAGGCGTCCAGATTGCGCTCGACACAGAGGAAGTCCGACAGGCTGATCGCGACGCGGCGTCCTGCCGCGTGGGCGATCTCGGCCGCGCGGCGGCTCGCTGCCGCCGAATCGGGCACGTAGAACAGGAAGCCTTCAAGGTAGCTGATGGCCGAATCGGCGATCAGCGCATGGTCCAGATGATGCGGCGCCAGGGAGCTGGAGACGCCGAGGAAGGTGTTCATTGTGCGCTGGCCGTCCGGCGTTACCAGGATGAGGCAGCGCGCCGTGGGATCGCCGCCCGTGCTGGGCGGTGTCGGGTGGTGCACGCCCGAGCCGCGGATGTCGTGACGGAAGATGGCGCCGAATTCGTCGCCTGCGACGACGCCGATGAAGGCGGCGCGCGCGCCCATCTGGCCCGCGACGGCGGCCGTATTGGCAACCGAGCCGCCGCTCGTCTGCACCGCTGGCGGCATCAGCGCATAGAGCGCGTCGGTGCGCCCGGCGTCGATCAGCTCCATGGAGCCCTTGATCATGCTTTGCGCACCCAGGAAGCCTTCTTCGACTTCGGCCAGAATGTCCACGATGGCATTGCCGATGCCCAAGATGTCGAAGCGAGGGGGAGTCATGCGTTTTCCTGTGCGAATTCTCTGAAAATCCGGCCTTCGGGTAGCAGTGGCGGGGGCTGCTGGCAAACCTCGGTCCGTGTGGCCATGCGGAAATCCGCGCGTGTCCGCCGCAATCTCGGTGTGACGTTCCTGGTCCGAGCCACACGAGATCCGAGTCACACGAGGAAATATATGATTCCAGTAGGCTTTCGGTTTTGAAGTTCGCGATGCGGTGGCGGCCGCCATAACGCGAACTTTAAAACCAGCTCACTAGCATCCCGCGGATTAACAAAAAGAGCCGCCTGGGTTGTTCAGCCCGCTGCGTTCATGATAGGCCCGCCATTCCGCCAAGGCAGGGACGAGACGAACGTGTTCAAGCGCCGCAGCACGAGACCCGAAGACGAAGTTCAGGCCACCGGGGTTGCCGCCCCGCCGGCCGGGTTCAAACCGCAAGCCCAAGGTGGAATCCCCGCCTCGCCCAAGTCCGCCGATACCGGACTTGGCGTCCCGCCGTTCCGCCCAGCCCCGCCCAAGGACAAGGATCCCTCTGACATGGCCCGACCGCCCTTCGCTCCGAATCCGTCCAGCAGTGTGCCCACCATGCCGCCGGTACCCAATCGCGCGCCGGTCGCGATGCAGCCCCAACGTCCGGGCGGCATGACCGACCCCGCCGAACGCCGCACCCTCGTGGTCGGCCGCGGGATCAGCGTGCAGGGCACGATCAACGATGCCGAACGCCTTGTCGTCGAAGGCACGGTCGAAGCCAGCATGATCCATGCGACCGAGCTTTCCGTCATTCAGGGCGGCGTCTTCAAGGGTGAGGTCGAGGTCGAGGAGGCCGAGATCGCCGGCACGATCGACGGTGTCGTCACCGCCCGCACCAGCCTCATCGTGCGCGCCACCGGCCGCGTGTTGGGCCGTGCGCGTTGCCGGCGCCTGCAGGTCGAGGATGGTGGCCAGATCACCGGCCAGATCGAGATGCTGACCGACAACGCCGCCCCGTCCGCGACCGCGACACCGGCGCCCTCCCACACGTCCGACCTCGATCGTCCGGCTGCACCCGCCGAGGTCTGATCAGACCGGCCCCATCCCTGGCCGCCCGTATGGCGGCTGGGGACTACAGGCCGAAGGACTGCCGGGCGAGGGCGATGATGCGGTGCGCCTCGCTCCAGAGATCGTAGGCCGCAAGGTCTCGCAAATCGGCCCAGGTCACAGCGGCGGCGTCCGACAATGCCTGCGGTTCGCCGCCTTCCCAGAGCCCCGCGAAGTCCAGAATCGTATAGTGATAGCGAACGCGGCCTTCAGGGTCGCGGTCGATGCTGTCGACCGCGCCGGCAAGGGTCAGCCTGCCCACCGCAAGCCCCGTCTCCTCCAGCAGCTCCCGCCGCGCGGCCTCCTCCGCTGTCTCGCCCAGCTCCTGGCCGCCGCCGGGCAGGCCCCAGGCGCCCAGCATGGGCGCGCGCCCCCGGCGGATCAGCAGCACCTCATGGGGCGGCTTCAGCAGCACGACGCCGATGCCAACGATGGGCTGTGTGGGATACTCGCGGCTCATTGTGCCCCTCTCATCCAGCGTGGATCAGGCGCACGCTGTCCTCCTTGTCGAACAGCCTGAGCAGCACGTCCGCCGCCCGGCCGCGTGCCGTTGCCTGCAGGTGCGGATCGGCATCGAGCAGCATCGCCGCGTCCTTGACGGCGGTTTCCCGCAACTGCTCCTGCTCCGGAATATCAGCCAAGCGATAGCCCGGCAGGCCGGACTGGCGGGTGCCGGTCACGTCGCCGCCGCCGCGGATGCGGAAATCGGCGTCGGCAATGGCGAAGCCGTCCTCCGTCTCGCGCATCAGGGTCAGCCGCTCCTGCGCCACCTGGGTCAGCCCGGCCTCGTGCAGGAGCAGGCAGAAACTGTCGGAGGCACCCCGCCCGACGCGCCCGCGCAGCTGGTGCAGCTGGGCAAGGCCGAAACGCTCGGCATGTTCGATGACCATGACGGTCGCCTCCGGCACGTCCACACCCACTTCCACCACCGTCGTCGCGACCAGGATGCGCGTGCGCCCGGCGGCGAAATCGGCCAGTGCCTGCTCGCGCAGCCTCGTTTCCTGTTGGCCATGGGCCAGGCCCACGGCCGCGCCGAAGCGCTTCTGCAGCAGCAGAAAGCGGTCCTCGGCGGCAGCGAGGTCCATCGCCTCGCTTTCCGAGACCAGGGGGCAGACCCAGTAGACCTGCGCGCCACGTTCGAGTGCGCGGGCGAGGCCGGCGATGACCTGGCCGAGCGCATCCAGCCCATGCAGCGTGGTGCGGATCGTGCCCCGGCCGCGCGGCTTTTCGGTCAGCGTGCTCACCTCCATCTCGCCATACTGGGTGAGGCGCAGGGAGCGCGGGATGGGGGTTGCCGTCATCACCAGCACGTCGGTGCCGTCGCCCTTGGCGCCGAGGCTGATACGCTGCTCGACCCCAAAGCGGTGCTGCTCGTCGATCACCGCGAGACCGAGGTCCTGGAAGGCGACGCTCGCCTGAAACAGCGCATGGGTGCCGACGACCAGCGGCAGCGCGCCGGAGGCGAGCCCCTCCAGCACTTGCCGCCGGGCGGCGGCCGGCATGGAGCCTGTGAGCAGCCCGACAGGCACCGGGGACAGCGCGGAGATGGTGCGAAAATGCTGCTGGACGAGGATCTCGGTGGGCGCCATCAGCGCCGCCTGGGTGCCGGCCTCGGCCGCGCGCAGCATCGCCATCAGCGCCACCAGGGTCTTGCCGGAACCGACATCGCCCTGAAGCAGGCGCATCATCGGCTGGGGCGCGGCGAGATCGCGGTCGATCTCGGCCAGCGCCTTGGTCTGCGACCCGGTGGGGGCGAAGCCGAAGCGGGCCAGCGCCTGTGCCCGCAAATGCCCGTCTCCGGTAAGCCGGCGTCCGGGCCGCAGCCGGCGGGCGATGCGGCGCAAACCGAGGGCGATCTGTTCGGCGAGCAGCTCGTCATAGGCGAGGCGCCGCCGCGCATCCTCCCGCACGCGGATATCCATTTCCGATCCCTGAACGCGCTTCAAAGCGGCGCAGAAATCCGGCCAGGTGCGGCGGGCGAGAAGGGAAGGCTCGATCCATTCCGGCATCGGCTGCAGCCGCGCCAGCGCGCCGCTCATCGCCTTTCCCACGACACGGTTGGTGATGCCGGCGGTCAGTGGCCAGACCGGCTCGATCTCGGGCATCTCGCTCGCCTTGGCCACAGGCAGCACGTAATCCGGATGCGGCAGGGTGAGGGTATCGCCGAAGCGGTCCAGCTTGCCGGAAACGATGAGCTTCGCCCCCACGGGCATCTGCGCCAGCCGGGCCTGATGAAACAGCACGATCTCGGCGAAAGCCGTGCCGTCGGTCACGATGGCGCGCCAGGGTTGGGTCCGGCTGCGCGGCTTCTCGTGGCTCATGACCTGAACTTCGACCGTCACGATCCGTCCCGGCCGTGCGGCGGCAAGGCTCGGCCGCTCCCGCCGGTCGACATAACTGTCCGGCATATGGAGCAGCAGGTCCCGGATTTGCGGCCCGGCGAGGCGCGCCAGCCCCTCGGCGAGCCGGGGGCCTATGCCGGGGAGGAGGGTCAGCGGCGCGCGGATCGAAGAGAGAGGATCGGCCGTCAAAGGCTGACTCTTGCGCGGCAGATGACTATAGGACGCATCACCCATGAGCGATTCCGTACCCGATCTCGACCCTCGCCGCCGGCGCCTTCTGTTTCGAGCCACCCACCGAGGGACGCATGAGCTTGACCTTCTGATCGGCGGCTTTGTCTCATCTCGGCTCGCGACCTTCACGGACGAGGAGCTGACGGAGATCGAGCGACTCCTCGAGTTGCCGGAGCCTGATCTCGCCGACTGGCTCACCGGCCGTCAACCCGTGCCGGAGGCGCTGCAGCACCCGCTCCTCCAGGCGATGATCCAGGCTGAGGGAAAATGAGTCGTCTCACCGTCTACGGCGCGCCGGAAGGCTGGGATGCCGCGCTTCTCGTTCGCCGTGCGCTGGAAAGCGACGGGCCGGTGTTGCATGTGGCGCGCGACGATCAGCGCATGGCGCGCCTGGGCGAAGCGCTCGCCTTCTTCGCTCCCGAACTTCCGGTGCTGCGCTTCCCCGCCTGGGACTGCCTGCCTTACGACCGTGTCTCCCCCAATGCCGCCATCGTTTCGGAACGGATTGCGACGCTCGCGACCCTCTCCGCGGGCACCTACCGCCGCGGCGTGGTGCTGACCACGGTCAACGGGCTCGTGCAGCGCGTGGCGCCGCGCGCCATGTTTTCGGGCACCAGCATGGTGCTCAAGCCAGGCGCCACCATCGCCCCGGAAAAGCTCGCACTCTTCCTCGAGGCGCATGGCTATGCCCGCGCCTCAACGGTTATGGAGCCCGGCGAATTTGCGATCCGCGGCGGCATCATCGACCTCTTTCCGGCAGGCGAGAGCGACCCGGTGCGGCTCGATCTCTTCGGCGACACGATCGAGAGCATGCGCCGCTTCGATACGGACAGCCAGAGGAGCGGGGAGGCGGCCCCCGCGATCAGCCTGCATCCGGTCTCCGAAGTGCCGCTGGACGCCGAATCGGTCGCCCGATTCCGCACCAGCTGGCGCGAGCTTTTCGGCCAGGCCGCGACCGAGGACCCGCTCTATCTCTCCATCTCCGAACGGCGCCGCCATCCCGGCATGGAGCATTGGGTGCCGCTTTTCCACGACGGCATGGAAACCCTGGTCGATTACATGCCGGGTGTGACTGTCGCCCTCGATCATCAGGCCGAGGAGGTGCTCGGCTCCCGCCTCGAACTCATCGCCGACCATTACCAGGCGCGTCGCACGCCGCCGCGCGATGGCGAGACGCCCTATCGGCCGATTCCGGCCGAGCGGCTCTATCTCGATGCCAGCGATTGGTCCGCCCTGCTGGCCGAGTTGCCGAGTTTCGCCTTCAGCCCCTTCGGCCGGCCCGAGGGTGCTGCGGGCGTGGACGGCGGCGGCCGCCCCGCGCCCATCTTCGCTCCGGGCGGGGAGATGCAGCCCGATATCTTCGACCGGCTGCGTGAGCAGGCGGCGGTCTGGTCGGCCGAGAAGAAGCGTCTCGTTATCGCCGCCTGGACGGATGGCTCGCGCGAGCGTCTCGGCGGCCTGCTCCGCGAACAGGGCTTCGATCAGCTGATGGTGGCCGCTAATGCGGATGCCGTCCGCAAGCTGCCGCCCCATGCCATCGCCCTCGTGACGCTGGGCATGGAGCGCGGCTTCATCGGTGATCGCATGGCGGTGGTCGGCGAGCAGGATCTGCTCGGCCGTCGCCTCGCCCGCCCGCCGCGCCGCCGCAAGCGCGCCGACCAGTTCATCGCGGAAGCGACCGACATCGCCGAGGGCGATCTGGTGGTGCATGAGGATCATGGTATCGGCCGCTATGATGGGCTGGTCACCATCCGGGTGAACGACGCGCCGCACGATTGTCTGCGCCTGATCTATGACGGCGAGCACAAGCTTTTCCTGCCGGTCGAGAATATCGAGGTCCTGTCCCGCTTCGGGACCGAGACGGCCGGTGTCCAGCTCGACAAGCTCGGCGGCGCCTCCTGGCAAAACCGCAAGGCGAAGGCCAAGACCCGTATTCGCGACATGGCCGCCGGCCTTATCCGGATCGCCGCCGAACGCCGCCTGCACGAGGCGCCGAGCCTGGCCCCGCCCGAGGGACTGTGGGACGAGTTCTGCGCCAAATTCCCCTTCGTCGAGACCGAGGATCAGTCCCGCGCCATCGCCGACGTGCTGGAGGATATGGCATCCGGCCGGCCGATGGACCGGCTCATCTGCGGCGATGTCGGCTTCGGCAAGACCGAGGTGGCGCTGCGCGCCGCCTTCGTCGCCGCCATGACCGGCGCCCAGGTTGCCGTGGTGGTGCCCACAACCCTGCTCGCGCGCCAGCATTTTCGCAGCTTTTCCGCCCGCTTTGCGGGTCTCCCGATCAAGGTGGCGCAGCTTTCGCGCATGGTGACGGCGAAGGAAGCCTCTGTGGTGAAGGCCGGCATCGCGGACGGCAGTGTCAACATCGTTGTCGGCACCCACGCGCTGTTGGCCAAGTCCATCACCTTCGCCGACCTCGGCCTCGTCGTCGTGGATGAGGAGCAGCATTTCGGCGTCGCCCACAAGGAACGGCTGAAGTCCCTCAAGGCGGACGTCCATGTGCTGACGCTGACGGCGACGCCCATTCCCCGCACGCTGCAACTGGCGCTTACGGGCGTGCGCGAGATGAGCATCATCGCCACCCCGCCGGTGGATCGTCTCGCCGTCCGCACCTTCATCATGCCCTTCGACAGTCTGGTCATCCGCGAGGCGATCCAGCGCGAGCGCTTCCGCGGCGGGCAGATTTTCTGCGTCTGCCCGCGCCTGGAAGACCTTGAGCGCATGGGCAGCCGCCTGCGCGAAATCGTGCCCGATCTGCGCGTGGTGGAAGCCCATGGAAGGCTGTCGCCGACCGATCTTGAGCGCGTCATGACCGAATTCGGCGACGGCAAATACGACGTCCTGCTCTCGACCAATATCGTCGAAAGCGGGCTCGACATGCCAGCCGTGAACACCTTGATCATTCATCGGGCCGATATGTTCGGCCTGGGCCAGCTCTATCAGTTGCGCGGGCGCGTCGGCCGCGGCAAGCAGCGCGGCTATGCCTATCTCACCTGGCCCGCGAATTTTCGCCTCTCGGCCGCGGCCGAGAAGCGCCTCGACGTGATGCAGACGCTCGATACCCTTGGCGCCGGCTTTACGCTGGCCAGCCACGATCTCGACATTCGTGGCGCGGGCAACCTGCTGGGCGATGAGCAATCCGGCCATATCCGCGAGGTCGGCATCGAGCTCTACCAGCAGATGCTGGAGGATGCGGTGGCCGATATCCGCGCCGAACGCGGGAAGCGCAGCCGCAGCGCCGAGCGGGACTGGACACCGACCATCGGCCTCGGCCTGCCGGTGCTGATCCCGGAAACCTATGTGCGCGACCTGCCGGTGCGGTTGGGGCTCTACCGGCGCATCGGGGGCCTGTCATCGGTCGAGGAAACCGAGGCGATGGCCGCCGAACTTGTGGACCGCTTCGGCCCCCTCCCGGAGGAGGTGGACAACCTCCTGCAGGTGATGACGCTGAAACGCATCTGCCGCGAGTCCGGGGTGGAGAAGCTGGATGCCGGCCCGAAAGGCATGGTGTTGAGCTTCCGTGGCAATTCCTTCGCCAATCCTGGCGGGCTCATCCCCTGGATCGCGTCCCGCAGCGGGACGATCCGGCTGCGGCCGGACCACAAGCTGGTGGTGGCGGCGGATATGGACATTTCCAAGCGCATCCGGCTCGCCAAGGATATCCTCGGCAACCTGGCGCGGATCTCGGCACAGGCGCGGGCGGCCTAGCGCTGTTCTCAGTCCGCGCCGGCTAAAACGGCGCGCAGATCAAAAGGCTGCGGACTGATCAGCCATCGGCCGGCGCGTTGGACCTCGTCAAAAGGGCCGCGCACCGGCTATTGGAGCGATCCAATACAATCTTCCGTACAATGACCCACGTCTGGATGACGGATCAACAGTACGTGATTTGTGTCGATAGGCTGGGGTTTCTGCCGACCGAGCGCATCGGGCCCTCGCAGGCGCATTCCGTCGGCCCGGCTGACCTCGGCTTTCCAATTACGGCAAGGTTGTGCTGAGCGGTCGTTCTGGCATTCAGGGTAGCCGTTATGGTGCGACATAAATCCCCCAGTCCGGAATCGCTCGCGGATACAAATCCCCTGACGCCGAGGCGGTAAGCCTCACGCAGGAAGGGAGAGAGATTTGTCGTGCTTTCTTCAGTTAGCAAGACAAGAGGAAGATCAATGCCTTCGAATTTCCTGAGTGCAGAGAGGACTTTTGTCCGACAGCACTCGCACGCATGCAGAACAATGATGTCGATCGAAAATGGATGAGGTGCAAGCGCGTCCTCAATAGTCTCAAACGGATGAGTATTAAAGTGAGTTTTGCACGAAATAGTCAGCGCCTGTGTCATGCAATCTCGCGAGAAGCGGTGCGCGTCTACCAGCGCAACGCCCGGCCCTGCGCACGCAGTTGCAGCACTGAATTCAGTGTCAATCTCTTTTTCACCTTCTGCTGAGCGAGGGTCGACGTCATGCCACAGTTCCATGATGCACCTCATGCTGTCGGACTTCTCAATGTTCCGTGCGAGCGCGTAGATACACCAAGACGTCAGGGGTCGATAGCCTTATTTGGGGTGTCGACTATACGGCGGGTTTGGTTTCCATCCAATCAGAGAGATGAGAAACTTTGTGAATATCAAGGTATAATATAGGTGTTACAAGATGAAGGGATTTCAAAAATCGGTTCAGACGACGTTTCTCGATCATCAGAAATTAACCTTATTCGCAACAAGCTTACGTTGTGACGTCCCTGTTCTACCGCGCGGGCGTTTGGCTTCAAGCGTATTGTCAGATTATTGCTACGTCGTATCAAACATTGTCCTGGCCCGATACATGTGTCGTGAGCCTCGACAAGGGGCGCGTTTGCGCTGCTTACCGCGATGGCAAAGATGGTCGCTGTGTCGGCGGCGCCTATGGTAGGCTAAGCGCCATGCACCGTAGCCCCTTGCCCCAGGATTGCAGCCTCGCGCCGCTCTTCGACAGTGCCGATCTGGCCGATGCCTATGCCGTGTCCCTGCCTGAATACGCCGCCAGCCTGCCAATCGAAGAACTGGCCGGGCGTCTGCTTGGCAATCCCGCCAGGTGGTTCCGCGCATTGCTTGCCATCCGGGACCGCGTGATGGCGCCCTTGGGCGTAAAGACATCGGGGGAATTGCGCCACGCATCCCAGGGTGACGAGCGGCAGCGCGTCGATTTCTTCCCCATCCTGTCCCAGACCGAGCATGAGCTGATCATGGGTGACGATGACCGGCATCTCGACTTCCGGGCCTCCCTCCTGCGGCGGAAGGACGCGGCTGGGCAGGGGGTAGAACTGGTCATGACCACCGTCGTCCATTGCCACAACAGCCTCGGCCGCGCCTATATCGCCGCCATCCGGCCATTTCACTCCTTGGTGGTTCGATCAAACCTCCGCCGCGCCGAGC
>Ga0310811_10001143_pt1 | contig 34034 bp, 33 predicted proteins | sample YCmetagenome_FD_207642 | JGI IMG/M metagenome (GOLD analysis project Ga0310811, IMG submission 207642) | Soil microbial communities from experimental microcosm in Duke University, North Carolina, United States - YC | ecosystem: Engineered > Artificial ecosystem > Soil microcosm > Unclassified ...
TTGTCTCCAGGCTGGCGGATCAGGATGGTAGGGGCCGGATAGGCTGTCAACGCCGAACCGGCGAGCGTCTCAGGTGTCGACCCCGTTCAGCACATAGTCATACATGTCGAAACTGCGGATCTCCCCGCGCCTGGCCCGGTACGCCGCGGTGAGCGGCGCGGAGATCAGGAACGGCACATGCTGTTCCGACAGCCCGCCATGCGAGCGCAGCCGGCGGCCTTTCAGTCCCGAAAGATCATGGAGCGCGGCGGCCGAGCCGATCACCGCGTGACGATGGGAGATCACCGCGAAATCGCCTTCATATTCGATGGGCGTCTGGAAGCGCTTGGCCGCCTCGGGCCCGGTCAGCACCAGTTCGACGCCGGGCAGCGCGCGGGTCATTTCCATCATCGCGCCCAGCCGGTTCTGGTCACCCTTCAGATAGACGCGGACGAAGGAGCCCAGCGCGCCATGGTGGCGCACGAAGGGATCGGTGATCGGGCAGATCACCCGCACCGCGCCGGCGCCGAAGCGGCTATTGAGCACATCCTCCAGCCAGATGACGTTGGGCGAACCGTCTGGATTGGACTTGTCGTTCATCCCATGATCGCCGGTGACGCCGACAAGGGCGCCGAGCTGGACCAGCCGGCCGATCCGCCTGTCGATCTGTGCCATGAAGGCCTTGGCCTCGGGCTCGTCCGGCGCATAGCTGTGCTGAATGACGTCCGACAGGGAGAGATAGAAGAGATCGGCGGCGCGGCGTTCTGCAAGCTTGATCCCGGCATCGAGCACGAAATAGGACAGATCGGGATCGTACTGGTCCGGCGTCTTGCGGCCGACAAAGGCCTCGACATTCTCGATGCCGGCATTCTCCATCGTCGCCTCGTTCGCCTTTTGCGAGGAAAAGACGATGCCGTTCTTCAGCCGGTAACCGATGATCTCCCGCAGCTTGTCCTTTGCGGTAACCCCGGCCACACGCACCCCGGCCTGCGACAGCACACCAAGGATCGTGTCGCAGCGAAGCACGCTGGCATCGGTGATCATGATCTCCTTGCCCGTGCGCCGGTCGAGATAATAATTCCCCGAAATGCCATGCACCGCCGGCACCGTGCCGGTGAGGAGCGAGGTGTTGTTGGGATTGGTGAAGCTGGGCATCACCCCGCGCGCGGTGGCGGCGAATCCATGCGCACCGAACCTGGCGAGATTGGGCAGGATGCCGTCTTTCAGACCCTGCTGCAGATAGGCCGGATCGAAGCCGTCAACGCAGATGACCACCGTGGGCCGGCGCGGCTTGCGGTAGCTGCGGCCGTTCACGGAAACCTGGTCCGCGGCGGCGGACAAAGCAGAATGCGGGACGGCGCACACCGCCCCAACCCCGCCCAGGACTTGCCGGCGCGTCTTAGCCATCATCACAAATAACCTTGCCACCCTCTGAATCGAGTGTGGCGTATGTGCCGCCAGCCCGCAATCAGTGCGTCGGTCTATGCGCGTGCAGCGTCTCTTCAAGCTTGCGCAGCAGCTTCTGGGCATCGGCTGCCGGTATGGTCACGCTCGTCGTCTCGCCCCACTGCGAGGTCGGAGTGCTGAAGTACAGCACCACGACATCATTTGCCTTGTGAAGGTCCTTGAAATTCCGCGTTGACATGAGATGAACCCTAACTTGCCTGCAATTCCTGCCCCAGCCGGCGCGCGACGATATGATACGCTTCTGGCTACCACCTGTCAGCCGTCCCCAGCCTTGTCCCAATCCTACCGTTAAACCGGCAATTCCGCTGGGAAAGCCTGTCCCCATCACGCGCGCGCCGGCTTGTGGCACGAAGGGGCAATGCCGGAGTACCGAACCTTCTGGTACCGGAGACGTTTCTGCCCTGGGCAAAGGAGCCAGACATGCAGTTCAAGCTGATTGCACTTGTTTTTGTCACATCCTGTCTTCCCGCCATGGCCGCGCCGCTGGCCCCACAGGGCAATTTCACGGTGGTGGAGGGCCGCGCGCATATCGCGCGGGGTTCGCAGGGAACCTATGTTCATCTCGAACGGCGCGGCTCGGACATTGCGGGCTTCATTCCCTTTGGCAATGAACGCAGTTTTCCGGGGCTTCACGAGCTGGAGGGCCGCAAGGTCGCGATCCAGGGCGTGGTGGTTCTGGACGGGAGCGCCATGATCGTGCTGACCGACCCAGATCAGCTGAGCGTGGGTTGATCCTCGCCCTGGCCCGGCCGGCTTCACATAACCTGTCGAGCTCGCGCCTCTCCCGCGCGATCCACATCACGGGCCGCACGGCGTAGCGCCTGCGGCGCCTGGCCGAAAACTCGGGTGAAGCTCTGCCGCATGCGCTCCGGGTCCGCGAAGCCGACATCGCGCGCGATCGTTTCGAGCGGCTCGCGGCCATCTTCCACCCGTGGACGAGCTATCTCGGCCCTAAGCCGCTCGATCGCCTTGGCGGGCGTGGTGCCGGTCGCCTCCATGAAGGCCCGGCTGAACTGGCGCACGCTCAGATTGGCCTGATCCGCCAGCCGCTCGACCGAAAGCTCAGTCGACAGATTCTCGCGCGCAAAACTCAGGACGCGCCGAATGCGGTCCGACCCCGGATCCATTTCCAGCAAGGACGAATGCTGCAATTGTCCGCCCGGCCGCCGGTAATACACCACCATCATCCGGGCCACCGCGCGGGAAATATCCGCGCCGCAATCTTCCTCGATCAGCGCCAGGGTCATATCGATGCCGGCGGTCATGCCGGCGGACGTCCACACGCCCTCTTCCCCCAGATAGATGTGATCACCATCCACCTGGATGCCCGGGTACATGGCCTGCAGCTTGGGCGCAAAGCGCCAGTGCGTGGTCGCGCGCCGGCCATCCAGCAGACCGCTGGCGGCGAGCAGGAAAGCGCCCATGCAGACACTAGCGGTGCGGCGCGCGGCGGCGGACGCGGTCCGAATGAAATTCACCGTCTCCGGTGCGATCACCTGATGCGCCAGTCCGAAATCCCCGACCACGATGAAGGTGTCGATGGCTTCGACCTTCGCAAGCTGCGTCATCACCTTCAGACCGGTCGAGCTTTGAATTTCGCCGCCCTCCAGCGACATCACGCTGGTGCGATAACTGTCGGGGGCCAGGGACGCGGCGGCGGAAAAAGCCTCCAGCGGCCCGCTGAGATCAAGCAATACAAAACCGGGATAGACGAAGAAAACGATGTGGCGCGATATGGCCGATTTCATGGGATCAATGTCCTTTGCGCGAAAAAGTACCGAACCTAAGATGGACGGGAACTGAACAGGACATTGCGACAGGTTTTCGGCAGCGGCAATGAAAGCCCGCGTGTTGGCACTGTCATCTCCAGACTGCACAAAGACATTATGACGACACCAGACCATTCCCCAATCAGCAAAGGACCAAAGTGATGGGCACGATCGAGACCAAGGATGGCGTGGAGATCTTTTATAAGGACTGGGGCTCGGGCCAACCCATCGTGTTTTCGCATGGCTGGCCGCTGTCCGCCGACGACTGGGACGCGCAGATGATGTTCTTTGTCGGCAAGGGCTTTCGCGTCATCGCCCATGACCGGCGCGGTCACGGCCGCTCCACCCAGGTCAGCGACGGCCATGACATGGACCATTATGCCGCTGATCTGGCGGCGCTGACCGCGCATCTGGACCTGAAGAATGCCGTGCATGTGGGCCACTCCACCGGCGGCGGCGAAGTGGTGCATTATGTTGCCCGCCATCAGGACCGCGTGGCGAAAGCGGCAATCATCAGCGCCGTGCCGCCGCTGCTGGTAAAGACTGCCGCCAATCCCGGGGGGACGCCAAAGGAGTTGTTCGACGGTCTGATGGCGCAGCTGGCCGCGGGCCGCGCGCAATTCTATTACGATTTCGCCGCGGGTCCCTTCTATGGCTACAACCGCCCGGGCGCGAAAGCCTCGCAGGCCGTCATCTGGAACTGGTGGCGTCAGGCGATGATGGGCAGTGCCAAGGCTCAATATGACGGCGTCGTCGCCTTTTCCCAGACCGATTTCACCGAAGACCTCAAGAAGATCACGGTGCCGGTCCTGGTGATGCACAGCGAAGACGACCAGATCGTTCCTTATGCCGGCTCCGGGCCGCTGTCGGCCAAGCTGCTGAAGAACGGCACCCTGAAGACCTACAAGGGCTTTCCGCACGGCATGCCGACCACTGAGGCTGAGACGATCAATAACGATCTGCTGGCCTTCATCAAAAGCTAGCGGCTTAGCGAAGGAGAACTGGACATGAAGACCGTGGTTATTGGCGGCAGCGGACTGATCGGTTCGAAGACCGTGGAAAGGCTGCGCAAGAAGGGTCATGAGGTGGTGTCGGCCTCACCAAACTCGGGCGTCAACACCGTAACCGGCGAAGGGGTGGCTGAAGCCGTCGCCGGTGCCCAGGTCGTGATCGACCTTTCCAATTCGCCGTCTTTCGACGAGAAGGCCGCGGTGGAATTCTTCGAGACCGCCGGCAGGAATCTGCTGGCGGCCGAAAAGGCGGCCGGAGTGAGCCATCATGTGGCCCTGTCGGTCGTCGGTACCGAGCGCCTGCAGAGCAACGGCTATTTCAAGGGCAAGATGGCCCAGGAGAACCTGATTCGCAAAAGCGGCATCCCCTTTACCATCGTGCATTCGACGCAGTTTTTCGAATTCACCGCCGCCATCGCGCAAACCGGCACTGTCGGCCAGGTGACGCATGTGCCGACCGCCTATTTCCAGCCCATTTTTTCCGATGACGTGGCCGATGCCATGGTGGCCGTCGCCCTCGCCCCGCCCGTCAACGGTGTCGTGGAAATTGCCGGTCCCGAAAAGATGCGCATGAGCGATCTTGTTGCGCGCTATCTGAAGGCGATCAAGGACCCGCGCCAGGTGGTGGGCGACCGGCATGCCCGTTACTATGGCTACGAGATCGATGACGGTACGCTGGTTCCCGGAAACAACCCGCGGATCGGCGCCACCCGCTTCGACGACTGGCTCAGCCGGCCGCCGGCGCAGCGGTAACAGAGGAACCGAAACATGATGAGAAGACTGGTTTTCGCCGCGGCCATCGCATCACTCTGCACGATGGGAACGGCCGGCGCCCAGCCGCATGCCGCCAAGGTCACCCTGGTCTTTGACCACGTCCTGCCCAATGTCCCCGGCAAGAGCATGAGGGGCGTGCTGGTCGAATATGGGCCCGGCGGCTCCTCGCCGGGCCACACCCATCCCGCTTCCGCCTTCATCTATGCGACGGTGCTGGAAGGGGCAATCCGCAGCAAAGTCAATGACGGGCCGGTGAAGGTTTATCATGCGGGGGAAAATTTCTCCGAAAATCCCGGCGACCGTCACGGCGTCAGCGAAAATGCGAGCGCGACGGAACCCGCCAAGCTGCTGGCCGTGTTCGTGGTGGATACCAAGGATACGGTTCTGACGACACCGTTCGGGAAATAGGATAGAAACGAGCCCGATGGACAGTCCGGCGACAGGACCATTGGCGATGGAGGTGCGCGAGAACACCCAGCAACATCGCTTTGAGCTGCCGATCAAGGGCGAGGCAATGGCCGTGGCCTATTATCGTGTCGAAGACGGGCGGGTCGTCCTGACCCACACGGAGGTTCCGGCGGAGTTTTCCGGCCAGGGCATCGCCAGCCGCCTGGCGCGCGGCACCTTCGAACTGCTACGCCGCTCGGGCCGCAAGGCGGTCCTGAAATGCCCCTTCATGGGAGAGTTTTTCGCCCGGCATCCCGAATATGCCGATGTGGTCGAGGGATAGCCGGAATGCTGGTCGAGCAGCTTCTATCCCGGGCCTGTGAGCGGCTTGCGGTCATCGACGCGGCCGCCTCCATCCGCCAGGCGGCGGAGATGATGACCGAACCTCACACCGACCTGGTCATTGTCTGCCGCGACGGCATCGCGATCGGTGTCGTGACCAAGACCGATATCGTCATGCAGATCAGCCGGCGGCCCGGTGCCGATCTCGATGGTCCGGTGGAAACCGTCATGACCTGCGACGTCGCCACCTGCCGGTCGTCCGACCCTCTGGCGGATGTATGGCAGATGATGAAGACGCGCGGCTTCCATCGCATTCCAGTCGTCGACGAAAAACAGACGCCGATCGGCATCGTCTATGCGCGCGATGCGCTGCAGTGCCTGCTGCAGGAAGTCGAAACCGATGACGAACTGGTCCGGGACTTCATTTCCGGGGTCGGATATCGCTAGGGTCTGGTCGTTCCATGTCGAAGAAGATCCTGCTGCAGACCACCATTCCCGCGACCGCGGACGACTGGAATATCGCGCGCTTCTATCTTCTGGCGGAATTCCTGGACGGGCAGCAGACGTCCGACGGAACAAAGCTCTTTGACGTGACGGCGCGCGACCGGGACACCCTGGGAACGCCGGACAGCCTCCTGTCGCGGATCGACCAGAGCGACTTTGACCAGATGTGGCTATTCGCCGTCGATGCCGGCAACGGCCTGACGCCGCAGGATTGCGCGGCCGTCGGACGGTTCCGGAAGCGGGGTGGCGGGCTGATGGTCACCCGCGATCACATGGACCTGGGCTCATCGGTCTGCTCCCTGGGCGGGGTGGGCCTGGCCCATCATTTCCACACCAAGAATCCGGAAGGGGATCCGCGGCGGCGGCGCATCGATGATCCCTTCACCACCGCGATCCTGTGGCCCAACTACCATTCCGGCGCCAATGGCGATTATCAGGAAATCTCGGCCGTGGGCGCTCTGCATCCGGTGCTGCGCGATCCCGCTCATCCCGGACAGGCCCTGCGCTTCCTGCCAGCCCATCCCCATGAGGGAGCCGTGGGCGCGCCGCCGGACGATGCCAGCGCCCGGGTCATCGCCACCGGCCGCAGCAAAGTGACCGGCGTGGAATTCAATATCGCCGTGGCCTTCGAGCCGGATGGCACCAACGGACCGGCCCTGGCGCAATCCACCTTCCACCATTTCGCCGATTACAATTGGGATGTCAGCGCCGGTGCGCCGACCTTTGTCGACGAGCCACCGGGCAATGCGCTGGCGGAAACGCCGGAGGCGATGCGGTCCACCAAGGCCTATGTACGCAATGTGGCGCTCTGGCTTGCTGCGCTTCCCACCTGAAATCGCCGGCTCAGCGCGTCGCGACGGTGATGCCGCCCTGCGACTTCAGCCGGATTGCCTCGTCCAGCGGCACCAGCATGACGCCATGGTCTTCCGCCAGCCACCTCTTGAGCAGGGTCAAGGTCACATCGTGCGGATGGCCGATGGCGATGGCGACGCCAGAGCGTTTGGCTTCCCGCGCCAGCAGCTCAAGCTGGGCCACTACCGCCGCCGGGTTCTGATCGTCGTCCAGGAAGATGTCGCGCGCCGCGGTCATCACGCCTGCGGCCTGGGCCGCCGCCATAGCCTGGCTGTCCGGCCCGGTGCGGGAGTCCAGGAAGAACAGGTGGCGGACGCGTAACGTCGCCATCACCGGCACCAGCGCGCGGGGATCGGCAGTGAAGCGGCTGCCTTCATGGTTGTTGATGCCGACAAGGCCGGGCACGCGCGCCAGATGCCAGCCCAGGCGCCGGGCAATCTCGTCCGCGTCCATGCCATGCTTCAGCGCCATGGGGCCGGGATTTTGCGGGCCCAGCGCCTCCATCGGCACATGCGCCAGAACCAGATGGCCCTTGCGCGCTGCCGCTTCCGCCAGGAACGGTGTGGTATCGGCATAAGGCAGGAAGGACAGGGCCACGCTTTGCGGCAGCGCGATCGCCTTGTCGGTGCCGGCCAGATCCTCGCCCAGATCGTCAATGCAGATGGCGATCACTGGCCGGGCGCGCACCGGCGCCACCTCATGCACGCCGCGCAGCGCCGGCGGCGGACCGCTGCGCGCCTCGCCGATGGCTTGGGTCAGCCAGTCCGGCAGTGGCGAAGCCCGCACCGGATAAAGCACTTGCGGAGGGTGGCCGCTATCGAAAGCGGCTGTCAGGAATTTCGGCGGCAGTGCAAAACGCACCACATCATGTGCCGGCGTGGGTTCGGCCTGGGCGGCCATGCCCGGCAGAACGTCGAGCAAGCGCGGGATCCCGGCCAGGGCCGCACTACCGCCCAGGATCAGCCCGCCAGCGAACAGCACGGCAAACGCAAGCTCAGGCAGGCGCCGAACCAGTGATTCGCGACTCATGCCTTAGTCTGGGGGAGTTGAAGGTGGTGTCAAACCCTCACATAGAATAACCGCATGACAGCGCCACGCCATGTCCTGGCCGTACTCGCTATCGCCGCCTTGCTGATCTGCGGCTGGCTTGCGATGGGATGGCATGGCGTCGGCTTTGCCATTCTTCCGGTGCTCACCATCGCCTTTGCCAGCGCCACCATCCGGGTCTGTCCCAAATGTGGGGCGTGGCACGGCAGCCGCCATCGCGGCATGACGTCCGCCATCTGGTGCCGCAAATGCGGCACCATGCTCAAGCCGCCGGCATAGGTCAGTCGGCTGCCGCGTGCGTGCCACCACCCGACACCGCCCGCCTGCAAAGCCAGACCATTCCGATCAGCGCGATGCAGATCCAGCCCGAGGCCCAGAAGATGTCGTTGGCGCTCAACAGATAAGCCTGGCCGGTAACGGTGCGGGCAAGCGATGCCCGGGCGCTCGCTTCCGGCAGGCCAAGCTGATGCAGATGCGCCACCGCCGCCCGGAAAGCGGGATTGAAGCTGTTGGTGAGGTCGGTGATGCGGCTCTGATGCAGCGCCTCGCGCCGGTCCCACAGAGTGGTAACCACGGAGGCGGCGAAGCCGCCGCCGGTGATGCGGGCAAAGTTGGAAAGACCGGAAGCCAGCGGAATGCGCTGCGGCGGCACGCCGTCCAGCAGGATGGTGATCATCGCCAGGAAGAAGGTCGCCAGCGAGACGCCCTGCACCAGGAGCGGCAGCATGTAATCCAGGAAGCTCAGGTCATTGGTGAAGTTGGCGCGCATCAGGAAAGAAATGCCGAAGGCGACGAAGGCGACACTGGCGATGATGCGGGCGTCCACCTTGTTGAGCAGCTTGGACGACAGCGGCGTCAGCAGCACCGCAATGACGCCGGCGGGCGCCGCCACCAGGCCCGCCCAGGTGGCGTTGTAGCCGACCTGGGTCTGCAGCCAGAGCGGCATCAGCAGATTGCCGGCGAAGAACACGGCATAGCCCAGGCAGAAGGCCAACGTACCCAGCGCGAAGTTGCGCCCCTTGAACAGCGACAGGTCGACCACCGGATTCTTCTCGGTCAGTTCCCAGATCAGGAAGGCAAGGAAGCCGACGCCGGTAACGATCGCCAGCACGACGATCTCGGTGGAGGCGAACCAGTCCAGGTCCTTGCCCTGGTCCAGCATCACCTGCAGGGAGCCCACCCACACGATCAGGAGCCCCAGACCCACCACATCGATGGGCAGCTTGCGGGTCGGGGTCTCGCGGGATTTGAGGTTCGCCCAGGTGATGGCGGTGACGATCAGTCCGACCGGCACATTGATCAGAAAGATCCAGCCCCAATGGTAATTGTCGGAGATATAGCCGCCCAAAATCGGCCCGCAGATCGGCGCCACCAGGGTGGTGATGGACCAGATGCCCAGCGCGGTGCCGCGCTTGTTGGACGGGAAAATGGAGATCAGCAGCGCCTGGCTGCCCGGGATCATCGGACCAGAGACCCCGCCCTGCAGCACCCGGAAGAAGATCAGGGAGGAAAGACTCCAGGCGATGCCGCACAGGAACGAGGCGACGGTGAAAGCCAGCACGGAAAAAGTGAAGGTGCGCACCACGCCATAGCGGCCCATCAGCCAGCCGGTCAGCGGCACGCCGATGCCGTTGGCCACGGCAAAGGCGGTGATCACCCAGGTGCCCTGGTCGGTCGAAGTCCCCAGGTTACCGGCGATGGTCGGCAGGGAGACATTGGCGATGGTGGAATCCAGCACCTGCATGAAGGTGCCCAGCGCTAGCCCCAACGCCGTCAGCGCCAGCGCGCCGCCCGCCAGCGGTTTCATCTCGCCAGATGTGCCGGGATTGCTCACGTGGCGCCATTCTCCTTGAGGATGCGCGCGATCAGGGCATCGGCGATGGGGCCGCTGTCCTCGCCGGTATTGGCGCGGGTGGTGCCGGGGCCGACCTTGGTGGTTATCAGCGCGCCGCTTTGATCGTGGACATCGGCATCCACCGTGACCGACAGGCCTACGCGCAGCGGATGATCGCGCAACTCGTCGGGCTCAAGCGCCACGCGCACCGGCACGCGCTGGACGATCTTGATCCAGTTGCCGGAGGCATTCTGCGGCGGCAGCAGCGCAAAGGCAGACCCCGAACCGGCACCCAGGCCCTCGATATGGCCGTGATAGGTGACGCCGCCGCCATAGATGTCGGCCTTCACCGTCACCGGTTGGCCGACCCGCATACGGGCAAGCTGCACTTCCTTGAAGTTGGCATCGATCCAGACATGGGAGAGCGGCACCACCGCCATCAGCGGCGTGCCGGCCGCCACCTGCTGGCCGGCCTGAACCGTACGCTGGGCGATAACGCCGTCCAGCGGCGCGATGATGCGCATGTGGCCGTAGACAATAGCCGCGGCGCGCAGCTGGGCTTCCGCCGCCAGCACGTCGGGATTGTGGGCGACGTCGGCGCCCTCAATGGTGGCGCGCGACTGATGCAGGCTGCCTTCGGCGGTGCGCACCGCGGCCTGGGCGGCAGCGACCGCATCGCGGGCATGAGCCAATTCTTCGGCGGAGACGGACTCGGTCGAGAAAGCCTTCTGCCGGCGCTCATAGTCGCCCTGCGCCTGGGCCAGATTCACCCGCGCCTGATTGAGCTGGGCATCGCTGGCATCGGTGCGGGAGAATTGCGCCCGCACGGTGCGCACCACGCGCGCCAGATTGGCTTCCGCCGCCTGCAGGTTCACGGTAGCGACCGCGGGGTCCATCTCGACCAGCAGCTGACCCTGCTTCACCGTCTGGGTGTTGTCGGCATGGAGCGCCAGCACGGTGGCGTTCTCCTTGGAGGTGATGGTCACCACATTGCCCGCGACATAGGCATCGTCGGTGCTTTCGAAATAGCGGGAATAGAGCAGCCAATAGACGCCATAGGCGACGGCGCCGATCAGCACCACCGCGCCCAGAATGGCGAACCAGAAGCGGCGCTGGCGGCCGGGGCGCTCGGTTGTATCAGTCATGGCTGAAATCCTTGGCAATGCGGGAATAGCTGTTGGCCGGCTCATAGGTCCCGCCAACGGTCAAAAGCAAAGTAATACGCTGCTGCGCGGCCGTGCCGGTGACACCGGCCAGCGCCTGGCGCGCCTGCAGCAGTGTGGATTCCGCCGTCAGCATGGGAAGCTGAGTGGCAAGACCACTGCGATAGCGGTCTTCGGCGATCTTGAAGGCGCGCTCGGCCTCGCGGACCGCGGCTTCCTGCTGGGCGCGCTGTGCGGCCAGGCTTTTCACCTGGGTCATGGCGTCCGCCGTCTGCTTGATGGCGTTCAGCACCGCGCCGTTATAGTCGGCCACTGAGGCATCGAGGTCGGCGGTGGCGTTGGCATATTGTGCCTTGATCTTGCCGGCATCGAAGATCGGCAGATGGATGGCCGGTCCCACCCCAACAGTGAAGGAATTGCCGGTCAGCAGGTTGGAAAGGCCGATGGCCTGGAAGCCCACCATCGCCGCCAGATTGATGTCGGGATAGAAGTCGGCATGGGCGGCCTTGCGCCCCTCCATCGCCGCTTCGATCCGCGCCTGCGCCGCCAGAATGTCGGGCCGCCGCGCCAGAAGATCGGCGGGCAATTTTTCCGGCAGCGGCAGCGCCACATCCAGATTGGGCGTGGGCCGCTTGATGTCGGCATAGGCGTCCGCCCCCTGCCCAGCCAGCGCGGCGATGGCGTGAACGTCCATCTCGCGCGCCGCGGCAAAGCGCAGCTGGTCGGCCTTGGCGATCGACAGCAGTGAACGGGCCTGCGCCACGTCGCTGCCATTCTCCAGGCCCGCATCGAAACGGCCCTGGCTGATCTTCAGGATTTCCTCGCGCTCGCGCACCGTGGCATCGGCGATGTCGCCATACTGATAGTTGAGCAGCAGGTTGATATAAGCCTGGGCGAAAGCACCCGACAGCGCCAGCCGGGCGGCATCGGCATCCAGCGCCGCGGCCTGGCTCTTGTCGCGCGCCTGGGCGATCAGCGCCGCCTGCTTGCCCCAGAAATCCAGATTCCAGGACAGGTTCGTGGTCAGCGAACCGAACCAGCGCCAGGTGCCGCCATAAGGCGGCGGGATGATGTAGTCCTTGCTGAACAAAGTGCGCTGCTCGCTGCCATCGAGCGTCACCTGCGGCAGGTCCTCGGCCTGGTTGACCGCCAGTTGCGCCTGGGCTGCGCGCATGCGGGCCAGCGCGCCGGCCAGGGTCGGATTGTTGGCGACGACGGAGGCCGCCAGCCGGTCCACCTGCGGATCGGCAAACGCCTTCCACCAGTCCGCGCTCACCTGCGGCGCCGGCGCGCCGTCAAGGCCCAGCCTGTCCTGTTGGACTTGCGCGACCTGGGGCGTGGTCGGCGGGGTGGCGACGCAGGCGGTCAGCAGCAGCGCCGAAAGCAGCGAGAGCGGTTTTCTCATGGCTTCGCCTTTTTGGATTTCAGGATCGGGACGTCGGAAATCAGCAACGTGGACTTGCCGGGCTTCTTGCCGCCGCGGGCCTCGGCCGCCATCACCAGCCGGGTCAGAAGGCCGATCAGCGTATCCACTTCAGCATGAGTGAACCCGGCCAGCAGCCCATTCCACATATTCATCACCCTGGGACCCAGCGCCTCGACCAGCGAACGGCCGCGCGGCGTCAGTGACAATGTCACCACCCGCCGGTCGGTTTCACTGCGATTGCGGTTCACCAGACCTCGCTTGACCATCTCGTCTACAAGACGCGTCAATGACCCTGCATCGTGACAAATGTTGTGCGCCAGATCGCCGGCGGTGCGGATGCGGCCGTCATGCAGGGCCACCAGGGTGGTCCATTGTGAAAATGTCAGCTCTGCATCCTGGAACAGCGCCTCCATCTGCGGCAGGACGCGGTTGGTGCACATCCGCATCAGATAGCCGACGGAATTGCGCATGCTGTAATTGCCTGGCGAGTAATAAGGCTTCACGGCCAACCCCTTCCCGGCAAAAACCCTTTTAAGGATGTGGGCAATATTTGCCAGAACAATACTTGCTTAAGCAAGCATATAGACCCGCTACCGTTCGGCGGCAACCGGGCTTTTGCGCACAGGCAGGATTGCGCAGAGTGCAGGACAGAGCCTGTATGCGAGTCGTCGTGCCTTCTTTCGTCTATGTCCTGAAATGTGCGAATCCGGATGGCCGGACCGTGACCTATGTCGGCTGGACCCTGGACCTGGAGCGGCGCCTGGTCGAGCATAACGGCAAGAAGAACGGCGCCCGCTCGACCCGGGGCCGTGCCTGGGCGCTGGTCTATGCCGAGAAGCACCGTACCCGCAAAGGCGCCATGCGTCGCGAAGTCGTGCTCAAGCGCGACAAAAAATTCCGCGCCCTGCTGCGCCAATGCTAGCGTGGCCCTTATGAAGTGTCTGTTCGCCATCGGCCTGTGCGCCGTCATCGCCCTCCCCGCTGCGGCGGCGCCGCGCAACGACAAGCTCTATGCGGCGGTGGAAGCCAGCCGCGCCGGATTTCTCGACCTGCTCGGCCAGATCGTGAATATCGATTCCGGCACGGGCGATGTCGCGGGCGGCGACAAGGTGCTGGCTCTGCTGACGCCGAGGCTGACCGCGCTGGGCGGCGAGGTGCGGCGCGAGAAGGCGGAAGCGCCCGGCCTGCCCGACAATCTGGTGGCGACCTTCCATGGTACGGGCAAAGCCCGCATTTTGGTCATCGCCCATGTGGACACGGTGTTCGGCCCGGGCACCGTCGCGCAACGCCCGTTCCGCATGGATACTGCGCGCGCCTATGGTCCCGGCGTGGGCGATGAGAAAGCCGGCGTGGTCAGCGCCATCACGGCCCTGAAGCTGCTGCACGATATCGGCTTCACCAAATTTTCCACCATCACGCTTCTGCTGGAGACCAGCGAGGAGCGCGGCTCCAGCGGCACCACCCAATTGATCAAGACCTTGGCGGCCCAGAACGACGTGGAATTCAACATGGAGCCGGGCGATCCGCCCGATGCCCTGACGGTCTGGCGCAAGGGCTCGCAAGTGATCCATATCCGGGTGAAGGGCCGCGCCGCCCATGCCGGCATGGCGCCGCAGGACGGCCGCAACGCCGCGGCCGAGCTGATCCATCAGATCGACAGCATCAAAAATCTGGTGCCGCTCTCGGGTGATGGGCCCACACTCAATCTGACCGTGCTCAAGGCGGGGGATCGCACCAACATCATCCCCGACGAAGCTGAAGCCATGCTGAGCCTCAGGGTGCGGACTCTCGAGCAACGCGACCAGATCCTGGCCAGACTGCGCGCCGCCGCCACGACCACCGCCGTGCCCGATACCAGCGTGACGGTGAGCGCCGATCCGGGCTATCCGCCGCTGATCGAGACGCCGGCAGTGGATGCGCTGGCCGCCCGCGCCGCGGCCATCTATGCCGAACTGGGCAAGACTCTGGGCAAATCCGGCAATGGCGGGGCCTCGGAATCCGCAGTGGCGCAATCGGTGGGCACGCCCGCGCTGGATGGCCTGGGCCTGGTCGGCGGGGACTTCCACACCGACAAGGAATGGATCGACCTCACCAGCCTGACGCCGCGGCTTTATCTCTTCACCCGCCTGCTGATGGACATGGGCACCAATCCGCCAAAGCGCTAGGCCTGGCCTCCATTGCGACAGGCTTCACTAACTTGTCATGGCCCGCGAATGCGGGCCACCCAGATGACGTCTGCGCTGCACCTGCAAGAATATCGCCATCCCAACTGGATGGCCCACACTCTGGTGGGCCATGACAGTTTGTTTGTGATTTCTATCGAGTGCACGCCTAAGGCAGATCGATCACATCGATCGTCGATATCTTCTTGGCCGGATCGCCCGCCGCGAACACCATATGTTTTCCATCGCGCGACCAGACCGGATGGGTGGCATCCAGCGCATAGTCCGTCACCTGCACCAAGCCCGTTCCATCCCGGTTGACGATGAAGATGGCATAGTGGGCATCCGGGCTGCCGCGGTCCGATTCAAACGCGATCTGCTCACCGTCCGGCGACCAGACGGGGGCGCGGCCCTGCAGCGGCGGGTTTTCCACCGGCATGGCGCCGGCGGCGGTCCTCACCCAGATCACATTCTCTTCCTGGTTATAAGGCTGGCCCGCATTCTTCTGCCCGGCAAAGACCACCGTACCGCCGTCCGGCGAAACGCTGGGCATGCCGGTCATCACCTGGGCGCGGTCGGTCAACGCGGTGGCCGCTCCGCCGCTCGCATCCACCCGCATCGTCGTCAGGGCGCTGCCGTCCATCACCGCCAGGCTTTTCCCGTCCGGGTACCAGGACGGATAGAAAAGCTGGCTGGACGCGCCGGTGACAGTTACGGCATGGGCATTGCGCCCATCGCCGTCCGCGATCCAGACGCCGCTGCTGCCGTCCGATCCCGTGCCCGTGAACACGACCTTGCCGGTGCGGCTCCAGTCGGCGCGCGTGGCAGAGACCGGAAGCGGTTGTGAAAAGAATGGAACCGCTTCGCCGCCGGATGCTGGTACGCGCATCAGGGTCCAACTTTTGCCGCCATCGGCGGTGCGGCTGAACAGCACCGTCTTTCCCTCGGGCGAGAAACACGGCCAATAGTCCAATCGGGTGCCGTCACCGCTGGTGAGGGTGCGCGGCGCGATACCCGGCATCGTCGGCCAGGTGCGCGCCATCGGATGGCCTGCGGGTTTGGGGGGCGGCAAAGCCTCGATCGCCCTGGCGGTGGCTTCATCGATCCGTGGAGCCTGGCCGTCACGGCCGCCCTGATGGATCACCAGCCCGCTGGCCTGGCCGTCCGGCCCCAGCTCGAAGCTGATCTTCACCGGCAGGCCCTGCATGAAAAAGCTGATCGGCGATTCCGCAAGAATTTCACGCGCCGGCTGACGTGTAAGCTTGATGAAGAAATGCTCGCCCTCGCGCGACACCGTCACCACCGTGTTCGGCCTCAGGGCCGGCGCGAGCCGGTAATAGCCGGTGAGCTTGTCGAAGGCGGCCGCGTCCAGGGTCACGGCCGGCTGCGCTGCAGCGGGCACGGACAACAGAAACAGAAGCAAACAGCAGAGGCGGTTCATCGGGCGCCTCCCAGCCACACAAGGGCGGCACGGGCCAGATGCATTTGCGCCGGGGTCACGAACAACAGCGCCAGTCCCACCAGGGCCGCGAACAGAAAGCCGATCTGGGCCGCCGCGCCGGCCATGAAGAAGCGCAGGTTGGTCTGGATATTGGCTTCATCATCCAGCAACCCATCCTGCCGGAAGCGCTCGGGATAGAGCGGCGCCGCATGTGTCCGCTGCACCTTGCGCCACTGGCCGCGCGGGCTCTGGACCCGTTGGGCGACTTCGGCCTGCAGCGCCGCCCAACTGGCAAAGCCATATTCGCGGGCGATCACGCCTTGCGCGTCCGCCAGGCGCGCCGTGGGCATCTTTGCCCGCATGGCGGCAAGCCGTGCCTTGGCCTGTTTGCGCAGGTGATCGGGATGGGGAATGGGTGGAAGCTGACGCTTCCCGTTGCTGCCGGTCATCGAAAACCTTCCTTCTTGAGGCCCCGCAGTCCGCGAACAGAGCCTGGAAGTCAGGAAAACCGGTACGAGCGGGCTAGGCCCTTTGCGCGGACGGCATGCCTCTCGAAAGGCAGACGCAGCTTAGACACAGACCGATGCCGGCGGCAAGACAGTGCCCCCGCTTTGCGGCATACTCTTTTTATTTCTCAGCTTTGTTTCTCAGATTTCGGGGCGCGCGATGATTTTCGAACAGGTCGCCACCGGCGGCTGCCAATCCTATCTCCTGGGCTGCGGCGACACCCATGCCGCCATCCTGATCGATCCCAATATCGCCCAGATGGACCGTTACATGGGCCTGGCGGCGAAGGATGGCCTGCGCATCCGCTATGTGCTGGACACCCACACCCATGCCGACCATTTCTCGGCCGCCAAGGAACTGGGCCGGCGGCTGGATGTGCCGGTAGTGGCGAGCAAGCTGTCGCCAGCGCCTTACGCCAATTTCCGGCTGGACGATGGCGAGATCTTGCGCGTCGGCAACATGCGGCTGCAAGCGCTGCACACGCCCGGCCACACCCGCGATTCCATGTGCGTGGTGGCGGAAGACCGCATCTTCACCGGCGACACGCTGCTGATCGGCGGCACGGGCCGCACCGATCTTCCCACCGGTGACCCCGATGCGCTCTATGACAGCCTGTTCGGCCGGGTGCTGAAGCTGGACCCCGCCCTGCTGGTCTATCCGGCGCACGACTACAAGGGCCGCAGCCATTCCAGCATCGGCACGGAGATCGAAAACAATCCCCGCCTCGCAAAGCGCGAGCGCGCCGAATTCATCGCCATGATGAAACAGCTCAACCTGGATGCGCCCACCCACCTGACCGAAGCCCTGCGCACCAACATGAGCGGCGGCAAGACGGTGGAACAGCTTCTGACCGAGGCCTCCGCCCATGTGCCTTTCATCTCCATGGCCGAACTGGCGGAGCGGGTGAATCGCAACGATCTGGGCCTGATCCTGCTGGATGTGCGCGAGAAGGATGCCTTCGACACCGGCCATATTCCCGGCGCCCGCCATCTGCCGCGCGGCCAGCTTGAGCTGCGCGTCAACACCGAACTGCCCGATCCCACCAGGCGGATCCTGGTGTGCTGCGAATTCGGCCGCATCTCCACTCTGGCCGCGGCCACCTTGCGCGAACTGGGCTATACCCAGGCCGCGGCCCTGGACGGCGGCATCAAGGCCTGGCGCGAGGGTGGCCTGCCGATGACAACCATGTGAGGCATGATGCGGTTTTGTTTCCCGATTCTGGCGTTGATGCTTGCTGCCCTGCCCGCGGCGGCCGAGCAGACCGTAACCAACTGCTCCTCCTGCGCGGCCTGGAATGTGCCGCAAGCGCCGTTCCGGATTTACGGCAATACTTACTATGTCGGCACCCATGAGCTGAGCTCCATCCTGATCGCCTCGGACCAGGGACTGGTGGTGATCGACGGTGACCTGGCGGAGGCCGCGCCGCAGATCGAGGGCAATATCCGTGCTCTGGGCTTTCGTCCCGAAGACATCAAATTGATCCTCAATTCGCATGCCCATTTCGATCATGCCGCCGGCATCGCACCGCTGCAGCGCTTCAGCGGCGCGCGCGTGGCGGCAAGCCCGCAAAGCGCCGAGGTGCTGCGGCGCGGCTCGCTGTCCCAGGACGATCCCCAGCACGACATCTTGCCGCCACCGATGCAGCCGGTGCCAAAGGTCGAAGTGATCAGCGATGGCCAGACCCTGCGGGTGGGACCGCTGGCCCTGACCGCTCATTTCACACCCGGACATACGCCGGGTGGCACCAGCTGGAGCTGGACCTCATGTGAACAGCAGCGCTGCCTTCACATCGTCTATGCCGACAGTCTGACGGCGGTGTCGGCGGACAATTACCGTTTTACCGATCATCCCGATCTCGTCGCGGGCTTTGAAAAAAGCTTCACCGTCTTGGAAACCATCCCGTGCGACATTCTTCTGACGCCGCATCCGGGCTTCTCCAACATACTCGGGCGGCTGGAGGCCCGGGACAAAGGCGGCAAGCCTGACGCCTTTATCGAGGCCGGTGCGTGCAAGAAACTGGCTGAGGCCTCCCGCCGGGACCTGGCCAAACGCCTCGCCCAGGAAAAGACCGGGAAATAGCACCGGTTCGGCCCGGCTTTGCGCAATTTGCTGCCCAGCATTCAGCTTTTGTTTGCCCACACTGATCATCATGGGCCGGCGTGCCAACGAAAAGGCCCCGGCGTGGAAACGTTGAAGTCCGGATTCGGCTTGCTCAGGGCATTACTGCCCGTCGTTTATTTCGGCAGCCTGCTTTTCTATTTTCTCGATGTCGGCGGATCGGTGCACGGCGCATGGGAGATTGGCCTGGGCCCGACCGTTCTGGGTCTCGGCTTTGTCGGCCTGCTTTTCTGCATTCCGCTTGCCCTGAAGATCATCCGGATCTTGAACAATCCGCGTTCACCAGGACCAGGCGGTAGCACACCGGCGCGCGACGATGATGACGGGTTCGATGCCGATGCGGTGGTCGCCCGCTATATGGCGGGGCGATCGGCGGAAACGACCCCTGACGCTCCGGCTGCGCGCCCCGCACCCAGAAGCGGCGCGCCGGCGAAACCCGCCGGCTTCGGACGCAGGATCAGATAATCCGGCCCGGTCAGAGCAGCATTCAGGCCAAACTGAAAAAGCGCCGCGGATTTTCCACTGTCATGGTGTGAATGTCGCGATCGGACACGCCAATCTGTCTGAGATACGGGAGCAACTTGCGGGTGGTGAACAGCAATCCCTCCGGAGGATCGATGGTTTCCCGCCATTCTCTTATTTTCTCCGGAAGCAGCGCGCCCCCGAACTCCGAATCCTGGGAGAGAAAGATTTTGGCGGCGAAGCCCGCGCCGCACAGCAGCTTTATGCATTCCGCGCGCCGTTCAAAGGACGGCTTGAATTCTGGGCTGAGCCCACGATGGACATGGTCCATGCCCAGGGAATAGCCGCGCCTGACCAAGCCCAGGAAGTAATCCATATCGCCGCTGTCATCGCTGTGATCGAATGACACCCCGGCAGGATCGATGCCCTCCTCCTCCAGGATGACCGCATGACTCTCGCCGGCGCGCTGGGCGGCAGCGGTATGGGTACGAATTGGCGCCCCGCTCGCCTTGCTGGCGCGGGCCGCGGCCCGCAAACCGGTTTCTTCAAGGGCGGTCAGGTCCTTGGTTATGATCCCTATCTTGATCACACCGGCCTTGATCGCGGTGCCGTCAATACCCTGCTCGATTTCCTTGGTGAAGAACTCGGCAAGCCCCGCAATCGTGCGGGCGGGCATGGATACACCCGAAGCTTTCGGCGGAAAAAATCGCTGGCCGGTGGCCGCGATCATGGCAAGCCCGGATTTCCGCGAAACTTCTTCGAGAAAGCGGATGTCGCGTCCGACATCATAGGTGGTCAGGTCGACGATGGTGCTGACGCCGGCGGCGCGTACCGCCTTGAGCTTATCGACCGCTTTGGCGGTAAATTCCGCTCTGCTGCCCCAGTCCTTTGGCCACCTGCTCAGAACGTCCGGCGCATCTGCGACATGCTCGTGCGCGAGCGTGAAACCGAGCCTGGACGTATCCAGCGGTCCCAGAACCGTTTGCGCGGTCCCTGTGGCACCTACAGCCGGCCCGGGTATCGCCGCCGCGATACCGGCCATGGCCGTCTGTTTCAGAAAATCCCGCCGGCTCGTCATGTCAGCTGGAGCGCTTCGAAAGCGCCCTCCCTGCATCGACTAGATAAGCATGGGCAACTACTCAGCGGCTATTTGATTCCGCTTGTCGAAGTTGGCCCACACGCCCTCGCTGCCGTCCCAGCTGCCGCGGCTGGCGCCCTTGGAATATTCGGTGGCGCGCTGCTCGAAGAAGTTGGCGTGCTCGACCCCGTTCAGGATCTCCACCAGCCAGGGCAGCGGGTGCGGCTTCAATTGCTTGTAGCCGCTCTCGGTCTCCTCGAAATTGCCGAACACCGGCGACAGCTTAAGCTGGGTCAGGCGCCAGTCGGCGATGTAGCGGACATAAGATTTGATTTCCGCCGCCTTCATGCCCTGCACTTCGCCCAGGCTGAACGCCAGGTCCACGAAGCCTTCTTCCAGCCCGACCATGGTATGCGCTACCTCGCGGATATCGTCGCGCACCGCTTTGGTGACGCAGCCGGTTTCCTCGTTCCAGGCGTGATAGAGCTTGGTGATGCCCTCGCAGTGCAGGCTCTCGTCGCGCACCGACCAGCTGACGATCTGGCCCATGCCGTTCATCTTGTTGAAGCGGGGGAAGTTCATCAGCATGGCGAAGCTGGCGAACAGCGACATGCCTTCGGTGAAGGCCCCGAACATGGCGAGCGTCCGGGCCACGTCGGCGCAGGTCCTGGTGCCGAAGGTGTGCATGTAATCGGCCTTGGCCTTCATCTCCGCATAGTCGCGGAAGGCCTCAAACTCGGCCTGCGGCATGCCAAGGGTCTTCAGCAGCAGCGCGTAAGCATCGATATGCACCGTCTCCATGTTGGAGAAGGCTGCCATCATCATTTGCACTTCCAGCGGCTGGAAGATGGGGATGTAGCGCTTGAGGTAATTGTCGCCCACTTCCACGTCCGACTGGGTAAAGAAGCGGAAAATCTGGGTCAGCAGCCCCTTCTCGGCCTCGTTCAGATGGCCGGACTGCCAGTCGCGGATATCCGCCCCCAGCGGCACTTCCTCGCCCATCCAGTGGGTCTGCTGCTGCCGCTTCCAGCAGTCATAGGCCCAGGGATAGCGGGTGACGTCATAGGTGCCGGTGGCGTTCAAAAGCCCGACGGTGCCCTTGCCGATCAGCGAACGCGGATCGACGCCACTCAGATTCTTCACTGACATGCCAGGCACTCTTCATAGTCGGTCTTGGTGGCGACAACCCGCACATCGTCCTTCTTCTCCAGCTGGCCGGCAAACCCGGCGCGGCTGATGGACTTGGAGCGGCAGTAATAGAGGCTCTTGATGCCCCGCTCCCACGCCGTCCAGTGCAGCATGTGCAGGTCCCACTTGTCGATGTCGGCCGGCAAGAACAGGTTCAGCGACTGGCTCTGGCAGATGTAAGGCGTGCGGTCGGCCGCCAGTTCGATGATCCAGCGCTGGTCGATCTCAAACGCGGTGCGATAGACAGCCTTGTCCTCATCGCTGAGGCAATCCAGGTGCTGGACCGAGCCTTCCTGCTCGACGATCGACTGCCAGACCTCCGGCGTGTTGGCGCCCTTGGATTCCAGCAGCTCCTGCAGATAGGGATTACGCACCACAAAGGCACCCGACAGCGTCTTGTGGGTGTAAACATTGGCCGGGATCGGCTCCACGCAGGCGCTGGCGCCGCCGCAGATGATGGAAATGCTGGCCGTGGGCGCGATCGCCAGCTTGTGGGAGAAGCGGGCCTTCATGCCCTTTTCCTGCGCATCCGGGCAGGCGCCGCGCTCTTCGGCCAGGATATAAGACGCCGCATCAGCTTCCCGGCGTATCTTCTTGAAAATCCGCAGATTCCACGACTTGGCCATCGCGCTTTCCAAGGGGATGTTCTTGGCCTGGAGGAAGGAGTGGAAACCCATCACCCCCAGCCCGACCGACCGCTCGCGCAAGGCGCTGTACTTGGCCCGCTCCATCCCGGCGGGCGCCTGCTCGATGAAGCTGGTCAGGACATTGTCGAGCATGCGCAGCACGTCCTCGACAAAGCCCTCTTCGTTCGCCCACTGGTCCCAGGTCTCGATGTTCAGGGATGAGAGGCAGCAGACCGCTGTGCGGTCCTTGCCGTCATGGTCGGCGCCGGTCGGCAGGGTGATCTCGCTGCAGAGGTTGGAGGTGTTGACCTTCAGCCCCAGCTCGCGCTGATGCTTGGGCAGCGCCCGGTTCACCGCGTCGATGTTCAGGATATAGGGCTCACCGGTCTGCAGCCGCGTCTCCAGAATGCGCTGCCAGAGCTGGCGGGCGTCGATCTCGCGCAGCACCGTCTGGTCCTTGGGGCTGCGCAGGCCGAAGAGTTTGCCGTCGCGCACACAGGCCATGAATTCATCGGTAATGTTAATGCCGTGATGCAGGTTCAGGCCTTTGCGGTTGAAGTCGCCGCTGGCCTTGCGGATCTCCAGAAACTCCTCGATCTCCGGATGAGAGATGTCGAGATAGACCGCCGCCGAGCCGCGCCGCAGCGAGCCTTGCGAAATCGCCAGGGTCAGGCCGTCCATCACATGGATGAAGGGAATGATGCCGGAGGTCTTGCCGGTCTTCACCTTCTCGCCGATCGAGCGGACCTTGCCCCAATAGGTGCCGATGCCGCCGCCATTGGAGGCGAGTGCCACATTCTCGTTCCAGACGCCGACAATGCCGTCCAGCGAGTCCGGCACGTCGTTGAGGAAGCAGGAGATGGGCAGGCCCCGGTTGGTGCCGCCGTTCGACAGGATGGGCGTCGCCGGCATGAACCACAGCCGGCTCATATAGTCGTAAAGCCGCTGGGCGTGGTGCACGTCGTCGGCATAGGCGCAGGAGACGCGGGCGAACATGTCCTGGAAGCTTTCGCCCGGCATCAGATAGCGGTCGGTCAGGGTCGCCTTGCCGAACGGCGTCAGAAGGCCGTCGCGCGCACGGTCCAAGGTCAGGTCGGACGGCTTGGGCCGGGGCGCCAGCGGATAGGGAAGCGGCGGCTGGCCGCTATGGCGTGAATCGCCCTGCAACAGATCGGGCTGGGCCGGCTTCGGCGCAGACTTCGTCTCAACCGTACGGGTCACGACGACCGAACGTTCCAGCACGCGTTCAGCCGGCGACTGCACGACCACCTGGCCGTTGTCATCGAAATCGCCGTCCAAAACGTGCTTGCCCAATGCCGACATCGTATTCCCCTCATCCAAGCGGGGAATCGGAAGGCGTTGCCGCGGCTGGTTACCGCTGCCCACTGCGCCCTCGGGACGCCCCGCCCCAAAGTCTCAATCCCTGTTCGCGGCAGGTCTCCTGGCTCGCGGCCCTTTTTCCGCCCGCCTTCCCGAGCGGTGCTCAGTGGCATTAGGGACGAAAAATCAGCCGTTTACAGTTGCGGGGGCAGCCCCGGTTTCGGCCCCACCAAGGCCGCTCCGAAGTTCCCTTGAATCCCCTATCCAGAGCATTCGAGTGACCGTGAACGACTACATCTAGGGGCCTATTCGCGGAATCCGTCAAGCCGGAAAACTTTCACACAGGCGTCATTTTTCGCTTGGGGACAAAAGTGTGAATCCCCGCGAATCTCTGGTGCCGAAGGCCTGTGCGCGAACCCCGAAGGCCCTGTGGATGATTTCTTCTGTGAGCAGATCACTGTCGTTTATGACCGCGCCATCCACAAGAACGATGACCCGCGAGGGGTAGCGCGCCGCCAAGGTCAGATCGTGCAGCGAGGCGATCACCAAAGTTCCGCTCTGCGCGAAGGATTGCAGGAGCGCCATGGATTGCATGGCGTGCAGCGGATCAAGGCCCGTGATTGGCTCATCCACGATCAATATCTGCGGATCGCCGACAATGGCGCGGGCCAGCATGGCGCGGGCGAATTCACCGCCCGAGAGCGTGGTGGCAGGCTGTTCAGACTTATCCACAAGGTCACAAGCCCGCAGCGCCTGCGCGATGACGGGCTCGAAACTTTCAGGCAATCCGCCGGTCGCCGGCAGGCGGGGCGTCAGACCCAGCGCCACCAGCCGTTCCACCGGCAGCGGCCATTCCAGATACGGATTTTGCGGCAGATAGGCGCGCCGCGCCGCCAGCTCGCGCCAGGACAACGCGCTCAGGGATTTGGCATCCAGCATCACCTGGCCCGCGTCCGGCTTGATCAGTCCCGCCAGGGCTTTCAGTAAGGTGGACTTGCCGGCGCCATTGGGACCCAGCACGGCAATGAACTCACCGGCATGCGCCTGGAACGTGACGTCGCGCAGGATCTCCTTGCCGCCACGGGTGACGCTGATGTTCTCGGCCGCCAGCAGAGTCATGGCGCCACCTTGCGAATGCGCACCACCAGCCAGAAGAAGAATGGTGTGCCGAGCAGGCTGGTGAAGACGCCCAGCCGCAATTCAGGATTGGTGTGCACCAGGCGCGCGGCGATATCGGCACAGAGCAGCAGCAGCGCGCCGGCCAGGGTCGCCGGCAGCAGCACGCGGCGCGGCGCATAATCCACAAAGGGGCGTACCAGATGCGGCGCCACCAGGCCGATGAAGCCGATCGCGCCTACCACCGAAGTAATGGCGCCGACGCTGAGTGCGGTGCCTGCCACCACCAGCGCCGCCAAGGTGGTCAGATTCACGCCCAGGCTTTGCGCCTGCGCCTCGCCCAAGGACAGCGCATCCAGAGCCCTGCCCGTCAGGGCCAGCATGGCCGCGCCCACGGCGGCGAACGGCAGCACCAGCACCACTTGCGCCCAGCTCTTGTCAGCCAGCGAGCCCAGCAGCCATGTCATGATCTCGTAGGCGGCATAGGGGCTGGGCGCGAAGTTCAGCGCCAGCGCGATGCCGGCGGCCGTGAGACTCGAAACGGCGGCGCCCGCCAGCACCAGCGCCACCGTGCCGTTGCGGCCCAGCGCGAATGTCAATGCGCAGGCCCCGATGGCGCCGATGATGCCCATCAAAGGCCCGGTCACCGGCGACAGCGCCGCCAGGCCGAAATAGATGGCGATCACCGCGCCCAGCGCTGCACCACTGGAAACGCCCAGCAGCGCCGGCTCGGCCAGCGGATTGCGGGTAAAGCCCTGCAGCACCGCGCCCGAAAGTCCCAACACCGCGCCCACGATCACGGCCAGCACCGTGCGTGGCAGCCGGATGTCATAAAGAATAAGTCCTGCCAGGCTGTTTCGGGGCGCGAGCAGATCATGCGGCGGCAGCCACACCCGTCCCGCCAGCAGCGAAACGGCAAAGGCCAGCGCGATCAGAAGCAGAAGCGAAAGGTTCAGCTTGATCATTGTGCGCGCCCTTGATGGGGTGCGGGGGGTGCGGGGGGCGCGGGGGGCCCGGTCCCGCGCAGCCTGTCCTGAAGCTGCTTGGCCGCATCGGCCGTTTCCGGCACGCCGCAGCCATAGAGCGCGCGGTAGCTGATGCGCTTTCCGGCATAGCGCTTCATCAAGGCGGGATGCAGGTCCTGGTCGGATCGCAAGCTCGCTGTCCCCTCATACGTGTCGCCATAGACCAGCGCATCAGGCCGGGCGGCGATCAGGCTTTCCACGTCGTAATAGCCACCTTTGGCGAGATTGCGGCCGCCCGCGGCGGTAACGATTGTGTCGAAAAGGCCACCCTTGCCCGGCACAAGGCCGCCGGTGCCCCATTCGGCCACGGTCAATGCCTTTGCCGGCTTGCGCTTTTCCAGATCGCGCAGTGTTGCATCCATGCGCGCGATCAGGGCCTCGCCCCGCGCCTCCTCGCCCACTGCCCTGGCGACCAGCCGCACCGCATCGCGTATTTGCGCGAAATTCTCCGCCGGCGGCACTTCCACGATTCGCGCCCCGCTCTTGGCCAGGATGGGCCGCAAGGCCGGCGCCATGAAGGGATCGGTCAAAATCAAGTCCGGCCTGGTGGAAAGAATTTCCTCCGCCGTGCCGTGATTGACGGGGACGCGCCCGCCTTGCGGCCAGACCTTCAGCGAGGCCTTCTCGCGCGACAAAAAAGTGATCGAAGCGATCCGCGAAGGCGGCACCAGATCGAGCAGAAGCTCGTCGGTACACACCTTGAGAGACATGATGCGCCCCGCGCGCGGCAGCGCGCCAGAACGAGAGTGCGGTGCGGCCGCTGCCTGTCCGGCGAAAACCAGAAGCGCAGCGGCCGCGACCCATTTCATCTACAGATTCACCTTGATCCCGCCATAGGCGCCGATGCCCGGACGTAGGAAGCCGTCCGGGCTTTGATAGTTGGTGTCGGTGGCGTTCTCAATCCGCCCGAATACGCTCCAGGTCTCGGTCAGCCGGTAGCTGGCCGCCAGATCGAGGGTGACATAGTCGGGCATCTTCAGGCGCGGAATGGAGAAATCCCGGTTGCCGTCGATCTGCGGTCCGACATAAAGCAGCGTAGCGTTCAGCGACAGAGCATCGGTCGCCTGCCAGTCCGCGCCCAGGCTTGCCTTGTGGCGCGGCCGACGCAGTAGCGCGAGGTGCGTCGCCGCATCCAGCGCATCGGTATAGGTGTAGCTGGCGCGGAGACTCAGCGTCTCCAGCGCCTTCCACTCCAGAGTGCTTTCCACCCCATCGGTGCGCGCCCGGCCGATATTCATCAGCTGGAAGGCCGGCGCCGGTCCCGACACGATCAGGTTCTTGACGTCATTGCGAAACCAGGCGACCCCGCCGGTGAGCGCACCGCCCAGGAAGCTCTGTTCCACGCCCAGGTCATAGCCGAAGCTGGTCTCGGGCTTGAGATTCACATTGCCGCCGAAAGTGCCATAAAGCTGCTGCAGCGCCGGCGCCTTGAAGCCGGTGCCCACGCTGGCCTTCAGCTTGGTGTCGCCGATCACCCAGGCCGGCGCCACCCGCCAGGTGGTCTTGTCGCCGAAGCGGCTGTTGTCGTCATAGCGGATGGAAGCGCTGTTGAAGAAGCCGCCGCCGAAATCCGATTGCACTTCGGCAAAGCCGGCATTGGTGGTGATGCCCCGTGACAGGGGCGACGGAAAACCAAACGACAGGCCGGGATGCAGCGCGTCTCGCGCCGTTTCCGCCCCCAGCACCAAAGTGTGGCCGTCGGCGATACCGACATTGCCCTGCCAGTCCAGCTTCAGCCGGTCGCCGATCTGGCGGCTGTCGCCATTGTCGGGATCCTGGGTGGCGCTGATGGTGTGGCCGTAAGCCAGACCAAGCGTCTGGTCGAAGCGGCCGTCCCACAGCACCAGATGGGCAGTACCGCGGCTCTGATATTGCAAAGTCTCGATGCGGGTCTGGGTGGGCGACGGAAACGAAACGAAAGTGTTGAAGTCGAAGGCATCGCCCGTGATCTTGCCCAGGCTGTTGGTGTAACGCCCCACCAAGCCCAGATCGAAATTCGGCGCCACGTCATAGCCCAGCTTCGCCGTGGCGGTGACATTGTCGTAGAAATCGTCGTGCCGCTTCTCGCCCGGCTGCAGCAGGTTCAATGGCGTCACCGGCGTGGCGCCCGCATGGAAATGCTGCAGGGTGGCGGCATAGTGGAAGGCGCCTTCAGATCCGGACGCCGAGCCCCATTGGTTGAAGGTATCGAAGCTGCCGCCTTCCGCATCGGCGCTGAGCTTCAGCGGCCCCTCGCCGTTTTTGGTGATGATGTTGATCACCCCGCCGATCGCGTCGGAGCCGTAAAGCGCGCCTTGCGGCCCGCGCAGCACTTCGACCTGGGCGATGTCACCAGCCAGCAGCTTGGAGATGTCGGCCGCGCCGCTGGGCGTGGAAGGATCGGCAAGATCAATCCCGTCCAGCAGCACCTTGGTATGGTTGGCATTGGTGCCACGCAGGAAGACGGAGCTCTGCCCCCCGGCCCCGCCGGTCTGAGTGATGGAAAGACCCGGCACCTCCCGCAGCACATCGGGCAGTGAACGGTCCTGGCGGGCCTCGATCTCATGCGCCGTGATCACGGTGACGCTGCTGGCGAGCTCGCGCATGGGGGTGGCAATGCGGGTGGCGCTGACCACCACCGTTTCGCCCCGGCCTTGCGCGGCGGCGGGCGCCGCCAGCGCAATCAGGGTTGCAGAAGAAAGAAAAAAGCGCTTCATCAAACGTCTCCTGGCTAGGGAGGCGGGCGCCATTAAAAATGAGGGTTTCCAGCCCCGTGGCAGCACGCCTTCCGGCTTTGCCGCCACTGCGGGTTATCTCCCGCTGCGCCCCGCACACCCCGGCAGGCCACAAGACGACGGTGCGAGGCAGGTTTCCTGGCTAGCCGGATCAGGGCCTTTCATCCGTCTTCCCAAGGCCCTAATCCTTGAATCGGGGACCTCAGTGACACTTAGATAAAGGCTCACCGGCGACAGTTGCGGGGGCAGCTACGGTCTTTTTTGACGGGCGGTCCGGCTCACGCCTCGCGCCTATCCCGTATTCCCTACACCTTGCACCTGGGCGGGCTTATGGTCCCGGTCCCGCCGGGCGTCAAGTCGCGCATTCTGCATGGCAGGAACGGCTGACAGGACAAAGCTGCCTGCGCTAGGCTTCCGCCCGCCTTTCCAACAAGGAGTGCCCCATGCCCCTGGCCATCAACGATACCGCCCCCGATTTCACCGCCGACTCCACCGAAGGCAAGCTGCACTTCTATGACTGGGCCGGCGACAACTGGGTGCTGTTCTTCTCCCATCCAAAAGACTTCACCCCGGTCTGCACCACAGAACTGGGCGCAGTCGCCAAGCTAAAGCCGGAATTCGACAAGCGCGGCGTCAAGGTGTTGGGCCTGTCGGTAGACCCGGTGAACAATCATGAGAAATGGGCCGCCGACATCCTGGAGACGCAGGGCATGGGCCCGAACTTCCCCATGATCGGCGACACCGACCTTAAGGTCTCCAAGCTCTATGGCATGCTGCCTGCCGACGCGCCGGGCACCTCCGAAGGCCGCACCCCCGCCGACAATGCCACGGTGCGCAATGTCTTCATCATCGGGCCGGACAAGAAAATCAAGCTGGTGCTGGTCTATCCAATGACCACGGGCCGCAACTTCCAGGAAATTCTGCGCGTCATCGACTCCATGCAGCTCACCGCCAAGCACAAGGTGGCGACGCCCGCGGACTGGAAACAGGGCGGCGATGTGATCATCACCGGCGCGGTCTCCAACGAAGACGCCGACAAGATATTCCCCGGCTACAAGACCCACAAGCCGTATCTCAGAACTACGGCGCAGCCGAAGTAACATGGGCAAGTCATTGCTGGAGAGGATCGGCCTGGAATGGCCGATCTTCCAGGCGCCCATGGCCGGCACCTCCACGCCCGCCATGGCCGCCGCCGTTTCCAATGCCGGCGCGCTGGGCGCGCTGGGCTTGGCCGCTGAACAGCCGGAAGGCGCGGGGAAGATGATCGCCGCCACTCAGGCGCTCACCAACCGGCCGTTCAACGCGAATGTCTTCTGCCATCGGCCCGCGATCCCCAATCCTGCGGTCGAAGCGGCCTGGATCGCGCGGCTGAAACCGCAGTTCGAGGCCTTGGGCGCCGAGCCGCCCACAGCGCTGCGCGAGATCTATCAGACCTTCCGGGGCAACGCCGCCATGACGGCGCTGCTGCTGGAGACACGCCCCGCCACCGTCAGTTTCCATTTCGGGCTGCCGGAGAAAGACCAGATCAGGGCGCTGAAAGAGGCCGGCATCATCCTGTTCGGTTCGGCCACCAGCCTGGCCGAAGCCAAACAGCTGGCCGACGCTGGGATAGACGCCATCGTCGCGCAGGGTTACGAGGCCGGCGGCCATCGCGGCCTGTTCGACTATGCCGCGCATGACGACCGGCTTGGCACCTTCGCGCTGACGCGGCTGCTGGTGAAGAATTTCGGCCTGCCGGTGGTCGCGGCGGGCGGGATCATGGATGGCGCCGGCATCGCCGCCGCGCTGCGGCTGGGCGCCACCGCCGCGCAATTGGGCACCGCCTTCGTCGGCTGTCCGGAATCATCGGCCGATTCCGGCTATCGCGCCGCGCTGGCCAGCGAGGCCGCACATCACACGGCCATGACCCGCGCCATTTCGGGGCGCCCGGCCCGCTGCCTGGCCAACCGCTTTACCAAATTGTCGGAAACGGTGCCCGACGACGCCATCCCCGACTATCCGATCACCTATGACCTGGGCAAAGCGCTGCATGCTGCGGCTAAGGCCAAAGGCGAGTTCGGCTTCGGCGCGCAGTGGGCCGGCCAGGGCGCGCCGCTGTCACGGCCGATGCCTGCGGCCGAACTGGTGCGGGTACTGGTGGAAGAACTGAAAGCGGCTAACTAACTCTGGATGTCATGGCCGGCCTCCGAGCCGGCCATCCATCGCGCCACCTGAAACATGGATGGCCGGGTCAAGCCCGGCCATGACAAGTAAAGGCGTCAGGAAATTGCCGGCTGGCTGAATTCCTCTATTTGGCAGCAACGTCTATCTGGCTCCTGCGCTTACGATCTTTCCGCCAAGGCCATTTCGATTGCTTTTGAGTCATTCGGACATATGGCATCACAAGAGATGAGAACTCATCGTAAAAGCCGCTTAGCTCTGACAAGCGCTGAGCAGCTTTGTCGATGTGAATGTGATGATCCTTAATCGGATCTCCTTGGTGGTACGCGCGAACCATAGTTTCATGCATGATGAATCGATTAATCCGATCTCGAGTCACGTCTGAGTAAGCGACGACCTCATCTCCAAATAGCAGTCCTAAACGGTCTGTGGCTTGGCAGTAGCGAAAGAATATTTGGTGATTGGCAGTGCCATCTCGCATTATTTCACTGATGACAGCCCGAGCATCATCGTAAACTTTCATACGTCGCTCAAAGAGGTCCAACACAACGCGCTGATGAGCGGTTTGCCACTGGCGATAAGCAATATATGCAGCGAAAAACGCGATACAGGCGGTTATGATAAGTTGAAGCCATTGCGCGAAAATCGGCAATCGATTCACCCTGCGTGCCGCGTGCGGCTTTAAAACTCAAACTAGAGCGATGGCTGGTTTTTCGCCCGCTTCTTCCACTTGTAGAAGTTCAGCGAATTCTTCCAGAAATATTTCTCCGCGGCCGCGCGCGAGCGGGTGGCGAAATAGGCCCGGGCGATGGAAACGATCTGCGCCGGCGTCGCCGTGCCCCAGCTGTTGGGCCAGTCGCTGCCGAACACCACACGGTCCTCGCCGAAAGCTTCCATCAACTGGTCCAGCCGCGCCTTGTGGGCGGCAAGCCCCCGCGCCGGACTGGAGCGGTGATCGATCTCCGACAGCTTGGCGTAGATCTTGGGCCGGCCGTGGATTTCCTTCAGCACCGCATTGTAGCCCGCCTGCTCTTCCGGCTTGGGATCGAGCTGGGGCAGATGATCGATCATGATGCGAAGGTTCGGCACCTTGTCGTTGATCTTCACCATGGTCTGCAGCAGATCCACGGTGGGATTGGCGCTGTCCATGACGAGGTCGGCATCGGCCACGCGCTTCAGGCCATCGATGAACTTGGGATCGTTGATCTGCTTGGAGACCTCGCGGTTCCAGATATTGCCGCAGCGTATCCCCAGAAACAGCGGGTCCTTGCGGAAGCGCGCCAGCTCGTCAGCGAAGTCCGGCTTCTCAGGCTCCAGGTCGCCCACCGTGCCGACAAACAGCGTATCGGTATGCTCCTGCTCCAGCACCCAGAGATTGTCCTCGATCCAGGGGCTGGCCTCCAGCTCGATGGCGCCGACAATGTTCAGCGGCACCGCATAGGCGCGATAGGTGGACGGCAGCGCCACGCCGTTCTTTTCCTTGGCCCATTCTGGCGAGCCGGCATAGGGCACGCCCTGCGGCCGGCGGGAGTCGAACAGATGGACATGGGTGTCGATGATCGGAATGTCGGCTAGCGGCTCGGCCGCCTTCGCCATGTCAGCCCAGAAGGCCGCGGCCGCCGCGGCGCTGCTTAAGAATTCCCGACGCTTCATGGTCTACTCCGGAGGATGACGGTCCAGGCCCTTGGACTTCCACAAGGGATCGTAGTTCGAGGCGAGCATGTAAGTGATGAAGGCCTTGGCCGCGTCGGCCTGGGTCGAGCGCGACGACACCGCCACTGACGTCTCCAGATAGGCGTGAAGCTGCGCCGGCACCGGACCCACCAGGTCCAGCTCCGGATGGTTCACGATTTCGCAGATCAGCTGCAGCGCCATGTCGGCCTCGCCGCGGATCAGCGCCTGGCCGCCCTCGCCTTTGGTGCTGATCTTATCCTTGACGCCCTTGAAGACGGCGTTCTGGCGCAGCATGTCGTTGATGATGCGCGCTTCCATGCTGCCGCTGGCCGGATCGGAATAAATCACCGTGCCGCCGGCCTTCAGCGCCGCCGCCAGCTTGGCTGGCGTGGAGATATCGGGATGCGGGCCGCCCTTTTTTACCGCCAGGCCGATGGTGACGCGGCCGATGTCCTGGGCGGTGCCGGGCACGGCGGCGCCCATCGCCTCCATGCCGTCCATGAAGGAGACCGGCAGGATGATCACATCGGCGACCGGCGTGCCGGTGCGGATTTCGCCCACGATCTTGCCCATGTTGAGGTTCTTGATCGTGACCTTGACCCCGGTCTTCTTGGTGTAGTCCGCCGCGATGTCCTGCAGGCCCGCATTCCAGACCACGGCGGGGGTGAAGACATTGATCTCAGCGCCTTGCGCCATGGCAGGCGCGGCCAGGCCCACGAAAGCCACGGCAAGAAGGAATTTGCGCATGAGCTGTCTCCCTACTCCGAAACCGGAACGGTGCGCCGTCCCATTTCCACATTGTGCGCTTCCGGCCCCAGCCAGGTGAGCGTGGCGATCAGCAGCGCCGCGCCGGTGGCGACGACCGCCAGCGCCAGGCTGTAATTGCCGCCGGTATGTTCGGCGATGGCCGATTGCAGCGGATTGTTCACCGCCGCGATCAGATTGCCGAGCTGGTAGACAGTCCCGGCGAAGGTGCCGCGGGCCGCGGCCGGCGCCAGCTCATTCAGATGCGCCGGCACCACACCCCAGGCCCCCTGCACGCAAACCTGCATCAGGAAGGCGCCCAGCGCCAAGGCCACGGGCGTTGCGCCATGCGACCAGAAATAGATCACCGGCAGCGCCAGCAATGTCACCAGGATGATGGTCTTGCGCCGGCCGAAACCCTGGCTGAAGGAGCCGAAGAACAGCCCGCCGATGATGGCGCCGATATTGCCGATCACCAGCACATTCTTCACCGTGGGCGGGTCGAAGCCATGCTGCACGCGCAGGAAGGTGGTGTAGAGGTCCTGGGTGCCGTGACTGAAGAAATTGAATCCGGTCATCAGGCAGATGGCGAACAGCGCCACTTTGCCGTGGGCGCGCAGGATGGAAAATGTCGATGCCTTGCCGCTCTTGGCGGCCTCGCGGCTGAAGTGCGGCGATTCCGGCACGCAGATATAGATGTAGAGGATCAGCAGCGCCGCGGGGATCACGCCCACCATGAACATGCCCTGCCAATGCAGGATGGGGTAGAGATAGCCGAAGACCACCGCCGAGATCAGGAAGCCGCTGGGATAGCCCGACTGCAGCAGCCCGGAAACAAATCCACGGGCGCTGGGCTTGATGGTCTCCATCGAAAGCGAGGCGCAGATACCCCACACCCCGCCCATGGCCACGCCGAAGGCGGCGCAGGCGACATAGAACATGCCGATGTTGGTGGTGAAGGCGATCAGGAAGCTGAGGATGGAGTAAAACGCGATGTCCAGCATCAGGATGGGCCGGCGGCCGTAATGATCGGCCAGCCGCCCGAAGATGAAGGCGCCGATCGGCCGGCAGGCCAGGGTCAGCATGGTGGCGACCGCCACCTCGGTAATCGAGGTCTTGAACTGGGCCGCGATGTCCTTGAACAC
>Ga0310811_10001144_pt1 | contig 34003 bp, 28 predicted proteins | sample YCmetagenome_FD_207642 | JGI IMG/M metagenome (GOLD analysis project Ga0310811, IMG submission 207642) | Soil microbial communities from experimental microcosm in Duke University, North Carolina, United States - YC | ecosystem: Engineered > Artificial ecosystem > Soil microcosm > Unclassified ...
TCGAAGACGTCGCGCACCACCGGCACCAGGTCGGGATGCGCCACCCACGAGCCATCGAAGCCGTCGCCCGCCTCCCGCTGCTTGTCCTCGCGCACCTGCGTCAGCGCGCGCGCGTTCACCGCTTCGTCGCGCCGGCTCGGAATGAACGCCGACATGCCGCCGATCGCGTGCGCACCGCGCTTGTGACACGTCTTCACCAGCAGCTGCGTGTACGCCCGCATGAACGGCACCGCCATCGTCACCTGACCGCGGTCGGGCAGCACCATGTCCCGCCGATTCCGGAATTTCTTGATCATGCTGAAGATGTAGTCCCACCGTCCCGCGTTCAGGCCCGACGCGTGCTCGCGCAGCTCGTACAGGATCTCGTCCATCTCGAACGCGGCGAGAATCGTCTCGATCAGCACGGTCGCCCGAATCGTTCCCCGCGGAACGCCGGCCATCTCCTGCGCCGCGACGAACACGTCGTTCCACAATCGCGCCTCGAGATGACTCTCCATCTTCGGCAGGTAGAAGTACGGCGCCCATCCATCGCCGCGCCTAACGAGCTGGTGTACATTCTGCGCGAAGTAGATGCCGAAATCGAACAGGCTCGCCGACACCGGACCGCCATCCACGAGCATGCGCGGCTCGACCAGGTGCCATCCGCGCGGCCGCACGACCAACGTCGCGATCCGGTCGTTGAGCCGGTACGAGCGCCCGTCGGGACTGTCGAACGCGAGCGTCCTGCGCACCGCTTCCATCAGGTTTGCCTGACCGAGCGCGACGTTAGGCCACGTGGGCGACAGCGAATCCTCGAAGTCCGCCATGAAGACGTTCGCGCCCGAGTTGAGCGCGTTGATCATCATCTTCCGTTCGACCGGACCCGTGATCTCCACGCGCCGGTCGAGCAGCGGTACCGGCGCGTCCGCAACCCGCCAGGTTCCAGCCCGCACCGCCGCTGTTTCCGGGAGAAATCCCGGCGCCTCGCCGGTGTCCAACGCCGCCTGCCGTTCCGCGCGTCGCGCGAGGAGTGTCTCGCGGACCGGATTGAACCGCCGATGCAGACGCGCCACGAATTGCAGCGCCTCCGCCGTGAGCGCACCGGCCGCCTCGCGCGGTACCTCTTCCGTCAACTCGATCCCTTCGAATGTGCTCAGTGCCATACCCCGCATCCGTCCTCGTGACGTGAAAGCCGCAACGATTCCTCTACTTGCGACCCCTCACCGGGCGCCCCTGGCACCCGGACTCAGTGTACCCGCCCTGCCGGCCATCCGCCCTGTCCAGACGGCCAGGCGAAACTGGCCGGCATGGGGTGCAAGACACGTGCTCACCTCGACTTGGCGTCGTCGCGGCGAACGCCTGCCCACACGCGTTTTGGGAACGCGCGCGAACGGTCACAAAGTTCTCGTTGCGCGGCGCGCGTGTGGTCCAGCCTAGCTTTACAGCGCAAGCCCACGCCACGTAATTGAGATGGACCGACACCCGCCGGAGACACATGCGCGACGACACCGTTCTGGTCATCGATGACGAGCCGCAAATTCGCCGCGTCGTGAGCAACGCCCTGCAATCCGAAGTTGCTCGTGTGCTGGAAGCGGCGACCGGCACCCAGGGGATCGACCTCGCGAATGCGGAGCGTCCGGCGCTCATCGTGCTCGACCTCGGTCTGCCCGACCGCGCGGGCGTCGATGTCTGCAAAGAGCTGCGCAAGTGGTCCACTGCGCCCATCGTCGTGCTCTCGGCGCGTCATTCGGATCAGGAAAAAGCGCTTCTGTTGGACACGGGCGCCGACGACTACATCACGAAGCCGTTCAGCACGATCGAATTCACCGCGCGCATCCGCGCGAACCTGCGGCGCGCGCAGGCCGCCCAACTAGCGGCCCAGATCCAACCGATGGCGATCGGCGATCTCATGGTCGACCTGAACGCGCGCACGCTGCGACGCGGCGACACGTCGATCCACCTCACGCCCATCGAGTGGGAGCTGTTGCGCACGTTCGTGACGCAGGCAGGCCGTACGCTCACGCACCAGCAGCTCTTCAACGCCGTCTGGGGACGCGCCTTTGGCGACCCGCAACAATACCTGCGCGTGCACGTGGCGAACCTGCGCCGGAAGATCGAGCAGGATGCCGTGCGGCCGCAGTTGATCGTGACCGAGCCGGGCGTCGGTTATCGATTCGAGATGCCCCGCTGAATGCGGCGACCGTCCAGCCGCTGGGTTCCGCCGTGGCTGTTCTGGACGCTGGTGCTGGCAGCCGTCACCGGCGGGATGCTGCTGCTGCGCGACGAGCTCGATCAAGCGCACGTCGCGCTGATCTATTTGATGGTCGTGCTAGGCGCGAGCGCCAGCGCGGGACGCGCGCTGGGCATCAGTCTCGCGTGCGCGTGCTTCGCCCTCATCGACTTCTTCTTTCAGCCGCCATACGACACGATCACGATCGGCAAGCGCCCCGACTGGCTGGTGCTGATCGCGTTCCTCGCGACGGCCACGGTCGCGACGCAACTCCTGGCGCGCGCCCGTGCCGAAGCGGAAGGCGCGCGGCGCCGCGCAGAAGAAATCGACCGCCTGTCGTTGCTCGGCGCCGAAACCCTCAGCGTTGGGCGCGCCGAAGAAGCGTTAGGCGCGATCGCGCACGTGATCCGCGACACGATCGGCGTCGCGATCTGCGAAATCTTCGTGCGCGGGACGGCGCGCGACATCGAAGTCCGGGTCGCGGGGACGGGCCACGCGGACGCCGCCGAGACCGGCAGCGCGTCGCGCGACCTCGTGGCGTGGGTGGCGGCCAACGGCCGCGTGGCCGCCGAGCGAGAGGACGGCTCGGTGTTCCGCGCGTCGCGCCCGCCTAACGAGAACGTCTCGTTCGACCTCGCCCTCGGCGACGCGCGCGCATTGCTCGTGCCGCTCATCGTCCACGAGCGCACCGTGGGCGTGCTGCGGCTCGCCCATACACAATCGATCGCACTCGACCCGCCGCAGCGCCGCTTTCTCGCCGCGCTCTCGTACTACGCCGCGTTGGGCATCGAGCGCGTCCGCCTGGTGGCGGAAGCCGAGCACGCCGAAGCGCTGCGTGAAGCCGACCAGCTCAAGGACGCGCTGCTCGCCTCCGTCTCACACGACCTCCGCACGCCGCTCACCACGATCAAAGCACTCGCGCACGACATCGCGTTCACCGGCGACGACCGCGCGGCGGTGATCGAGCAGCAGGCAGACCGGCTCAACCGCATGGTCGCCGATCTCCTCGAGTTGTCGCGACTCAACGCGGGAGCGCTGCCGGTGCGACGCGAGCTCAACGCAGCCGAAGACCTGGTGGGTGCCGCGATTCAGCAGGTGACGGGTGCGCTCAACGGACGCGAGGTGCGCGCGTCCATCGAGTGGTCCGAGCCCGTGCTCGTCGGCCAGTTCGACTTCGTGCACTCGCTGCGCATCCTGGTGAACCTCATCGAGAACGCGCTCAAGTATTCGCCGGCCGACACGCCCATCGACATCGAAGTGCGTCGCAGGGACGGCATGCTGCACATCACGGTGGCGGATCGGGGGCCGGGCATTACGGGGGCCGAACGCGAGCGGATCTTCGACCCGTTCTACCGGCTCATCCCCGGCGTGTCTCCCGACGACGGCGCCGGCGCCGGGTTAGGCCTGGCCATCGCGCGCCGTCTCGCCGAAGCGCAGGGCGGCAGCGTGACGTACGCCGATCGGCCGGGCGGCGGCAGCTGCTTCACGCTCGAGCTGCCCGCGTCCTTCTTCGAGGAAGCCGAGAGCGTCGAGCGCGTGCACGACTAACGGTCCTGCATCCCCGCGCGCTCGAGCAGCACCACGCCCGAGATCATCCGCTGCGCCTCGCGCCGCTCGGCGCTCGAGATCCTGCCCATGAATCGCCACAACCACGCGAGCTTCATCTCGCGCCGCAGGCGATGCGCTTCCTCGAGGCTCGAGCGGAATTCCACCATGCGCCACCCGTGCGGCCGGAAGAACTTGGGCCCTTCCTCGGGGAAGAAGTGCATCTGCGATCCGCCGGCATCGAGGGTCTTGCCCCACGACTTGGCCATGTACTTCCGGAGCCACGGGCTCGCGATGTCGATGAGCCAATCGTGAAACGTGGGCTGCGCATGGAGATCGTCGGCGAGCGCGCCCACCTGCTCTGGCTTGAGGTAGATGAGCAGCCCTTCGGTGACGATCAGCGCGCGCCGCGCGGCGCTGCCTAACCGAGCGAACAGGGACTGCCGGGCGCTCACGTCGGTGAGGTCGCTGGCCACGGCTTCGTACACGCATTTGGCCTTTACGGCGGCGAGCGTGTCCTGCTTGTACGCCAGGATGTCCGGCAGATCGACATCGGTCCAACGGAGCGCGGGTGGCAGCCCGAGACGGAACGGACGCGTGTCGAGACCCGCCGCGAGATTGATCACATGATCGACGCTGTCGCGCTGCACGAGCCGCAAGATGATCTCGTCGAACACGGCGGTGCGCACGATCATGGCCCACGCGCTGGCCTGCGCGCGCGGCAGCGTGCGAACGATTGACTCGCCCTGCGCTCCCGCGAGCCGACGCGCCCATGGATCCACGAAGAGCGCGTCCTTGCGCTCGCTCTCCATGGCCCGATAGAACGCGACCCAGCGGGCGGTGTCGGAGATGTGACGAATGGGCATGGCTTGCAGGCGGGAAGCGCGCCGATGGCGCTTGGGGAAGCGCTTCGCTCGGGGAAACGCTACGCATGGGGAATAGCGACATCTCGCCCAAGCGAAGCGCTTCCGTTTTTCTTCAGTTCTTATGCCTAAATATGATCCGGCCGCGCGTCAAATCGTACGGCGAAACCTCGATTCGGACCCGATCACCCGCCAGGACGCGAATGCGAAATCGCCGCATGTTGCCGCCGAGCGTCGTGAGAACCGTGTGGGTGTCGTTCACCGCGACGCGAAACGTCGCGTTAGGCAGCACTTCCGTGACCGTGCCTTCGAGCTCGATGGCGTCCTGCTTCGACACGTTCGCTCCGGCTGCGCGCCTAAACCGCGCGCCGCCTGGCGCGCGCGAGCCTGAGTCGCGCCGCGCCCGCCTTCCGCTGGCGCGCCTCGCTCGGCTTCTCGTAATACCGCTTCTTTCGCAGGTCCTTGAGCACGCCCGCGCGAATCACTTTCCGCTGGAACTGCTTGAGCACGACGTCCAGCCGGTCGTTTTCGCCAATCACGACTTCAACCACGATCCATCCCGCATCAAAGGTTTCGCGAACCAAAAAAAAGGACCCGGTCTGCCCAAGGTCCATCCACATTCACCATCGGGAGCGAGCCGACCGCCCCGCCACCCATCCCCGAAAACTAGTGGGCGCGCCACCGCATGGCAACCTGACCTACCCCAGTAACCCGCTGCCATCGCCGGCCAACGACCCGTGCGCTATCGTTTCCACCGTCTCTTATCCGGATTCTCCCATGAAACGCGGGCCCATCGTCGCCGCCGTACTAATCGTCGGACTTGCCGCCTTCCTGCTCTGGTCCACACTCGGCGCCCAACGGGCGCAGTGTCACGCCTGCGTCGAGTTCTCCGGCCAACGCAATTGCGCCACCGCATCCGCGTCGACCGAAGCAGAGGCCACGAAGTCCGCCGTGTCCACCGCTTGCGGCGTGCTGGCCCGCGGCATGGATCAATCGATAGCGTGCGACAACACGAAGCCGGTCAGCCTCGAGTGTAAGACTCGAAGCTGACCGGCTCTCGAAACCCTATCCTACTTGGCGCCGAGCGTGCTTTTGTACGGCCGCTCGTCGTGCCCAACGTAGATCTGGCGCGGACGCGCGATCTTCTGCTCCTTGTCCTGCAGCATCTCTTCCCACTGCGCGAGCCATCCGGCGGTGCGCGCGATCGCGAACAGCACCGTGAAGAAGTCGGTCGGAAACTTCATCGACCTGTAGATGAGTCCGGTGTAGAAGTCCACGTTCGGGTACAGCTTGCGCGACGTGAAGTAGTCATCGGACAACGCGATCCGCTCGAGCTCGAGCGCGATCTCCAAATCCTTGTCCATGCCGACTTCCTTGAACACGTCGTCCGCCAACCGCTTCACGATGCGCGCGCGCGGATCGTAGCTCTTGTACACACGGTGGCCGAAGCCCATCAGCTTCTGTCCCGTGCCGGACTTCACCTCTTCGATGAACGCCTTCACGTTCTTCGGATGACCGATCTGCTCGATCATCCGCAGGACGGCCTCGTTCGCGCCGCCGTGGAGCGGACCATAGAGCGCCGCGATGCCCGCCGCCACCGCAGAGAACGGATCCGCGTGCGACGATCCCACCGTGCGAACCGCGGTCGTCGAACAGTTCTGCTCATGATCCGCGTGCAAAATGAACAACACTTCGGTCGCGCGCGTGAACACCGGCCTCGATTCGTAGCGCGACTCGGTCATGCGCGCCACCATAGAGAGGAAGTTCTCGACGTACGAGAGGTCGTTGTCCGGGTAGACGAACGGAAGACCCTTGCCGTGCCGATAGATGAATGCCGCGAGCGTGGGCACCTTCGCGATGAGGCGAATGACGGCGAGGTTCCGCTCTTCCGGATCGAAGATGTTTTTCGCGTTCGGATAGAACGACGAGAGCGCGGCCACCGTGCTGCAGAGCATCGACATCGGGTGCGCGTCGTAGCGAAATCCTTGCAGATAGCTCTTGATGTTCTCGTGCACGTAGGTGTGGAACGTGATGTCGTGCACCCACGACTCGTACTGCTTGGGCGTTGGCAGCTCGCCATGACGGAGCAGCCATGCTGTCTCGAGGAACGTCGCGCCCTCGGCGAGCTGCTCGATCGGATATCCGCGATAGCGCAGAATTCCCTTGTCGCCGTCGATGAACGTGATCGCGCTGCGGCACGCCGCCGTGTTCAAGAAGGCCGGATCGTAGCTGAGCGTCCCGAACTCGTCGGGCGTCTCCTTGATTTGACGCAGGTCCATGGCGCGCACAGCGCCATCGGTGATCGGAAGGTCGTACGTTTTGCCCGTGCGCCCGTCGGTGACGGATAGGGCGTCGGTCTGCGTGGCTGTGGTTCCCTTGCTCATGCCTCGTTCCCCCAGTATGGCATGCCGCTCCGTGCGGCCAGATCCACGAATGGCTTTGATGTGCGGCGAGAAAACCGGCCGTGTCGCCGGTGCCAGAAACCTATCGGAGTCGCACAGTAATGGGATGGGGCTGTGCGTCGTTGCGCGAGATCGTTTCACGAGGGAAATTGCCGCGAACCCTCACCGAGCGTGATAGAGTGTCGCGTTTGCCTCGTTCAGATCACGACCAGATCGCGCCCGATGTCCGAGAGGGAGGCGCAACCGCAGAGCGCCATCGCGGTGTCGAGCTCGTCGCGCAGCGTCGTGAGCACGCGGACCACGCCCGCTTCGCCGTCCAGCGCCAGGCCCCACAACACCGACCGTCCGACGAGCACCGCGCGCGCGCCGAGCGCGATGGCCTTGAGCACATCGGTGCCGCGCCTAACGCCGCCGTCCACGAGCACCGGCACATTCGGACCCGCACCGTCGGCGACCTCTGCCAGAGCGCGAATCGTCGGGATCGCCGTGTCGAGCTGGCGACCGCCGTGGTTGGACACAATGAGCGCGTCGACGCCGTGGTCCGCGGCGCGCTTGGCGTCATCGCCGCGCATCACGCCCTTGAGGACAAGCGGCATCGGACACGCGCGGCGCAACCAGTCGAGGTCTTTCCACGTGACGCTCGCGTCGTGACGCGCCGCGAAGTACATCGCGAGCGCGGAATCGCGCTCGGACGTGCCCGTCGTGGCTCCCTTCCCTGCCATCATGTTCGCGAACGCGACGCCCGGCGGCGGTTGGAATGTATTCCGCACGTCGCGCTCGCGACGGCCGAGCACGGGCGTGTCCACAGTCAGCACGAGCGCGCCGTAGCCGCACGCGGAGACGCGCGCCAGCATCGCTTCGGTGAGCGAGCGATCCTGATGCACGTAGATCTGGAACCACGGCGCGAGTCCGCACGCAGGGCGGATGTCCTCGACGCTTACGCTCGACAGCGTGCTAACGGTGAACACCGTCTTGACCGACGTCGCCGCGCGCGCCGTTGCCAATTCGCCGTCGGTGTGCGCCATGCGCTGCAGCGCCATGGGCGCCACGAGCACCGGCAAGGCGAGCGTCTGGCCGAGCAGCGTCGTCGAGAGGTCGCGGCGGCTCACGTCCACCAGGATGCGCGGACGCAGCGCGATCGCATCGTACGCGCCCCGGTTCGCGCCCAACGTGATCTCGTCGTGCGCACCGCCGGCGAAGTAATCGAACACCGCCGTGGGGAGGTGCGGTTTGGCGAGCGCTTCGAGCTCGAGCAGGTTCACGAAGGTCGTCACGAGGTCTCCCGGATGTATTCAATCACGGCGGTTCCCGCATGGAGAGTGTCGGCGTGAGCACCATCGTTGTCAACGGGACGCGGGTGCGGGAGTTCCTGCCCATGCGCGAATGCATCGGCGCCATGGAGCGCGCGCTCCGTGCACTCACGCTCGGACGAGCTGTCGTTCCGCTGCGTCCAGTGGTCCGGATTCCGGGCGACAACAGCGGCGCTCTGGCGGCAATGCCCGCGTATCTCGAGGACCCGAGGTCCCTCGGCGTGAAGGCGATCAGCGTGTTCGCCGGCAATGAAGGGACAGCGCACGACTCGCATCAAGGCGCCGTGCTGTTCTTCGACCCCGATCACGGCGCGCTGGTCGCGATCATGGATGCGCGCGCCATCACGGCTGTGCGCACCGCGGCAGTATCGGCAGTCGCGACGCGTCTCCTCGCGCGCCCGGACGCGAGCGATCTCGCGATGCTCGGCGCCGGCGTGCAGGCGCACAGTCATCTCGAGGCCATGCGCGCGGTGCGTTCTGTGCGGCGCGTGCGCGTGTGGAGCCGCACGGCCGCGCGGGCAACCGAGTTCGCCCGCCAATACGATGCGTCGGACCTCAGCGTGACAGCGGTCGCGACCCCGCGCGACGCCGTCGAGCAGGCCGACCTCGTGTGCACGGTGACATCGGCGCGCGAGCCCGTGCTCATGGGCGACTGGCTCGCGCCGGGCGCGCACCTCAACGTAGTAGGTGCGAGCGTGGCGGCCGCGCGCGAGGTCGACACGACGGCGGTGCTCCGGTCGGCGTGCTTCGTGGATCGGCGCGAGTCCGCGCTCCGCGAGGCCGGCGACCTCGTGATTCCCATCCGCGAGGGCGCACTGGACGAGTCGCACATTCGTGCTGAGTTAGGCGAAATACTCGAGGGGACGGCCGAGGGCCGCCGCACGACGCAGGAGATCACGCTCTTCAAGTCGGTGGGGCTGGCGGTGGAGGATCTGGGCGCGGCGGACATCGTTTATCGCCGGGCGCGCGACGACCACAGCGTCCCGCGCATTGACCTCTAAGTCGGACAAGACGAGACACGGCCGGACACTACCGGACTAGCTCGGGAAGGCAAACACCGGGACACAGCCACTGGAGATGGACCATCTGCCGCACGCGAACGATCCTGACGTGTCCGGCCGTGTCCCGTCGTGTCGGCCTTACTGGTCCGGCTAAGCCCCGCCGTGTGCGCCTTTGACGAGGCGGAATGGCGCCAGGTCGACGGCAGGCTCGGTGCCTAACGCAAGATCGGCGAGCGCGTCGCCGATGGCCGGCGCGAACTTGAATCCGTGACCCGAACACGCGCTGGCAACGATCACCTCGGGCGCACCGGGATGGGCGTCGATCACGAAGTGGCCGTCGGGCGTGTTGGTGTACAGACAGGTTGCGCTCTCGCTCACGATGCCCGCGGCGTCGTTGAGGTAACGCTCGACGAGCGCGAGGATCCCGGCCTGCTCCGCGTGCGTCGCCGGCCTGACGGGCGCATCGGGATCGACGGTGTCGCCCTGATGGTGCAGCGCGGCCTTGAGTCCGTCGCCCACGTCGGGGATCACGTAGAACATGCAGCCGGGCGCGTATTCCCAGATCGTGACCGGCAACTGCCGCGCGCCCACGCGCTCGGGATGCTTGCGCGGCGTGATCCAGTGCACCACCTGTCGCTCGACGACGAGCGGTACGCCGAGGTTCGGCGCGAGTTGGGCGAGCCACGCGCCGGCGGCGAGGATCACGCGCCGCGCGCGGTGAACGCCGCGATCGGTCGTGATGCTCACAAAACCGGAGGCCGCGTCCCACCGCAGCACGCGCTCTTCGGTGAGCAACTGCGCCCCCCGTTGGCGTGCGGCACCGCGCAGCGCTTCGACGCATCGCTCCGGGAACAGAATGCCCGCGCGGTGCTCCAGCACCCCCACGGTGTTAGGCGGGGGCGCGAGCGCGGGCACGCGACGCCGAAGCTCGCCCGCGTCGAGTACGTCGTGTTCCACCGCGTGCTCGCGCGCGCTCCGCAGCGCGCCCGATACGAGCACGCCATCCTCGGCGCCTAACGTTAGGCCGCCGGTGCGGCGGAAGAGCGCGCGACCGGTCTCGCGCTCCAGCTCGGCCCAGAGCTGGTACGACCGGCGCACCAACGGGACGTACACCGGATGCTCGAAGTACGCCTCACGGATGATGCGCGTTCGCCCGTGCGACGAGCCGCGCGCGTGCGGAGGCGCCCACCGGTCGATCGCCGTCACCCGAACGCCGCGCTTCGCGAGTGCGTACGCCGCCGCGCTGCCCATCGCGCCGGCGCCGATCACCACCACGTCGCTCTCGACCGAGCTCACGTGTGCCGGAGCCGGCGCGACTCGGGATAGGGGAACACGTCCGGCACGTCGCCGTGACGCTGCCGCTCCTGCATCGACTGCCAGAACTCCACCGTGAACAGGTCGCGGTGCCGTTGCAGAAACCGCTTGCGCAGCTTGCCCGGCGGCACCATGAACGCCTCGAACTCCTCGGGAAAGACGTCGTTCTCGCCCACGAAGTACCACGGCTCAGCCGCCATCTCCTGCTCCGGCGTTTGCGCCTGCGGCAAGTGGCGGAACACACAATCGGTGAGCAGCGACAACTCGTCGTAGTCGTAGAAGATCACGCGACCGTGGCGGCTCACGCCGAAGTTCTTCATCAGCATGTCGCCGGTGAAGATGTTCGCGGCCGCGAGGTCCTTGATGGCCGTTCCGTAGTCGAGCACCGCCAGGGCCGCGTCGTACGGCGACGCGTTGCGGAGATAGACGTTGAGCGGGGTCACCCGCCGCTCCGTGTACAGATGCCTAACGACGACGTGGTCGCCCGTGAGCTGCACCGTCGATGCCGTGGCGTCCAGCAGGTGCTCGAGCAACGGCTCGCTGAAACAGGCCCGAGGCAGGTCGAGGTGCTCGAACTCCTGCGCGTCCGCCAGACGCCCCACGCGATCGCGCACGAACACGAACTGGTACTTGTCCATCACCGTGCGACGCGTGGTCCGCTTCGGATGCCCGAAGCGGTCCTTGATGATCTTGAACACCACGTTGAGCGACGGCAGGGTGAACACGCTCATCACGAGCCCCTGCTCCCCGGGCGCGAACTCGAAGCGCGCACCGGGTGCGCCGAGATGCGCGACGAGCGTCCGATACAGCTCCGTCTTGCCGTGCTTGTTGTACCCGATCGCGTTATACAACTCGTCGATGCGCTTGAGCGGCATGATCGCATGGAGAAAATCCACCACCGCGTGGGGCCGCGCGATCTCGACCAGAAAGTACGACCAACTGAACCCGAACACGATGCTCGCTTCGTCTTCGCTCAACAGCGCCGCGTCCACGTAGATGCCCTCCTCGCCGTTCAGCAACGGGAGCAGGACGGGCAGCGGCGGCTCACCGTCGGCGTGCAGCAGCCGCCCGACGAGATACGCCCCCTTGTTGCGAAAGAACGGCGCTTCGAGCACTTCGAGCGCATCAAAGCCTAACGATCTCCGTACCGTGAGGAGCTCGGCGTCGATGCGCTCGGCGACGCGCTCGGCGTCGGCGTCCAGGTCGCGCCAACGCGTGTCCCACGAGAGGTCGTGCAGCGCGCGGCGCACCACGTCGGCCGTGTCGCCGCGCCATGCATAGCGCCGCGTGACCGGCGGGCCATCATCGATGTCGCCCGGCTCGTTGTCCGGGAATACATACTCGACGAGCGGGTTCACGCCCACCGTCGAGAAAATGCGCCGAGTGACGGAGTTGAAGAAGCTCTCGGCGATCTCGCAGTCGGCGCGCTCGGCAATGAGGGCGCCGTGCATCCACTTGATCTCTTCCCACGTGGTGACATCGGTAACACAATCGCCCAACATGGCGCGCGTCTGCGCCAGCACCGCATCGACGCGCTGTTTGTACAACACGATGCGCTCCGATGCATCGCGCTGCGCGTCACGCCATTCGCGCCGCACGAACCGCTCCGACGCGCGGCGCGTGATCGCGCGGAACCGGCTCTGGTAGGCATCGTACGCCTCGTGAATCGCCGTCGCTACGGCCTCGACGTTCCCGTTGCCGTTCATGTCACCCGACGTAACTTTGCAAGAGTTCCCACGAACCCCGACGACTGCCCAGGGAGCATATGTCGACCTCCACGGTGTCCGAATACAAGAATCTCGCCCCGCCCGCCGGCCAGCCGATCACGATGCGCGACGGCAAGTTGTCCGTGCCCACCGAGCCCGTCATTCCGTTCATCGAGGGCGACGGCACGGGTCCCGACATCTGGCGTGCATCACAGCTCGTGCTCGACGGCGCGGTCCGCAAAGCATACGGCACGACGCGTCGTATCGCGTGGTACGAGGTGCTCGCCGGAGAGAAATCGAAAAACGTGCTCAACACGTGGCTACCGGAAGAGACGGTCTCCGCGATCGCGAAGTATCTGGTCGCCATCAAGGGTCCGCTCACGACGCCGGTGGGCGGCGGCTTTCGTTCGCTCAACGTCGCGTTGCGCCAACAACTCGATCTGTACGCCTGCGTGCGACCGGTCCGCTGGTTCGAGGGCGTGCCGTCACCCGTGAAGGCGCCGCAGGACGTGAACATGGTGATCTTCCGCGAAAATACGGAAGACATCTACGCCGGCATCGAGTACAAGGCGCGCTCGCCGGAAGCCGAGAAGCTCATTCGCTTCCTCCGCGAGGAGCTCGGCGCGCGCACGATCCGGTTCCCCGAGTCGAGCGGCATCGGCATCAAGCCGATCTCGGAAGACGGGACCAAGCGCCTCGTCCGCGCCGCGATCGACTACGCCATTGCCCAGAAGTACACGAGCGTGACGCTGGTCCACAAGGGCAACATCATGAAGTACACCGAGGGTGCGTTCCGCGACTGGGGCTACGAGACCGCGCGCCAGGAGTACGGCGCGACGGAGCTGGATGGCGGCCCGTGGCTCAAGCTGCCTAACGGAGTGGTGATCAAGGACGTGATCGCCGACGCGTTCCTGCAGCAGATCCTGCTCCGCCCCAAGGACTACAGCGTGATCGCGACGCCCAACCTGAACGGCGACTACATCTCGGATGCGCTGGCGGCGCAAGTGGGCGGCATCGGCATCGCGCCCGGCGCGAACATCAATTATCTCACGGGCCACGCGGTGTTCGAGGCGACGCACGGCACCGCGCCCAAGTACGCGGGCCAGGACAAGGTGAACCCCGGCTCGTTGATTCTGAGCGGCGAGATGATGCTGCGCTACATGGGTTGGCCCGAAGCCGCAGACCTCATCGTGCGCTCGCTCGAGAAGACCATCGCGCAGAAGCGTGTGACGTACGACTTCGAGCGCCTGATGCCCGGCTCGACGCTGCTCAAGACGAGCGAGTTCGGGAAGGCGATGGTGGAGAACATGTAAGAACGCCCGGGCACGTGTTCGCACACGCAAAAACGGCGGCCGTTAGGCCGCCGTTTCTGTGTGCGTGGACCGTGTGCCGCCTAGTGCGACAGGTTCGGGTTGTTCGCCCGCTCGATGTCCGGCAGCTTGAGGCACAGCTGCGAGCCATCGGGACCATACGTGCCGCCGTTGCGGTACGGCGAACCCGGCGCCGGCTGCAACGACAGGTTGTTGCGAATCACGTCGTACAGACGCTGGCCCTCGAGGAACAACTCACGGCTGCGCTCCTCGATGACCTGCGCGAGCACCGACGCCTGGTCCGTGGCGCCGCTGTAGGCCGGCAAGCCGGCGCGCGAGTGCAGCGTGTTGATGATCGTGATCGCGTCGCCCGGATTGCCGTCGCGGACGTCGGCTTCGGCGATGATCAGCTCTGCCTCCGACCACTTCGCGATGGGAATCGACGTGCTGACGTCGGGATACTTGAGCTGCTCCCACTCCTCGAGGCCGGACTCGGATACCTGGTGAAAGTCCGTCGTGGGGACTCGGGAATCGGCCACCCCGTTGTAAGTCATGTTCTGGTAGCGGGGTCCGACGGACGATGCGATCCCGACGCCGTTGTTCTCCGCCCACACGCGGTTCTCGCGGCGCGGGATCGTACCCGACGCCGTCGAGACGTGCTCGTAGTTCACGTCGCCTTCCACCTGCTGGGCGTCCGCTTTCGCGGCGTCCCACAGGCCCTGGTCCAGCTCCGCACGGGCCCGTCCGATGTACGACATCTCGAGCGCGTCCTGATTGTTGCCCGCCGCTTGCGCCGTGGTAATCGCCAGCGTGAACGACGAATCCGCGGATTGGAACATCTGCGCCGGCGTCAGCTCGGTCCCGTACGTGATGCTGCCGTCGGGGTTCAAGGTGGAGATGACCGACGAGCAGAACATTTCGCCTAACTGAACGCGCGCGTAGCCGGCGTACGCGGCCAGCGTCGCGATCAGGCTGTCGCGGCTGACGCCGCTCGGCATCTGGTCATCGGTTGCGTTCTGCAGGATGCGCAGGACGTTGTCCGCCGACTCGCGGGCGCGGTTCGACGGGATGTAGGTACCTTCGTCGTCGCAATCCGCGATCGCGTACAGCTGCTGGTCCGTGGGCACCGCGCGCTTGTCGTACACCCAGCGAGCGGCCGTCTCGGTGGCGTCCTCGAGCTCGTCCGTCAGCTGGCCGCCCACGATGATGAATGAGCCTAACGCGCAATCGAAGTCGCCGATCGCGCCGTTCGTCAGGAGAACAGCATTGGCCGGCGTCTCCAACGGACCCGCCGGAATGCGGCTTGGTACTGGCACGTCGAGGAGGCTGTCACAGGCCGCGAGCGCGCTGAGCAGGAGCGCCGCGCTGAACAGCACGATTCCCTGTCTCGACCGCCGCGCCGTGGTGGTACTCTGCGAGAGTTTCATGAGAGTTGTCGGCTGAGTGAGGTCGTCGGTCAAAACGTGAGATTCAAGGTCAGCAGGAACGAGGAGAGCGTCGGCGTCACCGTCTGCTCCCAGGCCACGCTGGTGCCGCGCGAGCCACCCAGGAACTGGGCGGTCGGGTCGAGGCCCTTATAGTTGCTCCACGTCACCAGGTTGCGGCCGGCGAGCGTGAGCGACGCCGAACGCGCGTGCAGCCTGGCCGCCATCTCGTCCGACAACGCGTACGAGGCCGAGACTTCGCCTAACCGGTAGAAGCTGGCGTTGCTGATCAGGTATGACGGAATGCCTTCCTGCGCGCCGGCGACGATGATCGGGTTGCCGTGCACCGGGTCGGCGAGATCCTTGCACAGGCCGCCGATCTCGAAGTAGCAGCGGATGCGCGCATTGCCATCGAGCTTCTGAAAGTTGAGCTGATAGTCGACCGTTCCGTACAGCTTGAGGCGCTTCCACAAGGTGAACGTGGACGTGAACGCGCCTTCCTTGGTCGGCACGCTCGAGCCCTGGTAGACGTTCGGTGCGGTCGAGCAGTCGACCTGACCACCGTGGCCGTCGGCGCACATGATGTCGTACGCCGTGCCGGTCTCATCGACCTTGGCGCTCACGACCTTGCGCAGGAACCACGCGCCCACCGGGAATCCATTGATGTCTTCCTGGTACGTGCCCGGCGAGATCGACGTCACGCCCGGAATGCCGAGGCTGATGATCTTGTTCGTGTTGTGCGAGAAGGAAACGGCGGCGTCCCACTGGAAGTTGTCGCCGCGCACCGGCGTCACGTTGAGCACCAGCTCTTCACCGGAGTTCTTGATGTGGCCGGCGTTCACGAGCATGTCGGAGCCGAAGCCGACCGAAGGCGCTACCGCCTGGTCGAGAATCGCGTTGTCCGTGTTCTTGTCGTAGTAGGTGAACTCGATGCCGACGCGATCGCTGAGGAAGCTGCTCTCGAATCCGGTCTCGAATTCCTTCCCGCGCTCGGGGCCTAACTTCGGATTGCCCAGCGTGAGCGCCGTGACGGCCGGCTGGTCGCCTGGGCCCGTCACCGGTCCGTATGTCCTGAGCGCCGAGAACTGGTCGGGCTGCTGGCCCGTCTCGCCGTACGCGGCACGCAGGCGGAGAGAATTGAGCCAGTTCACGTGGAAGAACGGCTCGTCGCTGATCACCCACGACAGACTGGCCTTGGGATAGTACGCGCGCTTGAAGTCCGTGCCGAACGCACTGTTCTTGTCGGTGCGCAGCGCGAGCGTCAGGTAGCGGCGGTCCGCCCACCCGATAGTTTCCTGGGCGTAGTAGCCTAACGTGTTGTTCTCGGTCACGTCCTGGCCCGTGCTCAAGCTGCTCGTGAGCGCATTGATCGCCGTGAGGCCCTGCGCCGGGAACACGAAGCCGCCCGCGCTCACGAATTCGTACTTCTTCGTGTAGTACTGCGCGCCGACGGACGTCGCGAAGTTGAAGTCGGACAGCCCGAATTTCGCGGTGGCCGCGTAGTCGTACGTGCGGAACGCATCGGTGTTGTTCGACTGAAACTTGTAGCCTAACGCGTCGGTGCCGATCCCTGTGTTGATCAGGGAGTCGATGCGCAGCGCCATCTCGACGTCCATGGTGTTGACCTGGTCGGCGCCCAGGATCAAGCGCTGCGTGAACCACGACGTGGGCTGGTGCGTGAATTGAATGCTGCCGGTGAAGCGGTTGATGTCCTGGAACATGTGGTACTCTTCGTTGTACTGCCACGGCAGCGAGCTGCCGAACCCGTACGCACCCGAGTCGGACACGGACGCCGGGTCCATGAGCATCGTCGTCCACGGGAGGCCGCCGTACCCGGCTTCAGGCGCGAGGTTGGTCCGCCCCGTCTGATAGCCCATGTGCGTCTCGATCTTGAATTTTGAGCTGGGCTGTGCCGTGAGGTTCGCCCGGAAATTTTCGCGATGCAGATCGTTGGTCTGTTCGGCCCCGTCATCGCGCTCGCTGGTGGCCGACACATAGTACTGAAACAGGTCGGACCCGCCGCCGATGCCCGCGCGATACTTGCGCGTGTAGCCGTTCTGGAAGATGTCGTTGCCGGTGTGCTGCTTATACGCGTCGTTGAGCTGCGTGAAGTTGATCGACTGGAGGCTCCCGTTGACCATGTTCCAGTTGGTCGGCCAACGCCCTTGCGGATTCATGATGAAGTTGGTCCCCTGCGTCACGGAAAACTCGTAGCGCGCCGGACCAGTGGCGCCTTGCTTGGTCACGATCTGGATGACGCCATTCGACGCTTCAGTGCCGTAGAGCGTGGCCGCTGATGGACCGCGAATCACTTCGACCTTGGCGATCTCCTCGGGATCGATGTCGTTCCAGCGCGAGATGGAGCTCGAGCCGAACGCCTGATTCACCGGGCCGGTCGCCTGGTCGTTGTCCATGCGCACGCCGTCCACGTAAATGAGCGGCGTCTGGGTAAGGTCGAAGCTCGAGATGCCGCGTACGCGGATCTTGGCGCCTGTCCCGACCTGGCCCGAGCCCTCGATGACGTCGACGTTGGGCGCGCGTCCGTTGAGCAGCTCCTGGAAGCTCTGGATGGGCGCGATCTGCTGAATGCGGCTCGCGTCGATGGTGGTCACCGCGTTGCCGATCTCGCGCTTGGTGGCCGCGCCGGCGGTCGCGGTGACGACGACTTCATCGAGGCTCGTAGCCCGCGGCTCGAGCACGAACTGCACGGCGGTATCGCCGACGGTCACGCTCTTGGTCTCGGACGCGTAGCCGATGCGCCGCGCGATGACGGTGGCGGTGTTGCCCGACGCGCCACGGATGCGGAAATGGCCGGCGATGTCCGACAGGGCGCCGAGCGTGGTGCCCTGGACGACGACTTGCGCGCCGGCGATGGGCTGATTGTTGGACTTGTCGGTAATGGAGCCGGCGATTTCGCCTTGTTGGGCGCGCGCCGCGCCGGCGAGCGCCAACTCGAGCGCCATCGCGAGCGTTGCAGCGCGCGTGAGGACGCGCGCCGCGGGGCGCGACCCGACACCGCGGTGTCGCGTGCGGCGTGAGACACACAGTGGAACAAGCATGGATGATCTCCTCCGAGGGAGAATCGGAAGGGGACGGATGAGTGGTTCTGGTGTGCAATGATGGATGCAATCCCGGCGACAATGCGGGACGAACGGAAGGGTCGCTAACCTCCTTGGCGGGGTGATCAGCGCTCGGCGCGTGGCGAGCTACGGCAATGTAACGTGGGCTAAAGTATCCCTTGTCCTCTGCTGCGCAAGATCACGCCGCGTCCGAGCCGTGAAAAAAAAAGCGCGATCGCCACTCGACGATCGCGCCCTGTTCTCGCGCCTGCTGTGTTACCCCGCCCTCACGGCTCCAACAATCCCGCCGTCCCCTTGCGCACGTCCCGCGCACCGTGCGCCACACCCGTACCCACCGCCAGTCCGAACAACAATGCCGCTCCGGTTCCCACCGCCGGTAAGAACCACACCACCGGCGATGCCACAAGCGCCGCAACAACTCCCGCTATGATTGGCGTGGTCCGACGCTGCGCCGCGTCCACGTAACGCAATCGCGTGCGCACGAAATGCCGACTGTTCATGTATCCGATTACCACAGCCGCGCCGGTTATCGCTAAGCCCAGGATGGCAAGCATGTCGCACCTCCTCTGCATCTCTACGCGGCATGCGCGCGCCAGGTTTCTTGCGCTCGGGCGGCCTACTTCTTCACCATGATCGTCCAGTCCGGGTGGCCTTTGAGCGAGATGTACTCGCCATTGGCACCCAACAGCGACTCACGATCGCTCCGCAGGACGCCGCGCGCGACGAATCGCCCCTCGCGATCCTTTACCAAGATCTCGCAGCCGGGTTCCAGCTCGTCGAGCTGCCACTCCAACTCGGATTTCATCGTGTCTCCCGGGCCGCGTCGCCACTAGATGTGCTCCGCACTCGCCTTCCCCATACAAGGGAGACGACGCGCCTGAACGGGGGTTAACACGCCCGGAGACCGCTCTCCCACAAATACTTCGCAATGCGGAGCCCGCCATTTGACGTTTGCTCGAAGCGCGCTCCGGGCGTCCTTCTCGTGGCGGGGCGTTGCGCGCTCCCCGCATACACGCGCAGCCCGTTGTCCCCACACGACATGTACTTCCGCTGGATCGCGACTGCAACCGTAACCGTGGCCTTGTCGGCGGCGCTTGGCGTCGCCGCCACACACACACGCGCGGCCGCGGAGATGCCAGCAAACGCGGTGGTGCTCCCGATCAGCGGCGCCGAGCTGCTGCCGCCGCGCGTGATCATGCCGCACATCGCGCTCGGCGACACGATGCTCGGTGCCAGCGGGGCGCTGCGCGCGCACTTTGCGACTCGCATCGAAGTCGCGGCACTTTCGTTGGGCGACACTGCACCGTCCGTCGAGTCGTGGTCCGTCCCGGGCGGCGTGGACGGACAACCGTTCACGTTTCTGCCCACGCGACCGTTTCATACGAAACTCGGGTCGTGGATCGACAACTACCTGGTTGGCTACTGGCCGGCCGAGCGACGTCGCATCAGCTCGAACGCGTACGCGAATCCATCGGACTTCATCGAGGTGACGCCGGCTAACGAGGACACCTACGTGTCCGAGCACTTCCGCTTGCGCGACTTTCTTACACACGACCAGCGAAACGTGTGGCCAAAGTATGTGGTGTTGCGTGAGGCATTGCTCGACAAGCTCGAGCTCGTGCTGCAAGACCTCGCGCGACACGGCATCGACACGTCACACGTGACTGTGTTGTCGGGCTTCCGGACGCCGGCCTACAATCTGGCGCTGGGCGACGCGAGCGGCCGCGCGCGCGAGAGCCGTCACCAATACGGCGACGCGGCCGACATCATCATCGACGCCGATGGCAACGGCCGCATGGACGACCTCAATCTCGACGGTCGGGTCGACCGGGGAGACGTGCGTGTGATCGAGCGCGCGGTGGAACGCGTGGAGCAGCACTACCCCGACCTCGCCGGTGGCCTCGGCTTGTACGACGCAATGGGACCGCACGGTCCGTTTGCCCACATCGACGTACGCGGTGAGGTGAAGCGCTGGACGCGTAGCGCGCACACGCTGACACCGGCGGACAACACCCATGCCGTCCGGGTGGGTGGTTGCTACGCGACCGGCGCGTCCGCTGTGCTCTGCGTGCACGTGCACCGGCACTAGCTGTAACTGCGTTCGGGCTGACTCAAACCCATCAGCCTGCTCAGCTGTCGAAACGAAAGCCCCATCGACTGTCGTAGGTGGGTGTGTTCGCGCGACGCGAGGCTCATCGGGGCGCGTCGCCCGTGCGTCACGACACACGCGGAGCAGACTCAACGATGGATACTCTGGCCGGCGACATCCGCTACGCGCTGCGCCGTTTGCGCGCGCACCCCGGGTTCACCGCGATCGTCGTGCTCACGCTGGCATTCGGCATCGGCGCCAACAGCGCGATTTTCAGCGTGGTCAACACCGTGTTGTTGCGGCCGTTGCAGTACGCCGAGCCGGACCGTTTGGTCACGATTCAACACGACTATCCATCGCTCAAGCTCGAAGCGCCGGTGTCGGCGCCGGGATTCCGCGACTATCGCGACCGCACGCGCCTGTTCACGGACGTCGCGGTCGAAGGCGACTGGCAAGCGAACCTCACGGGCGTCGGCGATCCACAGCGGCTGCGCGGCACGAAGGTGTCGGGCGATTTCTTCCGCACGTACGGGGTGACGCCTGCGTTAGGCCGGACGATCCTACCCGACGAAGATGTGCCCGGGCACAACCGTGTCGTGGTGCTGAGCGACGGCCTGTGGCAGCGTCTATACGGCGGCCGCCCCGAGGTGGTGGGCCGTACGATGTCGCTCAACGGCATCGCGTACACGATCGTCGGCGTGATGCCGCCATCGTTCCACGACTTCTGGTCGCACGACGCGGAGATCTGGACGCCGCTCGCGCTCGCCGACAGCGACTTCGTGCCGTCGTCGTACACCTCTGAGTATCTCGAGCTCACGGCGCGGCTCAAGCCCGGCGTGACCCTCGATCAGGCGCAGCGCGACATGCACGCGTTCGCCGGGCAGCTGAGACACGATCACCCGAACGAGATTCCGCACGATTGGACGCTGGGCGTGAAGTCGCTCACCGAGTTGGGCACGGGCGACATCCGCCCGGCGCTGCTCGTGCTGTTGGGCGCGGTCGGCTTCGTGCTGCTCATCGCCTGTGCCAACGTGGCGAACCTGCTGCTGGCCCGCGCGGCGGGACGCGCCAAGGAAGTCGCGATTCGTACCGCGTTAGGCGCGCGCCGGCGCGATCTGGTGCGGCAGCTCCTCGTGGAAAGCACGATCTTGTCGCTCGTCGGCGCGGCGCTCGGCTTGCTGCTCGCGTACGTCGGCGTGCGGGTGCTGGTGGCGGCGAATCCGAGCAACGTGCCGCGGGTCAGCGAGTTGGGCATCGACGGCCACGTGATGCTGTTCACGCTGGTCGTTGCGTTAGTCACCGGCGTGCTGTTCGGGTTGGCGCCGGCGCTCCAGATGTCGCGCGGCGACATGCACAACACACTCAAGGAAGGCGGCCGGAGTGGAACCGCCGACCGGGCGGGCTCGACGCTGCGCCGCGTGCTGGTGGTGGCCGAGGTGGCGCTCGCGCTCACGCTGTTGAGCGGCGCCGGCCTGTTGATCAAGAGCTTCACCAAGCTCGCCGCGGTCGATCCTGGATTCGATCCCTCCCACCTGCTCACGTTCGAGCTGACGCTCCCCGCCCTCTCGTACCCGACGGACACGGCGCGCACCGCCTTCTACAACGCGGTGATGCCGCGGCTCGCGCAAATGCCCGGCGTGCGCGGGGCCGGCGGCGTGACCGTGATGCCCTTCAGCGGCGAATGGTCCACCGGCAGCTACAACGTGGAGGGCTATACGCCGCCGCCTAACGCTGCGATGCCGTGGGGCGACATTCGCATCGTGAGTCCCGGCTATTTTTCCACGCTGCGCATCGCCGTCAAACGCGGCCACACATTCACCGACGCCGATGCCGCGGGCGCGCTGCGCGTGGTGGTCGTGGACGACCAGTTCGTCCGGCGGTACTTCCGTCCGGGCGACGACCCCATCGGGCGCCGCATGTGGTTCGGGATGTCCGCGCCGAACGACAGCACGAAGTACCGCACCATCGTCGGCGTGATCGGCCACACGAAGCAGGAAGGGTTGGCGGCCGACCCGCGGCCGCAACTGTACATCCCGTACGCGCAAGCCGATGGCATCGACCGCCTCACGGTAGCGGTACGCACCGTCGGGCCGCCGGAACAGTATGCAGGCGCCGTTCGCGCGGCGGTCCGGTCGGTTGACCGGAACGAACCGGTGGCACACATCCGCACGATGGACGACATGATCGGCTCGTCCATGGGACAACGCCGGCTGTCGATGGTGCTGCTCGGCGTCTTCGCCGCGTTGGCGCTGCTGTTGGCATCGCTCGGGATCTACGGCGTCACATCGTACTCGGTGACGCAGCGCAGCCGCGAGATGGGGATCCGGATGGCGTTAGGCGCCCGTGCGCGCGACGTCTTGATGATGGTCATGCGGCAGGCGCTGGCGTTGGTCCTGGCCGGCGTGGCGGTCGGCCTCGGTGCGGCCTTCGCGCTCACGCGGCTCATGACCAGTCAGTTGTTCGACACGCAGCCCACGGATCCGGCGACGTTCACGCTCGTGTCGCTGCTGTTGTGCGGCGTAGCCGTCGTGGCCACGCTCGTTCCGGCGCGGCGCGCCACACGGGTGGATCCCGTCGTGACGCTCCGCGACGAATAGCCGGTCAGGCCGCCGACTTGGTTGCCTCGACCTCGAGCGTGATGCGGATCTCGTTGCTGACCAGCACGCCGCCGGACTCGACGACCTGATTCCACGTTAGGCCGAAGTCCCGGCGATCGATGCGGGTGGTGGCGCTGAAGCCGGCGCGCTCACCGCCCCAGGGATCCTTCGTGCGGCCCTCGTCGCTCACGTCGAGCACCACCGGCTTCGTGACGCCGTGAATGGTGAGATCGCCGGTCACGCGATAGTGGGCGTCGCCCACGCGCTCGACCTTCGTGCTCCTGAACGTGATCTCGGGGAAGCGCTCCACCTCGAGGAAGTCGGCCGACTTGAGGTGCGCGTCGCGTTGGTCCGTGCGCGTATCGATGCTCGCCGCTTTGATCACGGCTTCGACCGAGGACGCCGCCGGATCGGTTTCATCCATGTGGATGGTACCGCTCACGTCGGTGAAGCGCCCCTTCACGGTGGTGATCATGAGGTGCTTCGCTGCGAACTCCACGAGCGTGTGCGCCGGGTCGAGCGTCCACGTGGTTGTCGTTTTTGATGGATGGATGGTCGAGGTCGTCATGTGTCTGCTCCGTCGTAAGGCGATCGTTCGCGCGGCCCAACGGACCGCGATTCCTTCAAGTTTAAAGGCTTTGCCTCGGCATAACGTTCCCATACCCGAGGTTTGGTGCGTCGCCTGTACAGCACGCCTGCCCGACTCGTACGTTCGTTCGGGCATCAACGCGCGCGCATCTGCGACGCGCGCGCGTTTCTTCCCAGCATTTTCCACACGAGGATGATCGAGGCACCACGGCCCCATGGCGTCGAGCTCGCCACACGAGTATGCCCAACGGACGCCGCCGCGTATCCGCGGAGCGGCTCGCGTTGGGCACGCGCATGGACGCGACCCGCGCGTGTCGCGATCGCGCTGGCACTCGCTACCGCGGCGTCTTGCCGGCCTCCGCAGCGCGATGCACATCCACACGAGTTGGTGGTGAGTCTTGCCGCGGACGCCGACATGCTGCTGCCGCCGTTCACCGCGACCTCGCAAGGCGCGGCGATTTCGGATCAGATCTTCGAGCGGTTAGCCGATCCCGACAGTACGCTCAACACGATTGGCGACCGCGACTACCGGCCTCGTCTGGCCGACCGGTGGCGTTGGGCGCCGGACTCGTTGTCGATTGCATTCCACGTGGATCCGCGCGCGCGGTGGCAGGATGGCGTGCCGGTCACTGCCCGCGACGTACGGTTTTCGTTTCGCGTGTTCAAGGACAGCGCCGCGGGCTCGATCGCCGCGCCGCTGCTCTCCAACATTGATTCCGTGTCCGTGCGCGACTCGATGACCGCGGTGGTGTGGTTTCACACGCGCACGCCGGACGAGTTCTACACGGCCACGTACTCGCCACGCATCCTGCCCGCACATCTCCTCGACAGCATCGCGCCGGAGCGTTGGCGCACCTCTGCATTGGGACGCGCGCCGGTTGGCAGCGGGCCGTATCGGTTTGTCCGTTGGGCATCCGGGACGTCGATTCAGTTGGATGCCGACACCGCGTACCGCGCGGGGCGGCCCGCATTCGATCGCATCCTGTTCACCGTTACGCGCGATCCCGGCGTTGCCGTCACGCGATTGCTCGCGCACGAGATCGATTTCCTCGATCGCATCACCGCCACCGATGTGCCGCGCGTGCGTGCGCACCGCGAGGTGCGCCTCGTGCGCTGGCCATCCGAAGAGAACGTGGCGCTGCTGTTCAACCTCCGCGACCCGGGGCATCCGTCGCGGCCGCACCCGGTACTCGGCGACGCGAGCGTGCGGCGCGCGATCGCGCTGGCCATCGACCGGCCGGCGCTGGTGCGCGGTGTGTTAGGCGAAACCGCCCGGGTGGCGCAGGGGCCCTTCCCCACCATGCTGCTCGACTCCGTGTTCCTGCCGCCGGTCCCTGCCGACTGCGCCGGGGCATCGCGTGCGCTCGACGCCGCAGGATGGGTGCGCGATCCCCGGACTGGTACGCGGCGCCGCGCCGGCCGGCCCCTCACCGTTAGCCTTCTCGTGCCCACGAGCAGCGCCGACCGTGTCGCGGCGGCGGTGGTGCTGCAGGCGCAGCTCCGGTGCGCGGGCATCGATGTCGAGATCGATCAGACGGAGCTCAACACGTCGATCGATGCGATGGTGAACGGACAGTTCGATGCGACACTGCTGGATCTCAAGTGGGATCCCTCGCCGGCCAGCGCGCGTCAGATCTGGGCGAGCGCGTCGGCGCCGCCCGCCGGATCGAATTTCGGCCGCTTTGCGAACCCGGAGTTCGACGCGCTGTTGGACAGCGCGATCGACGCCGAGAGCGAGGCCCGCGCCCGCATGCTGTACCGGCGCGCGTGGTCGGTGCTCGTGTCAAACACGCCTGCCGTCTGGTTGTACGACCTGGTCAACCTGGGCGCAGTGCGCCGGCCCATCGAGCCGCGCGGGCTGAGGGCCGACGGCTGGTGGTCCGATATCGCCTGGTGGGGCGTGGGGAGCGACTCCGCCCTGGCCAGCGACCGGCGCTGAGTGAAACGAGTCGTGCCGGGACTCTCTACGGCTGACCCCGCTTGTCAGATTCTTGTCCGGTTTGGCCGTAGTGTCTTTGCGACCATTGCAGGTTACGCAGTTTTTCCCGATACTCTGTCATGGCCCTTGATCCTCCCCGCCGACGCAGAATCCGGTTTCGCGGCAAATCCCTGAGACATTCTGCCCGACGCGACGCCGAGGACAGCGGCGAAGAAAGGCAGTCGCGGGACAACGCGATACGAATTTCAGACCCCACAGTGCCGATTCGGGACATCACCGTTCAACACGCGCCATTCTTCGAGTTCCTCGCGGAACTCGGTGACGACACCACGCCGGAGTGGCGCCGGGTGTCGGCGGGCTTGGTGTGTTTGAGACTCGCGGACTACCTGCTCGCGAGTCGTGATGCGCAGCGCGTGGACGACGTGCGCGCGACGCGGGCGGCGTGGGCGTGTCTCGAATCGTTGGGCGCCGGCGATGCCGTGGGCAGCGTGCTGGCAAGCCTCCTCAACGTGTTGGCCAGCGAAAGCGGTGACCGCTCGGTCACGGCGCGTCCGCGGCTCATGGCCTACGGCCGCGTGCTCGAGCTCGAGTCGCGGTGGGCGTTGGCGGCCGACGTGTACGAGACGGTCGTGCGTCTCTGCCGCGGGCCGTCCGAGCACGGCGACGTGTCCGATGCCGCAGCCGCATACATGCGGTTAGGCGAGTGCCGCCGGCAGCAAGCGCGGTGGGCCGACGCACAGCACGCGTTTCGCGCGGCCGCCGAATCGGCGGCGAGCGTGTCCGATTGGTCGACGCAGATCAAAGCACGGTGCCTCGGCGCCGCCGTCTTGTCGGAGTCGGGGAATCTCGCGGTGGCCGACGCCCTGTTGCGGCGCGCGGCGCAGGACGCCCGTTGGGCGGGACTGCCCGACGAAATGGCGGTGGCGCTCCACGGCCGCGCGCACGTCGCGTTCCAACGCAAGCGCTTCGAGGCGGCGGTGCGGTTCGCATTCCGCGCGCTGCGCGGCCTGCGCGATCCGTTGGCCCGCGACCGCGCGCTCGCCGACGTGGCCGCGGCCTTCATCGAGTTAGGCGTGCGCCGCGCCGCGCGCGATGCGAGTCTCATTCTCATAGCGACGACGCAGGAGCCGTACGTTCGCGGTGCCGCGCTCATCAACCTGATGGATATGGCCGCGAAGGACCGCACGGAGCCGTTGTTCGAGCAGTACCGGCGCCAGCTCGCGACGGAGCAGCTGCCGCCGCGGTTGGCCGGCTACTACCACTATTACGCGGGATGGGGGGCCTGGCAGTTCGGGCGGATCGAGACGGCGCGCATGGAGTACGGCCGCGCGGTGGAGATCTCGACGCGGCACGGCTTGGCGCAACTGGGTTTCGAGATCGAGGACGCGATCGCGAAGCTGCGTACGGCCCCGCCGGTCGGTCCCGATCCGGTCAGCGAGCCGCCGGCCAAAACGGTCGTGGTCGCCCGTGCGTTAGGCAGGATGCGCGAAGAGATGGAAACGGCATCCGCCTAACGGTGGGAGGGGCCGCCGCGCCGGGCGCGGCGGAGACGACGACGAACACGAGCACGCTGGCGTACCGATCCGATCGACGGTGCGCCGGTGTTGAGTCTCGGTTAGTGCGGTCCGATGGTGACGGTCTGATCGCTCGGTTGCGTGGGGGCGGTCGGCGACGTGCAAGCGACAAACGCCAGGGTAATTGCGGCGAGAATGAGACGGGCAGTAAAGCGGCGCATGGATCCTCTGTGTGCTAGACGCGGTGACGGGTCGAGCGTCGGGCGACTTCCCGACGTGCGTCTCACCCGCGACCAGCCTAGCATCACATGGACGTGCTCGGAGTGCAGTTTGGGGACATGCAACTGCACTTTGGGGACACACGATACACCATCGGGACATCTCGTTCGACGCAGGTGGGCCGCATGGATCTCGTGACGTTGGTGCCCGACCCGAAACTGCTGCGCATCCGGCTGGCGACCCCGCCCGCGTTCACCGTGCGCGCACTCGACGCGATCGATGGCCCAACTGGCCTAACGACCATCCTCGATGCGGCTCCCGTCAATCTCGTCGTCATCGATCCGGCAGACCCTCGCGTCGCGGGACGGGTGAAGGAGCTCACCGCCATCCTCGCCCGCTACGACTGGATCCCGTGCGTGATCTACACCACGCTCACGGCATCCGGCGTGAGCCCCCTGCCCCAATTGCTGCACGGCGCCGGAATGAGCGGGCTCTTGCTCGCCGGCATCGATGATGGCACGACGGCGATTCGCGATCTCATCCTGCGCCTTACCGCCGATGCCGTGGCCAACCTCCTGCTCGATGCGCTGGCTCGGCCGATCGAACGACTGCCGGCTCCGCTCGTACGCGCAATCCGCCAGCTCTTCGCCGCCCCGCATCGCTTCCCATCGGTCGAAGACCTCGCATGCGCCGCCAACATGTCGCGGAGACATGTGCATCGGCTCGTGACCGATGCCGGTCTCACGTCACCGACGCAGTTGCTCGTGACGGCGCGGGTACTCCGCGCCTATCAAATGCTTCGCTCCGGTGACATGACCGTGCAAGGTGCCGCGCATCGGTTGCGCGTCGCGCCGCGGATCCTGGCACGGCATCTCCGCCTGACCACGGCGGTGCGCACGTCTCGCGACATGCACCTGATGCCGCCGGCCGAGGTCGTCACGCATTGTGTGCGATCGCTGTACCGGCCGCCCGCAGCCCTGCGCCGGGTGGTTGGCGATTCGGCGCACGTGCTCGAGCGCGGCGAGGCACCGCCGCGTCCGCCTCGACCGGGACACGGATGATCCAGCGACCGCTCATGCCCCGCGTGCTCGTGGTGGACGACGAACCCACCATTTGCCGGGCATTGTCCATCGCGCTGCGTCGCGCAGGCTACGAGCCCCGGTCAGCCGAAACCGCGGAAGCCGCGCAATCGCTGCTCGGGCGCGAGACGTTCGACGCGATGATCGTCGACCTGCGCATCCCCGACCAACGGGGCGACGAATTCTTCGAGTTGGCGGCCGCGCTCTATCCGCATCTCCGCACGGCGACGCTCATCACCACGGGCGACACGAGCGATCGCGCGTTCGACCTCATTCACGCCTGCCGCGTCCCGTATCTCGTGAAGCCGTTCGACCTGGCGGATCTCATCGCCGCGATCGACGGATTCACGAGTCACGCCCGCGACGCGAGCGCCTAACGATAGCGCGGCGCCGCTACGGCTTGACGGCGATGCGCCCCGAATAGTCGATGCGGTCGAGCAGGATGGGCGGGTTCGTCTCGGCCAGATATCGGTCTACGGCGTCGCGTGCGCCCCGCCAGTGCCCATAGTCGTCCAACACCAGCACCCCTCGCGACACCAGCAACGGATACAAATGCGTGAGCTCGTGGTAGGTCGACTCGTAAAAGTCCGTGTCGAGCCGCAGGATCGCGACGCGCTCGGGGATGGCGCCCGGGATCGTGTCTTCGACCTTGCCCTTCACGAAGCGCAGCTTCGCTTCCGGGTATCCGGTGGACAGGACATTCTGCCGCACGTCCTCGAGGGGCGCATAGTTCCACGCGTTGTGCCCGTCGAGCTGGGAGCGCTCCCAGCGGCGCCGCGCCGCGCGGTTGCCGCGATTGACGTCGCGGTCGGTGGGCTCGCTCATCCCCTCGTAGGTGTCGTACAGCCACAGCGTGCGGCGCGTGTCGCCTAACGCAAGCAGCGTGAGGGCGGCCGCCATCATGCTGCCGCCGCGCCACACGCCGCACTCGACGATGTCGCCGTCGATCCCGTGGCGGCTGATGTACGCGACGGCCTGCCGCAGCGCGTACACGCGCTCCACCGACGTGAGCGTGTACGGCGCACACCGCGCGTGGAGGGCGAAGAAGTCGGGCTCGAGGTCGGGTTGCGCGACGGGCGGTTCCGTCTTCCGGATCAGCGCAAATCCGAATCGGTCGGCCACACGCTCGAGAAAGTGCTTCAGACGCTGTCCTCCTCAAGGAGCAGGGTTCGCATAATGATGAACGCTAGCAATCCTCCGGGCGAGTCACCTGATGCGCCCGGGCCGGTGCCGGTGCGGGCCGGTTCCGAATCATCCGCCATGTCGCGGCTCATCGCCGGACTCGCCGGCGTCTTCCTGCTGTTGATCGTCGCGTCCGACATGCACCTCGCCCTGGCCGGCATCGTCGGCGCCATCGTCGCGTGGCTGGTGCAGCGCGTGCGCCGGCGGCCGTACACGCGCACGAGCGGGTGGATCGGCTCGGTGGCCCTGACGGGCGTCGCGTTTGTGGTGACGTTTGGATTCCTAACGGCGAGCGCGCCTGCCGGAACGCTCGACCGGATCATGCAGACGGCGGAACAAGACCAGGCGCGCCGGCCGCGCCCCAAACCGCCGGCGTTTCTCCGACAATTGGCTCCGGGCGTCCAGCCGTCGCCTGCGGCCGACTCGCTGACGCAGCACATGATCCGGTCGCGCCTGTTCACTATCGCGATCCTCGTCATCACCGCCATCACGGGTGGCGGGATCGCGAGCGTGGCGCTCGGCACGCTCGGTTGGGCCACGACGACGGCGCTGCTCTTCGCGATATTCGGACGGTGGACCTTCGGCGCGCCGCCCACAGCCCCGCCTGCCTAACGGCTACCTCGCGTTCGGTATGCGCATGAGGCGGCGCGCGACGGCGGCGGCGTACTCGCGCGCGTGCGCGGCGCGGTCGCGCCAGAGCGCGCGCTTGCTCCGCGCGAGGAGCGCGCGCACCGCCGCCGCCGTGGCGGGCGGCAATCCCAATTTGAGGGCAAATTCGTAGCGATCGAACACGAGCGGATCGCGAATCCGCGGCACATCCGCGATGCGCGCGGCCAGCGTGTCCGGCGGCTCGAACGTGCGAAAGTGCTCGAGCACGCCGAGCCCGGCGAGGATGACCTGGTTGCGAATGCACTTCTCGCAGCGCGAGCAGTTGAGCAGGTCGGGGCGGTTCGCCCAACACACGCGGAGGTAGCGACGCACGAGCGGCTCGTCGCGCAGCACGCGCAGCTTGTCCGCTCGGCTCAGCTCCGCTCCGATGTGCTCGATCGTTAGGCCGCTGCCGCTCCACAGCGGATCGAGCTGCCACGCCGAGCCCCACGGATGCCAGCCGCCGTGGTAATACGACGCCGAGATGAGCATCGTGGCCGACTCGCCGGCGAGCAGATGGCCGATGGCGGCGAGCGCCCCACCGTGCGTGCGATCCCACGACGCGGCGCGAAATGGCGCGTGCGTGCGCAGGTTGGTGCGTATCACGATCGGCCGCGCGCCGAGCACGGCGGCGATCTCGCGGACGTTCTCCTCGACCGCGGCCGCGCGCGCCACATCGGTGAGGGGCATATCGAAGCCGTGCACGAAGACCAGATCATCAACTCGACGGCCCGATGCGAGCAGCGTGTAGAACGAATCCACGCCGCCACCGAAGCAGAGCGCCGTCCGGCTGGCGGCCGGCGCTCGCGGATTCGGATCGACGGTCACGGTGTCGAGGCGCGGCAACAGGACGTCGTATCCCCACCAGCGGTGCGTGATGTCAAGGATCTTCGGAAGCGACGCGGCGAACACGGAGTCGACGGCGCCGGTCGTCTCGAGGCGCAGGACGTGCGCGACCGACGGAATGAGCAACGCCGAGACGAACGCTTCGATGGACGGGCGGAGCGCGACGTCGTCGGACTCGAACCAGACCTCGCTGTCGCCGACGATGGCGGACACGCGCGAAGACGCGTTCGTCGTCCGGCATTGGACGGTTGAGATCAGCAGCGTGCCCGGCATTGGACGGAAGGGTGCCTTACGGAGCGTTTTGGCAGCGCGACAACCGGGCGCAAGAGACGGGCCGCCTGGCAACGCGGCCGGACAGGCGTCCGGATTTGAGATGCAGAATCCCGAAACCGGTCAACCGAGCCACAAGGCTATTCGGCAAGGCGCGCTGGCGCAACGCGTTGCGCGGTGAAGGGCCTGGCGCACATCGTGTAGGGCGCCTGTGGTGCTGTGAGTGCGCGCTCGCGGTTGCCGATCGAACACACGTCCCGCCTCCGAGGATCAGCATGGATTCGCTGTGGAAGGACACGCGCGTAGCCTTTCGCATGCTGCGCAAGAATCCCGCGTTCGCGCTCGTCGCGATCGTCACGTTAGCACTCGGCATTGGCGCCAGCACGGCGATTTTCTCGGTCGTGAATGCGGTGCTCCTCCGCCCGCTTCCCTACAAGGACGCGGACCGGCTGGCGATCGTGTGGAGCGACATGCGGAACCGCAACGTCAACAACTTCCCCATGTCGCCGGCGGATTTCCGCGACCTGCGGGCGACGACGAAAACGTTCTCGCAGCTGGCGGGCGTGAGCACGTTCAAGATTCCGTTCGCGGGGGACGGGTACGAGCCGGAGCAGGTCCCGGCGGCGTTCGTGACGACGAACCTGTTCTCGGTGCTCGGCACGCACGTGATGATGGGCCGCGACTTCGTGGACGCCGACGCGACGCCGCAGCCGCCCCCGCCTAACGGAGCAACCGGCGGACAGGCATCGGCACCGCAGGCGCCGCCGCTGCCGGCCATCATGATCCTCTCGTACGAGTTCTGGAAGCGCCGGTACGGCGGCGACGCGAGCATCATCGGGAAGAGCCTCGAGTTGGGCGGCCTCAAGGCGCAGGTCGTGGGCGTCGCACAGCCGGGGTTCGAGCTGCTCTTCACGCCGGCCGCGGGCATCGAGCGCACGCCGGACGTCTACGTCGCGCAGCGCATCAATTTCGGCGACAATTCGCCGGGGGCGCGCATCAACGTGTTCCTGCGCGTGGTCGGCCGGCTGGCGCCGGGTGCCACGCTCGCGCAGGCGCGGCAGGAGATCGACGCGTTTGCCGCCGACCAGCGGGCGCAGTTCCCGATAGAAAAGACGGCGGGCGTCTACATGCGCGTCGAGCCGATGCATGCCGACCTGGTGTCCGGCGAGCGTCCGGCGATTCTCGCGCTCATGGGCGCGGTGGTGTTCGTGCTGCTCATCGCGTGCGCCAACGTCGCGAACCTGCTGCTGGTGCGCGCGTCGAGCCGCGAGCGCGAGCTCGCGATTCGGTCGGCGTTAGGCGGATCGCGGCTGCGGCTGGTGCGACAGATGATGCTGGAAAGCCTGCTCCTCGGCGCCAGCGGCGCCGTGGTGGGACTCTGGGCGGCAGCGTTAGGCATCACGGTGCTGGTGCGGCTGGCCCCCACCGGTCTCCCGCGGTTGGACGAGATCCGCATCGACCCGCTGGTCCTCGGCTTCACGATTGCCGCGGGCCTCGTCGCCGTCCTGGTGTTCGGCACGGTTCCAGCGTTGCGCGCGTCGCGACCCGATCTGATGGACGTGCTCCGCGCGAGCGGCCGCACCACGGGCCAGCGCGCCGGCGCGCTCATGCGCAACGGCGTGGTCGTGGCCGAGGTGGCGCTGTCGCTCGTGCTGCTCATCGGGTGCGGGCTCATGGTCCGCTCGTTCGTCGCGCTCGAGCAATCCGACCCCGGCTTCGATCCGAACGGGCTGCTGACGTTCTTCGCCACGCCCTCACGCCGAACGCCGCCCGGACCGAATGCGGTGCGCGAGCGTGCGACGTTCGTGCGCACCTTCGCCGAGCAGCTGCGCGCCATCCCCGGTGTGCAATCCGTGACCGCAGCCTCGCAGCTTCCGCTCGAGGGGAACATTGGCAACGCGCGCTGGGGTACGGCCGAGGCGCTCACCGACCCGTCGAAGTTCAAGCAGGCGAATGTCCACGTCGTCATCCCGGGCTACTTCGCGACCATGCGCACGAAGCTCATCGCCGGACGCGACTTCTCCGAAGCGGACGACGACACGGCCGCGAAGAACATCATCATTGACGACAAGCTCGCCGCGCGCGCGTTCCCCGGCCAGAACGCCGTTGGACAGCGTCTCCTCGCCCGCATCGTCACCGACGTCCCGCTATGGTATACGGTGGTCGGCGTGGTCGCACACGAGCGAGACGAAACGCTGGCCAGCGATGGTCGCGAGGTGTTGTTCTTGAGCGACGGCGAGACCGGTTCCGGCGCGGTCGCCCGTTGGGTGCTGCGGACGGCGGGCGATCCGGCAGCACTCGCGCCGGTCGTGCGCGCGACGGTACACCAGTTCGACCCGACGATGTCGGTCGCGGAAATGCAGCCGATGGAGACATTCGTCGACCACGCCGAGGCGCCGACCAAGTTCGCGCTCGCGCTGATCGGCACGTTCGCAGGCATTGCGATCGTACTGGCCGCGGTCGGCCTGTATGGTGTGTTGTCGACCGTGGTTCGCCAGCGCACGGCGGAGATCGGCATGCGCATGGCGTTCGGTGCTCCGAGTCAGAGCATCTTCGGGCTGGTGATCGCGCAAGGCGTGCGCCTGAGCGCGATCGGCATCGTGGTCGGACTCGTGGCCGCAGTGCTGCTCACCCGCGCGATGTCGACCATGCTCGTGGGCGTTCGCCCAACGGACCCGGCGACGTACATCGCCATCTCGATCCTGTTCCTCGTCGTGGCGACGGCGGCCGCGTGGCTGCCGGCGCGGCGCGCCGCGGCGCTGGATCCGACGATCGCGCTGCGCGAGGAGTGAACCGCGCGCTCAGTGCGACGCGGTCCACACCAGGTGCACGCGGTCGAGATCCGGGAAATCGCCGTGGGGGTCGATC
>Ga0310811_10001146_pt1 | contig 33991 bp, 30 predicted proteins | sample YCmetagenome_FD_207642 | JGI IMG/M metagenome (GOLD analysis project Ga0310811, IMG submission 207642) | Soil microbial communities from experimental microcosm in Duke University, North Carolina, United States - YC | ecosystem: Engineered > Artificial ecosystem > Soil microcosm > Unclassified ...
CACAGTCCTATCCAAGGAGTCCCACGATGGCACGTCCGGTCGGCATCGACCTCGGAACGACGAACTCCGTCGTCTCCGTCCTTGAAGGTGGCGAGCCCACCGTCATCACGAACGCCGAGGGTTCCCGGACCACCCCGTCCGTGGTCGCCTTCGCGAAGAACGGCGAGGTGCTGGTCGGCGAGGTCGCCAAGCGCCAGGCCGTGACCAACGTCGATCGCACGATCCGTTCGGTCAAGCGGCACATGGGCACCGACTGGAAGATCCAGATCGACGACAAGTCCTTCACCGCCCAGCAGATCAGCGCCTTCGTGCTGCAGAAGCTCAAGCGCGACGCCGAGGCCTACCTGGGCGAGAAGGTGACCGACGCGGTCATCACCGTCCCGGCCTACTTCTCCGACTCCGAGCGCCAGGCCACGAAGGAGGCGGGCGAGGTCGCCGGCTTCAACGTGCTGCGCATCATCAACGAGCCGACCTCCGCCGCGCTGGCCTACGGCCTCGACAAGGGCGAGGGCGAGCAGATGATCCTCGTCTTCGACCTCGGCGGCGGCACCTTCGACGTCTCGCTGCTGGAAGTCAGCAAGGACGAGGACGGCTTCTCCACCATCGAGGTGAAGGCCACCAACGGCGACAACCACCTCGGCGGTGACGACTGGGACCAGGCCGTCATGGACCACCTGGTCAACCAGTTCAAGAACGCGCACGGCGTGGACCTGTCCAAGGACAAGATGGCCATGCAGCGGCTGCGCGAGGCGGGCGAGAAGGCGAAGATCGAGCTCTCCTCGTCCTCCGAGACCAACATCAACCTGCCCTACATCACCGCCTCCGCCGAGGGCCCCCTGCACCTCGACGAGAAGCTGACCCGGGCCCAGTTCCAGCAGCTGACCTCCCCGCTGCTCGAGCGCTGCAAGGCGCCGTTCCACTCGGTCATCAAGGACGCCGGCATCTCGGTGCGCGACATCGACCACGTGGTCCTGGTCGGCGGCTCGACCCGCATGCCGGCCGTGGCCGACCTGGTCCGCGACCTGACCGGCGGCAAGGAGCCGAACAAGGGCGTGAACCCGGACGAGGTCGTCGCGGTCGGCGCCTCGCTGCAGGCCGGCGTGCTCAAGGGCGAGGTCAAGGACGTCCTGCTGCTCGACGTCACCCCGCTGTCCCTCGGCATCGAGACCAAGGGCGGCATCATGACCAAGCTGATCGAGCGGAACACGACGATCCCGACCAAGCGCTCGGAGATCTTCACCACCGCCGAGGACAACCAGCCCTCCGTGCAGATCCAGGTCTACCAGGGCGAGCGCGAGATCGCGGCGTACAACAAGCGCCTGGGCATGTTCGAGCTGACCGGCCTGCCGCCGGCGCCGCGCGGCGTCCCGCAGATCGAGGTCACCTTCGACATCGACGCCAACGGCATCGTGAACGTCTCCGCGAAGGACCTCGGCACCCAGAAGGTGCAGTCGATGGTCATCACCGGCGGCTCGGCCCTGTCCAAGGACGAGATCGACCGGATGCAGCGCGAGGCCGAGCAGTACGCGGAGGAGGACCACCGCCGCCGCGAGGAGGCCGAGATCCGCAACCAGGGCGAGGCGCTGGTCTACCAGACCGAGAAGTTCCTGCGGGACAACGACGACAAGGTGCCCGGCGACATCAAGACCGAGGTCGAGGCCGCGCTCGCGGACGCCAAGACCGCGCTCGGCGGCACCGACATCGAAGTGATCAAGGACGCCACCGAGAAGCTCGCGACCACCAGCCAGAAGCTGGGCACCGCGCTCTACGAGCAGGCCCAGGCGTCCCAGGCCTCCGCCGGCGGCGCGTCGGACGGCCCGCAGGACGCGGCGCCGAACGACGACGTGGTCGACGCGGAGATCGTGGACGACGGCAAGAACTGACCCACCGTCAGCGAGTGGGGAGCCGGCCCGCGCCGGCCGGCTCCCGGTTCGCGCTGTCTCAGCAGGCCAAGCCGTTCGCCCCGACCCGCAGCACGTATCGCAGGAGACCGACGTGAGTGAAGAGCCCTACCGTTCCGATGAGGACTACGAGCCCGAGTCCGGGGCGGCGTCCGAGAACGGCGCGCAGCAGTACGACGAGGCGTCCTTCGCCGACCGGGTCAACGAGGCCATCGGCGAGGGCGTGGCCGACCTCGCGGTCGCCGACCTGATCCAGAAGGTGGCCGAGCGGACCAACGAGCTGCAGACCGCGCAGCACGAGCTGAGCGAGCGGACCGCGGACCTGCAGCGGCTGCAGGCCGAGTTCGTGAACTACAAGCGGCGGGTGGAGCGGGACCGGCAGCAGGTCGTGGAGCTGGCCCAGGGCAAGGTGATCGGCGAACTGCTCGGCGTGCTCGACGACATCGGCCGGGCCCGCGACCACGGCGAGCTCGAGGGCGGCTTCCGGCGGGTCGCCGAGTCGCTGGAGTCCGTGCTGACCAAGATGGGGCTCGAGCAGTTCGGCGCCGCGGGCGACGCCTTCGACCCGAACCTGCACGAGGCGCTGATGCACCAGGCCTCGACGGAGGTCGCGGCGGGCGACGTGGCGGCGATCCTGCAGCCGGGCTACCGGTTCGGGGAAAGGGTCCTGCGGGTGGCCCGGGTCGCGGTCGCCGAAGACGGGGAATGAACTACGTCGCCTGAAAGGCTGAGGCTGAAGCGATGAGCACCAAAGACTATGTGGAGAAGGACTACTACAAGGTGCTCGGCGTTGCCAAGGACGCGACGACCGCCGACATCAAGAAGTCGTACCGGAAGCTGGCCCGCCAGTACCACCCCGACGCGAACAAGGGCGACGCGAAGGCCGAGGAGAAGTTCAAGGAGATCTCCGAGGCGTACGACGTGCTGTCCGACGACAAGCGGCGCAAGGAGTACGACGAGGCCCGCTCGCTGTTCGGCGGCGGCTTCCGCGCGCCGGGCGGCGGCGGATTCCCGTTCGACCTCGGCGACCTGCTGAACAATCAGGGCGGCGGCGGTTCGGGCGGGCTCGGGGACATCCTCGGCGGCCTGTTCAACCGCGGCCGCACGCCGGGCCAGCCGGGTCCGACCGGCACGGCCGGGACCGGTCGGCGCGGCGCGGACATCGAGTCCGAGGCCTCGATCAGCTTCATGCAGTCCATCGACGGGGTGACCATCCCGCTGCGGATGACCAGCGAGCAGCCCTGCCGGGCCTGCTCCGGCACCGGCGCCAAGGCCGGGACCACGCCGCGGGTGTGCCCGACCTGCTCGGGCACCGGACAGACCAGCACCAACCAGGGCGGCTTCGCCTTCTCCGAGCCGTGCCGGGAGTGCAAGGGCCGCGGCCTGGTGGTGGACACGCCGTGCCCGACCTGCAACGGTTCCGGCCGCGCCGCCTCGACGCACACGCTGCAGGCGCGCATCCCGTCCGGGGTCAAGGACGGGCAGCGGATCCGGCTCAAGGGCAAGGGCGCGCCGGGCGAGCGCGGCGGACCGGCGGGAGACCTCTACGTGGTGGTGCATGTGAAGCCGCATCCGGTCTTCGGGCGGGACGGCGACAACCTGACCGTCACGGTGCCGGTGACCTTCCCCGAGGCGGTGCTCGGCGCGGACATCAAGGTGCCGGTGCTCAACGGGATGCCGGTGACCGTGAAACTGCCGGCGGGCAGCGCGAACGGCCGCACGATGCGGGTGCGCGGCAAGGGCGCCCCGCTGCGCGACGGCGGCCGCGGCGACCTGCTGGTCACCTTCGAGGTGGCCGTGCCGGTGAACCTGAGCGACGAGGCGAAGACGGCCCTGGAGTCCTTCCGGACCGCCACCGCCGACAACGACGTACGAGCCGATCTGCTGAAGCAGGCCAAGGACGGAGGTGCCTGAGATGAACATCCCCGAGCACGACGAGACTCCGGTCTACGTGATCTCGGCGGCCGCCGAGCTGTCCGGACTGCACCCGCAGACGCTGCGGCAGTACGACCGGCTCGGCCTGGTCAGCCCGGACCGCGCGCCGGGCCGCGGCCGCCGCTACTCGGCCGGGGACATCGAGCGGCTGCGCGAGGTGCAGCGGCTGTCCCAGGACGAGGGCGTGAACCTGGCCGGCATCAAGCACATCAGGGGCCTGCAGGACGAGGTCTCGGTGCTCCGGCAGCGGGTGGCCGAGCTGGAGGCGGCGCTGGCCGCGGTGGCGGCGACCACGATCCCGGTCGCGGTCCCGGTGACCCCGCAGCCGCCGGCCGCCCAGGCCGCGCAGCACGTGCCGAACCCGCTGCTTCCCGCGCTGCCGGCGTTCGGCCGGTCCACCGCGCTCGTCATCTGGCGTCCCCAGCAGCACTGAGAGGCCTGGCGTGGAAGTCGATCAGCTGACTACGAAGGCTCGGCAGGCTCTCTCCTCCGCCATCCAGGACGCGGGAGTCTCCGGCAATCCGCAGGTCGAGTCGGCGCACCTGCTCAAGGCGCTGCTGGCCCAGGCCGACGGTACGGCCGTCCCGCTGCTCGAGGCGGTCGGGGCGGATCCGCAGGCGGCCGCCGCGGCGGCGCGCGACCTGGTGTCGCGGCTGCCGATGGCCTCCGGTTCCACGGTCGCCGAACCGTCGCTGAGCCGCGGCCTGCGTTCGGTGCTGAGTACGGCCGAGGGCGAGGCCAAGCGCCTGAGCGACGAGTACGTCTCCACCGAGCACCTGCTGGTCGGCATCGCGGGCGGCGCGGACGACGCGGCGAAGCTGCTGGTCCGGATCGGCGCGACGGTGCAGGCGCTGCGCGAGGCCTTCACCCAGGTGCGCGGCTCCGGGCGGATCACGTCGCAGGACCCGGAGTCCACGTTCCAGGCGCTGGAGAAGTACGGCATCGACCTGACCGCGCAGGCCCGCGAGGGCAGGCTCGACCCGGTGATCGGCCGCGACTCGGAGATCCGCCGCGTGGTGCAGGTGCTCTCCCGGCGCACCAAGAACAATCCGGTGCTGATCGGCGAGCCCGGCGTCGGCAAGACCGCGGTGGTCGAGGGGCTGGCGCAGCGCATCGTGGCCGGCGACGTGCCGGAGTCGCTGCGCGGCAAGACGCTGGTCTCGCTGGACCTCGGCGCGATGGTCGCGGGCGCGAAGTACCGCGGCGAGTTCGAGGAGCGGCTCAAGGCCGTGCTCGCCGAGATCAGGGACAGCGACGGGCAGATCGTCACCTTCATCGACGAGCTGCACACCGTGGTCGGCGCGGGCGCCACCGGCGACTCCTCGATGGACGCGGGCAACATGCTCAAGCCGATGCTGGCGCGCGGCGAGCTGCGCATGGTCGGCGCGACGACGCTGGACGAGTACCGCGAGCGGATCGAGAAGGATCCGGCGCTGGAGCGGCGTTTCCAGCAGGTGCTGGTCGGCGAGCCGAGCGTGGAGGACACGGTCGCGATCCTGCGCGGGCTCAAGGGCCGGTACGAGGCGCACCACCAGGTGCAGATCTCGGACAGCGCGCTGGTGGCCGCGGCCGCCCTGTCGGACCGTTACATCACCTCGCGCTTCCTGCCGGACAAGGCGATCGACCTGGTGGACGAGGCGGCCTCGCGGCTGCGCATGGAGATCGACTCCCGTCCGGTGGAGATCGACGAGCTGCAGCGCGCCGTGGACCGGCTGCGCATGGAGGAGCTCGCCCTCGACAAGGCGACGGACGCCGGCTCCCGGGAACGGCTCGAGCGGATCCGCCGGGAACTGGCCGACAAGCAGGAGAACCTCTCCGCGCTGACGGCCCGCTGGGACCAGGAGAAGTCCGGCCTCAACCGCGTCGGCGAGCTGAAGAAGCGGCTCGACGACCTGCGCAGCCAGACCGAGCGGGCGCAGCGGGACGGCGACTTCGAGGCGGCCTCCCGGCTGCTGTACGCGGAGATCCCGACCGCGGAGCGCGAGCTGGAGGAGGCCTCGCACGCCGCGAACGAGCGGGACGCGATGGTCAAGGAGGAGGTCGGCGCGGACGACATCGCCGAGGTGGTCGCCGCGTGGACCGGGATCCCGGCCGGACGGCTGCTGGAGGGCGAGTCCGAGAAGCTGCTGCGCATGGAGGACGAGCTCGGCAAGCGGCTGATCGGCCAGAAGACGGCCGTGCGCGTGGTGTCCGACGCCGTCCGCCGCGCCCGGGCCGGAATCGCCGACCCGGACCGTCCCACCGGCTCGTTCCTGTTCCTCGGTCCGACCGGCGTGGGCAAGACGGAGCTCGCGAAGTCGCTGGCGGACTTCCTGTTCGACGACGAGCGGGCCATGGTCCGCATCGACATGTCGGAGTACAGCGAGAAGCACTCCGTGGCCCGGCTGGTCGGCGCCCCGCCCGGGTACGTCGGCTACGACGAGGGCGGCCAGCTGACCGAGGCCGTGCGGCGGCGTCCGTACACCGTCGTGCTGCTGGACGAGGTCGAGAAGGCGCATCCCGAGGTCTTCGACATCCTCCTGCAGGTGCTCGACGACGGGCGGCTGACGGACGGTCAGGGCCGGACCGTGGACTTCCGCAACACGATCCTGATCCTCACCTCGAACCTGGGCTCGCAGTTCCTGGTCGATCCCGCGCTCGGCGACGAGGCCAAGAAGGACCTCGTGCTGCAGACGGTGCGCGCCTCGTTCAAGCCGGAGTTCCTGAACCGGCTCGACGACATCGTGCTCTTCGACCCGCTCGGCACCGACGAGCTCGGGCTGATCGTGCGTCAGCAGGTGGCCTCGCTGCAGAAGCGCCTCGCGGACCGGCGGCTCACGCTGCGGGTCACCGACGCCGCGCAGGAGTGGCTGGTGCTCACCGGCTACAGCACCGCGTACGGCGCGCGTCCGCTGCGCCGGCTCGTGCAGTCCGCGATCGGCGACCAGCTGGCCAAGGAGATCCTCGCCGGGAACATCCCGGACGGCGCGACGGTCACCGTGGACGTCGACCAGGACGAGACCGACCCGACCGCCGAGCACCTGGTGGTCACGGTCGCCACACATACGGAGTAGTTATCACTCTTTAGTGTGATCACTTTCCGCGCGCCGTCATCCGCCTCCCGCACGCGTGTCCTCCTCCGTGACAGAACGGAACCGGGCACGCAGGAGGCGCGTAGTGCTGGAGCTCGTCGTACCGTACCGAGACACCAGGGCTCAGGATCTGTGCTGGAGCCTTGACCTTCCCGTCCAACCGGCGCTCGCCGTGCGCGGCGTGCGCCTGGGCGGGCTGATACTCGAACTGCGGCTGCTCGGCGCCTCGCACCAGGTGCTCGCGTGGGCCGAGGACGGCGCCGAACTGCTCTGCGTCGAGACGGTCGCCTGCCTGCCGGAGCTGGCCGGGCCGCTGCCGGACCGGGACGCGCGCGTCCTGTCCGGCGGCGGCTACGTGTGGGAGTCCGAGACGATCACGCTGTCCGGCCCCGCCTTCGAGCGCGCCGTGGACCGGATCCGCCGCACGGTCTCGGCCAACCCGGACGCGCTCGCCGGCTGCTATCCCGGCGCCCCCGGAGCGCTGACCGCGGTTCTGCCCGAGGCCGCGCCGACCGGCGTACGCTGGACCACCTGGCACTCCTATCCGCAGGACGGGAGGCTGGTGCGCACCAGAAGCGGGTTCCGGCGTACGCTGAGCCCGAGGCAGCGAGGCCCGGCGAGTCGCGACGATGTTGGGGAAGGCGTAGATGGCGTACGAAGCTACGGTGCCGGTACATCGCCGGTTGCTGTGGTCAGCTGTCACCGACCCTGAGCGGCTCCTCGGCGCGGTGCCGAACCTGGTCGTGGAGGCCAGCACGGACCAGGGCGTGGCCGCCCGGCTGCGGCTGCGCGTCGGGGACCGCAGCATCACCTTCCGCGGGATCGCGCGGCTGGTCGAACTCGTCCCGGAGCAGCTGCGCGCCGTCTTCGAGGTGGAGGCCGTGCACGGCCGCTCGGACGGCGCGATCGACGGCCGGGTCGAACTGCGCCTGGTGGCCGCGGGCGGCGGGACGCGCGTGCTGGTCACACCCTCGCTGGAGCTGTCCGGCCGGGCGCCGACGATCCCGGCCGAGCGGCTGGCCGAGGCCGGGCACCGGTTGATACCCCGCTGGTTCGAGCTGCTGGCGCACACCGCCCCGGAGCCGCGGCAGGGCCCGGCCACGCTCACCGTCGTGCCGGACTCCGCGCCGCCGGAGCCGGTCCCGGCGCCGCAGCCCGCGCTGCCCGAGCCCGCCGTCGGCGCCGCGCCGCCGCCCGCCGAGCCGCACGTGCCGACGCTCACCCTGATCACCGGCGACGCCGAGGACGCGAGCCCGAGCCCGAAGGCGCCGCTGCGGCTGGTGTCCGACTCGGACGAGGCCGCCGCGGCGGAGGACTTCGACACCGAGGCCGATCTGTGGAGCCGGGGCCGCGGGCCGCTGCTGTCCATCCCGCTGTGGGTGTTCGGCACGGCCGCGCTCGGCGTGGCCGGCCTGACCGCGATGGTGCTGCGCCGGCTGCTGCGCCGCCGCTGAGCTGCGGCGCAGGCCCGACCCCCGGCGGCTCTAGCGCCCCTTGGCGTTCCTCTCACTAACGAGTGAGTCTTGTCATCGGATCGAGTGGTTGTCGGCTGAATCTCCGTCGAATGGCCGATTCTTCAGCTTAAGGTGAGCCGCATTCCCGAGATCTACTCTCACCAGGAGCCGAACGCCATGTACGTGGAAGGGTGGAACGCCCACCGAGTCGTCCGTCCCAGCCGGCTGGCCAACGCCGTGATCGAGCGTTTGCTGCTGCGCATACTGGACGGCGAGTTCCAGCCCGGCGGCGACCTGCCGCCGGAGGCCGCCCTGGCGCAGGAGTTCGCGGTCAGCCGCACGATCCTGCGGGAGGCCCTGAAGGCGCTCGAGGAGAAGCGGGTGCTGCGCATCCGGCACGGGCGCGGCACCACCGTCCGGCCGAAGAACGAGTGGAACATCCTCGACCCGATGGTGCTCAGCGTGCTGCTCGAGTACGGCGGCTCGGCCACCCTGGCCACCGAGCTCGAGGAGGTGCGCACCGCGCTGCAGGGCCTGATGGCCGACCTCGCGGCCAGCCGGATCACCCCGGAGCAGCGCCGCGACCTCGACCTGTGCCTGAACCGGATGCGCGCGGCGCTGCCGACCGGACCCGGCCTCGGCGACCCGATCGCCTACCGCGAGGCGGCGCACCTGTTCGCCCGGGTGCTGTCCGAGGCGGCCGGCAACGAGGTGGCCCGCTGCGTCGTGGAGACCATCGACGTGCCGCTGCCCGAGGACGACGCTGACCCGTCGCAGGGTTCGATCCCGCGCACCCAGGAGTTCGCCGAGCGGCTCTACGCGCGGATCACCGGCCTGCCGATCCCGGCGCAGACCGTCCCGGCGGACGAGTCGCTGGTCGGCCTGGCCGAGCCGCAGCCGGGCCCGAACGGCGCCCCGGTCTCGCTGCCGAGCCAGCCGCCGGTGCTCACCACCCCGCTGCGCCGCCGCCCGATGGTGGCCGGGATCTCCCGCTGACGCAGTACCTGACGGCCGTGTCCCACGCACGGCCGTTAGGATCGTGAGCCATGACCGTCAACTACCCGCAGCCCGGCGCCGAGCGCTCCGCCCTCCTCGCGCAGATCAGGGAGAAGGCGCTGTTCCGCGGCGAGTTCACCCTCAGCTCCGGTCTCAAGGCCGGCTACTACGTGGACCTGCGCCGGATCAACCTGCACGGGAAGACGGCGCCGCTGGTCGGCCGGGTGATGCTGGACACGGTCAAGGAGCTCGACTTCGACGCCGTCGGCGGACTGACGATGGGCGCGGACCCGATGGCCACCGCGATCATGTACGCGGCGCTCGCGCAGGGCCGCGAACTCGACGCGTTCGTGGTGCGCAAGGCCGACAAGGCGCACGGACTGCAGCGCCGGATCGAGGGGCCGGACATCAAGGGTCGCAGGGTCCTGATCGTGGAGGACGCCTCGACCACCGGCAACTCGCCGCTGGCCGCCGTCGAGGCGGCACGCGAGGCGGGCGCGGAGGTCGTCGCCGTCGCGTGCATCATCGAGCGCGGCGCGGCCAAGGCGATCGAGGCGGCCGGAATCCCCTACTACGCGGCGTACAACGAGTCGGATCTGCTCGGCGTCTGAGAGCTCCGTCCATATTGCTTAAGTAGTCCTTCAGGACGACGCGGGGAGGCCGCCTACTCCCTGTAGTCTGCTTCGGTGACCATCGAAGCGTTGAACGTACTCGATCCCAAGTCGCTGATCAGCACATTCGGTGTGATCGGTGTCTATGCCATCATCTTCATCGAGCTCGCGGTGATCGTGGGCTTCTTCCTGCCCGGCGACTCGCTGCTGTTCATCGCAGGTATCGCCGCCTCCGGGGCGGCGAACACCATCGTCGGCACGCACCTGAACTTCGCCGCGCTGCTGGTCGGGACGCCGATCGTGGCCATCGTCGGCTCGCAGATCGGCCACTACACCGGCGCCAAGTTCGGCCGCCGGCTGTTCGACAAGCCGGACTCGCGCTTCTTCAAGCGCAAGTACTCGGTGCGCGCCGAGTTCTACTTCAACAAGTACGGCGGCCCGAAGGCGGTCGTGGTCAGCCGCTTCATCGTCGGCGTGCGCACCTTCGTGAACCCGCTCGCGGGCATGCTCGACATGACGGCGCGCAGCTTCTTCCTGTGGAGCTCGATCGGGAACATCTTCTGGGTCGAGCTGATGCTGGTGCTCGGCTACGAGCTCGGCGACAAGGTCAAGGGCAGCATCGACAGCGTGATCCTGCCGATCGCGCTCGTGGTGGCCGTGATCACGCTGATCCCGCTGGCGCTGGAGATGCTCAAGGAGCGCAACGCGGCCAAGCGCGGCGAGGAGACCGACCTGCAGATCTTCGAGCGCGAGCAGGAGTGGCACTACCAGCAGCGCATCGCGACCGGCGAGGCCGTCGCGGTGACCGGGGTCTCGCCTGCTGGAGCGCGGCACCGGAAGTAGATTGTCTCTGCGAGGATAAAAACGCTACGCAGAGTCGCTTGGATTGATTTGGAGTCCCGATGCCCATCGCAAGCCCCGAAGTCTATGCCGAGATGATCGACCGGGCGAAGGCCGGCGCCTTCGCCTACCCGGCGATCAACGTGACCTCGTCCCAGACGCTGAACGCCGCGATCCGCGGCTTCGCCGAGGCGGAGAGCGACGGCATCGTCCAGGTCTCGACCGGCGGCGCCGAGTACCTCAGCGGCAGCCTGAAGGACATGGTCACCGGCTCGGTCGCGCTGGCCGAGTACGCGCACGTGGTCGCCGCCAAGTACGACGTGAACATCGCGCTGCACACCGACCACTGCCCGAAGGACAAGCTGGACGGCTTCGTGCGCCCGCTGCTCGCGATCTCCCAGGAGCGCGTGGACAGGGGCCAGGCGCCGCTGTTCCAGTCGCACATGTGGGACGGCTCGGCCGTGCCGCTGGAGGAGAACCTGCGGATCGCCGCGGAGCTCATCGAGCTGACCGCCAAGGCGAACATCATTCTCGAACTGGAGATCGGCGTCGTCGGCGGCGAGGAGGACGGTGTCGCCAACGAGATCAACGAGAAGCTCTACACCACGCCCGAGGACGTCATCAAGACGGTCGAGGCGATCGGCCTCGGCGAGAAGGGCCGCTACCTGCTGGCCGCCACCTTCGGCAACGTGCACGGCGTCTACAAGCCGGGCAACGTGAAGCTGCGCCCGTCCATCCTCAAGGACATCCAGGACGCGGTCTCCGCCAAGTTCGGCCACGGCGCCAAGCCCTTCGACCTGGTGTTCCACGGCGGTTCGGGCTCGCTGCTCGAGGAGATCCGCGAGGCGCTGGACTACGGCGTCGTGAAGATGAACGTGGACACCGACACGCAGTACGCGTTCACCCGCCCGGTCGTGGCGCACATGTTCAGCAACTACGACGGCGTGCTCAAGGTCGACGGCGAAGTGGGCAACAAGAAGCTCTACGACCCGCGTTCCTACGGCAAGTCCGCGGAGGCCGGCATGGCCGCCCGCGTGGTCACGGCCTGCCAGGACCTGCGCTCGGCTGGCACCCGCCTGAAGTAGCGAGTAAGCTCTTGTTGCAAGAGGCCCGGTGCGCTTGCGCTCCGGGCCTTAAATCTTTGTAGTACCCGGAGGTGTACCCGGAATGCCGGCACTCGTGCTCGTCGGCGCCCAGTGGGGCGATGAGGGCAAGGGAAAGGCCACCGACCTGCTCGGTGGATCCGTCGACTACGTTGTCCGCTACCAGGGCGGCAACAACGCGGGCCACACCGTGGTCATCGGCGACCAGAAGTACGCCCTGCACCTGCTCCCCTCGGGCATCCTGACCCCCGAGTGCGTGCCGGTGATCGGCAACGGCGTGGTGATCGACCCCGCCGTGCTCTTCCAGGAGCTCGACGCCCTGATCGACCGCGGCGTGGACGTGTCCAAGCTGGTCATCTCCGCGAACGCGCACCTGATCACTCCGTACCACCGCACCATCGACAAGGTCTCCGAGCGCTTCCTCGGCAAGAACCGGATCGGCACCACCGGACGCGGCATCGGCCCGACCTACGCGGACAAGATCAACCGGATCGGCGTGCGGGTGCAGGACCTGTTCGACCCGGGCATCCTGGCGCAGAAGGTCGAGGGCGCGCTGCGCGACCGCAACCAGATGCTGGTGAAGATCTACAACCGGCGGGCGATCGCGGCCGACGCGATCGTGGAGGAGTACCTGGGCTACGCCGAGCGGCTGCGGCCCTACGTCGCGGACACCGCGCTGCTGCTCAACAAGGCGCTGGACGACGGCAAGGTGGTGCTGCTCGAGGGCGGCCAGGGCACGCTGCTGGACGTGGACCACGGCACCTATCCGTTCGTGACCTCATCGAACCCGACCGCGGGCGGCGCCTGCTCGGGCTCCGGCATCGGCCCGACCAGGATCACCCGGAGCATCGGCATCCTCAAGGCGTACACCACCCGGGTCGGCGCGGGTCCGTTCCCGACCGAGCTGTTCGACGAGGACGGCGAGGCGCTGCGCAAGATCGGCGGCGAGTACGGCGTGACCACCGGCCGGGACCGGCGCTGCGGCTGGTTCGACGCGCCGATCGCCCGGTACGCCGCGCGGGTCAACGGCCTGACGGACTTCTTCCTGACCAAGCTGGACGTGCTCACCGGCTGGAAGCAGATCCCGGTCTGCGTGGCCTACGACGTGGACGGCACGCGGCACGACGAGCTGCCGATGACGCAGACGGACTTCCACCACGCCAAGCCGGTCTACGAGTACCTGCCGGGCTGGGACGAGGACATCAGCAAGGCGCGCGAGTTCTCCGACCTGCCGGACAACGCGCAGGCCTACGTGCGGCGGCTCGAGGAGCTGTCCGGCGCGCCGATCTCGGCCATCGGCGTCGGCCAGGACCGCAACGCGACCATCCAGGTCCGGAGCTTCCTCTAGTCAGAGTGCCGTTTTCGGGCCGTCCAGCCGTACAGTATGTCGGTTGGGCGGCCCGCGGCGTGTTTCCTACTCTGGAGGCATGACCGACACCGCCCTGCCCGCCCTCCCGACCCCCGACCCCGACAAGGGCAAGGCGGTCGCCGAACTCGACCGGGCCCACGTCTTCCACTCCTGGTCCGCGCAGGACCAGATCGCCCCGCTGCCGGTGGCCGGCGCCGCGGGCTCGCGCTTCTGGGACTACGAGGGCAACGTCTTCCTCGACTTCGCCAGCCAGCTCGTCTACACCAACATTGGGCACCAGCACCCGAAGGTGGTCGCGGCGATCCAGGAGCAGGCCGCGCAGCTGTGCACCATCGCCCCGGCGTTCGCGAACGACAGGCGCGCCGAAGCCGCCGAGCTGATCACCTCGCACGCGCCGGAGGGCCTGAACCGGGTCTTCTTCACCAACGGCGGCGCGGACGCGATCGAGAACGCCGTGCGGATGGCCCGGGTGCACACCGGCCGGCCGAAGGTGCTGACCGCGTACCGCTCGTACCACGGCAACACCGCGACCGCGATCACCATGACCGGCGACCCGCGGCGCTGGGCGAACGAGGCCGCCGCGCACCACGACGGCGGCGTGCACAAGTTCTTCGGCCCGTACCTGTACCGCTCCGCGTTCTACGCGACGACCGAGGCCGAGGAGTCGGAGCGCGCGCTCGCCCACCTGGAGCAGACGATCCAGCTGCAGGGTCCCGGCACCATCGCCGCGATCGTGCTGGAGACGGTCGTCGGCACCAACGGCATCCTGATCCCGCCGCCCGGCTACCTCGCGGGTGTGCGCGCGCTGTGCGACAAGTACGGGATCCTCTACATCGCCGACGAGGTGATGGCCGGGTTCGGCCGCACCGGCGCCTGGTTCGCGGTGGACCACTGGAACGTGACCCCGGACCTGATCTGCTTCGCGAAGGGCGTGAACTCCGGCTACGTCCCGCTCGGCGGCGTGATCGTCTCCGACCACGTGCACGACACCTTCCGGAACAAGGCGTTCCCCGGCGGCCTGACCTACTCGGGCCACCCGCTGGCCTGCGCCGCCGCCGTCGCCACCATCCGGACGATGCGCGAGGAGCGGATCGTGGAACACGCGGCCTGGCTCGGCGAGAACGTGCTCGGCCCCGGCCTGCGCGAGCTCGCCGAGAAGCACCCCTCGGTCGGCGAGGTGCGCGGCCTCGGCGCGTTCTGGGCGCTGGACCTGGTCAAGGACCGCGAGACACGCGAGATGTTCGTGCCCTACGCGGCCGCCGGAGCCGACGCCGCCCCGATGAACGCGGTGTTCGCCGAGGCCAAGAAGCACGGCGTCTGGCCGATGCCGCACTTCAACCGGCTGCAGATCACCCCGCCGCTGAACCTGAGCGAGGCGGACGCGCGCGAGGGCCTCGCGGGCATCGACGCCGCGCTCGCGGTCGCGGACAGCTACCTGTAGTTCGCGGTAAGTCCGGTGCGCACCGGCCGAGAGATACTTAACCTTGAGAATGTGAGAACTCTTCGGCTGGTGCGCACCGCGCTGTTCGGCGCGGGCCTGCGCCGGTTCCGGCTGCTGTTGACGGTGCGTCTGGTCGGCCAGTTCGGGGACGGCGCGTTCCAGGCCGCGCTGGCCACGTACGTGGTGTTCTCCCCGCAGAACGCGGCCACCCCGGGCAAGGTCGCCGAGGCCTTCGCCGTGCTGCTGCTGCCGTTCACCGTCGTCGGGCCGTTCGCGGGGGTGTTCCTGGACCGCTGGCGGCGCCGGCAGATGCTCGTCTGGGCCAATCTGGTGCGCGCCGGGCTGGTGGTGGGGGTGGCGGCGTGCGCGGCGGCGAACTCGACCGGTTTCCTGTTCTACCTGGCGGCGCTGGCCGGGTTCTCCGCGAACCGCTTCATCCTCGCCGGCCTCTCCGCGGGCCTGCCGCACACGGTCAAGGGCGAGCAGCTGATCGTCGCGAACGCCGTCTCCCCGACCCTCGGCACGCTGGCCACGACGGTCGGCGCGGGGGTCAGCGTGGTCGTGCACGCGGTCGCGGGCCACGGCCAGGGTTCGGTCAGCGGCGTGCTGCTGTGCACCGCCTGCCTGTACGCGCTCAGCGCCCTGGTCGCGCTCACCATCCCGGCCGACGGGCTCGGTCCGGCCACGCCCTCGCGCACGCCGTGGCGCTCGGCCATGGCCAGCGTCGTGCACGGGGTGGCCTCCGGTGCCCGGCACGTGATCGAGCGGCCGGCCGCCGGACGCCCGCTCGCCGCGATCGCGGTCAGCCGCTTCTGCTACGGCGCGGTGACGATCATGACGCTGCTGCTGTTCCGCAACGCCTTCAACGATCCCAAGGACACCAACGCGGGCCTGGCCGGATTCGCCTTCGCGGTCGGCGTCTCCGGCATCGGCTTCGGACTCGGTGCGGTGGCCACGCCGTTTGTCGCGCGCCGGCTGAGCCTGCACCGCTGGATTCCGTTGTGCCTCATGGCCGCCGGCGTCACAGAGATCGTATTCGGTCTGCCGTTCCGTGAACCCGCACTGCTGGTCGGCGCCTTCCTGCTGGGTTTCTGCTCGCAGGGCCAGAAGGTCAGCACCGACACGCTCGTGCAGCGCAACGTGGACGACGACTTCCGCGGCCGGGTGTTCGTGTTCTACGACATGCTCTACAACGGCAGTTTCGTGATCGCCGCCGCGTTCGCCGCCGTCACGCTGCCCACGGACGGCCGCTCCTACCTCGTCCTCGGCATCGTCTCCGGCGCCTACCTGCTCGCCGGATTCTGGTACGCGCTCAGGATTCCGCGGGAGCCGGGCCAGCGTCCGGCGCCGCCGATTCCGGCTGGAGAGCCCACCACTCCCGCAGTTCGCTGACGGCGCGGTCGCGACCGAGCGGACCCTCGTCCAGGCGTCGCTCCAGCAGGAACTTGTAGGCGCGGCCGACCACCGGACCGGGGCCGATCCCGAGCAGCTCCATGACCTCGTTGCCGTCCAGGTCCGGCCGGATCGCGTCCAGCTCCTCCTGCTCCTGCAGCCGCGCGATCCGCACCTCGAGCTCGTCGTAGGAGGCGGCCAGCGCGGCGGCCCGGCGCCGGTTGCGGGTGGTGCAGTCCGAGCGGGTCAGCTTGTGCAGCCGGTCCAGCAGCGGCCCGGCGTCGCGCACGTAGCGCCGCACCGCCGAGTCGGTCCACTCGCCGTCGCCGTAGCCGTGGAACCGCAGGTGCAGTTCGACCAACCGGGACACCTCATCCACGAACTCCTTGGAGTACTTCAGTTCGCGCAGCCGCTTGCGGGTCATCTTCGCGCCAACGAGCTCGTGGTGGTGGAACGAGACCCCGCCGCCCGGCTCGAACTTGCGGGTGCGCGGCTTGCCGATGTCGTGCAGCAGTGCGGCCATCCGCAGCACGAGGTCCGGTCCGGTGTCCTCGAGCTCCATCGCCTGCTCGACCACGATCAGGGTGTGCTCGTAGACGTCCTTGTGCCGGTGGTGTTCGTCGATCTCCAGGCGCAGCTTGGGAAGTTCGGGCAGGAACTGGTCGGCGAGCGCCGTGCCGACGAGCAGTCCGAGCCCGCGCCGCGGATCCTCGGCGAGCAGAAGCTTGGAGAACTCGGCCTGGACACGTTCGGCGGAGACGATGGACAGCCGCCCGGCCATCGAGCGCATCGCCGCCTCGACCTCCGGCGCCACCGTGAAACCGAGCTGCGCGGCGAACCGGGCCGCGCGCAGCATCCGCAGCGGGTCGTCGCCGAAGGACTCCTGCGGCGTGCCCGGCGTCCGCAGCACCTTCCTGGCCAGGTCCTCGAAGCCCTGGTGCGGGTCCGCGAAATCCATCGACGGCAGCCGGACCGCCATCGCGTTCACGGTGAAGTCGCGGCGCACCAGGTCGCCGTCGAGGGTGTCGCCGAAGTCCACCGCCGGCTTGCGCGACTCGCGGTCGTACGCCTCGCTGCGGTAGGTGGTGATCTCCAGCTTCAGGCCGTCCTTCTGCACGCCGACCGTGCCGAAGGCGATGCCGACGTCCCAGACCGCCTCGCCCCAGGGCCGCACCAGCCGCAGGATCTGCTCGGGCCGGGCGTCCGTGGTGAAGTCGAGGTCGTCGCCGAGCCGGCCGAGCAGGGCGTCCCGCACCGAGCCGCCGACCAGCGCGAGGTCGTGTCCGGCGGCTGCGAACAGCTCTCCCAGCTCGAGCGCGACGGGGTTGAGCTGCAGCAGGGCGAGCACCGCCGCCTGCTTGGGATCCGGAACCGAGGTAGACACGTCAACCAAGGGTAAACGCAGCGCCGCCCCGGTCCCGCATCCATATCCCCGCCGTGCTCAGCAGACCGCTCACAGCCCCCTAGGATTTCCCCGTGACCCGGCTCCTCCCGCCACAGCGCACGCTCCGCACCCTGCTCGCCCTGTCCCTGGTCGCCTCCGCCGGTCTGCTCGGCCTCGCCGCCGCGCCGGCCGCCTCGGCGTCCGAGGGTGTGGCGGTCAGCCTGACCACCATGACGCCGGCCGTCGCGACGTCGAGCTCCCAGCAGCTGAGCCTGGCCGGGGACGTGACCGTCCCGTCCGGTTCCTCGCACACGGACGTCATAGTGCAGCTGGGCTACGAGGCGGTGGGCTACCGCTCCCAGATGGGCGACGGGCCGCAGGACAGCGACCAGGAGCTCTACTCGGTGCAGGACCGGCTGGGCACGCTGTCCTCGGGCAGCCACGCGTGGAGCCTGCAGACCCCGATCAGCGCGCTGGGCCTGAGCGCGGGCACGGTCTACGCGCTGGACGTGCGGGCCTACTCGGGCGGCAACGAGATCGGCTCGATGCGCACCTACCTGCCGTACAAGATCGGCAGCGGCGGCTCGACCGTGGCCCCCACGCACCTCACGGTGCTGGCGCCGGTCACCGCGACCTCGCCGGCCGACGGATACCAGGAGACGCAGGGCAACGCGACGTATTCCGAGCTGACCTCGGACACGCTGGTCTCGGACATGGCCACGGGCGGCAGCCTCTACAAGCTGCTGTCCGCCGGGGCGCAACTGCCGAAGGGCACCGTCTCCTGGGTGGTGGACCCCGACCTGCTGAACACGGCGATCCAGATCGCGAACGGCTACGTGGTCGCGTCCGGCGGCACGGCGACCGACGACGTCGGCCCGGACGCGAACAACGCGGTCGGCTGGCTCAAGGAGGCCAAGACCGTCCTGGGCAGCACGAACGGCGAACTGTGGCAGCTGCCCGCGACGGACCCGGACCTCGGCTCGCTCTCGAACGCCGCGGCCGCGCAGGCGCAGCAGTTCCTCAAGGACGCCGCGCAGCAGTCCACCTCGGACGGCACGGTCAAGACCGTCGTCGACCGCGACGCGCAGGGCCTGCTGGCCTGGCCCGCCGACGGACAGGTCTCCGCGGCCACGCTGAGCCTCGCCGACTCGATCAACCCGTCCGCCGTGGTCGTCGACTCCACCTCGATCGGCCTGTCGGTGGAGAACCAGAAGTACACGCCGACCGGCCGGGCATCCGCGGACGACCGGAGCAACCTCGTCGTCGGCGACACCGGCCTCGACGCGATCATGTCCGGCGACTCGGCCGACAAGACGTACGTCAAGGCGGGCTCGAACTCCTCGCTGCTCGCCGGGCAGCGGCTGCTCGCGCAGACCGCGCTGATCGCGGAGGAGGAGCCGAACCTCTCCCGCTCGATCATGCTGACGCTGCCGCGCGACGCGGCCACCTCGGCCGCCGACATGGGCACGCTCAAGGTGCTGCAGAGCGCCTCGTGGATCACCTCGTCCGGGCTGTCCTCGCTGCTCAAGCAGTCCGCGGACGCCAACGCCTCCACCGGCACGCCGGCCCGCTCCTCCGCGGTCGCCGGCACGGACCTGACCAGCAGCCAGCTCTCCTCGGCGCTCGACCTGCAGTCGCAGCTCAAGCTCTACCAGTCGATCCTGACCAAGTCCGACACGACGACCGCCGGTTTCGCGGACGCGGTGCTGCGCACGGTCTCGACCGGCTGGCGCGGGAACTCGAAGGGCTGGCAGACCTTCGAGTCGGCGGTCTCCAGCCGGCTCAGTTCGCAGACCGGCCTGGTGTACCTGATCCCCAAGTCCGACCTGACCCTGTCCGGCACCAGCGGCTCGATCCCGTTCACGGTCGTCAACCACCTCGGCCAGGACGTGCGGCTCGGCCTGACCGTGGTCACCAGCCCGTCCGGCCTGAACATCACCCAAATTCCGGTGCGCACCTTCCCGGCCGGCGGCAGTACGACGGTCGAAGTGAAGGTGAACACGAAGGTCGCCTCCAGCACGTACCAGGTCAGGGCGTTCCTGGTCACCGCGGACGGCGCGCACTACGGCACGGCCAATTCCGGCGGATCGCAGTATCTGCAGGTCACCGTGACCTCGATCGGCTTCGTGGCGCTGCTGCTGTTCGCGGGCTCCGCGGCACTGCTCATCTTCGCTGTAGGGTTGCGTATCTATCGGGGTAGAAGGGGCTCGCGGACCGAGCCGGCGACCCGCGAGGGTGACTGACCGACCGGTTCGCACCACGCGGGGCGCGAACCCTGGAGAATGAAGGCAAGGCGCTCGGAGACCAGTCCGCGCGCGACGGCTGTCGCGGGCCGTGCGGCACAGGAGGAAACCGAGCGATGTCTGGGTGGCGCCCCGAGGGCGGCGGCGACCGGTACCGGGGTCAGGAATACGTGGCCGAGTACCGGTCCGACTACCCGTACGCGCAGAACCAGGGCCCCGGTTCCTCCGGTGAGAACTACGTGGGCCAGACCGACGAGTGGTACCAGCAGACCCGGCACCAGACGCAGAACCTCTGGTACCCGGAGATACCGCCGGACGAGGCGCCCGAGGCCAGGCAGGCCCGGCGCGCCGCGTACGCCGAGGCCGTCGACGCGACCCGGTTCAACATCCCGGCGATCAGCGCGGGCTTCCTCGACCCCACCTCGCTGCAGACGCTCATTCCGCCGCGCCGCGGCCAGGTGCAGGGCCCGGGCACCCGCCCGGAAGAGACCATCGTCGGCGGCATCCCGGTCGAGGCCCCGTCGGCCGAGGCCGCGAAGTCCAGCGTCTCGCGGGCCAGCCGGATCATGGCGATGGGCACCATCGTGTCCCGGGTCACCGGCATGGTCCGCTCCTCGCTGCTGGTCGCCGCGCTCGGCACGGTCGGCCTCGCCGACGACTTCAACGTCGGCAACAACCTGCCGAACATGGTCTACATGATCGTGATCGGCGGCGCGGTCAACGCCATCTTCGTGCCGCAGCTGGTGCGCGCGATGAAGGACGACCAGGACGGCGGCCAGGCGTTCATCGACCGGCTGCTGACCATGACGATCGTCTTCCTCGGCGGCCTGACCGTGCTGGCGGTCGTCGCGGCGCCGCAGCTGGTGACCTTCTACGCGGGCAATGTGAGCGGTCACGACCGCGCCGCCACGATCGTGTTCGCCCGGTACTGCCTGCCGCAGATCCTGTTCTACGGCCTGTCCGTGATGCTCGGCCAGATCCTGAACGCCAAGGACAGCTACGGTCCCATGATGTGGACCCCGGTGCTGGCCAACGTGGTGCAGATCGCCACCCTCGGCTCCTACCTCTGGATCGTCGGCAGCACGCCCAACACGGCCGACACGATCACGATGAACGAGCAGATACTGCTCGGCCTCGGCACCACCCTCGGCATCGTGCTGCAGACGATCACCCTGCTGCCGTACCTGCGCGGAGTCGGTGTGCGCTTCCGGCCGCGCTTCGACTGGCGCAACACCGGCCTGGGCAAGTCGATGACACTGGCCAAGTGGACGCTGCTGACGGTGTTCATCGGCGCGGGCGTGAACTGGGTCGTGACGAACCTGTCCACGACGATGGGCGACAAGTTCACGCACAGCGGCGTGGGGTACGCGGCCTACTCGAACGCGGTCACGCTCTGGGTGCTGCCGCAGTCCGTCATCACCGTCTCGATCATCACCTCGCTGCTGCCGCGGATGAGCCGCTCCGCGCACGACGGCGACCGGCGCGCGGTGGGCGACGCGATCTCCTACGGACTGCGTTCGACCGGCCTGCTGATCGTGCCGTGCGCCTTCGCGTTCCTGGCGTTCGGCCAGCAGATCGTCTCGATCCTGCTCGGCCACGGCGGAATGACCCCGACCGAGTCGCACAACCTGGCGTACATGCTGATGGCCTTCAGCCTCGGCCTGATCCCCTACTCGGCCCAGTTCGTGATGCTGCGCGGCTTCTACGCGTACGAGGACACGAAGACGCCGTTCGTGATCGCGCTGTGGATCGGCGTGATGAACGCGGGACTCGCCTACGCCTCCTTCCTCGTGCTCGGCAGCACGACGTGGGCCGTGGCCGGAATGTGCGCCGCCTATTCGGTCTCGTATCTGTTCGGAATGGCGATCACCGCGCAGCGGCTGCACAAGCTCGTCGGCAGTTTCGACGGAAAGCGCGTGATGCGCGTGCACATCAAGCTCTGCGTCGCGGCGGGACTGGCGGCGGCGATCGGCGGCCCGGTGGGTATCTACGTGACCGACACCCGCGGTGCCGGAACGGTCGGCGCGATCGCCGGTTTCGCCGTCGGAGGCCTGCTGTTCATCGCGATCTTCGTTCTGACGGCACAGAAAATGCGCGTCCAGGAGCTGAACTCCTTGTTGGGTACCGTGAAGGCGCGCCTCGGCCGTTAGCACTACCATGAGGCGGGAAAAGGCTCGCGAACCGCTGGCTTGAAGATCGCCGCAAGGAAACCGAGGGAGGGCCGTGGCTGCCCTGGCCGAAAACCCCGCCGAGCACGGCGCGGACGAGGACGTCGCCGCGCCGCAGGGGCCGGAGAACGAGCCCGCGGCCGAGGCCGCGCCCGTGGACGAGGCAGAGGACGAACTCGAGGCCGCGGCCGAGGACGACGCCGAATCCGAATCCGAATCCGACGACGAGCCCGCCGGGGAATCCGCGACGCCGGACGCCGGCGAGGCCGCGGCGGACGACGAGGAGCCCGCGCGCCCGGCGGCGTCCACCTGGGAGCCCGCGGAGCCGAAGGAGCCGCGCGAGCTGGCCGTGGTCGGCCGGCGGCTCGGCGGCCGGTACCGGCTCGAGCGGATGGTGCGCGGCTTCGGCGGCGTCTTCGAGCCCGAACCGCAGCTGTGGGTCGGCGTGGACGAGCTGCTCAACCGCCGGGTCGGTGTCGACCTCATAGCCACCGAGCACCCGCTGGTCGAGCAGGTGGCCCGGGCCGCGCGGGACGCGGCCGCGGTGCCGGACGCGCGCTTCGTCCAGGTGCTCGACGCGGTGCAGGACGACGACCTGCTCTACATCGTGACCGAATGGGTGCCCGGCGCCGAGCAGCTGCAGGAGCGGCTGGCCGACGGACCGCTCTCGCCCGCCCGCGCCACCGCGATGGTGCGCGACCTGGCCGAGGCGATGGTCCGCGCGCACGAGGCCGAGGTGTCGCACGGCGCGATGAACCCGGCCACGGTGATGATCACCAAGGCGGGCGAGGTCAAGCTGCGCGGACTGCTGGTCGAGGCCACCCTCAGCGGCGCCGAGCCGGAGTCCGCGGAGGCCGAGAAGCGGTACGCCGCCGACGTTCTGGCGCTGGGTCAGATCTGGTACGCCGCGCTCACCGCGCGCTGGCCGGGCAGCGAGGCCGAATACGGGCTCGAGGCCGCCCCGACCGACAGCGCCGCGCTCTACACCCCCGCGCAGATCCGCGCCGCCGTGCCGAAGCAGGTGGACGCGACCGTCTGCCGCGCCCTCGGCCTCGGCGAGCAGGACTCGTTCACCACGGTCAAGGAGCTGGCGGACGCGATCCGCTCGCTGCCCAAGCTGCGCGAGGAGGCGCCGGAGCCGACCACGGTCGTGGTGGCGCCGCCGCGCACCCGCAGCGCCAAGCCGGTCGCCGCGAACGGCGACAAGCGCGACGCGACGCCCTCCTGGTCCCCCGAGCCCGCCGAGCGCACGCCGGTCTGGCGGCGGCGCGGCGTGCTGGCCGCGGGCGGCTGCGCGATCGTCGCGCTGGCCACGCTCGCCGCGTTCCAGCTCAGCGGTAACGGCAAGACCAACACGACCACCGGCAGCATCAGCAACGCCACGCCGCACCCGTCCTCCGGCGGCCTGGTCAGCATCCCGGCCGGCACCGTGGGCAAGGCGCTGACCATCACGGGCGACTCGGTCTGGGACCACGGCGCCAGTTCCGGCTCCACGTCCAGCGCGGTCGACGCGTACAACGGCTCGGCCGACGGCTGGAAGATGACCACCCACTTCGACGCGAAGTGGGCCAGCGAGAACGCCGGCGGGATAGGGCTCGTGTTTGACCTGGGCTCGGCGCACACGGTGGACCAGGTCAAGTTCCAGGTCGGCGCCTCGGGTGCCACCGCCGAGGTCTTCACCGCGCCGGCGGGCAGCTCGACCACCTGGAACTCCAGCGGCCTGACCGCCGACGGATTCACCCTGCAGAAGACGATGAGCAACCTCAGTTCCGGGCAGACCGTCACCGCGAACTTCTCGGCGACCTCGGCCGAGTACGTCGCGATCATATTCACCGCGGTGCCGAATCAGCCCGAGGACTCGACGACCGGCACCCCGGCCGGTTATCGCGACAGCCTCCTCGACGTCCAGGTCCTCGGCGAATAGCTCCAAGGAACACGAGGGAGAGCATGCGGGAGGCGGCGCGCGACGACGCTGCGGACCTCGAGTGCCTGCGCCGGCATCTGGCGGGGGACCGCGAGGCCTTCGGTGAGCTGCTCGCGCGCCACCGCGGCCGGATGTGGGCGGTGGCGCTGCGCACCGCGGGCAATCCGGAGGACGCGGCGGACGCGCTGCAGGACGCCGCGCTCTCCGCGTTCAAGGCGGCCGGCAACTTCCGGCAGGACTCGGCCGTGGGCACCTGGCTCTACCGGATCACCGTGAACGCCTGCCTGGACCGGCTGCGGCGGCAGGCCGCGCGTCCGACGGTGCACTATCCCGATCCCGAGTCGAGCGTCTGGCGGCAGGCGACCGAGGACCCGACCGACATGGCCGAGCAGCGGGAGCTGCGCCTGGTGCTGGAGCAGGCGCTCGCGCAGCTGCCGGTGGACCAGCGCGCGGCGGTGGTGCTGGTGGACGTGCAGGGGCTCCCGGTGGAGGAGGCGGCGGCGGTGCTCGGCGTACCCGGCGGCACGGTCAAGTCCCGCTGCGCGCGCGGCCGGGCCAAGCTCGCGGCGAGTCTGCGGGATCTGCGGAACCCGGGGACGGATCCCGACGTCTCAGTACAGATCGACCAATCGTCGACGCCAGAGAAGAAGCAGAAGCGGGGTGCCCGGTGACAGAGCCACAGGAGCCCCGTGGCGCCACGCCCACGCACCTGACGTCCGAAGAGTTGTCGGAGTGCGCGTTCAGTCCGGAGACGGCCGCTGCGGGTCTGCTCGAGCATGCTGAGGGCTGTGCGCAGTGTTCGGCCGAGCTCGCGGACCTCCGTTCGCTGCTGACGGAGCTGGCCGCGCTGCCGGAGCCCGAACTGCCCGAGTCGGTGGGCATCCGGCTGGACGCGGCCGTGGCCCGCGCGTGGCAGGAGTTCGACGCCGAGCAGGAGGCGGCCGCCGAGTCCGCGGCGGCGACGGGGGCGCGGCGCGGACGTCGGCCGTCCTGGCGCAGGATCGCGATCCCGCTCGGCTCGCTCTCGCTGATCGCGCTGGCGGTCGTCGGCATCGGCGCGCTGGCCCACCAGAGCACGACGAGCTCGTCGGCCTCCAGCTCCGGGGTCTCCGCGGGCGCTCCGGAGAGTTATGGCGCGGTGACGGAGACCTCGATCGGCGCGTGGGTGCACAGCCTGCTGTCGACCGCGAGCGCGGACGCCGCCACCAACAACGGCCCGCACCTCGCCCCGCACCTCGACCAGCCGAAGTGCGCGAACGCGAACGTGCCGCAGCGTTCCGGCTACACGGTTCTGACGACGTCCCAGCGGATCTACCAGGGCCAGGCCGCGACGCTCGTGGTGTACCAGGACGCGAAGGAGCCCGCGTCCGCCACCGTCTACGCGGTGGTGTACGCGGGCTCCTGTCCGAACTCTGCGAGCCGGATCCTCGCTCAGGGCTCCGTCAGCCGATGAAGTCCTCGAGGTCCTTGAGCAGTGCGCGCTTCGGCTTGGCGCCGACGATCGTCTTGGCGACCTCGCCCTTGACGTAGACGTTGAGCATCGGGATGTTCAGCACCCCGTAGCGCGTCGCGGTCTCCGGGTTCTCGTCGGTGTTCAGCTTGACGATCTCCAGCTTCTCACCGTGCTCGGCGGCGATCTGCTCGAGGATCGGGGCGATCATGCGGCACGGCCCGCACCACTCGGCCCAGAAGTCGACCAGCACCGGCTTGTCGCTGTTGAGGACAGCCTCGTCGAAAGTCGCGTCGGTGACCTGCTTGAGCGCCGACATCTGCGGCCTCCTTGTCTTGAAGCGTGGGGTCTGTGGATGGAACGTCAGGACTGGCTGGTTGATTCCGCGTGCTCGAGCGCGGCCAGGAAGCGCTCGGCGTCCAGCGCGGCGGAGCACCCGGTGCCGGCGGCCGTGATCGCCTGCCGGTAGGTGTGGTCCACCACGTCGCCGCACGCGAAGACGCCCTCGAGGTTGGTGCGCGTGCTCGGCGCGTCCACCTTCACGTAGCCCTCGTCGTCGAGCTCGATCTGCCCCTTGAACAGATCGCTGCGCGGGTCGTGGCCGATCGCGATGAACAGTCCGTCCGCCTCGATCTCCCGCTCCTCGCCGGTGCGGGTGTCCCGGAGCTTGAGGCCGGTCACCTTGTCCTCGCCGAGGATCGCGGACACCTCGCTGTTCCAGGCGAAGTCGATTTTCGGGTTGGACATCGCGCGCTCCTGCATGATCTTGCTGGCACGCAGTTCGCCGCGGCGGTGCACGATGGTGACGCTCTGGCCGAAGCGGGTCAGGAAGGTCGCCTCCTCCATCGCCGTATCGCCGCCGCCGACCACCACGATGCGCTTCTCCCGGAAGAAGAAGCCGTCGCACGTGGCGCACCAGGAGACGCCGTGGCCGGACAGCCGCTTCTCGTCCGACAGGCCGAGCTCGCGGTAGCCGGACCCGGTGGCGATGATGACGGTGCGCGCGTAGTGCACATCGTCGTTCCCGTCCACGACGCGCTTGACCGGGCCGCTCAGGTCGACCTCGATGACGTCGTCGGTGACGAGTTCGGCGCCGAAGCGCTCCGCCTGCTTGCGCAGGCTGTCCATCAGGTCCGGTCCCATCACGCTGTCCGGGAAGCCGGGGAAGTTCTCCACCTCGGTGGTGTTCATCAGCGCGCCGCCCGCGGTCACCGAGCCCTCGAAAAGCAGCGGCTTCAGACCGGCCCGGGCGGTGTAGATCCCGGCGGTGTAACCCGCGGGCCCGGAGCCGATGATGATGACGTTCCGGACTTCGGTACCCTCTGCTGCCTCTGGCACTGCCTACTGCCTTCTCTCGGTCGTACTGCCGTCAATCGGTGGGACGTTCACGTGAACCGCGTGGGGCTCGCCGCTATTCCGAGGCGCGCACGCTCTCGCCGGGCGCCATCAGTTCGAGGATGCGGTCCAGATCCTCCAGCGAACCGAACTCGACGACGACCTTGCCGCGGCCGCCGAGCACGTTGACGGTGACGCGGGTGTCATAGCGGTCGGACAGCCGGTCGGCCAGGTCGGTCACGGCGGGGGAGATGCGGCTGCCCGGACGCGGCTTGCGCGGCTTCTTCGACTTGTCGGGGTCGTGCATCTGGACGAGTTCCTCGACCGCGCGCACCGAGAGCAGTTCGGCGACGATGCGCTTGGCGAGCTGCTCCTGCGACTCGTGGTCGTCGACTCCGGCGAGCGCCTTCGCGTGCCCGGCCGAGATGGTGCCCGCCGCGATTTTCAGCTGCACCTCCGGCGACATCTTCAGCAGCCGCAGCGCGTTGGAGATGTAGGAGCGGGAACGGCCGACCCGGCCGCCGAGCTCCTCGTGCGTGCACTCGAAGTCCTTGAGCAACTGGTCGAAGGCCGCCGCCTCTTCCAGCGGATTCAGCTGGGCGCGCTGCAGGTTCTCCAGCAGCGCGTCGAGCAGCATCCGGTTGTCCTCGGTCTGCCGCACGATCGCCGGGATCTCGGTGAGGCCGACCGCCTTGGAGGCGCGGAAGCGGCGCTCCCCCATGATGAGCTCGTAGCGCTCGTCGTCGACCTTGCGCACGACGACCGGCTGCAGCAGACCGACTTCCTTGATGGAGGTGCCGAGGTCGCGCAGATCCTCCTCGTCGAAGTAGTCGCGCGGCTGCCGCGGGTTCGGCACGATCGAGGACAGCGGAAGCTCGGCGAAGTAGGCGCCGGCGACCAGACGCGGCTCCTCGGGAGCCGACTGTTCCACGTGGAACTCGTCGGCCTCCGGCCGGTACACCTCGCCCAGCGGCAGTCGCCGCGTCGGCACCCCGGTGGCCGCGGCCGCCGCCGAAGCGGGCGCCGCGCCTTCCGGGGCGGTCGGAATCAGCGAACCCAGGCCTCGGCCGAGCCCGCGCCGACGGTCGTTCATCGTGCCACCTCTTCTGTGTCCGCGGCCAGCGCGCGCTGCCCGGGCACCTGTGCGTACCGCTCGACGATTTCCCGGGCCGCCTCGCGATAGGCGAGCGCTCCGGTCGAGGCGGGGTCGTACGTCATCACGGTCTGGCTGTAGCTCGGCGCCTCGGAGATACGCACCGAGCGCGGCACCGCGGTGCCCAGCACCTCGTTCGGGAAGTGCAGTCGGACCTCGTCGGCCACCTGGGAGGCGAGCCGGGTGCGCGCGTCGTACATCGTGAGCAGAATCGTCGAGATCCGCAGATCGGTGTTCAGGTGCGCGCGCACCAACTCGATGTTGCGCAGCAGCTGGGTGAGTCCCTCCAGCGCGTAGTACTCGCACTGGATCGGGATCAGCACCTCCTTGCCGGCGACCATCGCGTTGACGGTCAGCAGACCGAGCGAGGGCGGGCAGTCGATGAGGATGTAGTCCATGGTGTCGTGGTACACGGAGAGCGCGCGCTGCAGCCGGCTCTCCCGCGCGACCATCGAGACGAGCTCGATCTCGGCACCGGCGAGGTCGATCGTGGCCGGGGCGCAGTAGAGTCCGGGGATGTCCTCCACCGGCTGCACGATCTCCTCCATGCTGTACCGCTCGATCAGCACGTCGTAGATCGAGGGCACCTCGGAGTGGTGCTCGATGCCGAGCGCGGTGGAGGCGTTGCCCTGCGGGTCGAGGTCGACCACGAGGACCTTGGCACCGAACTGCGCGAGCGAGGCGGCGATGTTGACGGTCGTGGTGGTCTTGCCGACGCCGCCCTTCTGGTTGGCCACCACCATCGTCCGGGTGCTCGCCGGACGCGGCAGCGGCTGCTGGCTGCGTGCCATCGCGGCGACCGCGGCCTCCGCCTCGCGCGCTATCGGAGTGTCCTCCGCCGGGGCGCGGCGACCGCCGTGCAGCGTGTCGGTGTCGACAGCGGCGGGCACCGGCTGCAGTGCGCCCGACCCGATCGGCTGGTCGTAGGGCATCGGCCAACTCTCTTCCTCCGTCGTCGCGACGACGGATAGCTCAACTTCGCGCGTTTCACTGCTAGGTACGTGCCAGGTCCAGCTGAAGCCGTCCGGTGGCATGCTTTCCGCTTCCAGCGATTCTTCCAGGCGCCACCCACGAGGCAGTGGAACGCCGCTCGTTGATTGGTTGCCGCGTTGGCCACCTTCTGAGTGCCCGCGGCGATGGCCTTCGGACGGACCGGGCGCCACCATCGTGTCCCCTCGTAGCGTGATTCAGGAGATACCTAGGTGCCGTGGAGGACCGAGCCGCGAGGGGTTTCACGTGGAACCGGGGGAGTCTCGTGGAGTCGGGTTCCACGTGGAACAGGGGTCTGCTGGATCCGGTTTCACGTGAAACGCGCCTAGGAAGCAAGAGGTACTGTATCCGGTCTCAGTTTGGTGTGCGTCGGGAGCGCGGGTTGCGGACGCTTTTTCCGCCGCGAGAGCCCTTCGCCGCGCGAAATCCGTTGGCCCCCAAGTCGATCCGCACCACGCGGGTGGCGGCCTCGCCGAGATCGGCACCCACCGACACTACTCCCCACTCGACCGCGCCCAAAGCCTTCAGGCTCGGCGCGACCCGCTCCAGCTCCGTCGCGGCCGCCTCCCCCTTGAGCGCGAGCATCCGGCCGTTCGGCCCGAGCAGCGGAAGGCACCAGCCGACCAGCTTCTCCAGCGGGGCCACCGCCCGGGCCGTGACCAGATCCGCGTCCATCCGGCCCGCCCACTCCTCGGCCCGCCCGCGGCGCACCTCGACGTTGCGCAGTCCCAGGGTCTCCACGCACTCGGACAGGAAGACGGTCCGGCGCAGCAGCGGCTCCAGCAGGGTCATCCGCAGATCCGGCCGGGCGATCGCCAGCACCAGTCCGGGCAGCCCGCCGCCCGAGCCGACATCCACCACGGTGAGCTCCGGCGCGATCAGCTCGGCCACCGCCCCGCAGTTGAGCAGGTGCCGTTCCCAGAGCCGCTCCACCTCGCGCGGCCCGATCAGCCCGCGCTCCACGCCCGGCCCGGACAGCAGCTCCGCGTACCGGGTCATCGTCGGCAGGCTCGCACCGAACAGGGCGCTCGCCTCGGCCGGCGGCACCGGGAGCGCGCAGCCGGACAGATCCTGGGACATTCCTCCACACCTCATGTTTCACGTGGAACCGGCCGCTGAATCCGGTGGGATTGGTGTACAGCCTAGCCAGGTCGCGTTCGGTGAACCAAAAAGGGCCACCCGCGGCGCGCCTCGCCGCGGGTGGCCCTCCGACTGTCGCTCTATCCGATCAGTCGGACCTTCGTCTTTCAGGCCGGGTAGACGATCACACAGCGGTTGGGCTCCTCGCCCTCGGACTCGCTGCGCAGCCCGGCGGCGGCCACGGCGTCGTGCACCACCTTGCGCTCGAACGGGGACATCGGGCTCAGCCGCACGCCCTGCCCGGAGGACTTCGCCTGCTCCACCGCCTCGGTGCCGAGCTCGACGAGCGCGGCCCGCCGCGCGGCCCGGTGCCCGCCGATGTCCAGCATCAGCCGGGTGCGCTCGCCGGTCTCCCGGGTCACCGCCAGCCGGGTCAGCTCCTGCAGCGCCTCGAGAACCTCGCCGTTCTTGCCGACCAGGTTCCCCAGCCCCTCGCCGACGATGGACACCGCGGCACGGTCGCCCTCGACGTCCATGTCGATGTCGCCGTCGAGGTCCGCGATGTCGAGCAGGCCCTCCAGGTAGTCGGCCGCGATATCGCCCTCATCCTCGAGCCGGGAGAGCCGGCTCTCGGTCGGCTCTGCTTCGGCCTCGCCTGCGGCGGCCGGCTCTTCCACGGCGCTCTCGGACTGCGTCGTCACCGTCCGTCCCTCTCCTTCTGGTCTTCGACCGAGCGTTGCAGCGTGCGCTACCGCTTGGTGCGCTGGCTCTTGGTGGTCCTCGACGGCTGGTTGCGCTGCGGCTTCGGCCGGCCGGTCGAGGTCAGGCTCGCGGTGGGAGCCTCGTCCTGGGGCTCGCTCTTCGACGCGTCGTCCGGAGCGGGCTTGCCCTTCTTCGCCGCCTTGGCCGCCTTGCGCTTGAGGTGCTCCTCGTGCGCCAGCGAGCCGGGGGTCGGGTTGTTGTGCAGCACGTAGAACTGCTGACCCATGGTCCACAGGTTCGAGGTCAGCATGTAGATCAGCACGCCGATCGGGGCGATCAGGTAGAACAGGCCCAGCATCAGCGGCATGACGTACATCAGCATCTTCTGCTGCTTGACCATCGGGTTGTCCGGCGCGCTGTTCTTCAGGATCATCTGGCGCTGGGTGAGGAACTGGGTCACCATGCAGATGACGATCATCGCGCCGGCGACGATCTTCACGTCCGTCGCGCTGGCGCCGTGCAGGTTCGTGCCCACGGTGTTGAAGTGCGCCGAGATCGGGGCGCCGAAGACGTGCGCGCTGTTGATGCTCAGGACCAGGGCCGCGGTCATGAACGCGAAGTGCGTGCCGCCCGCGACGTTGTACAGCAGCCGGTAGAGCGAGGCCCAGAACGGCGACTGCGCCAGCACCGGCAGACAGCTGGAGAACGGGTTGGTGCCGTGCTCCTTGTACAGCGCCATCATCTCGCGCTGCTGCTTCTGCTGGATCTCGCGCTTCTTGACCGGGTCGAACTTGGCCCGCTCGAGGTCGCGCTTGTACTTGTCCTGGAGAGCCTTCACCTCGGGCTGGATGACCTGCATCGCCCGCATCGACTTGATCTGCTTGACGAAGAGCGGGATCAACGCCACCCGGATCGTCAGGGTGAGGAACACGATCGCCAGACCCCAGGCCCAGCCGCTGTTCGCCGCGAACACCAGGCTGAACAGGCGGTGGAACTGCACCACCAGCCAGCTGATCACCCACATGATGGGGCTCAACAGCGTGTCATACCAACTGCTCACGATCAGGCTCCTCGCCTAAGGCCTGCCAGGTCCACTGCACTGCTCCACTATCCGGCACTCACCGGGCTTCGCCGGCGACTGTCTCCACTGATTCGGTCCGCTCCACGGGGGAGCGCCATCTCCCGCGCGGCGGGACCTCGTCGATGCCGCCCGCGCTCCACGGGTTGCAGCGGAGGATCCGCCATGCGGTAAGTATTGTCCCCTTAGCGGCTCCGTGGACCGACATCGCCTCGTAGCCGTAGTGCGAACAGCTCGGGTAATAACGGCAGACCGGACCCAGCAGCGGTGAGATGGTCCGCTGATAGATCCGGATGAGCCCCATGAAGAGGTATTTCACGGCCTCTCACCCCGCTGTCCCGTCCGGGCGCGCCGCGCAGGGGCGCCGCCTGTCAGACGTTCGAGGGCCGCGTCGAGTTCCCGGCCGAGCAGTGCGGAGTCCGCGTCGGCGGCGGGCGGCAGCGCCCGGACCACCAGGATCGAGCCGGCCGGCAGCGCGTCGAGCCGGGCCGCGCACAGGTGCCGCAGCCGACGGCGCACCCGGTTGCGGACCACCGCGTTGCCCACGGCTTTGCTCACGACGAAGCCCGCGCGGGCACCAGGACCCGTGCGGGCTTCGTCTATCGCGTTCTCGGACCTCTCGGCCACGTCCGCGGCGGCGAGGTAGGCCACCAGGTGAGCACGGCCGGATCGCCGTCCGGCGCGGATCGCCCGGGCGAACTCGTCACCGCGACGCACGCGGCTTTCGGAAGGCAGCACGCGCGCGCTCCTGACGTCCGGCGGGCGACCGGCGGCTCACCGCCGGGCAGCCTCTACCTACGCGGACAGTTCGCGGCGGCCCTTGGCACGGCGCGAGGAGAGGATGGCCCGGCCGGCGCGGGTGCGCATGCGCAGCCGGAAGCCGTGGGTCTTGGCGCGACGCCGGTTGTTCGGCTGGAAGGTGCGCTTGCTCACTGGGGGCTCCAGACGGGGTACTGACTGAGGACTCGGGTCTACAGTGCGAGCGACTCCGGGCAGCATTCAACACGGAGGTTTCGACTCGACCTGCTTACGGTACGCGGGCACCCGCCACCGGGTCAAACTCGCTGAACCCACCGCGTCGTGCACCGGCTGTGGACAACGAGTTGAACAGCGGGCCCGGGATGGCTAACGTCGTGTTCTCGCCCCGGGCCGACCTGGCTCGTTCAGGGTTTCACAGCGGGATCCACAAGTTGTCCACAGGACTTGTGGAAAACTTGGGCATGCGTCCCGCCTCAGTGGCGCAGAACGCGTCATTGAGCCCGGCGGAGCCGGACCTTGGACCTCGATTCACGATGAGTGGTAGCCGTGCCTGACGAGTACTCCAACGCCCCTTCGACCGGCGACCTTCCGCCGGTCGGCGACTTCAGCACGGTGTGGAAGCACTTCGTCGCGCAGCTCGAGGCGGAGGGCAGGCTCGGCCCCAAGGACCGCGCCTTCCTGATGCTCACCGTACCGATCGCACTGGTCGGCAACACCGTCGTGCTCGGCGTGCAGGACAACTACACCAAGGAGAAGCTCGAGGGCAGCCTGCGCGACCTGGTCGCCGGCGGACTCGCCCGGCTGCTCGGGCACCAGGTGCACCTCGCCGTCACGGTCAACGCCCAGCCGCAGCCGCAGGCCCCGCAGCAGCCGATCCCGCGCCCCTTCAGTCCACAGCCCCCCGCCGCGCCGCAGCCGGGCCCGCTGGACGTCGAGCGCGAGCCGCGGCTGCCCTTCTCCCCGCGCGAGCAGGAGCAGCCCGGCCCCGGCGTCACGGCGGCTCCGATCAGCCTGCCCCCGCAGCCGCCGTCCGGCATGCTCTCGGCCCCGGCGCCGCTGCCCTTCTCCGCCCGGCCGCTCGACCCGGCCGACGACCGCGACCGCCCGAGCCCCGCGCCGTCCGCCCCGCTGACCTTCGGCGGCGGCATCCCGGACCCGCTGCCCGAGCGCGGCTTCGGCGCCCCGCTGGACGCGATGGACCGGGACCACCACAAGCCCAAGCCGCCCGGCGGCGCGTCCGACGCACCCGTCAAGGCGGAGGGCGAGGCGGGACGGCTCAATCCGAAGTACCTCTTCGAGACCTTCGTCATCGGCTCCAGCAACCGGTTCGCGCACGCGGCCGCCGTCGCGGTGGCCGAGGCGCCGGCCAAGGCGTACAACCCGCTGTTCATCTACGGCGAGTCCGGACTCGGCAAGACGCACCTGCTGCACGCGATCGGGCACTACACCCGCTCGCTCTACCCGGGCACCCGGGTGCGGTACGTCAGCACCGAGGAGTTCACCAACGACTTCATCAACGCGATCCGCGACGGCAAGCAGGACCTGCTGCGCCGCCGGTACCGCGACGTCGACATCCTGATGATCGACGACATCCAGTTCCTGGAGAACAAGG
>Ga0310811_10001149_pt1 | contig 33913 bp, 31 predicted proteins | sample YCmetagenome_FD_207642 | JGI IMG/M metagenome (GOLD analysis project Ga0310811, IMG submission 207642) | Soil microbial communities from experimental microcosm in Duke University, North Carolina, United States - YC | ecosystem: Engineered > Artificial ecosystem > Soil microcosm > Unclassified ...
TTCGGTCAGGCCGATCACACCGACCTCCGGCTCGGTAAAAACCGCAGTCGGCACATCGGCATGGTCCACCGCCGTCGGACGATTGCCGAAGACCGTATCGGCAAAGGCATGTCCTTCGCGGATCGCGACCGGCGTGAGAGCGATCCGATCGGTGACGTCGCCAACCGCATAGATATTAGGCGCCGACGTCTGCGAGAATTTGTCGACCGCAACCGCACCTTTGCGGAGTTCGACACCGGCTTCCTCCAGTCCGATATCGTGGACATTGGGGTGCCGGCCAATGGCGAACATCACCTTGTCAACGTCGAGGCTTTCGCCGTTCGACAGCGAGACGGCAAATTCGTCGCCGTGTGGCGCGACGCCGGTCACCGTATGGCCACAACGGATCGTGATGCCGCGTCGTGTCATCTCTCCGTGCAGATGTTCGCGCAGATCGTTGTCGAAGCCGCGCAAGATTTGTTCACCGCGATAGACCAGCGTCACCTTCGATCCAAGCCCGTTAAAGATGCTGGCGAATTCCACGGCGATGTAACCCCCGCCCTGAATGACGATACGGGCGGGGAGTTTTTCGAGATGGAAAGCTTCGTTGGACGAGATGACATGCTTGATGCCGGGAATCGCATTGCCGAAATGCGGCCAGCCCCCTGTCGCTATCAGAACTTTCTCGGCTGAAATGGTCTCGCCGGTCGACAATGCGATCGTGTGCGGCCCGGTCAGCTTGGCCCGCGCCCTGACCAGCGTGACCCTGGCGCGCTCGAGCGTTGTCACATAGGCCTGCTCAAGGCGGTCGATTTCACGATCCTTGTTGGCGATCAAGGTCGCCCAATCGAATGTGGGCTGCGGCACGTCCCAGCCGAAGCCTCGCGCATCCTCGAAGGCGTCGGCAAAGCGCGAAGCGTAAACGAGAAGTTTTTTTGGGACGCAGCCGCGGATGACGCAGGTGCCACCGACGCGGTAGTCTTCGGCGATCATCACGCGTGCGCCATAACCCGCCGCGATACGGGCGGCGCGCACGCCTCCCGATCCGGCCCCAATGACGAACAGGTCAACGTCCCGCTTACCGGCGTCCATCATATCATCCTCGTGTCAAACAATCGCTAAGGACTGATGGGCGAGATGAATGGATCACAGTTTGTGGCCCTTCTTGCGCATCTCCTCGCGAATGCGGTCGATCACCTTGTCGGAAATCCCCTTGATCCAGGTGTCGGTCATGACGACGCTTTCGTCGAGAATTTTTGGCTCCGTCGTGACGATCTTCTGACCGAGCGGCGACTTGTAGAATGCGAGGATATCCGTCAGTTCCTTTTCGCTGAATTTCGAAGCGTAGATCGTCGCGACATTGTCGTGCAGTTCCTGCAAGCGCGGCGTGAATTCCTTCAGGACGCTTTGGCCGACCACATTGAGATCGGCATCGAGCATGGGATTGGTCTGCAAAATGACCTGTTTCGCCTGATTGATGATTCCCGGCAGCACGGCGTCGAATTGATTGGTCGAGCCTTTGAGATCGATGATCTGCTTCGCCAGCGAAATCATTTGTGGCGTGGGCTTCGGTGTCTGGGCCTGCGATGCCGTGCCGGCGCAAAGCATGACCGCGCAGGCCACGACGATCGTCGCCAGTCTCGAAAAACGCTTGAGCATTTATCCTACTCCCTCTCGCCGGGCGTCGTTCGGCCGGCTTTTTCGATCAATCGCGCACCGTCCGGTCCGGCCAGGATGACCGTGTCGGCGAGCCCGATAAACAATCCATGGTCGACGACCCCGGCTATCCCGTCGAGCCGTGTCGCAAGCGCAGTTGGATCGGTGATCCGCCCCAACGCGGCATCGACGATCCAGTGGCCACCGTCCGTGACGAAAGGATGGCCGTCCTTTGTTCGTCGTATTTCGAGCCGTCCGCGGCACCCTGCCGCGGTAATCGCCTTTTCGATGGCCTGAAGCACGGCCGAAAAGCCGAACGGGACAACCTCGATCGGTAGCGGAAAGCCGCCAAGGACGGAAACCCATTTCGACGCGTCAGCGATCACGATCATGCGCGCGGAGGCGGATGCGACGATCTTTTCCCGCAACAACGCACCGCCGCCGCCCTTGATCAGCACCAGATCGGGACCGACTTCGTCGGCGCCATCGACGGTAATGTCGAGCGCCGGCACTTCATCCAGCGTGGCCAGCGGAATGGACAGGCTCTCGGCCTGGGCACGTGTCGCTTCCGAAGTCGGCACCCCGACCACCTGCAAGCCGGCCGCGACTTTCTCTCCCAGCAGGGCAACGAAATGCTTTGCCGTGGTGCCGGTCCCCAGTCCGAGCCGCATGCCGGGTTCGACGAAAGCGAGCGCGCGCGCTGCCGCCTCGCGCTTCTGCCGTTCAACCACATCCTGCATCTGCGGCGATTCCAAATCAGTCTCCCCTCCGCGCTGAACATGCGCCCACCGCCCATCACCTGCCTGGGCGGCCAGCGCCTGCCGCCGTCTTTTAGAGCATCCGCGGCAGCCGGGGAAATCGAATTGCGACCGTCCCCGGCGTGCTGCCCCACCGCGCGGCCCTCGTGCCCGATCCATGCGGTACTGGCGGTCCTTTCCGTCGCACCTCGCTTGCGCACGCTGCCTTGGCGCGATAGGAGCGCGCCATGTCAGACATCCTGCCCCCGGATTCGCCAGCCCCGCTCGTCGTCTTCGACCTCGACGGCACCCTGGTCGATACGGCGCCCGATCTGATCGATACGCTCAATGTCATCCTCAAGCGGGAAAAACTTCCCCCCGTCGCCTACGACGTGGCGCGCAGCATGATCGGCGGCGGCGCCCGCACGCTCATCGAACGCGGCCTGCAGGCCGATGCGCGCGATACGAGCGGAGCAGAGATCGACCGGCTCTATCGCGACTTCGTCGATTACTATGCCGGCCATATGGCGGATAAGTCGCAGGCCTTTGCGGGCGCCGACGACGCCCTGTTCACGCTTGCCCGTGACGGCTTCATCACCGCGATCTGCACCAACAAGCTCGAATGGCTGTCGGTGCAACTGCTCGACGCGCTCGACCTGATGCATCATTTCCGCGCCATCTGTGGCCAGGATACGTTTGGCATCCAGAAGCCGGATCCACGCATCCTGCTCGAGACGATCGCCCAGGCGGGTGGCGATCCCGCGCAAACGATCATGGTCGGCGACTCGGGCACCGACATCGCGGTGGCGCGGGCAGCGAATGTGCCGGTGATCGCGGTCGATTTCGGCTACACGGAAACGCCTGTCGGTTCGCTCAACCCCGACCGGGTGATCAGCCATTTCGACCAGTTGCGCGGAGCTATTCGCGACCTCACCGGCCGCTGACAGCAAACCTGGTCGTCTGCGGGTGTGGCGCGCACGCTACGGGACGCCCGGCTCGACAAAACCTGTGCTTTTGCGCCTTTGCACCCCTTAACTTATGATTTACTAAATAGCGCTGGGACCACGGTCGAGTGTGAACAGGCGATCACGGGTTTGGCCGACGGTTTCCGCTTTAGCATAACGGGGGACGACATGCGTCGCGTTTTCATGGTTGCAGCCTGCGGTCTCGCGGTTGCGGGCTGTTCCTCTACAAGCGGCCTCGATATTTTCAAGTCGACGCCGCAAACGGTCAGCCTGCAGATCGAATCCCAGCCGCCGGGCGCGGATGCGACGACCTCGCTGGGACCGGCCTGCAAGACGCCATGCGCGCTGCCCGTCATACCGGACAAGGACTTTACGGTCAGCTACGCGTTGAAAGGCTACAAGTCCGAAACGGTTAGCGTCCAGGTGGCGACGTCAGAGGGCAAAACCTTCGTCGATCCGAACCCGCTCGTCATGGAGCTGGAGGCTCTTCCGGCCGCCGCGCCGAAGCGCCGTCCCGTGCACCGCAGGCCCGTGGCGAAGAAACCTGCGCCGACCGCGGCGGCAACTACGCCGAAGCCTGCAGCAGCGGCCCCAGCGCCGGCAGCCGCACCGGCTCCCGCAGCCGCTTCAGCACCGCCGCCCATGACGATACCCGGCTCCGCCGCGGCGCCCGGCTCTACGGCCCCTTGGCCGCCGATCCAGCAGTAAACGCGGGTCGGGATTTTGAAGGCCCGCGCGACCTGCTGGCGCGGGGGCTTTTCTATGCCGTTCTGGCCTTTTGCGCGCTAAGTTCCTATATACGGACCTGAACAGGGCCCGGTGGAACCGCCTGACGCCCAACGCAAAACGGCATGATGCAGCAGCACACACCAGCGACGCAGATCGACGGCCACGTAACGCGGGCCCCCGCGCCGATGATCGACCCGTTCGGCCGCGCGATCTCCTATCTGCGCGTCTCGGTCACGGATCGCTGCGATTTCCGCTGCGTCTATTGCATGTCGGAAAACATGTCGTTCCTGCCCAAGGGCGACCTTCTCAGCCATGAAGAACTCGACCGGCTGTGTACGGCCTTCATCGACAAAGGCGTACGAAAACTGCGGCTAACGGGTGGCGAGCCGCTGGTGCGGCGCGGCATCATGACGCTATTCCATTCGCTCTCGCGCCATCTCGACAGCGGCGCCCTCGACGAACTGACGTTGACGACCAACGGCTCGCAACTCGCCAAATATGCCGCCGAACTGGCTGGACTGGGCGTGCGCCGGATCAACGTCTCGCTCGATACGCTCGATCCCGACAAATTCCGCGCCATCACGCGCTGGGGCGACCTCGACAAGGTGCTGGCCGGCATCGCAGCCGCGCAGGCGGCCGGCCTGAAGGTGAAAATCAATGCCGTGGCGCTCAAGGGCGTCAACGAGGACGAAATCTCCGATCTCGTCGCCTGGGCGCATGGCAAGGGCATGGACCTGACGCTGATCGAGGTGATGCCGCTCGGCGACGTCGGCGAAGGCCGGCTCGACCAGTATCTGCCGCTGTCCATGGTGCGGGCGCGGCTGGCGGAGAAATACACGCTGGAAGACATCGACTACCGCACCGGCGGACCGGCGCGCTATGTGCACGTCGCGGAAACCGGCGGGCGGCTCGGCTTCATCACGCCGATGACCCACAATTTCTGCGAATCCTGCAACCGCGTGCGCATCACCTGCACCGGCACGCTCTATATGTGTCTCGGCCAGGAAGACGCCGCCGACCTGCGTGCGCCCTTGCGCGCCTCCGAAAGCAACGACCTGCTCAATCGCACCATCGACGATGCGATCCTGCGCAAGCCGAAGGGCCACGACTTCATCATCGACCGGCGCAACAAGCGCCCGGCCCTCTCGCGCCACATGAGCGTGACTGGCGGCTGAGGTTTGCGGCCTGACCTGCGTCAATTCGGCTGATCTTCTCCCCTTCTTCTGATTGAATCGATCCCGCAGTTCGACCTTCCCCACTTGGGAGCAGGAGCGCATTGCCGGCGGGCACTGCTTCAATTTGGAACGACCATGCTCTAACTTGCCGCGGGATGGGGGAATCGCCTTGAGGTCGCTGTTGCAGATCAGCCGCGTGATCGACGCCGTCAACGGCTGGATAGGCCGTTGGGTGGCGTGGCTCGTGCTCGTCGCGGTCATCGTCTCGGCGGCCAACGCCACGACCCGCAAGCTCTTCGACATGGCGTCAAATGCCTGGCTCGAACTGCAATGGGTGCTGTTCAGCGCCGTCTTCCTGCTCTGCGCACCGTGGACGCTGCTCGCCAACGCGCACATCCGCATCGACATCCTCAACAACCACCTGTCGCGTCGCACGCGCCACATCATCGATCTGGTCGGGCACGCGCTTTTCCTCTTGCCGCTCACGATCGTCATGATCGTGACGGCCGTTCCTTTCTTCTGGGCGTCGTTCAGCATCAACGAGCAGGCTTTTAACGCGGAGGGACTGCCGCAGTGGCCGGCCAAGGGATTGATTGTCGTCGGATTCCTCCTGCTGTTCCTGCAGGCTGTATCCGAACTGATCAAATGCATCGCGATCCTGCGCGGCGACATGGTCGATCCCCACGAAGACGACGACAAGAATCCGCTTCCGGAGGTTGCCATGGCCATGGCGCCGACAGACGAGGATGAAGCGGCGAGCGTTCGCCCGACATGATCGACGTCGTCCAGCCCTTCGTGCAGTGGCTTGCGGCGAACATGGCGCCGGTCATGTTCTTGTCGCTCGTGTTCTTCCTGCTGCTCGGCTATCCGGTCGCGTTTTCGCTTGCCGCCAACGGCCTGATATTCGCGCTGATCGGCATCACCATCACGCATCAGTTCCAGTTGAATTTCCTTCAGGCGCTGCCCGAACGCGTTTACGGAGTGATGAGCAACGACACGCTGCTCGCCATCCCCTTCTTCACCTTCATGGGCCTTGTTCTCGAACGCTCCGGCATGGCGGAAGACCTGCTCGACACCATCGGCCAGTTGTTCGGCCGCGTGCCGGGCGGCCTTGCGCTTGCTGTCGTGTTCGTCGGCGCGCTGCTTGCGGCGACGACAGGCGTCGTTGCTGCGTCCGTCATTTCGATGGGTCTGATCTCGCTGCCGATCATGCTGCGCTACGGCTATGACCGCAAGATCGCGTCCGGCGTCATCGCGGCATCAGGCACTCTGGCGCAGATCATCCCCCCGTCGCTAGTGCTGATCGTGCTGGCCGATCAACTCGGCCGCTCCGTCGGCGACATGTATCGCGGCGCGCTCGTGCCCGGCCTCGTGCTGACCGGCCTCTACGCGCTCTTCGTCATCGCCGTAGCGCTGGTCGCGCGCCACAAAGTCCCCGGCCTGCCGCCTGAAGCCATCACGCTGCGCGAACCGGACGGCAGCCGCGGCTTTCCCTCGCTCATCGCTCTGGTGGTGATCGGTGGCGTGTTCGGCTGGGCAATGACGCGCGATCCCATGCTCGACGCCTCGGACCGTGTGGTCTTCGCCATGGCTTACGGCATCGCGCTCGCCGCCGTGCTTGCGGCACTGAACTGGCTGCTCTTTCGTCTGACCAAGCGGCGCGTGCTGTCGACGACCGCCGAACATACGACGTTCGTGATGCTGCCGCCGCTGGCGCTGATCTTCCTCGTCCTCGGCACCATATTCATCGGCGTCGCGACACCGACCGAAGGCGGCGCGATGGGGGCGGCCGGCGCGCTGGTGCTTGCACTGATAAAACGACGGCTCAGCTTCGACCTTTTGCGGCAGGCGGTCGAAGCGACGGCGCGGCTATCCACGTTCGTGGTCTTCATCCTGATCGGCGCGCGCGTCTTTTCGCTGACGTTTTTCGGCGTCGACGGCCATCGCTGGGTCGAGCATCTGCTCACCGCACTGCCGGGCGGCCAGATCGGTTTTCTCGTCTTCGTCAATCTCTTCGTTTTCTTCCTCGCGTTCTTTCTCGATTTCTTCGAAATCGCGTTCATCATCATTCCGCTGCTCAAGCCGGTTGCCGACAAGCTCGGCATCGATCTCATCTGGTTTGGCGTGATCCTCGGTGTGAACATGCAGACATCGTTCCTGCATCCGCCCTTCGGCTTCGCACTGTTCTATCTGCGCTCGGTCGCGCCGCGCCGCCCCTATCTCGATCGCGTCACCGGCCGCGAGATCGCCGGCGTCAGCACTGCGCAGATTTATTGGGGCGCGGTGCCGTTCCTGTTCATCCAGGTGCTGATGATCGCGCTGGTCACGCTGATGCCGTCGATGGTGATGCGCTACAAGCAGCGCCCGGTGTCGCCGTCCTCCGGCCCGACGGAATTCGCGCCGCCCGGACTGCCACCACCGCCCGCATTCGATCTGCCGCCACCGGACTTGCAATTGCCCCCGCCGCCGACACTGAACCTGCCACCGCCGACACTTGATCCGGGGAAATAGACGCGGCGCATCAACGCTGTGTGCGCGTGCGGATCAGGAACGTGTCGTAGGTGTATTCGGCGACTTGCCACCACAGATACTGTTCGTTGCGATAGGCGAGCAGCGTGTCCCACATCTTCTTGAATGTGGGATTGGCCTGACCGACTTCCGCATAAAGTTCGAGCGAAGCCTTGAGTGACGCTTCCATCACCGACGCCGGGAACGGCTTGAAGTTGACGCGCGCCTTCAGGAGCCGCTCGAGCGCCTGCGGATTGACGGAATCGTATTTCGCCTGCATGCGCGTGCCGGCCATTTCCGAACAGCTCTGCACGATCGACTTGTAGGCTGGCGGCAGTTTTTCCCACTGCTCGATATTGATGAAGTTGTGCAGCAGCGCGCCGCCTTCCCACCATCCGGGGTAATAGTAAAACGGCGCGACCTGCTGGAAGCCGAGTTTCTCGTCATCGTAAGGGCCGACCCATTCGGCTGCGTCGATGGTGCCCTTCTCCAGCGACGGGTAGATGTCGTTGCCGGCCAGTTGCTGGGCGACGACACCAAGCTTGCTCATGACGCGGCCGGCGAATCCGCCGATCCGCATCTTCAAGCCCTTGAGATCGTCGGGGCTCTTGATCTCCTTGCGAAACCAGCCGCCCATCTGGCAGCCGGTATTGCCGCAGGGAATGCCATAGACGTTGAACTTCTTGTAGAAGTCGTTCATCAGCTCCATGCCGCCGTCGATCAGCATCCACGCGTTCTGCATACGGCTGTTGAGGCCGAACGGCACTGCCGTGCCGAAAGCAAAACTCGGGTCCTTGCCGACGTAGTAGTAGGACGCGCTGTGGCACATCTCGAATGTGCCGTTGCTGACGACATCGAGCGCCTGCAGGCCCGGCACCAGCGCATTGGCGGCAAAGACCTGGATCTGGAAGCGGTTGTCGGTGGCTTCCGCCACGGCCTTGGAGAATGTCTGCGCCGCGCCATAGATGGTGTCGAGCGACTCCGGAAAACTCGACGTCAGCCGCCACTTCACCTCCGGCATCGACTGGGCGATAGCGGGGGCCGCAATAGTGCTTGCCGCAAGGCCGACACCGGCGGTTTTCAGGAATTCGCGGCGCTTCATGTGTTGTCTCCCTCTGCGGCCCGCACGATGGCGCAGCGCGATGGCGAAATCCAGACGCAAAGTGGGAGTTTCGAGCGGGACGAATGGAAGCGGCGCGCGGATGGCGCACCGCCGATCTGCCTACGCCTCGATGACGATTTTTGGCGCCGCGCGCTGACCGAGCGCGAGGATGTCGCGGACGCGGACGGCGATCTCGCGATAGGTTTTCGTATGCGGGCTATCCGGCTCCGTCGCCACCACCGGCAGGCCAGCGTCGGACTTTTCGCGGATATCCATGTGCAACGGCACTTCGCCGAGGAACGGCACATTCAACCGCTCGGCCTCCTTGTGTGCGCCGCCATGACCAAAGATGTCGGACCGCTCGCCGCAACTCGGACACAGGAAATAACTCATGTTCTCGATGATGCCGAGCACCGGCACATTGGTGCGTTTGAACATAGCGATGCCGCGCCGCGCGTCGACCAGCGCGAGGTCCTGCGGCGTCGAGACGATGACGGCGCCCTGTAGCGGCACCTGTTGCGCCATGGTGAGCTGGGCGTCGCCGGTGCCGGGCGGCATGTCGACGACCATGATGTCGAGTTCGCCCCAGTCCACCTCGCGCAGCATCTGCGTCAGCGCCGACATCACCATCGGCCCGCGCCATATCATCGGCGTCTCCTCCTCGATCAAAAATCCGATCGACATCACCGTGAGGCCGTAACGCATGATTGGCTTGAGACGCGTGCCGCCGGCCGTCTGCGGCCGCTCGCGGATCGCGAGCAGCTTCGGCAACGACGGCCCGTAGATGTCGGCATCGAGAATGCCGACCTTGAGCCCGAGATCGCGCAAGCCCAGAGCGAGATTGACGGCGGTCGTCGACTTGCCCACGCCGCCCTTGCCCGAGGCGACCGCAATGATCGCCTTCACGCCCGGTATGGCTGCCGAGGCCTGCGACGGTGCACCATGTGAATGCGGGCGGGCGCCGCCTTGTGGAGCATTTTGTGGACGTGGTGCGCCTGGTGCCGGTGCAGCGCTTGAACGCTCACCGCTGCGCTCGGCTGTCAGGGCGACCAATACCGAACGGATGCCGGGAAGCGCGCGCACGGCCTGCTCCGCCTGTTTGCGCACCGGCTCCCAGGCTTTGACGGCGTCCGCATCGACCGTAATCGAGAAGAAAACCTTGCCGTCCGTGACGACAATCTCCGACAGCGCGCCGGCGCTCGACAGCGGCACGCCCTGCGGGCTCGCGATCTTCGAAAGAGCTTGCAAAATATCGTCTTTTCCGAGCGCCATGATGTTCCCAAATCGCTTGTCCGCGCAGGACCGCGCGGCGTGCCACATATAGTCCCCGCAGCCGCACGGTTCTACCGGCGTTTGCGCGAAATGCGACCCCGCCACCCCGGACGCCGTTGACGTCGCGCGGCAGCCGTCGCAAGGCTTTCCCATCAAATTTCGGCGCGAGCAAGCGGGAGACCAAGATGGCGAAGGTGGCATTCATCGGCCTTGGCGTGATGGGCTTTCCGATGGCCGGACATCTCAAGACCAAGGGCGGCCACGAGGTCACGGTTTACAACCGCACCGCAGCCAAGGCCGAGCAGTGGGTGAAACAATACGGCGGCAAGGCGGCCCCAACCCCGCGCGATGCGGCGCAGGGGCAGGATTTCGTCATGGCCTGTGTCGGCAATGACGACGACCTGCGCGAGGTCACGCTGGGCAAGCACGGCGCGTTTGCCGGGACGCGCAAGGGTGCGATTTTTGTCGATCACACCACGGCATCTGCCGAAATTGCACGCACGCTCCACGAAGAAGCGGCTAAGGCAGGATTCGGTTTCGTCGACGCCCCTGTCTCGGGCGGTCAGGCGGGCGCGGAGAACGGCGTGCTCACCGTGATGTGCGGCGGCGACGCGGCGCATTTCGACACGGCACAGCCGGTGATCGCAGCCTATGCCCGCGCCTGCAACCGCATGGGACCAGCGGGCGCAGGACAACTCGCAAAAATGGTCAACCAGATCTGCATCGCCGGTTTAGTCCAGGGCCTCTCCGAAGGCATCCACTTCGCCAAGAGGGCCGGCCTCGATATCGAGACGCTGATCGCGACGATATCGAAAGGCGCCGCGCAATCCTGGCAGATGGAGAACCGCTACAGGAGCATGGCCGACGACAAGTTCGACTTCGGCTTTGCCGTCGACTGGATGCGCAAGGATTTGTCCATCTGCCTCGCGGAAGCGCGGCGCAACGGCGCGCAACTGCCGGTCGCGGCGCTTGTCGATCAATTTTATGCCGACGTCCAGGCCATGGGCGGCAAGCGCTGGGATACGTCGAGCCTCATCGCACGGCTCGATCGCGCGACGAAAAACTAACTAGGCCTTCGCGCTCGGCCGCTGCGCGACCTCACCGTGCCAGCGATGGACGTGTTCGTATTCCGCCGGCACGTCGAGCCGCGCCGGCCGCATGAAATCGACGGCGCAAAGCGCGGTGATGTCGGCGATGGAAAAAGTGTTGCCGGCGATGAATGGCCGGCCCGCGAGTTCGCCATCGAGGAATTTCAGGAAATCCGTGACGCGCGGCCGGTTGGCCTCCGCCCACGGCGCGACCTGCGGCACCTCCATCGCCTTCATCGCCGGATGGCCGTGACGAAAGATAAACGAGATCGGTTGAAACAGATTGAATTCGATCCGCCTGTTCCACATCTCCACCAGTGCCATCTCCTCGGCACCGGTGCCGAACAGCGCAGGGTCCGGCTGCGTCGCCTCAAAATAGCGGCAGATGGCAACGGATTCCGCGATCACGGTGCCGTTGTCGAGCACCAGCGCCGGCACGCGCTGCATTGGATTGATGCGCGCGTAATCCGGCGACCGTTGCTCCATGGCGCCGATATTCACCGGCTGCAGCGGCACGGAGATGCCCTTCTCTGCCAGGAAGATGCGCACGCGGCGCGGATTGGGTGCGCGGCCCCCGTCATAGAGTTTCATGGCGTCCCTTCATCTTGACCATCCCGCGCCTTTCGGCGCGGCGTTAACCTTTTATCTACCGTATCGGCGGGAAGGTCGCGACCGGACAGCGGGATATTCCGGACTTTTCCGGATGTGATGTCGCAGTCCTTAATCTTGCGCTTAAGGTTTGTGGTCATTGTGCGGAGAGCCGTGTTCCGCATGTCCCGGATGACTGATGTTGAGTGATACCCCTGCCCCGGTCGACTATGCCGGCACCCCCGACACCAAGAAACGGCGTGCCGCGCATCAGCGCATGCGCGAGGCGCGCGATCGCCTGACGTCGACCACCGGCACGCGTCCCGCGTTCGACGTCGAACTGTTGCGTCAATATGCGCAAAACCGCCTGTCCGCTTCGGTGTCTGTCCTCATTCTGATCGGTACCGTCGGCCTCTTGTCGACGGTGTGGACGGGGGCCATCCCTGCCGCGGTATGGACCGCCGCGATCCTGATCATCCACGTGGTTATCACCACGACCTGCCATCGCTTGCTCCGGGAGAGCGAGGCCCAGATCAGGACCACGATTCGCCAGTGGCGTTTCCGCTTCATTCTGCTCGACCTGTGTCTCGGGCTGGCGTGGATGTTCGTCCTCGTCAATCCGATGAGCGTCGATCCGGGCGCGAACACGTTCATGATCTTCGTGATGCTGATCGTGATCGCTGTCTCGAGCATGCTCGCCTCCAGCCTGCCGATCGCGGTCTTTGCGGCAACGCTGCCGCTGACGGCGGCGATCGCGCTTAATTTCATTCTTCAAGGCAACGTCCGCAGCCTTGTGCTCGCTGCGATGGTGGTCATGGCGCAAGGCTATTTCGCGCTTCTTGCCAATCGTCTCTATTCGACCACCGTTGCAACGCTGATGGCGCGAGCGGAAAAAGACGCTCTGATCGGCGAACTCGAACAGTCGAAGGCGATTTCCGACGAAGCCCGCACGCGTGCGGAAGCGGCCAATATCGCCAAGTCGCGTTTCCTCGCGCAGATGAGTCACGAACTGCGCACGCCGCTCAACGCCATTCTCGGATTCTCCGAAGTGATGAAAGACGAGATTTTTGGCTCCCATTCCGTGCCGACCTATCGCGAGTATTGCGAGGACATCCACAATTCCGGGCAATACCTGCTCAACCTGATCAAGGAAATCCTCGACCTGTCGCGCATCGAAGCGGGACGCCACGAACTCAACGAGGAGCCCGTGTCGCTGGTGGCGACCGTCGAAGATTGCAGCCGTCTCCTGACGCTGCGTGCAAAGAACCGCGACATCACCATCCACGAAGTCTTCGAACAGAGTTTGCCGCGCCTGTGGGCGGATGAACGCGCCATCCGCCAGATCTGCCTCAACCTCCTGTCGAACGCGATCAAGTTCACACCGCAAGGCGGCGAGATCTGGCTCAAGGCCGGATGGACCGCATCCGGCGGGCAATATTTGAGTTGCAAGGACACCGGGGCTGGAATTCCGGAAGAGGAGATCGCTATCGTCCTGTCTTCATTCGGCCAGGGATCGAATTCGATCAAGTCGGCGGAGCAAGGCGCCGGGCTCGGCCTGCCGATCGCAAAAAATCTGATCGAGCTGCACGGCGGCACCTTCGTCCTGAAATCGAAGCTGCGCATCGGCACCGAAGCCGTGGCGACTTTTCCACCGGAACGCGTCGTCAGCGCGCTCGCACCTGTCGACGATGCGCCATCGATCGCTCCGGGAAGCGACACCTCTCAATCCGACAGAAGCGGCCTGCGGCGCGGAAACCTTTTTGGCTTCGGCCACTAATTCCAATCCAGGGGAAAGTCGTCAGTGAGGCAACCGCCGCGCTGCCGCGCTACTGAACCCCGGTCTTATCGGCCACCTTTCCGCCGAGATGACGCAACGCAGCCGCAATCTCGTCCTTCGTCAGATGCGTCCCGTCATCGCCCTCAATCAGGAGCGCTGCGCGGCCGGTATCGCTGATGTGCGACGCCCATGAGAAGGCCTGATCGATCGACGGAAACTCCTTGAACAGCATCTTCTGTTTTTCGAGCGGCGAAATCCGATCGCTTCCGCTCGGCCCCGTATAAACCTTGTACATGTCATGCTCTCCTTGTTCCGAACGGGCCTTGCTACGCGGCTTGGCCGAAAGCCCTGTCAAGAAACTGCGGCCCGCATCGAGCCTCATGGGTTCCACTTATTAAACCCGGCCCTGCGCGGCTTGGTTCCAGGCGATGCACGCCCAAAAAGAAGCCCGCCGGCGATACCGCAGGCGGGCTTCTGGATCAGGCCAGATGATGCCGTTGTTTCGGCTAAAAATCAGGCACGAACCTCCTGTCGCTGAAACACCACGTACCCGATGACAAAGATCAGGATGGTGCTCGCGATCAGTCCAACGATCTGTGGCCAGGCGATCAACATGCTTTCGCTCAGCGGCAGCGGCGCCCCCATCACAGCACCTTGCAACTGGCTGAGATAGATCGGCCCGAGTGTTCGCGTCGCCGGATTGAGCAGAGCCAGCACAATTTCTCCGAACAACGTACTCGGAGACAGTCGCGCGAGCATCTGCGCACCGATAACCACCGTCGCCGGATCGTCCGGCGGCAGAAACGCTTGTGCGATCGCCGGTGCGAGCGCCGGCCAGATGACCGTCGTGAACAGCCAGAGGCCAAGCGTGACCAGTGCTGCCGTCGCCGCCGAACGGAAGATGATCGAGCACAGCATCGCCAGCGCCAGCCACACCCCGGCATAGAAGATGGTCACGACGAAGAACAGAAGACTACGCGCGATCTCCTCACCGCCCGGCGGAACGCCGAGCATCAGCAGACCGAGCCCGATGACGAGCAGCCACAAGGCCAGCAGACTGATCGACAGCGTCAGCAGTCCGGCGATGAATTTGCCGAACAGCAACGCATCGCGATAGATCGGCTGCGCCAGGATGCGCGACATCGTGCGTCGGTTGTACTCGCTGTTGACCGCATCGAAGCCGAGACCGATGGCCATCAGCGGCACAAGGAATCCGAGAAACGAGACGAACGACGGCATCGGGTCCTGCGACGTCGTGAACAGGCGCAGGAACAGGAACGGATCCTCCGCCGTCACGTTCTTGATCTGCTGAATCGCCGCGTAAAGCGAAGCGAGCGCCGTCAGCACGACCAGTATTTCAAGCACGCGCATGCGCGCGCTGCTCATGTGGTCACACAATTCCTTGTAGATGATGACCTTAGTACCGAGCCAGGGTGATCCCTCACGCCGCATGACGACCCTCCCCGTCCTGCGCCTTGCGCTGGAAGTAATTGGCATAAATGGATTCGAGGCTGGGTGCGTCGATCGACAGATGCGTGAGGCGGCCGCCCGACGACGCAACCGTTGCGGCAACGTCGGCGAGCACGTCGCGATCGGCGAGAAGCCGGTAGCGGCCGGGCTTGACCTCCTCGACGGACAGAACGTCCGGAATCGCGTGCAGCTTGGCAGCGATCCCGTCTCCCTTCGCATCCGCGACGACGGCAAAACCGGCGCCGAGAATCTGCCGGCCCAATTCCTCAACGGTGCCCATCAAAGCGATATGGCCGTCGTGGAAGAGCGCTACACGATCGCAGATACTTTGGACACGATCGAGCAGATGCGAGGACAGGAGCACGGTCACGCCCTCCTGCTTGAGGTTGCGGATGATCTCAAGCAATTCAATCGTCGCCTGCGGATCGAGACCCGACGTGGGCTCGTCGAGGATGGCGATATCCGATTTCTTCATCAGGATTTCGGCAAGCCCGAGACGTTGGCGCATGCCGCGGGAAAAAGTCGCGACACGTTTCTCGGCGACATGCTGCAACCCGACGCGCTCAAGCGCGGCGGCAATTCGCTGTTCGCGATCGCTATGCTCGAGATCCATCAGCCGTCCGGTGAAGCGCAGATTCTCCGCCGCACTCAGATTGTCATAGAACCCGACGGCATCGGGCAGGTACCCGACCCGGCGCTTCACCGTGAGTGGATCTCGCACCGGATCATGGCCGAGCACCCGGGCCTGGCCTGCCGAGATTTCCGACAGGCCGAGCAGCATCAGGATCGTTGTCGTCTTGCCGGCGCCGTTGGGGCCGAGCAGACCAAAGATTTCTCCCTTGCCCACGCTGAAGGAGATGCCGTTCACGACGGTTGCGGGCCCGTACCGTTTGGTCAGACCCTGGGCAACGATGACATCCTCGCTCATCGGCGGCCGAACCGGGCAACCGCCCCGACCATGATCAGAAGCGCGATGCCGATGATGCCGACGCCGGCAATGCCCCACATCGTCGACGTGGTGACGGTGATGCGGAAGCTCGATGATGCCGACTCGCCTTTGGAGGAGGCGCGCAGCGACGTCACATAATCTCCGGCGATCGCCTTTTCAGTCGGCGTGATCAGCGCCTGGGCTTCCGCCTTGGCGTTCGGATTGATGCGCGCGATCGTTTTCGGATTGAACTCGACCTTCCAGCCGCTCGGCCCGCTGCCGGAGAGTTCGACGTTCTCCGCCGGCGCCGTGCCGGTGTTCACGATCACGATCGGGATCGCGGTTTCCTTGCCGGCCGAGGCGCGGCCGCTGAGAATGCCTTCGGTGCTGGTGATGTCGAGCTTGGGCTGGCCGGTGATCTGCATCGCAAGTTCAGCCGACGCCTTGGCGTCTTCCGCGCTGACATTCACGGCAATCTTGTAAGTGCCGGCAGCGACCGTGCTCGGCGGCGTGACCTTGAGCTTCACGTCCTTGGATTTGCCAGCATCGATCGGAATCGCATTGAGTTCCTGGCTGCCATACTGCTCGGTGAACGTTGCGTCGAAATTCTGCGGAGCCTGCGCCGCGAGGCTCGCGGTGACGCGCTTGCCGCTGTCGTTCTTGATGGTGAGCTGATATTCAAAGCTCGATTTCGACGAGCCGCGCAGCTCAGGCAGTTGCGGCTGGATGCTCAGTTTCGCGGGCAATTCCTTGGCCAGCGTCACCGCGACCGGGATTGTCACCTTGTTGGTGTCGCCCTGGGCATTGACTGTCAGGGTGCTGGTGCCGACGGCAGCGTCCTTGGGAATATCAAGGCGCAAGTCGAGCGAGACGCTGGCATTGGTCGCCGGCATGGCCGCCTCCACAGGCTGGCCGCCGCCGATAATCGTCGCCGTCCACCCCTTGGGGACGCCGGAGACGGACAATGCCAGCCGTTGGGGCGGCAGCGCATAATTCTGCAGCCGCAACGAAACGGTCGACGTGGTGCCGGGCTGAACCGTGACTGCCGGATAATCTCCCAGCAAATACAGGCCCTTAATGCCAGGTGGCGGCGTGTCCTGGGCAGTTGCGGGCGCAACCAGCCCGCCGGTCATCGCCATCAGGACAGCAGCAAGAAAAACACCTCGCATCGAACTTCCTCCAAAAAAACCCTCGTTGGGGCGTCCGGCGGGTTGCCGGGCCGTGTCTCCCGCTGCGATCATGGCCACGAGGGATGCGCGTAAGTTTCCCTCAATCGTGACAAAATCAAGCACGAACTCGAATTTTTTGTCGCGAGTGTCATTTTGTCCCGCACGCCAGGGGCCAAAGCGGGTAGGCAGCATGCCGCGACGACTTCAGACGAGTGCCGGCCTCCTCGCCTATCGCCGGCGCGCCAGCATCGAGGTGCTGCTCGGCCATCCCGGCGGGCCTTATTGGGCCAAGCGGGATGAAGGCGCCTGGACGATCCCGAAAGGCGTCATCGAAACCGATCTCGATCTCATTACCGCCGCGCGACGGGAGTTCACTGAAGAAACAGGCTTCGTCGCCAGCGGCGCCGTGATGCCGTTACAACCGGTGCGCCAGAAGAGCGGAAAGGTTGTTTATGCCTGGGCCTTCGAAGGCGATTTCGACCTCACGACCTTCAAAAGCCTGGGTTTCGAGATGGAATGGCCGCCACGATCCGGCCAGATGCAATCCTTCCCCGAAATCGACCGCATATGCTGGTTTGCGCTCGCTGTCGCGATGGAGAAGCTGATTCCGTATCAGCGCCCGTTCCTGAACGAACTGACGGAACGCCTCGCGCAAGACGGCACGGCATAACTTTTCGTCATCTCGCACGGTCCACGATCGGAGGAACATCGCTGCGCGGCATGCGTTCTTTCTTCATGCAGCGCGTGGTCTGTTGCTACGCGCCAACAACCATTTGCGGAGACAGAACTTTATGGACAAAGATCGGGTTGAAGGCATCGGCAAGCAGGTCAAGGGCACAGTCAAGGAAGGCGTCGGCAAGGTGACGGGCGACGCGAAAACCGAAGCCGAAGGCAAGGCCGATAAGGCTGAAGGCAAGGTGCAGAATGCCGTCGGCGGCGTGAAGGATGCGATCCGCGGCGAGTAGTTCGCACTGTCTGGTTTGCGACGACGTTGTCGTCGAATGCGGTGAAGGCCCAGCACGCGTTGGGCCTTCACTTTTTTATGCCGTCATTGTTCGAGGTTGAGGCGGCGGCGCGTCACGCGACGGCGCGCTGGGGCGAGGACGCCGCGACGTTCTTCTCGCCGATCGGATCGAGCGCTTCGACAAGGCGAATGAAAGAGCTTCCCATGAGCGGCGGCGCAAAGACATAGCCCTGCCCCATGCGGATTCCGCGCTCGCGCAGATAGCTTACCTGTTCGAAGGTCTCGACGCCCTCCGCCACGATATCCATGCGCAGGTTGTGAGCGAGATCGATCAGCGTCTCGACGATCGTCGTCGAGTTCCTGTCGATGCCGATGGCGTCGACGAACATCTTGTCGATCTTGATGATGTCGACGCCGAGCTTGAGAATGTACGAGAGGCCACCGTGGCCGATGCCGACATCGTCGATCGCGATCTTGACGCCCATGTCCTGGAGCGAGGCGATGACACGGCGTGCTTCGGCCAGGTTGTCGATCTGCTGGCGTTCCGTCAGTTCAAGCACGACCTGCGAGAGGGCGATCGGACCCTTGGCAAAAACGTCGGCAACATCCTTCACGATGCGTTCGCCTTCCAGATGTTGTGCCGACAGGTTGAACGATATTTTCAAATGCGGCCGTCCGACGGCCAGCGGCCCGAGTTCCTGGCGGACCTGCCGCATCAGCGCCCGCGTCATCGGCAGGATCAGCCCTGTCGATTCGGCCATCGGAATGAACGACATCGGCGAACGGATCGTCCCGTCCGGAAGGCGCCAGCGCATCAAAACTTCGGCGCCAAGGAGCTTGCCGGTGACCATGTCGACGACCGGCTGGTAGTAAGGCACGAACTCGCCGTTGCGCAGGCCGCGTTCCAGCGCCGCCTCCGGATTATGCCCGCGACGCGGCAGGCCGACGAGGCCAAGAACAAAGACCAGAACGCCCAGCCCCCCGATGATGATGAGCCCGGCCGCGCGCAGCTCTGCGACACCCTGCTCGATCTGGACGCGGGGAATCGCAAAATCCAGTTGAAAGCCGAATTTCGGCGACATCGCATGCCGCGAAAATATGTCGTGGTCAGGCCGCTTCATGATTCCGCGATCGCCGCTGGCGTAGATGGTCGTGCCGTCCGGCATATCGATGGAGCCAAAGGCGCGGAACGGTCCCCCGCGCGCCGCCACTTGCGGCAACAGCAATTCGACCGGAATCAAAGCCGCGACGTTGTTGCTCGCGGCATCATTCGTCCTGACCCGCAGCATGGTTTCGGACGTATCGCCGAGATCGAGCACTTCGAGCGCGTAATCCGCGCTCTTCCATGTAAGGGCGTGGGTGGAACGGACCTGACGCCCCTTGTGCGACAGGCCGACATCGGAACACAGGGTTTGCCCCTGCGGCCCAACCACGGACATTTCCTTCACGGTCGTCGCGGAAAACGTCTTCAGCCGGAGCGCTGCGATATCAGACGCACCGCAGCTCGTGACGTGACTGTCGGAAAGTTGACGGACCGCATCCATGGCACGGCCGATTCGCATTTCCGCGAGCCAGACGGCTCGCCGGGTGGCCATATGCACCTCGTCGCGGCCACGGCTGTTGACCACGTCGTCGAGCCAGACCCCGAACGCTGCCATGACGGCGAGGGCAAGCACGACGCCCATCGCTGCAGCGACCAAATTTCGCCTTATAGAGGGCATCCTGCCCGACCTCATTTCCGCATCGTCCCAACCGTGACGGACGGGCGTAAAAGGCCCATTAAATAGGCAAGACCTGGCGACCTAATCCGTTGTGCCGATCGCCTCGCAACGAAATCCTGGTGAACAATGTGTTAAGCGCGAGGCAGGCCGCCGCCCGAGCGGGCTCATCGCCGCGTGACGCCTATGCGCATATTCCATGGAAAAAACCTCAAGAATTTTCTTGATACGCCGGTCACTCCGCACTATGTCGGGGATCAGCCGCAGCATGGTGTCGCACACCCTGTTGCGGCGTTCGCTTCCGTGAGCCGGCTCGCCGGTTTCTGGCTTCGATCTCTGGTTGGGGAGGACGGCATGCCTAAGAGCGCCCTCTTCCAATTGGGGACGGGCTTGGGGACCCCAAGTACCTCCCGAAAGGAAGAATCGTCGATCGTTACGTCCGCGGCCTCGGCCGAGAACCATAACGATCATTTCGTGGTGAGGAACGGAGTGCGGTGCGCCGGAGCGCATCTCATCATCGACCTTTATAACGCCGAGCGTCTCGACGATATCGACCATATCGACGCGACGCTGAGACGCTGCGTGGATGCAGCAGGTGCCACGCTCCTGCATATTCATCTGCATCACTTCGAGCCCAACGGCGGCGTGTCCGGCGTTGCTGTTCTGGCGGAAAGCCACATCTCGATCCATTCGTGGCCCGAGAACGGTTATGCCGCCCTCGACGTGTTCATGTGCGGGGACGCCAAGCCTGAGGCTTGCGTTCCAGTGCTGCGCGAGGCGTTCAAGCCTGACCATGTGGCGGTCAGCGAGTTGCTCCGCGGTCAAGGAGCCTGAGCGGCGGCCGATAAGGTTCCGCTCCTACGACATCAAACGGCCGGACCCATTCCGGCCGTTTTCTTTTGGTCATGCGGCCGATATCAATGCGCCGCAAGATGATCGCCGCCCGCGCGGCACGTGATCGAGGATGGTAATGGTCGAGAAGCGCTGGATTCCAGAAACCCTGTTCGACAACCTCGGATTCCGCATGACCTATGCGGTGGACAAGGTGCTGTATGAACAGCAGACCGACCATCAGCATCTGATCCTGTTCGAGCACCCGCATTTCGGCAAGATGCTGATGCTCGACGGCGCCACGCAGGTCACGACGCGTGACGAGTTCGTCTACCACGAGATGATGACGCATGTTCCGATCCTCGCCCATGGCAAGGTGAAGGAGGTACTGATCATCGGCGGCGGCGACTGCGGCATCGCCGAGGAAGTGCTCAAGCACAAAGCCATCAAGCGCGTGACGCAGGTCGAGATCGACGAATCCGTCGTCGAATTTTCAAAAGAGCATTTTTCGGAATTCACCACACCGGTGTTCCGCGACAAGCGCTTCGAGAGCGTCATCGCCGACGGCATGAAGTATGTCGCGGAGACCGACCGACGCTTCGACGTCGTCATTGTGGATTCCACCGACCCGCAGGGTCCCGGCGCCGTGCTGTTCACCAAAGAATTCTACGCGTCCTGCAAACGCTGCATGGCCGACGGCGGCATCATGGTGACGCAGAACGGCGTGCCGTTCTTCCAGCCGGACGAACTGATCTCATCGGTCGGCATGTTCAAGGCGCTGTTCGCCGACGCCTCCTGCTACGTGGCCTCGATCCCGACCTATATCGGCGGACACATGGCCATGGGCTGGGCTGCGAAGGACAAGAAGCCGCGCGCGAATACCGTGAAGACGATCGCCAACCGCTACGAGAAGGCGGGCAAGTTCAAGACGCGCTACTGGACACCCGAAGTCCACGTCGCCGCTTTCGCGCTGCCCCGCTTCATCGCCGAACACGTCGCCAAGGCGAAGAAGCGATAGATCGCTGATCGTTCCGCTATTTGCAAAATACGTCATGCCCGGCCTCGTGCCGGGCATCCACGATTTTTATTGAATGACGCAAGGCGTGGATGGCCGGGACACGCCCGGCCATGACGAAAAGAGACGCTTACGACGGATCAGCGCCTCAACTCTTTTGCGGCAGGTTGAGCCGGATATGCAACTCACGCAGTTGCTTCTGCGTGACGTCCGATGGTGCGCCCATCAGCAGGTCTTCCGCCTTCTGGTTCATCGGGAACAGAACCACCTCGCGCAGATTTTCCTCGCCGCACAACAGCATCACGATGCGGTCGACACCGGGCGCGATGCCGCCATGCGGCGGGGCGCCGTATTGCAGCGCGCGCAGCATGCCGCCGAACTTGTTCTCAAGCACATCCTCGCCGTAACCGGCGATGGCGAAGGCCTTCTTCATCACCTCCGGGCGATGGTTCCGGATCGCACCCGACGACAGTTCGATGCCGTTGCAGACGATGTCGTACTGGATCGCCTTCATGCCGAGGATTTTTTCCTCATCAGTGGCGTCGAGCGCGAGAAAATCCTCGATCGGAAAGTTCGGCATCGAGAACGGGTTGTGCGAGAAGTCGATCTTCTTCTCCTCCTCGTTCCACTCGAACATCGGGAAATCGACGATCCAGCAGAAGTCGAATCGGTCCTTGTCGACGAGGCCGAGATCCTCGCCCACCTTGGTGCGCGCGGGACCCGCGAATTTCACAAAGTCCTTCGGCCGGCCGGCGATGAAGAACACGGCGTCACCAACGCCGAGACCAAGCTGATCGCGCACTGCCGTCGTGCGCTCCGGCCCGATGTTCTTGGCAAGCGGACCCGCACCGCCCTCCTCGCCCTCGCGCCAGAAGATGTAGCCCAGACCCGGCTGTCCCTCGCCCTTGGCCCACTCGTTCATGCGATCGCAGAACGCACGGTTGCCGCCCTTGGGCGCGGGCAGCGCCCAGATCGCCACGGTCGGATCGGCCGCGATCATGCCGGCGAAAATCTTGAAGCCCGAGCCACGGAAATGCTCGGTCACGTCGGCCATCTTGATCGGATTGCGCAGGTCCGGCTTGTCGGTGCCGTAGAAGCGTATCACGTCGGCATAGGGAATCATCGGGAATTTCGGCGTGACAGGCTTGCCGCCGCCGAATTCCTCGAACACGCCGCGCAGCACCGGCTCGACGGCGTCGAACACGTCCTGCTGCTCGACAAAACTCATCTCGATATCGAGCTGATAAAACTCGCCGGGCGAACGATCGGCACGCGCATCCTCATCGCGGAAGCACGGAGCGATCTGGAAATAGCGGTCGAAGCCGGCCACCATCAGAAGCTGCTTGAACTGCTGCGGCGCCTGCGGCAGCGCGTAGAATTTTCCCGGATGGATGCGCGATGGCACAAGGAAGTCGCGCGCGCCCTCGGGCGACGACGCAGTCAGGATCGGCGTCTGGAATTCGAAAAAACCCTGCGCCTTCATGCGCCCGCGCAGGCTGTCGATGATCGCGCCGCGCTTCATGATGTTGGCATGCAGGCGATCACGACGCAGATCGAGGAAGCGATAGCGCAGGCGGATGTCTTCCGGATATTCCTGATCGCCGAATACCGGCATCGGCAGTTCGGCCGCCGGACCGAGCACTTCGATCTCGGTCGCGAACAACTCGACCAGGCCCGTCGGCAAGTCGGTGTTGTCGGTGCCTTCCGGGCGACGGCGCACTTTGCCGTCGACGCGGATCACCCACTCCGAGCGCAGCGTCTCGGCGGTCTTGAAGGCGGGGCTGTCCGGATCGGCCACGACCTGCGTCACGCCGTAATGGTCGCGCAGGTCGATAAACAGCAAGCCGCCATGGTCGCGAATCCGATGGCACCAGCCGGCAAGACGGACGGTTTGCCCTGCGTCGGTGTCGCGCAGCGCGCCGCAAGTGTGTGAACGATAGCGATTCTTCGGTAAATCCGGCACGTTTTGGGCTCGCGGTTTGGGAAAGTGGCCGGAAAAGCACATGCAGGCCCCCGTTTGTCAAGGCGAGCCCGGCGGGCTATCTAGCGATTAGGAAGAATGGGCCCGGGGCACTGCCTGAGCCTGCAAAACAGCCGGCGGGAGCGCGTTTGGAACAGATTACGGGACCAACCCCTGAGACGATCACCGACACACGGCATCTGGCCGAGGTGTGCGAACGCTTCTCTGCCCACCCCTTTGTCACGGTGGATACGGAATTCCTGCGCGAGTCGACCTACTATCCCCTGCTCTGCGTCGCCCAGATCGCAAGCCCCGACGAAGCCTTTATCATCGATGCGATGGCCGAGGGGATCGACCTTGCGCCGTTCTTCGACCTCCTGACCAATGAGCGCGTGGTGAAGGTGTTTCACGCAGCGCGCCAGGACATCGAAATCGTCTGGCACCGGACGAAGCGGATTCCGCACCCGGTCTTCGATACGCAGGTCGCGGCCATGGTGCTCGGCTATGGCGATTCCATCGCCTACGACCAGCTCGTGCACCGCATCACGGGCGAGAGCATCGACAAGTCGAGCCGCTTCACCGACTGGGCGCGGCGGCCGCTGTCGCAGGCGCAGGCGACTTACGCCATTTCCGACGTGACGCACCTGCGCGACGTCTATCGCTCGCTCTCGGCCGATCTGGAAAAGCGCGGCCGCACCGAATGGGTCGAGGAGGAGATGGCCATCCTCACCTCGCCGGAGACCTATCAGATGGAGCCGGAGCACGCTTGGGAGCGGCTGCGCACGCGCGTGCGCAAGCCCAAGGAAATCGCCGTGCTGATGCAGGTGGCCGCCTGGCGCGAGCGCGAGGCGCAGGCGCGCGACGTGCCGCGCGGTCGCGTGCTCAAGGACGACGTTTTGGGCGAACTCGCCATCCAGGCGCCGACGACGATCGAGCGGCTCGGGCATCTGCGCGCGCTGCCGAAAGGTTTTGAGCGCTCGAAATGGGGCGAAGCGATCATCGAGGCCGTCAGCCGCGGTCTTGCCGTCGACCCCAAAACGCTGCCGCGCTTCGACCGGCCGCGCAACAATCCCAATGGCGCGGCGACAGTCGAACTGCTGAAGGTCCTGCTGCGAATGACGTCGGAGCGCCACGCGGTCGCGGCCAAGGTCATCGCCACCGTCGATGATCTCGATATGATCGCTGGCAGCGACGACGCGGATGTCGGCGCGCTCAAAGGCTGGCGGCGCGAACTTTTCGGCGAGAAGGCGCTAGCCCTCAAGCACGGCCGTCTCGCGCTCGCCATGGAAAAGGGCCGCGTCATCGCGGTCGAACGCGACTGAGCTTCGCATTCAATCGGATGTGGAGCATCGCGCGTGGCGGTGCTAGCCTCACATGACGACAAGACGCCGCCGGCGAACGAGCGGCCTGTCGCGTCATGTGGGAGGATATGATGCTGGCCACCCGGAGCCTTGCGCGCATTGCCGCGCGCACCGCCATTCTTTTCGCCGCCCTCGCCATCACGCTCGTTGCTCTTCCCGGGGCCGGCACAGCGCAAACGGTGATCGACGAATGGGCGAGCGCAAAACTGCCGCCGCCGCCGACATTGAAGCAGGCCAAGGCCGACGCCGAAAAGACCGTGCTGCTGATCATGGACATGACCAATCAGACCTGCACGGAGAAGCGGCGGCCACGCTGCGTCGCGGCGATCCCCAAGGTGCAGAAATTGCTGGCACTGGCGCGCAAGGACGGCGTCATGGTGATGTTCTCCGTCGCCGGCGGCAATGCCAAGGATGGCAAGGACGTCGTCAAAGAACTCGCACCGCAGAACGGCGAAACCGTTTTGCCGCCGCTCGGGCCTGACAAATTCATCGGCAGCAAGTTGCAGGAGACGCTGAAGGACAAGGGCATCACGACGATTATCGCGATCGGCACGCAGGCGCAAACATCGGTGCTGCACACCGCGGGCGAAGCGGCGTTGCGCGGATTCAATGTCATTGTACCCGTCGACGGCGCAACCGCCGACGATGTGTTCCCGGAGCTTTACACGGCTTGGCATCTGTCGACGGCCGCGCGCATCGCACCGAAAGTGACGCTGACGCGCATGGACATGATCAGCTTCTGATCAGCGCTGAGGCGCGCTAATCCGTCTCGATGAGCGGCTGGCGTCCGATCACGCGCGCCAGTTGCTTGAGACGGCCGGCGACACGTTCGTTGGCGAGCGCGGCCTGGTCGCCGCGCAGCGACAATGTCAGCTTGCGGTTGCGCACCACCATCGGTGTTTTCGGCAGCACGCCCGAGACCGAGGCCGATACGACATAGGCCACGCGCAGCGCTGCACCGAGAATGCGTGCACGATCGAGCGCGCGGGTGGACGCGAGTTCGCGCAGCCGCGGCGACAATTCATCCTCGATCAGCCCCATGTGGCGATAATAGACGGCGAGTGCGAGAAATGCCCGGCCGGCATGGTCGGTCGCGAAGAACCCGTTATTGACGATGAGATTGAGCGACTGTTCGCCGCGATAATCGGGATGCGTGCGCCAACCGATATCCGCGAGCAGGCACACCGCATGGCGCAGCCGCTTCTCCTCTGCGTCCTCGTCGAGCCCGCTCGAAGCCATGAACCGATCGGTCCAGGCGATCAGATCATACCCATGCTGCGGCCAGCGCGACCGCAACGCGTTCACATCGGCCGCCGCGGTGATCAGCGCATCGCTGCGCCGGACCTTGGGAGACAGCCGCGTATGCAGCAGACCCTCGCGCAAGCCAAGCGCCGAGATGATGACGTGCGACGGTTTGCCGACGCGGATGAGATGCTCCAGCACCACCGCCGCGTAAGGCAGAAGCGCGCGGCGGGGGCGTGAGATGACGTCGATGCGCGACAGCGTTTCCGGATCGACGCGATGCAACAGCCGGCAGAAGTCGAGCGCCTCTTTCGCCGGTATGACGTAGCCATGCATCACGTGCAGCGGGTAGCCGGTCTGCCACATATGCAGCCGCGCCAGCGCGCGCCACGTGCCACCGACGGCATAGAACGGCCGTCCCTTCATGCCCCGGAGAAGCGGCAAGCCGTGCAGCGCCTTCTCGACGATCCTTTCCGCCTTGCGCACCGACTTGCCGGCGCGGTCCTGCAGCGCCAGTCCACCGAGCGGCAAAGTCAGGCCGTTGCGGATGCGCGCGCCCTTCACATCGATGCATTCGAGCGATCCGCCACCGAGATCGCCGACGATGCCGTTGGGATGATGGAAGCCCGAAATCACGCCGTGCGCCGACAGGTCGGCTTCGCGCTTCCCCGAAAGGATTTCGATATGCGTACCGGAAATGCGCTGCGCCTTGCGCACGAAATCCGGTCCGTTCGATGCATCGCGGCAGGCGGCGGTGGCGATGGCCCAGATGTGCCCGACCTTCATCGTGTCGCAGATGCAACGGAACCGCGCCAACGCCGCGAGCGCGCGCTCGACCGCGTCCTGCGCCAGCAGGCCCTTCGACTGGACCTCCCGCCCGAGACCGCAAAGAACCTTTTCGTTGAAGAGCGGTACGGGGCTGCGCAGCAGACCCTCGTAGATGACCAGACGGACGGAGTTCGATCCGATGTCGAGCACGGCCACCGGTGAACCGGCAACGATGCGGCCGTTCACGGCTTTCGATCTGGCTTTGGCTTTCGCGGAGATGCTAGTCGCGATCTTTGCGCCGGGAGAGCCGGGGCGAGGATTCTTTTTGCGATGTGCCACGGCCAGACAGACTGGGGTTTGTCATGAAATATTTGTGGGCGTTGAACGGCTCTTCGCCCGCTGCCGCCTTTATGCGCGTGGATGTGCCGTCGGGCAAGAGGCGCCAGCTCTGTTCGTTGTCGTTGAAATTGGCGACCATGATCTGGTCGAGCACCTGCTCGTGCACCGTCGGATTGAGGATCGGGCACAACGCTTCGACCCGGCGGTCGAGATTGCGCGGCATCATGTCGGCCGACGAGATGTAAACCGCCGACTTGGGATGCGGCAGTCCGTGGCCATTGCCGAAGCAATAGATGCGGCAATGCTCGAGGAAACGCCCGACAATCGATTTCACGCGGATATTTTCCGAGAGACCGGGAAGACCGGGACGGAGGCAGCAGATACCGCGAACAACGAGATCGATGGACACCCCCGCGCTCGATGCATCGTAGAGTGCATCGATGATGTCGGGATCGACGAGCGCATTCATCTTCATCCAGATGGCGGCCGGCTTGCCGGCCTTGGCCAAACGGATTTCCTGATCAATATGATCGAGGATGCGCTTGCGCAGCGTGAGCGGCGACACCGCCATGCGGCTCAGTTCCGCCGGCTCGGCATAACCTGTGATGAAATTGAAGATGCGCGCCACGTCACGGCCGATCACCGGATCGCAGGTGAAGAACGAAAGGTCCGTATAAATGCGCGCCGTCACCGGATGGTAATTGCCCGTCCCGACATGCACGTAGGACGCAAGCGACGCGCCTTCGCGCCGCACCACCATTGACAGCTTGGCGTGGGTCTTGAGTTCGAGGAAGCCATAGACGACCTGCACGCCGGCCCGTTCAAGGTCACGCGCCCAGCGGATATTCGCCTCTTCGTCGAAACGCGCCTTGAGTTCGATCAGGGCGGTGACGGATTTTCCGGCTTCCGCCGCTTCAGTCAGCGCCTTGACGATCGGCGAGTCCGACGACGTGCGATAGAGCGTCTGCTTGATCGCCGCGACATCCGGGTCGCGCGCCGCCTGCTGCAGAAATTGCACCACCACATCGAAGGATTCATAGGGATGATGGACAATCAGGTCCTTCTGCCGGATCGCCGCGAAACAGTCGCCGCTGTGTTCGCGGATACGCTCGGGAAAACGCGGATTATATGGCACGAATTCGAGGTCGGGCCGGTCGATACGGGTCAACTGCGACAGTTCATTGAGCGCAAGCACACCGTTGACGATGAAGGTTTCGTCTTCCGACACGCCCAGTTCGCGCTGCACAAAGCGGCGTAGCGGAGCCGGCATGCTGGCTTCGATTTCAAGCCGGATCGCGGATCCGCGACGGCGACGCTTGAGCGCCGTCTCGAACAGCCGCACGAGATCCTCGGCCTCTTCCTCGATTTCCACTTCGGAGTCGCGGATAACGCGAAAAACACCCTCGCCGCGCATGCTGTAGCCCGGAAACAGCCGGCCGATGCAAAGCGTGACGGCGAGTTCGAGCCGGATCATTCGCTGCTCTCTGCCCTCGCGGCTCGTCGGCAGCAGGATGAAACGGTCGATGCGATTGGGAATGCGCACCAGCGCATTCATCATCTTGCCGTCGCCGGAACGCATGAGTTGCAGCGCAAGATTGAAGCCGAGATTGGAAATGAACGGGAACGGATGCGCCGGATCGATCGCCAGCGGCGTCAGCAGCGGAAAAATGTGCTGGAGGAAATATTCGTCGAGCCAGGTGCGCTCGGCCTTGGTCAGTTCGGGTGCTTCGACCAGCACGACGCCGTGGCCGACGAGTTCATCGCGCAGTTCCTGCCAGATGATCTGCTGATCGGAGGCGAGCCGCGAGACGGCCTCCGAAATCCGCGTCAGTTGTTCGGCCGATGTCAGGCCGTCGGGGCTGCGCGTCGTGATGCCGGCGCGGACATGGGCCCGCAGGCCGGCCACGCGGACCATGAAGAATTCGTCGAGGTTGTTGGCGGAAATGGAAAGGAACCGGACCCGTTCAAGGATCGGGTGGTTGACGTTGGTCGCCTCTTCCAGCACCCGGCGATTGAACTGGAGCCACGACAACTCCCGGTTGATGAAACGCTCAGGACTGTCGAAAATATCGCTTTCAGAACCCGGCGCCTCGGCGACGGGTTCGGGAACGGCCGTCGTCACAGCCGAAGCCGCGTCGGCCGGTTTCGCTTCACGGGACGATGTGTCCCGGCGATCCTGAAGAGATGTGATTTTGGCGGTCTCCGCCATTGGAATAAGGCCCTTTTCGCGCGAGTAAGGCACCGTGATCATGACACCGCGATGACGGCCCTCCGCGCCGCCTCATCATATCACGCGAGTGTGGCTTATTCCCTAAACAGGTCCGGTTGCCGGAAGAGTTCGGCGGCTAGGGTGCGCGAGACCGGCCGTTTGCGGCGCAGCGCCTCGCTGTCGAGCCAGTGGACGGCGGCGCGCGCGGCGGCGAACGACCGTTCGATATGGGACACAAGATAGCTCACCAGCGCCGCATCCACCGGCATCTGGCGGTCGGAGCACTGCTTGACGATGACGGCGCGCAACAACTCATCATCCGGCGCCTCGAGCGACACCAGCGGCAGGGCGCGCAGCCGCGAGGCGAGGTCCTTGAGTCGGACGGTCCACCCGGCCGGCGGCGTTTCCGTCGTCACGAACAGATAGCTGCCGTCCTCACGCACGATGTTGAGGAGGTGGAACAGGGCGGATTCATCGAACTGGTCGGGCTGGACGTTCTCGACGACCAGAGCGCCTGTCGCGGTCGCGCCCGCGAGCGATGCCGTGGTCAGCCCGCGGCCGCCGAGGAAGCGCGCACCCGCCCGCTCCGCCCAGATCGCCGCAAGATGGCTCTTGCCCGCTCCGCTGGGACCGCTGAGCACGAGGATGCGGTCCGGCCAGTCGGGCCAGGCCTCGATCATCCGCATCGCGGATTCATTCGACGGCCCGATCAGGAAATCGTCCGCGACGAAACTTTCGGCATGATCGAGCGCAAGCGCCAGTTGTCGGGGTCCCGCCATGACAGCCTCACCCACCGGCCATCATGCCATTCATGTGGCGCACCCAGCCGGTCATGTAGGAAAACACCGACAACAGCGTCAGCACAGCAACCACGATCGAGAGCACGGTCAGGGCTGGCTCGGCGTCGAAGCCGAACGCGAGTGCTGCCAGAACCAGACAGGCGAGCGCGATCTGCGCGCCGGTGTTGAGTTTGGAAACGAGCAAGGGCTTCATGGCAACGGGCTTGCCGATGAGCCAGGACAGCATCACCGCGCCGATGATCATGATATCGCGCGACACGACGAGAATGACCAGCCAGCGCGGAATCGCTCCCGCAAACGCGAGGCTGACATAGATGGACACGATGAGCGCCTTGTCGGCGAGCGGGTCGAGATAGGCGCCGAGTTCGCTTGCCATGTTGAAGCGCTTGGCGAGGAAGCCGTCGACCGCATCGCTGATGCCGGCGACGACGAACAGCAGGAAAGCGATCCGCATTTCCCCCGACCCGATCGCCCACACGACAACGGGGACGAGCAGAATGCGTCCCATCGTAATCATATTCGGAATACTCAACCGCGCCTCACTCAAGCGAATTGACCCTAAATCCGGCATCCCCCGTCGAGTCGGGCGGACCATATACCCGCCCCGCGGGCATTGCACGAGGCCGTGATTCGACGTACCACCCGCGGGCGAACGAGGGGTGAGAATGAGCGGTAAACAGGTAAAATCGGGACTGACCTATGCGCAGGCGGGCGTCGATATCGATGCCGGAAACCGCATGGTCGACCTGATCAAACCGCTGGTCCGCTCCACGGCCCGCAAAGGTGCGGACGCCGAGATCGGCGGGTTCGGCGGACTGTTCGATCTCGCCAAGGCTGGCTTCAAGGACCCGGTCCTTGTCGCCGCGACCGATGGCGTCGGCACCAAGGTCAAGATCGCCTGCGAGACCGGCAAGCACGACACGATCGGCATCGACCTCGTCGCCATGTCGGTCAATGACCTGGTCGTCCAGGGCGCGGAGCCGCTCTTCTTCCTCGACTATTTCGCCTGCAGCAAACTCGACCCGGATGTCGGTGCAGCCGTCGTCGCCGGCGTGGCGGAAGGCTGCCGGCAGGCCGGCTGCGCGCTGATCGGCGGCGAGACGGCGGAAATGCCGGGCATCTACGCGGCCGGCGATTACGATCTTGCCGGCTTTGCCGTAGGCGCTGCCGAACGCGGGGAAATCCTGCCGCGCACGACCGTCGCGCCGGGCGACGTGATACTCGGCCTCGCCTCCTCCGGCATCCATTCCAACGGCTATTCGCTGGCGCGCAAAGTCGTCGAAGCAGCGGGCCTGTCGTTCGACGCCGCGGCACCGTTCGCCCGCGGCAAGACGCTGGCCGACGAATTGCTAACGCCGACACGCATCTATGTGCGCTCGTGTCTGGCGGCGGTCCGCACGACGCAGGCGGTCAAGGCGCTCGCCCATATCACTGGCGGCGGTTTTCCCGACAACATTCCCCGCGTACTGCCGAAGACGGCCGGCGCGCGCATCGATCTCGATCGCATTCCCGTACCAATGATCTTCAAGTGGATGGCGCAGGCCGGCGGCATCGCAGAAGCCGAAATGCTGCGCACCTTCAACTGCGGCATCGGCATGATCATCATCGTCGCGGCGGATGCGGCCGAAGCCATCAGCACGCTGCTCACGTCACATGGCGAGACCGTGGTGCGGCTCGGCGAACTGATCCCCGGCGATCCGGTCGTGAGCTATACCGGCAAGCTCGACCTGCAGGGCAAGTTCGGTTTGCAGGGCAAGCGCGGCTGATTTCCATGACACGCAAGACAACCGCGGTTCTGATTTCCGGGCGCGGGTCGAACATGCAGGCGCTTGTCGAGGCGAGCCGTTCGCCCGCTTTTCCGGCGCGCATCGCGCTTGTGCTATCGAACCGGCCCGATGCTGCGGGTCTGTCTTTCGCGAAAGCCGCCGGCATCGCCACCGCCATCGTCGATCATGCGCAATTCGGCAGCGACCGCGCCGGTTTCGAGGAGGCGATGCAGGAGCAACTGCTTGCGCATGGCACCGAGATCGTCTGTCTCGCCGGCTTCCTGCGATTGCTGACGCCAGGGTTCGTCACGCAATGGGACGGCCGCATGCTCAACGTCCATCCGGCGCTGCTGCCTGCGTTCAAAGGCCTCGATACCCATCGCCGCGCGCTGGAATCAGGCGAGCACAGTCACGGTGCGACGGTGCACTTCGTGACGCCGGAAATGGATTCCGGCGCCATCCTCTGCCAACGCGCACTGACAGTGCGCGGCGACGACACCGAAGAGACGCTCGGCGCGCGCGTGCTGGAGATCGAACACAAGATTTATCCGCTCGCCCTGCGAAGGCTGGCCGAGGGTCGCGTCCGCATCGAAGGCGGGCGTTGCATCGTTACACCCAGCCAGGACGACGATGGTGCGATTTTCGGACAGGCGCTGGATTAAGCGCCTCCCTCTCGTGGCCCACGTCCCATCACGACGCGCATGATCAGCGAAGCTGGATCACACGCTAAGCCGTGGGTTCGGCCGCGGCCGAACTGTGATCCCGGGCACGGGCACGCGAGACGAAATAAGCAATACCCAAAATCACCACGAGGGCGAGTTGCGCGATCCATTGCATCGCTCTGTCGCTCTCGCCAATGAGGCTTTCGAGGATCATATTGCCGATCAGAAACGCGAAAATTCCGATGCCGCCGCGCACATCTTCCGCCGAAAGCGTATGATGCCGCCGCACCATCAGCATGCCGACAGCAATGACGAAGATGGCGCCGACGCGGCCCGCCCAAGGCTCCAGATCCTGGCTCAGAGCCTGGCCAAACCAGCCGATCACCGCCGGGTCCGTCAGGATGATGCCGCCCGCGATAAAGCCGAGCAGCGCACCACCAGCCCAGACAAGAACACGGAAGCGTTCGAGCAGCGCCATGAGAATGGCACTCCCGGCAATGATGACCGGCACGCTTGTCGCAAGACCAAGCAGCAACAGCGCCGCCTGGACGGAATCCGCATGTGCGGGGTCGATGAGTGGCGCCGCCTTCTGCGCCGAGGCCGCGATGGCGATCACGTTGTCGAGGCTCATGACGATGTCGGCAACGACGACGACCCAGACGGCGCGCCAGAGCGTTTCCGCCGCCTCGATATTGTCCTCGCCTTCCGCGTCTTCGGTCACGAGCTTGATCGCGACCCAGAATAGAAGGAGCCCACCGACGAATTTCAGATAGGGGTAGGACATCGCTTGTTCGACGAGGAGCGCGAACACGACAAGCAGCAACACAGCCGCTCCCGCGCCGAGGATCATGCCCCACATCCGCTGCCGCGGCGGCAGCCGCATGCAGGCGAGCGCGATCACGACGGCATTGTCGCCCGACAGGATGATGTTGACGCCGATGATCTGAACCACGGCAAGCCAGAAGGCCGGCAAAAACATGTAGGTAAAGAAAGCGTCCAACTCGACCCCCTGTTGCGGCGCACGAAACGAGACCGGCGCGGCGCGTTTTTTATGGAACGCGCATTTTCAGCGCGCTCCCTCCGTTGCTGATGGACCATTATTCCGGCGATTGTTGGTCCGGCTAGTCTCTCGCCC
>Ga0310811_10001150_pt1 | contig 33877 bp, 40 predicted proteins | sample YCmetagenome_FD_207642 | JGI IMG/M metagenome (GOLD analysis project Ga0310811, IMG submission 207642) | Soil microbial communities from experimental microcosm in Duke University, North Carolina, United States - YC | ecosystem: Engineered > Artificial ecosystem > Soil microcosm > Unclassified ...
TTATATGAACAAGATATGAATGAAGAAGCTTATCGTAACGGATCCGGTACGGATCTGTGGATCGGATCTGATCGGATCTGACATCCGGAACTTCGGATGAGAAGCGCGAATGTATGGGATATGACATATTCACACACTACGATATAAGGAACATCGGTAGATAGTTTTTACTTACTTCCCCTTCCCGTGGGCAACAGTGGTATAGTGGAGTCACCTAGTAATTCTCATAGTCTTGTGCAATTGTCAATTTCCTTGCCCTCTCTGTGTCCATGTGTGCTACTTGAGTTCCCTATTTCGTGTGCTACTACTTAGGTCCCCAATTCGCAAAGTTGCACTTGTCACCCAATAAGTTGCATGCCTCATTGCATCTTGCACCAGCACATTGCTTGCCAATATCTGTTTTTTTTTTCTATTATCGCATCTCACACCAGCGCATTGCTTGCCAATACCCGCTCCTCCATAGATGTATCTTGCACCAGCGCATTGCTTGTCAATACCCACTCCTCCATCGTCGCACCTTGTGCCAGTGCATTGCTTGCCAATTCTTGCTCACCGCTAGTTTCATATCCTCCACCAGCATGCTACTTAACTACAAGTTGCACCCCGTCGCGTTTCTTCAATTCGCACCCTTGGATAGCTCAGCACCCTAAGCAGTCTCAGTTTATTCAGAGCGCTATCGCTGTCGGGTTGATATAAGGTCGCTATAGATTGTTAAGTCCTTGTGGTTCAGCTTCCCTTGCACATAAGGATAAGTGGAACTCATCCTTCAGCCTAGGAAAATTTATTCTTTCACACTGGACCTGCTTGCCGAGTTCATTGATGCATATGAAAGTTGTGCAGATAGAGCAGGACTGCAGGGGCTATATAAGATCAAGGGAATAATCAAGTACCTTGAATGCGATGACTGAGAACTATGGGAAGGCTTACCCAAAGTGCAGGTAAGCGATTACAATGCATTCATGAAAGAGATCAAAGTGATGTATCCGGGATGGGATGGAAAAAGGTGATACACACCTGCAGACTTACAAGTGCTCACATGCAAATACGCTCAAAAGCCCATGTTTTCAGGTCAGGAGCTGAGCGCCTACCTGCATGCGTTTAGGAAAATTATGCAGCCTCTTTTAAATGAGGACCATATTGGAAAAGCAGAGCACGATCACTACCATCAAGACCCATACCTGTACATGCAAGTGTATGATGCAGGACAGTTTGTACTGCCAGCAAATGCGCCTCCACCCACCTCTGTGCCTAACACACAGGATCTGATACCAATGCAGACACACAAACATGCATTCTCCTCCCTCAAGCACACATTTTCATCTTCCACATCCTCCAACTCCTCTTCAGAGTCCTTGGCTTTACCTTTGCCCTTAGGAGAGGGTACAGATGCAGAGGGACTAAGCACACACTTAGGCGCACTACCCTTAGCACTTGGGGAGCTTTCTCCAGGTGCACACTCAACAACCTCCACCTCCATGTTGAATCCCTCAAAGGTGCCATCATTGTCAACTGCTACAGAGGACGCAGTTTCCTTCACAGACATCTCCCCAGTGCCGTGCTTAGGCAGTCCCTTCTTGGGCCTAGCTATACATATGTCAGTGCACACTAAAATGTGGAAAATAGCAAAGTGCTTACAGAAATTGCAAGTGCACTTTGACACATTGCATGGAGGGCACCACCTACCAGGCTTGCCTCTGCACACCAAGTTCCTAGTAGCGCAGGGCATACAGTGTGGAGGAGGTGGAGGGGGCGTGGTGAAAGACATGCACTCAATAGGACACTAAACATGCACCACCTCTCAGTAAAAGCACTAGAAGAAAATCATGCAAACACACCTTAATGCTAGTGTCAGTTCCAGACGCATCAGTAGCCTTCGCTGATGTGAGTAGCAACGGATGGTGGGACTGCGATGCACAAATGAACAGCTCAGTCTGATAGGAATCAACTGAGGTGGAACAACACAGATGTGAAGACTATATACCTGTCTATGTTAGCGATGACATAAATGATGAGCGTGCTATTGTATGTGTGTGCAGTAAGTGAGTGTAAAGATAAACAAATGAATATTAGTAATGAGACTTGCAGATTACACCAAAATATCCAACACTCCCCTTCAAGTCTAGCATAGTCTGAGCATATCAACAAACTTCTGAACTTTCGAATGAGCGAGCACCTTTGTGAAAATGTCTGCAACATTGGCACTTGTTGGACAGTATACAAGTATAATCTTTCCATCATTGATGGCTTTTGAATGAAATGATATACTGAATATCAATGTGTTTGGTGCACGGGTGAAATTTGTTGTTTGGGGTGAGAGTGATAGTGCCTTGGTTATCGCATAGGATGATAGTGGGTCCAACAATGGGTGTGTGAATTTTGCTGATGAGGTTCCAAAGCCAAATAACATCTTTCAGCAAGTTCATTGCAGCAATATACTCAGCTTCCGTCGACAAAAATGCAACAATGTTCTGCTTCCTTGATCCCCAAGCTACTGGCATTCCTGTGAGTGATATGACATGCCCTGATGTGACAATTAAGTTTTCTTTGGGCCAATATTAGCTTTACTTACTTACTTTACATTCATTACTTTCATGGATTATATAAGGATGTTTCCCTTTCACCAGTACCAGTCTGAAGTTTGATGATATTTCACTACCTCTGAGCCTGAGCCTAGATCAGAAACCCTTTAGGGTCAAACACTGCTTTCTAGGACATAGCAGCTAGGCAGGGTATTGGCCATATATTGGTTAGGGAGTGTTCCTACTACCTAGCCAAGTTTGTGCATCACACCAAAATCAAATGACAGTGAGGCTGCGAGCTCCAATCAGCGTCAGTGTAGGCTAGCATGGCCTCACTGGGATCTGTGAGGTTGAGACAAAGATCTTGAGTGCCTTTGAGATAGCACAGGACACGTTTTGCAGCTTGCCGGTGGATTCTGCCAGGGTTTTGAGTGAATTGTGCAAGAGTTGAAGTTGCAAATGCAGTATCAGGGCAGGAACCGAGAGCAGCCCATGCTAATGATCCAACGAGTTCTTGATAAGGAATGTTTCACATCTCATCGGCATGCTGGTCAGTTGTTGGTGACTGATCAATGGACAGGGTGACACCGGGTTCAAGAGGCATAGATACAGTGTTGGTGTGTTCAAGTCTGAAATGCAAGCAACCATTTGATTTCTCCAAGATCAGAAATCTCAAATCTCTTTCTAAGCTCATCTTTCAACCACTTTATTGCCTCGATAGAGCTTGCTGTGGCAGCCATGTCATCAGTAGACATGGAGACAACAGTGGACAACTTCTCATCATGCTTGAAGAAGACCACATGGTCAACAGCTGATTGCGTGAACCCAATTTCGTGGAAAAATTCACATAGTGTCTCATACCATTCAAAGCCGGCCTGCTTGAGTCTGTAAATACTTTTCTTGAGTTTGCAGACCTTACCTTTCTGATTGGGCTTGAGATATCCAGGTGGAGGTCTCATATAGACATCCTCATTCAGTTCAGCATTGAGGTATGTGTTTTTCACATCGATCTGGTGGATCTCCCATCCTTGGCTAGCAGCATTGGTGAGAATGGCTCTGACAGAAGGAAGTTTTGCAATGGCAGCAAAGGTTTTGTTATAGTCAATGCCTTTACGCTGACTGTTGCCGTTGGCGACGAGGCATGCCTTGTACCATGTGATGTCACTGTTTTCATCTTGTTTTGCTTTGAGGATGAAATGGGAGTTGATGATGTTTGCGTCAGCAGGTGGATCAACAAGATCCCAGGTGTCAAGCTTCTCGATTGCAACAATTCCATCATCCATTGCTTTCTGCCACTTTTCAGAATTGGGACCACAAAGTGCTTCACTGATGGTTGGTTCATCACCAGGGGAAGATGCTAGAGCATAGTGCATGTGTCCATGTTGCATTGATTTGTTCAGTTTGGTCGAAGACATCTCGGCTATAGTAGCCTGGAGGGAACTGGACATGACGAGTTATATGAGGTTCAAAAGCTGGTTCAGATTCAGGAAGTGTTATTGTAGGAGGTGGAACAGGAGGTGGATGATTTTCGGCTACTGGTGGGGTTTTGGACTGGCTAGTTGCGGTGGGAGGTGAATTTGAAGTTGAAGGAGGTTTGGGTGCTTCAGTAATAGGCTTTGAGGAGGTGTTGTGAAGGATGATCCTATCACTCTCCCCTTCAAACTTTACATCTTGTTCAATTGAGACTCAACAAGTGTCAGGCCAAAAAACTCGATACCCTTTACTCTCCTTATCCTACCCTAAGAACTTTCCAGCCTTTGCACATTCATCAAGCTTTCCCACACCTAAGATTTTGACATAGATGGTGCAACCAATTCTCTGAATCCCTGAAAGGTCTGGTTTCTGGCTGTGAATGACTTTGAATGGTGTCTTGTTGATGAGAGCTTATGTGGGTGATCTGTTTTTGAGATAGGTGGCGTGATTTATGGCCTCGGCCCAAAGAGCTTTAGGAAAATCTGCACCAATAAGGAGAGCTTGAGCATGCTCAACAATGGTTTGATTAACTCATTCAGCAACACCATTTTGTTTGGGAGAGTTGTGGACAGTGTATTCATGATGGATTCCACATTTTGAGAGGTATTTCTGAAGCTCATCACTGGAAAATTCACCACCACAGTCAGATCTGATGAACTTGACCTTGGCATCATGCTGAGTCATGAGGCGTGTGATATGCTCAGTGAGTGCTCCAAAAACTCCACTCTTCTTTTGAAGAAAAATAACAGTCGTTTCACAGGAATAGTCATCTGTGAATGTGACATAGTACCATTTCTTGCCAAGTGACTGAACTTTTGCTGGGCCCCACACATCAGTGTGAATGCATTCACCATACTTGGTAGTGTGTGAATTCGACTGGTCAGGGAATGGTTGCCATGTGATTTTGGCTTTAACACACGTTTCACAGAACATGTTATCGGGAGATAAGGTAATCTCAATACCTTCAACCATATCCTTTGTTATCATGGCCTTTGTAGCTGCAAATGACATATGTCCCATGCACTGATGAAGTTGCATCAATGACATCTTTGTTTTTGGTTTTGCAGGGGCTACTGCAGCTGCATGCTCCAATCCAGCAATCTGATATAGACCATCAACCTCTGGAATCCTCGCAATAAGCTTCTTTGGCTTCTGTGACCAGATTTTGCACCATCCCAGCTCCATATGGATCGATAGTCCTGCGCTCACAATTCGGCTTGTGGAAATGAGGGTAAAGGCTATGTTTGGTGCATATAGCACATCTTTCAGTGTGACTCAAGTGCGTGCCTTGCCATTAGGTAGCTCAATTTCAACATCTCCTTGTCAAAAGCATGAAGGGTTCATCCATCAGCAACGTTGATTGGCTTGGGATCAATGGTAGCAAAAGTCTTGAACTTTGCATGGTCAGAACAAAAATGAGAGGTGGCACCTGAATCAACAATGGCTCCTCACTTCTCAGGAGGAACTTGAAGTACATTGGCTTCATCAATGCAATCAGAGGTCAAAAATGCATAGTCTCCATCCAATGATGTCATTGCATTTGCTGATTCTGACTTTTTTTGGTTAGGACCTTGACCTTCCTTTCCACCACACTTTCACCAGCAGTCAGCTGACATATGCCCAATCCATCCACAGTTGTAACACTTCTTGTCCAACTTTCCATTCAGCTTCTTTCCACATCGACAGCCCTTGTTTGAAGTGCTGAGTCATCCTTGTCTGACAACTTTCCAAGATTACAATGGTCAGCTTCTTCAAAAGCAACAGCAATGACTTTGTCTGACATGACTGATTGGCTAGTAGCATGAATGGCAGCTGTCATGGTTCGGAAGGATTCAGGAATGGAATTAATGATCATTACAGTGAAGTCTTGATTGTCGACTGGTGCTCCCATGTCTGCAAGTTCTTTGCACAGTACCATCATCGAGGTAAGGTGTGCCTTGACATCATCATTCTCGCTGCACTTCATACTTTGCAGACAAGCATGAGTGTCTACTTGGACCATATCACTCTTGCCTTCGTAGATAAGGCAAATAGCCTTCCAAATTGCAGCAACAGAGCCTTTGTTCTGCACCTGAATAATCACAGTGTTTGGAACAGTTGCATAGAGCTTCTGGATAGCAAGAGCTTCCATCTGCGCATGTGCATCGAGAAGGGTTAGGTTCATCTTGATGTCAGTTTTGGTGGCCTCAGTTGATTTATCGTGAAGAAGAATCTTTTTGCCATCAGTCAACCTAGGGAGTGGCTGGGGAACTCTGACAGAACCATCAAGGTGACAATTCAAGCCACGCCCAGTCAATGACATGACAGTCTGTGTTTTGAACTCGACCCAGTGGTTCTTGGTGAGTTTTGGGACTGCACAGATGCCTGAAGTTGACATGGTTTGGTTGGAAGGAGTAATGGAGCTCATAACCTGATGTGAGTAGTGATGGATGGTGGGACTGTGATGCACAAATGAACAGCTCAGTCTGATAGGAATCAACTGAAGTGGAACGATGCAGATGCGAAGACTATATACCTGTCTATGTTAGCGATGACATAAATGATGAGTGTGCTATTGTACATGTGTGCAGTAAGTGAGCATAAAGATAAATGAATGAATATTAGTAACAAGACTTGCAGATTATGCCGAAATATCCAACATTTGCCTTATAAGTGCACATTGTGCGCTTCTTAGGTGGTGCCTCTGATGCAACCTCAACCGCCTTTGCTTTACACCCCTTCACAATCGCCTCAAGTGCCTTATACTCCTTGCGCCCCCTCTTCACAAAATCCACACACTCAGCACTCATATCCAATGACTTGATGCCTAATTCAGTCATGTGTGCTGCACACACCTCCAGATTGGTCTGAAAATGATGCATAAGTACAAAAGCGTCCGCCCGCACATATGCACGCAAATAGGATAAAGCACGCTCACCTTCATGGAGACCCACTTGCGCATCCACACTTCCTGATCTTCCAACAGCTCAGGCTTGTGATCAGGCACTGCCATCACACATGCCTCAAGCAACTGCAAAATCACAGCCCACCCCTTGAGCAAGCGCTTGGTGGGGGTCTCAGTTGGTGCCTCCGTGGTAGCTGCGCTGTGAAAGAATAAATTTAGCTAGGCTGAATAGACTAGTTCCACTTATCCTTATATGCAAGGGAAGCTGAACCACAAGGACTTGATGACCTATAGCGACCTTAAATCAACCTGACAGCGATAGCACTCTGAGTAAGACTGAGACTGGTTCCGATTCCCACGGTGTAGGGCTCAAATGAAAGCCCTGAGGCCATACTACAATGTAGTATAAGCATGTCCTTGAGGCATTTGTTCGTTCCCACACAATATCATAGATAGTGAAAAATGTCAAAACATGTGGACAGTTTTTTGAGCCACTGTAGGCTGAAATGCAAATATGGGAGATATGATATTTTTGAGTGAGCCAATCAAGCACAGCAAGAAAGGGAGTCCCATTATCAATCACGATTTCTTCTATCATTCCCCACCTGCAGAGAATGTCTTCAAATAAAAATGCTCCCAATGTCCTTCCAGTGTCCTTTCTCAACATCCTAAACTCTGGCCAATTGGATAATGAACAGCGTGCTTGAATGATATAGGAATATCAATGGGAGGTGGGCATGTACATGGAGTTGGTGAAGGCTTTTTGGAAGAGGGTCGAAGGGATGGAGATGGTAGGTGGAATGACAACCTTTTCGATGGATTGGATTTGACGCTGATGGCACGTTTTGATGTACTACGCTAATTCTTTGTCAAGAGACAGCCACCAAAAGCGATCTGAAATAGTATGTTGAGTGGAGTAAAGACTTTGTGACTGAGTAAGTCATGACATTGCTGGAGAATGTATAGTCTATCTAGGCCAAACAGTACTAATTGGTGACGACCAGCTGGGTTCTTGCGCCAGAGACATCGTCCCTGCATGAAAAACTGATGTGCATGCTTGGTCAGCCGAGAATGTTCCACATCTGATAGAGTCAAAGGAAATGAGAGATTGTCAAGGAAAGAGTGAATGGTCTGTAGTTCCTCATCATGCTGATGAGAGGCATTGTCTGAAGGGATTTCGGGATCAGGGTGGTTTGCAGAGTGCAAGGTAAGCACAGTGTTGTTCTTCAATTCAGGGAAGGTCTGTTCTAAGTCTTTCTCGCTCCAAATCATGCATCCTAGCACTTTGTCAATCTAGTCCTCTACTTCCTCAACAGACTCCTCTTCATTGTCATCATCTTCTGGTGTGTGTGGCCTTCATGATAATTCATCAGGACCAGCATGCTTCTCTCCAGTGGTGTGCTGAAGTGTCATATCCCATACATTCATGCTTCTCATCTGAAGTTCCGGATATCAGATCCGATCCACAGATCTGTACCGGATCTGTCACGATAAGCTTCTTCATTCATATCCTGTTCATATAACGTTAAACACTGCTTATTTCCTCCATTTAGTATATCTTCCCTTCCGGTATATCGGTTATGTTTACTTCCGGCTATGTTTACTGATCCGTTCACCTGTGATTAACTTCCAGCTTATGTTTGACTTCTAATAAGCGTTGCTTATAAATTGCAATACTTTGTGCATAGCCTCTCGCGTAGTTCTATCATATATAAACTCTTGTATATGTCCTATAGCACCCCAGTTCGAATATCATCTTAGATTATCCTCATTCTGTTATCCGGACTTGAGTCTTATCAACTCTTGTCACCCTCCGAGACTTAAGGATTGTATCTGATAGTCTAATGCATCTGCCTCTATCTTCGGATAGTCTACACTCAGTTAGTTTCTAGTCTTAGACTTGTCTAGACTAGCCTATATACTTCCGTCCGATATCCGGACGCCATCCGGATAGGTATACAATACTATTCCTTATCTTCGGATAGGAATACAATACTTGTCTCTACATCTGGATACCATACAATAGTCGTCCGGACCTTCGGATATGCTTTGATAGCCATCCGGATCTTCGAATACAATAAGTATAAGATTCTGAAATACAGGGCTATACTCGGGAAAGGGGCACAGCGTACGAGCTGAGGCCGAAGCCCTTCGGATCCGAACCTATTTGAGTACGACCTTAACATGAAGTTTGAAATCAAATAGCAAGATTCCTGTGATCCATCTATTCACTGCAGCATTTGGATGTATGTCCAGATTTCGAAGCATCCCTTTAATATATTTTGCGTCAAGTTCAACTGTGAAGGTTTTGAGTCCGATGAGCCAAACTTTGGCTGCACGTAAGGCACAAAACAAGCCATATAATTCAATCTTTGCTTGAGAGTATCTTGATTCACAATCATTCCAGGTAATGAACCCAAAACACGATGGGTACCATTTACCCTTGGAGACTTGTGATAGGATCCAGCCACAGGCAATGTGTGAAGAGTCAACAGCCAGGATGACTTCATCCTGTAAAGTATAATCAATGGGACGGATAGAAGTGGATGATATGATGGCGTTGAAGGGTGAGGTTCAGCTACAGGGATGAAAAGGCGATAATGAGTATGGGGGAAACTCTGCAGTAAGACCCAGGCGCGAGGTATATACTTGACCCGTAGGACAGCTACTGAGAGGGAGAACCTCGGAATATAGGCAAGGGACTCTCTTGTAATGAGGAGGGGTGCTCTAAGGCACGGTGCGTGTTATGGTTTGTGCACGTGGGTCGTCATGAGCGTACTTATGCATCATTGTCAGAACAATCTAGAGGCGTGTGCCGCGCGTGCAACTGAATTAGGTGTTGAATCATTGGATATGAGTGCCGAGTATGTGGAGTTTCTGAAGAGGGGACGCAAGGAGTATAAGGCGCTTGAGGCAATTGTGAAAGGGTGGAAAGCGAAAGTGGTTGAGGTTGTGTCGGAGGTGCCGCCTAAGAAGCGCGCAACGCATGCTTCTAAGGTGAAGGCTACTGACGTGTCTGGAACTGACGGTAGCATTAAGGTGCATTTACATGATTTCCTTCTAGCGCTTTTACTGAGAGGTGGTGCACATTTAGCGCATGATTGAGCACATGTCTTTCACCACGCCCCCTCCGCCTCCTCCGCCTGCTCTGCACTGCGCACCCTGCATATCTAGGAACTTGAAGTGCAAAGGCACGCCTGGTAGGCGGTGCGCTCAATGCAATGTGTCCAAGTGCACTTGCAATTTCTGTAAGTGCCTTTTCTATATTTCGCGTTTTTAGCGTGCACTGACATGTGTATAGCTAGGCCCAAGAAGGGACTGCCTAAGCGTGCCACTGGGGAGACGTCTGCAAAGGAAACCGCGTCCTCTTTAGCGGTCGATAATGATGGTGCCTTTGAGGAATTCAACATGGAGGTGGAGGTCTTTGAGGGCGCTGAAGGGTCAACAATTCTGCTGGCTAGCAGAACTATGTTGGGTGAATGCTGCCTAGCTGCTATTCAACCCAAGGGTTTCTGGACTAAGCTCAGGGCTCAAGAGAGAGAGAGAGTGTGTGTGTGTGTGTGTGAGAGAGAGAGAGAGGGAGAGAATATGAAAATGTCACTCCAGACAATGAGGACAAGACTATATATCAGGAGCTGTATAGTGAGCTATTGAGCTACTACTAAAACTAATAAGCTGCAAGTCTGGGGAAGCTACTAAATCCTAGAAGGAGAGCTACCAGAACTATAACTGAAAGTCTAGCTAATGAGTGGAAGTATAGGGCGAAGATTTGGTGATTATGTAAGCAGTGAAAATGCGGACATAAGCAAGGAAAAGTAAGGTAAGAAAGCTAAGTAAAAACTGTCAATACAAGCCCAGAGGGGAACTAATCCCTACAGTGCGCCTGGAGAAACCTCTCCTAGCACTGAGGGTAGTGCGTCTAAGCGCGCGCTTAGTCCTACTGAGTCTGTGCCCCCCTTCAAGGGCAAAGGTAAAGCCAAAGATACTGAAGAGGAGTTGGAGGATGTGGAAGAAGAAAACGCGCGCTTGAGGGAAGAGAATGTGCGCTTGCACACGTCTGTCCTAGGTATGCACCAGTATGTGCACACCCAACAGGCTGACATGTTGGCCTTGTCCAACAAACTCTTCAACATGTCCCAGGAGTGGGCTGACTTTGAGAAGTGCACCAATGCTGCGCTTAATTGATTTCACTATGTCGTCCTGTAGCCTGCTCTTAGCGCTTTGTTTTAACATCATTTCTTGGTAGCGCGCTCAATGTATAACCATGTCCTTGTCCCTTGCTGATTTACCGGCTGCAAAATAAGATGAAAACATATGAGTAAAGTAAGGTGCAAATGGAAATAATAAGGCGCGAGTGACTATACAATGATAATATGAGGGCACGCTCGAAGAGTAACCTTATCAACATCGGAGAAAATATTGCGCGCCTTGGTGAAAGCAGATGTTGTGCACTTTATCAGGCGCGCGCGCGTGTTGCAACGGAAACTTGGTGTCTTATACACATATAGAGAGACTTATTAGGTGTATTGCGGTGAGATGGTGTATGATAGGACTATTATGGGTATCACGCAGGCGCGTGTGAATGAAATAAATTGCGATGGGGTTGAAATGCGGGGATGAATATGTATAGCGTGCCTTATCTGTAAAGTGCGCCTTCTGGGTCGTCCTCTTCTGGTTCTACGGTTTCGCTCACCTCCATTTCATCTATTCTTTCGTCGTCAACACCCATCATCTCAGTGACTGATACGTGCTCGTCGCAGCGCGGATAATATGGAATAACATGAAACGCAGCGAATCGAAGTTTGGATATGGCACCATCCAATTCAGCCAACATATACGATCCTCCTTTCATATGATGTACTACAACCATTGGCCCGAGATAGCGCAGCTTTGTCTTCTTGCTCAACTTGTATTCAACCTTTGAATTGCGTACCAGGACATAGGTGCCTGGCTGAAAGTCATGCAACTTGATATTTGCACGAAAGCGCGTTTCGAATTCGCGTTGATGTAAAGCGCGCTGCTACAACCCTTTCTCTAATAGCTTCTAAATCCTCTGGGCGCTTCTGCAATTGACGTGCGTGCCAAGCTATTAACTGGGTAGTCGTTAGCGTGCCTCGGCGCTCAAGGGGCGTGAGGAACGTTGCTTCAGCCAAGTTGAAGGGAAAAATCGGTTCGACACCATGCATCATGAAATATGGCGACAAGCCCGTCACCTTCTGAATGGTTACATATTCCGCCCAAAACACTGAGTGTACCACTTGATTCCAGCGCATCTCATCTCCTTCACAGGTCTTAATGATGGCTTCGCGGACGTCGCAATGCCGCCTTTCGACGATACTGTTGGCTTGAGAATTATAAGGTGAGACGTGTATTTGGTGAATCCCATATTTGCGCGTGAGCTCATCTACTGCGACCTTATATGTGGGCACGTTATCTGTTATGATCTCGGTGATTGGTCCCCATCTGCACAAGAGTTCTTCAAAAATAAAGGCACATAGCATGTGAGTGTTCTCCTTGCGCAACATGCGCCATTCCGGGTACAATGTAAGCGCGCAGCGCGCTTGTATGAGGTACTCAAATCCGCCTGCTTTAGGCATCTTCATCATGTCAATGTGCACCTTCCAGAATAATCCACCTCGTATCGGTACTGTGGGGGGGATATGCAGTTTGCGCATTTGCCGGACTTGACACTCATGGCATGTCTTCGCGTACCACTTTATATCCTCTATAATATGCGACCACCAAAAGTGCGAGTGCAGGCACGAGCTCATCATATAGATTCCCTTGTGTCCTAAATTGTCGTGCACTTCTTCAAGGACTTGGTATCGCTTACTGGGAGGTAGGACGAGTTGGTGCTTGCCATGCGCCTCTCTGCACCATAGCTTATCTTCTAAGACGAAGAAACACACAGCCTGTTTCACAAAGGTTTCAAATTCCTCATCTGTGAGATCCAATGGCCTCTTGTGCGTAATCAAAAAATGCTCGATGCTTGTCAATAGCATGTCTTGCGCACATGCTTGTTCTGAGCACGGGATTTCTGGCTTGGGATCCTCTGCGTGGGTAGCATTGAAATACACACGCAATATAGGCGCACACGAGGTCTGCAAGGTGAAGCACGTGTTATGCATGTCGTGGCATATGTCTACACATCCACCATATATGCGATAAGTGTGATCATTCAAAAGCATGATAGAGAACGAGTAAGCGCGGTCTATCCAATCTTCATAATCGCTGTCTTCCATAGGGTCTTCATCTACTGGCGGGCACCTTGAGAGGCCATCGACGCCTTTGTGTTTTAGCACAGATACATGTACGAGTTTGAACGAGAACAAAAGAATCCCTGTGATCCATTGATTAATAGTCGTGTTTGGCTGCAAGTCGGGATTATTGATCATCCCCTTGATGTACTTCGCGTCGACTTCCACTGTAAGGTTCTTCATGCCGAAGATGAAAATGCACAACACATGAAATAGGCCGTATAGTTCCAACTTTGCTTGGGAATAGCGACTCTCTACTTCAGTAAGCGCAATAGATCCAAATCGGCTTGGGTAGCGCTTTCCATCCATGCCTACTTGTAGCAGAATGAATCCAATGGTGATATTTGAGGTATCGACCGCTAAAATGACTTTGTGCTTGCTCGTGTAATCTAGGCGCTTAAGCGTGGGTGAACTCAATACTGCATCCTTGAGAATCTGCATAGCTTCGCATTGTTCCGTGCCAAATACGAAGGGCATGTCCTTCTTCGTAAGGTTAATAAGGGGGCGCGCTATGCGTGAAAAGTCGTGAATGAATATGCATAAAACACCACAAGTTCCCAAAAATCCGCGCAATTGCATGTGATTGGTAGGCTCTGGCCAGTTGCGAATCTTCTGGACCTTAGATTCTTTGGGCACACATCCTTTGAATGTGCATTTATGCCCTACAATGGTAGCAGTAGGCGCTGCTAAAACGAATTTAGATGCGGATACAGTCACGCCTACATTCTCCAAGTGCTGTAGAATGTGGTTGATCACGATGCAATGTTCCCATATGAAGCGACGTATGCCTGGGTTATCAGGTATGGTCTTGTAGGTACCGTCCTCACACTGATAGCGCATTTGCACAGATTTGACTGGGACGTCGTCAATGAAAGGCAATGTGTATTCTGGGATCTCATGTTGAAGAATGAAGCGATGTGGTCCCAAAGGCATACCAAAGTTGTCAAATCGCACGAATCCTCGTGAAGCGCACGCTGATCGTATCCCGAGTACAAGTCCATCATACCATATACTGCGTAACCCGCAAATGATTCTGCAAGGTGTTCAATGAAAGGTGGAAGTGATGTGTTGCGTATAGTAACCACGTTGAGTGGCTGCAGGTTGTGCACTAAGCGCAGGGACTTTCCATCCTTCTTGACAATGCAAAACCAGCACGATCGATAGGCGGCCATCAAGGGCTCGTACACACCCAACATGATCTTTTTCTTTATTAAATTAAAAGCATTGATTGATGCCTTATCTAGGACAGAATGCGTGGATGTAAGGTGTGCATAATGCGCGGAGTACTGTGCATCGGGTATAGCAAGTGAATGAAGCGTAGGCGCCTGGAGCATATATTGAGAGATGCCATCCGCACGTGCGATGCGCGCGTTAGGCACTAAGGGTGAAAAGGAGCGTTGTGTTGGTGAATTGGGAAAATATGAATTAGAATGCATTAAAGAAGGTGAGTGGAATAACAAGTGCGAATGGGCACCTCCCCACGAGTATTGCAGATCATTGACAATTAAAAATCCTCCTCCTTGGAAACGTCTACCTGCACGCTATTGGTGTGCTTGGATTCTTTGGGGGGAGCGTGCTTAACCCAAGGTAGGGTAGGGATGTGCAACTCCTTATGCACATTTGGATTGGTTAACAGAATATCCTGTTCACCATTGGGTAGATCGAATGTTTGGCACAAAGTTAGCTTGAAGAATGGGCACCCTAAGAGAATGTCAAAGTTCATGTGCAGAGTTACTTGCACTTGGAAGTACATGGGTCCCACGCCAAAGTCGAGCGGGACATTCTCGATCACGCCTAGTGTTGAGTCACACGTCATATTGACAGACTCCATATTGAGACTATGATCCGATCTCAGAGGGACGCCTAGCTCTTTCCATACCTCCCTAGGCATGACGACTACTTTGGCACCTTGATCCAGGACACATGTGAGTGCGCGCCCTAGTTGCGCATATACAGCGCAAAGGCATGAAGTGATCCGCAACAATCCTGCCATCATCGCTTCATAGGCACATGCCTTCATATTGCTTGAGCCATGCGTCCATGGCAGGCTGTCCCGATAGTTTGTGTACTGAGACCGCGCCTACCATAATGCACTTCTTCGTTGTGAGCTCGCGGAAGTGTTGCCTAACATCTGGTGAAACTGCCAATAATTCTCATACGGGGATATTCAGGTTGGAATTGAGGAGGCGCTCGACAATGCGCTTGTCGGCCTCTTTGTCTTCTAATGTGAATGCATAGCAATAGGTAGTCAATTGTGCGGTAGGCACAGATAGTGGGAGCGTGGGTAGTGGTGACATAGAATTATTGGTGGACGATGGGGCTGATTGCGAGGGTGCAGGTGCAGCACTTTTTGGTGCCAAGGTAGTTCTCTCCGTAGAATGGTTAGTGACAGGTACATTATGCGGCATGATTTTCGTGACTTCCAATCCTTTGCCTTTTGAACTCGAGGCTTGGACTTCTGGCAAGATAATCTCATCCTCAACCATTGCCTGTTTCAAAGCAGGCTGTGGGCGTGGGCACGTACTGGGCAGTATCTCAATGCCATCAAAGTGCACCGTCTTTCCCTTTGTGCCGCGTTTCTGCTTGCACTTTGCAGTGACATATGCTAGTGCTTCTTGCATCAGGTTCACGGTCTCATCTTCATCGCTTTCTTCTTCATCTGGGTGCACGGTCATGTGTACAAATGCAGAAGACCCTACCTCAACTATGGCGTCAATCTCTGAATTGGCGCGGTAAAACAACCCAGCTGTCTTTACTTCCTGTGTAGCACGGTTGGCGTAGTATTGATCAAGCTTGTCTTTCATCAATCTGTGCCCAGGAATAAAGTTGCCGTTGGGTAGAACGAGTCTGCGTGTTTCCTTGTGGACCTTGCATTTCCCTGCATCTATGTATCTTTGTCTTTCCAGACAGCATGCGAAGATGTGTTCAATACTGCCACAAAAGGCACAGTCGTTAAAGCTAGATGCCTCATGCCTATATTCGCGCTTGATGACTGTCCCTGGCATAGGTGTTTGCTCGTGCACGGAAGGCGCCAGAGGACTGAGAATTGGTATTGCATCCTGCGTGTTAGGCATGGAGGTTGGCGGAGGTGTGTTTGCTGGCAGTACAAACTGTCCTGCATCATACACTTACATGTATGGGTATGGGTTTTGTGGGTAGTGATCTGGGTGCTTGATCATAAGGCGCGTTCGGATAGGCGCCTGCGCCTCGCTAGGGATACCTTCCATGAATATATGATTGCGCTCCGCTTTTCCAATATGATCCTCGTTTAATAGTGGCTGCATAATCTTCCTAAATGCGTGTAGGTAGGTGCTTAGCTCCTGGCCTGAAAACATCGGCTTTTGAGCATATTCGCGCGCGAGCACTTGTAAGTCCGCAGGCACGTATCGCCTTTTCCCATCCCATCCCAGATACATCACTTTGATCTCTTTCATGAACACCTTGTAATCGCTCATCTGCGCTTCGGGTAAGCCTGCCCATAGTTCTTGGTCATCGCATTCAAGGAACTTAATTATTCCCTTGATCTTATCGAGCCCCTGCAGTCCTGCTCTATCCACTCATTCTTCATACATGTCAATGAACTTGGCGAGCGTGTCCAATGTCCCGTCAAATTTAGGCACATGGTCAGTACTGTGGAAGGGCATCTTGTAAGGCGTTGTAGACATGGTGGAGTGCTGTGCTATTGTAGGCATGGAGGCAATAGGCTTAATTGATGTAGGAGGCGCATATGTGAAGGGGAGGTTCGAGAGGATCTTTCCTCCAGGAATTGAGTTAGGTGCGTGGGGCATTTCAAATGACTCTTGTTTGATCTCTGGCGCATCTCGCTCAGTTGGCGTAGTTATGCGCGCACATTCTATTGGCACCTGAGGTGAAGCGCTACTCTGGTCGGATAATTCGGTCAGGAGGGATAAGCAAGAAGAAATGAAAGGCGGCTCGTTTGGCATATGGAAAAACACGCCAGGCAGTTGGCTTCTTGGGTGGTACACGGCTTCAAACTCATCTGACGAGTCTTCCTTAGTTGAGTGTTCTGGCGAAGGTGTAATTGGCGATGCAGGTTGTAGGCATGTGCGCTCTATGAGTGATGCGTGTGGGCGCGGGGGTTCAGATATGTTACGTGCGAAGTGGGAAGGAATAGAGGTCCTGGAAGCGTGGATTCTATTGCTTTATCAAATGTGGCGATAGCATCTTTGTGCACTTTTCTGTGATCATTGGGCCTGAGTACCCGACCTGTTGTCTCAGAAGTGTCCCTTGCAGTGGGCTCCAGTTGAAGGGTGAGGCTCAGCTACAGGGATGAAAAGGCGATAATGAGTATGGGGGAAACTCTGCAGTAAGACCCGGGCGTGAGGTATATACTCGACCTGTAGGACAGCTACTGAGAGGGAGAACCTCAGAATATAGGCAAGGGACTCTCTTGTAATGAGGAGGGGTGCTCTAAGGTGTGGGGAATGTGAAAGGCATGGTGCACATTATGGTTTGTGCATGCGGGTCATTGTGAGCGCAGATACGCGATAAATCCAGTTGTATATTCAGTGCTTTTAGAGTCTAACTATGGCTAAGGAGTGGGGAGTGTGCGAAGTGTGTGAACTAAAGGTCCAGTAAGGTCTATATATACTGTATCTATAAGCGCGAAGGCGTGTGGTACTGAGCCAAATAGCGTGCGGTCCCGAATAATTAGTATGTATGTAACTATATGTAAGGTGTGCGCTTGGATCCGAAGTGAACGCTTCCGTAGCAATTGAGATAACTCACCAGTAAATCAGTAAGGACAAGGGACGGACAGGTGTGTGGAGATAGGCGCACGAAGTGCGCGCTCTGAGTGTGGTGATACATGCATTGGAGTTCGAGCCTGTAGGACCTCAAAATCAATGGGTAGACGCGATGTTCCTTACAGCGTGTTTGAGAAGGTCCATAGCTTGCTGTTCCTCATCTGACCAAATGAAAGGAACATTATTATGAGTAAGGTTCATGAGTGGGCGGGAAATTGATGTGTAATTCTTGATCCAGTTTCGCATCATTCCCACAGTTCCCAAGAATGCACGTACTTCAGAACAAGTGGTGCAGGAAGGCCAATGTTGGACTTTGGTGATTTTCGAAGTATTGGGGGTGCATCCATTGTAGTTACAAAGCTGACTGACAATGAGGACTTTGGGAACACAAAGGAATAATTTCTTTGCTGAAATGATTGCTCCTGCATGCTTGAGTCTGTGAAGGACATGATTAGCATCAAGGCAATGTTCCCAGACAAAATGGCGAATGCCAGGATTTTTGGCAATCATTTCAAAGGTTCCATCTATCTTCTTGTAATGAGTACAAGGCCCAAGGACATTAACATCATCTTGGAAATTTGGGGCAATGTCAGTCTCAGCTTGCAGAATAAAAGCAACATCATTCTGGAATACAGTGGGTGAATCTGTCCATCCTTGTGGGAGAACTGTGAGACGATAAGTGCCGAGAGGTGTTTGGAAGGTGGTTATATCCAAGGACTCTTCTGCAAGAGCACGATGGTCAAACCCCACAAAAAGATCCATCATCAAATAAATGGCATGTCCTGCACATTGTTCCACAAAAAGCTCAATGGCAAGCATAGAAGCAGCGTCCTTAACAGTTATTGAGTTGAGCTGTTGGAGATTATGAATGATACGGACTGCACCACTCTTTTTGGGTGACCCGCCATTTGCAGTTTGCATTCGCATTCATACTTTGGTATTGATGGGTGCCTGAGTGTTCTTCCAAATATCTTCTCATATCACCACTATTTCTGACCCTTCATCAAATAGTGCTAACTTAGAGTGTGTCCCATTTAACATTACCCACAGTTCACGCAAAGCAGTGGCATGCTTGATCTGCAATGGAGGTTGGGCAAGATGAGCTGTTGTATTAACTGGGAGAAGTGTGGTGGGATGTGGTACTTGGTGCATTCAACAATGTTCTACGGCTTCCTTGCAAAGTTCCGGACTGATTGACAGTAGGTCTGAAACTGTTAAGTGAGGAATAGTTGTGTTAAGGACATGGATATGTCAAGCAGCATTAGGTGCAGCAGCATTTGACTTGTATTTGAATGCGGGAGTCTTTAGGGTTTCTACTGGGAGAGTTTCGACAAGTGGGGGTGTGGCTATTGAGGGAGGTATATGTTCTTTGGCAGGTGCATCTTCCATACTTCATACCACTTTTGCTTTCGGCCGGGTGACTGCTAGTGCCTCTGCCACCTCCTTGTCTTCTTCTTCCTTGACCATGACCACGATGGCATGATCCTCAATAATAGGCATCTATTGCAAGAAATACAAATCAGATATGAAGGCGGATGAAGGAATTTTGGGGGTAGGAGAGGACTGAGGCAAAGTTTTGCATTGTGGGACATCAATGGGAATGGCATTGGATCCAGTAGCTGGTGTGGGAGATGCTGGGGTAGCATACCTTGCATCAATGGCCTGCTTCAGAGTCTCGTTCCCTGAGCGCCATATGCATGACTGGTCCAGGTACACAAAATACTGTCCATCACGAATGATTCATCCAGCCTGTAAATAGTTGACAGCTGTCAAACAGGTGTGAATTGGATGAGGCCCACCACAAAAGAAGCAATATTGGTTTGTTTGCTGGTTGGGAGACTGTGTAAGAGGAGGAAGGGGTAGATAGGGCAAAGGTGACTGGGGCAGAGTGCTGTTGGCTAGTTGTTGTGATTTTGGGGCTGCCCAGGCCTCAGCTGCAGCTGGTGCAAGACAGACGAGTCGAGTGTAGCATCCAGAGTAGGCTACATTGTCAACATTGAGTCCGTGCATCTTGCATGCCAATTCCTCTACTTTGTCTATAGTGGATCTTACAGGAGGAGGGGTAAAATCAACTCACTTGGTTTGTACCTCCTTTTGAACATCCTTTTGTCTTCTTCGTCTGAGTCCCAAGGCACAGGAGTCTTCACTCTAGTAGTACGTCCTTCACGTATAGTCCATATTCTAGTCGCAATAGGCTCATTAAGATCCATGTCAAATGCATTGTCCGAAAATATGAAACGTCCTGCTTTAAGAACTTCCTCAAAGTTTGTAGCTTCTGTTCTTGAGTAATTAGAATCCTTGAGTTCTAACCGTCGGTCTATGGCACGTCTAGCAGATGCTGGGAGTCCCTGCCAAAAGTACTGGTCACATTCTCACACTGATATCTTGTTATTGGAGACAAGCCAGTGAGTGATGGGATGGAATTGCCTGTAATATTGCAACAGTTCAGTTTCTGTTGAAATATTGTTATCGACATTGCTAATGACAACTCGCTCAAGGTCTTGAATAGAGTATCGTTGGCCCTTGGCTGCCCCGGAGTATTGCTCTAGAATGTTGGCTTTGAATACCATAAAGTCCTTACTCTCATACCCAGTTAATGTTACCCAGAAACGTTTGGTTTGAATATCCACATATTGGACAGTCGTTTTGCATTTTTCAGCATCCATGAGGCTGCATGCAGATGCTAAATCTTCAAATAGCTCGAAGAACTCTAAAAGTTCTGAGGTTTCCCTGTTAAAGGATGGTGCCTTATTAGATCCAGCCCCTGGCATAGCAGACATTCCCTTGTTGGTGCTCAACATGTGAGATGTGATCAATGTGGTAGATGTTTGAGCTTGATGCTTGGGTGGTACTGGGAGAGATTGAGATGGGGCAGAGAGTGGGGGTAGGGTTTGCGACGTGGGAACTGTATTCATGGAGTTGGGGGCGATAATTTCAACAGTAGGTATGGAGGAGGTTTGTTTGGGTGGTTTGGACAGAAGCAACAAAGGTTTAAGAAAATTTGGTTGAGATATTGGAGGAAGGGATGTAGTGAGAGGAGTGTTTTCGATATTGGCAGGTTGTGCAGGATTTATTTGGAGTCTTGGAGTCTCAGGGTCAAATACAGCTGGTTGAAGAGTGTACAAATGCTGAGGAAGGATGGGGAAAGGTGAGTCTGAATTGAATGGTGGACTGATGGTGTTGTCATCTGAAAGAGATGACTCAGTTGGGCCTTCTGAGGCCTCCCACACAAGTTCTACTCGTTGGTCAGGCTTAGAGTGGATAGGGGTGAAGAGAAAATGCTTAGGAATAAATTCCCAAGGATGATTGATATCAAGTTGATTTGGTGTTGTTTCAGGCATTGACGTTTTGTTAAAGGAAGAGGGTGAGGGAGTGTTGAGAGTATTGGCATGGGTTCTATGCTTCTTTGGGGCTTCATTCTTCAGAATGGCCAGCACAGGTGGCTTTTCTTGCTGCTCGAGACATATCTGCACATTTGAGTGATAGTACTTTGAAATGGTGGAAGCATAAAAGTGGTCCAAGGACTGGGTACTAGAGAGAGATCAGCAAGTCAAAGATAGACCAACAGATCAAACTTGGGGTGTGAAGGGGCTGTTAAAACAATCCCCTTGCGGTGGGCTCCAAAATATGTAAGGCTTTAGTGAGTTCAGCAGGGGATTGTTAACAGATCAATGCAGTTATGAGACAGAAGTAAGACATATTAGTAGGCAACACAAAGAGAGAATAGAACCAGAGACGAGGGTTTTCTGAGAGGCTTTTGGTCATTCTTGGAGCAGGGATCTGAGTATAGTATTTGCTAGTAGGTATGAGTGTACATGGGTGGTATAAGTACTCGAGAAAACAGTAAGGGTCCTAGGGACAGACAGTAGTGTGAAAATGGAGGCAGAAGGAAGTGGCATCGCACCTGACAGGGTAGGGTAATGGTAAGGAAAGGAGAGTACAAGATACTGAATGAGTGATGGTAGGAAGGGTATCGGTTTGATAGAATAACAAGGGTCGCATAGTGGTTTTGACAGATTCGGAGATGGCAAACTGAAAGTGGGGTGCTAGTAATGAGAGAAAAAGATTGAGGGTTGGTAGTAAGGACGGTGTTGGTGTAAGACAGCAATTGTGAGCATCAAGCTGGATTAACACAACAGTGAGATAATGAAAGTAAGAGGAGGGATTTATCCACATGACTCAGATGTGAAGAGTGACGCTTCTTCACATTGATGTGTCACACGGACAGCTTTGAACACATGGGCCAGTTTGAACATTCCTTTTGAAGTCTTGGTCAGGGTGTAGAGAATATCATATCCTTACAGACCTCTGCATTTACCATGTGGCAGGAGCAGAAAACAACATGGCGGATGCTCTGTCATGTTTTAACAATAATTAAGCACTTAGCTTGGTACTGGATCTCATCATTGATGATTTTACACCCCCTCAGAATGTGCTGGGGGCTTCCTGAACATGACTAAAAGTTCTCATGGGTCCCACATGTCAAAACAACATGCATGAACCTGGGAGCACCTGCTCCATGAGCACGTAATTGTGCTCAGTTTTACTCTGGCTGCATTGACATCTACTTCCTATAACTCCACCCTTACATCTTATATCAAATTTTGTCAGCTCCACAACATTGCTCTCACACCAACTCCAGATACTTTCTCCTTATACATTGTCTGGATGTATTCATACATCAGACCATCTTCCATTGACAGTTATCTGTCAGGAATCTGCAATAAACTAGAGGACAAATTTCCCAATGTGCATAAAGTACATCATTCACAGCTCCTACAGCAAACTTTGGCAGGCTGTAAGCATTGTTTTAACCACACAGTCACAAGAAAACAACTGCTATCTCATAACAACCTCTACATTGTCTTCCTTTGTTATCATGGTTCAACAGACCATGATGACATTCTTTTTCTCACTCAGCTACACTTCTGCTTTGAGACTCTTCAGTGCCTGGGAGAACTGGTCTGGCCAGATTCAGTCAAACTGCAATCTTACAACCGCTTTCCTATGCATCACACTGTTGAAATAGACAGAAACACCATTTCATATATGCTACCTCTGTCCAAAACAGACAAATTCTGACAGGGAAATCAGGTGCTAGTCCACTGTTCAAATAACGAGAATGATTGTTTCAAAATTTTCAAGCTTTATCTGCAATCTTGTGATTTCCTTTTTTACTCATTACCCTGAGCTCTGGCTTCAACAGAATGGCCAGATCCCAACTTGATCTTGGTTTAATGCCCATTTTCAGGATGTTTTCATAAACCAGGGTTTTACAGGACACTCTTTGCGAGCTGGAAGGGTGACTGCTCTCATGCTCTCTGGTGTACCTCCACATTTGATTCAAGCTGCAGGAAGATGGTCCTCAGACAAATTTCAAAAATATATATGCATTCATCCTTTCATTCTGCAAGCCCTTATTCATGACTCCACTGCTTCTTGACTCAACAGTCAGCGGTGTGATGCACAAACTTGGCTAGGTAGTAGGAACACTCCTTAACCAATATGTGGCCAATACCCTGCCTAGCTGCTATGTCCTAGAAGACAGTGTTTGACCCTAAAGGGTTTCTGATCTAGTCTCAGGCTCAGAGGTAGTGAAAACTCATCAAACTTCAGACTGGTACTGGTGAAAGGGAAACATGCTTATATAAGCCACAAAAGTAATGAATGTAAAGTAAGTAAGTAAAGCTAATATCAGCCCAAAGAAAACTTAATTGTCACAGCGGATCAAGCACAAAATTTGCTTCTATCCCATCTTAATGCTTGTTTCCACACATTTTTTTCATTTATTTCTATAGTCCTCTAGTGTTCTATGCTCAAATCCTTGTACTTTTAGCCCCAGTGGTCCAGAGTTTGCCACTGGGATCACCGGGCTTTCTCAAATACATTGTTTTCATGTGGGCACTCTCAAGCTTTAGTGCTGAGAGTACTGTGCTCCTCCTATCTAGTGTTCCCGATGCAAGACTCACAAGTCAAATGTCAAACTGATTGAAGAGCCTCAAAAAAATATTGTTTGAAGATCCGACACAAATGAACAGTGGCATCACAGCACGACTTCTTAAATGGCATTTTTTTATTCTATTATATTCTATTCCACATTATTTTAGCCTATGGTTAGTCACCCAATTGCTAGGGCTGGTCACCATAACCATATACGGTTACAGCTGTACAACTTATGGTGGCCTTACAGGTACAGCCTGTACCGTACCGTATGTCGTACAATGCATTCAATATGCTCAATGGTATGGTATGGGTCACTGTATGGGCATACAACTGTCATATATGGGCATATGGGAGGTAAGAACATGTTGGATTAAGTAAAATCTGCGTAGGTACATGAATATCAATTAATCAATTACCGTGATAGCATTATGAGTGAGGCGCAAACATTGCTTAAGCAACATCAATGTTCTGATGGTGTTAGGTTGGAGACTAGCACGCCAAAGAGAGATGGTATCACAGCCACCAGAAAAAATGCGTTCAACAGCAACAGCTGAGCCTGGAATAGCAAGAATATCACAAGCCAGTTGTGAGAGGTTTGGGAATTGTGAGTGGCAGCCTGCCCACCATTGGATGGGGTCACAGGCATCGAAGTCCTCCATTGGCAGTCTATAGTACTCCTCAAGCTCATCTCTCAGTGAGGTCATTGAGTGCTTCTTGTACCAAGCTGTAAAATTGACTTTCTGTGGCAATCCAGATGATGTTTCTGCTGCTATAGGTTGAGGAATGACAGCAGGGAAACCCGAAGCTTGCAGGTAGTTATCTTGATAATATTGACACAACAGGTCCTTTGCATTGTCCAAGTGGCTGTGGAGTGTTTGGTCATCACCGCAGTTGGTCAAAAGACCTTCATATGAAATTTGGGGGTCAAGGACTGTCAAGAAATTAGTAGACTGCTGGTGTAGTTACCAGTAGATACAAAAGAACACTTATGAGAGGACCATATGTAAAGTGGTGCTTCATCGAACTTGGTATAGTAATCACTCAGTTTCTGATGTGCATTGATGAGTGAGTCTTTGAGACAAGGTGGCGTGTTGTTGGGTAACTTGCACAGAGACTCTTGTAGAGACTCTTGCAATCCACAGAAAATGGCCTGAGTGGATGATAGCATCGAATGTTTCGTGGTTGACATTTGTGTTGTTGCTGATCGGAAAGCCTTCAGCCAGTCAGAGACTAGCCGGATTGCACTCCAGTCCTTGGGGGTCAGCTCGTACTGGCGAAGGTCCTGCGATTTTGCAACAAAGTCATCGATGACTTTCTGGTAATCAAGTGCACAACATTTTTGGAGAAAGATTTAAGTAATAAATTTAAATATGAAATGAACCTACTTATGAAGCATTTGATGAGTTGAAGACCACCTTGTTTTGACATCGAGTATCAGCATTAAAGCTGTCTGTGGTAGTGTGTTGTCCTGTGATTGCATTGAAATTTTGACCTCTTGGAGCCATGCCCGGCGATGTTGAGGACTTGAACGAACAGCACGGACTATCTTCCGCAACTAGAAAGGAAGTAAATGTGAGTTTGATTGACTCTGGTGATTCAAACAAACTCACCTTTGAAACTGCGGAGAGGACTTCATGAAGATTGTTACTTGATATGCATTCTTCTGGTTGATCTTCCTGTCCAGCAACACCATTGTCATACTCTCGATTAAGTGGAGCTGTCACGCAGTCCTGGTATGCATTGTGATTCTTTTTCAAACTATTAGCTTTGATGGCACCGATGCCTTCCAATAACTTGAAACAAAGAATGTCAGATGTATAGACCATCACAAATACTAATGTGAACCTTACTGCTAACGCTGAAAGATGAGTTGTGTGAGGCATGCACCAGAGTCAAGCCCAGTGTGCATTGAATGCAACACCTTCCTTCTGACACAATTCTTCCAGTGCCTCACACATGGTGTCATTGTTTGAGGCATTGTCGGCCATTATTGCAAGAACTTGACCCTTAAGCCCAAAGAGTTCTAGAGTTTCGAACACGGCCTGGGCCATGTTGTCACCCGAGTGCTCGCCAATGAGCTCACAAAAGTCAATTAAAAGTTCTTCTGTGTGATGATTATTTATACACTACAATGACGGTTCAAATGAGGGACTTGCCAAGCTGCCAGCCATTTGTGATGTAGTGCATCACAATGGCCAAGAATGCATAAATATTGCTGGACGTCCAGCCATCCAGCAAAATACTAACCTTACAGTTCAAATCAGCAATCATCTTTTTAACATCCTCAATAGTATCTTCCCTCATCTTCATCACACACCGCTTGATAGAATGTCGATGAGGGATGTGGAGTGATGGTCGTAAGTGAGTGTACTCAAGGAGGCAGCAGAACTCAAGCCTGTCAACTTCCTCAAATGGCTGATCGCATGTGACCATCCACTCAGCCAGAAGCCACTCAAACATATTCTGATCCCATTTAGCTTCCTGAGTCTGACCTATCAGATAAAGTAAATGAAAAATGAATGGACTGACCACAGCTCTTTGATTCTGGTGGCTGAAAGCATCCACAATGCTGCTGGAAGCTTTTCAAGCTTAAGTAGATACTCAGCTGCCAGGGTCGAATCAAGAATCTTGCGACCAGATGCAATTGCTATGTCATCCTCGGTGGGTGGCTCATCACAATCTTTGAGATGTAGGTATAGTTGATACATGACTGGGAAGTGTGTTTTGATGTGACCGATAAGACCTAACATTCATCAGTTGATTGAGAAGCTGCCAAAGCTAAAAAAACACCTACCATTGAGGCTGTTTCGCATTGCCTTGGTAATGGTCAGAATCTTGCACTGACCATGGTGGCACTTATAATGTCTGTCTCCTGCATTGCCTTTGATGCCGTGAGCATTCTTTGATACCTCTTCATAAAATAGGTAGATGGGGTTGGTCAGTCCACATGGCTAGACATGAAAAGACTTAGCCTGGATAGTCACTAACAGTCGTAGAATTACCTTTGCACACTTTGTCCCAACAGAGATTTCACTCGGCAATGGTTGTGAATGGATGGTGTTGTCATCAATAACCTCCTCAATGCAAGCTTGTTTTAATACATTCGCGACTGAAGAACTTCCTATAGCCTTCCACTTAGACTTTGAGTTGCGAAGACGGTGTTTATTGGGATTGGCATTACCACCAGGAAGTAGTATGGTCTTTATAGGTAACACAGCTGCAAGCTGTTGTGCAGTTAGACTCAGAAATAGTCAAAGTAACTCATTGGAAAAACTCACCTCCTCATTAGATATCTCACAAATCTCAGGTTCTGAGTCAGACAAGGAAGACTCAGAGCTAGAATTGGAGACTGTGAAATCCCCATCATCAGTGTCTGAGGCCTCCTCAACTGGGAGGCATGAAAAAGCATTGTTGTTATTGATGGGGACTGTTCTCTTTTTGGGTGCATGACGGGAATGATGCTGGCGGCATGAGGGCCAATCACTGTCAGTGTCATTGCCTTCAGCTCAGATTAGAGCATTCATGCATTCGACATTTTTTGTTCGTCTCCCATGCCCAAGAACTTCTTGAAAGTCTTGATTCACAGTAGGATTAGAAGAACTTGGGGAAGCCATTGAGTGAAGGTTTGTTGTCCAGAAAGAGGAAAGCACAAGTAGTGGATGGGGGAAGGGAGCAGTGCCAGGGCCTAGCACTAGAGTCTTCAATGAATGCAATGACCTGAGATGAGCACCTCCCGGGTCTGGCATGAGAATCAGGATGGTATTCTGGACATAATAAACATTAGAACTTGATAGATTGTGAGATACATACCAGCAAGTTAATGATTTGCATGTTATTGAGGTACTGGCTACTGGTGAGGAAGCTAAATGACAAAATGGGCAGCCTGATCAGCGTTGTTGCTATAAGGCCTCACTGTCTTGAACAAAAGAAGGCATGCAGCTGCCACATCCAAGTCACACTGTCACGATGCAAGGATGGTACCAAAAGTAGGCTTTCATTGTGCATTTCAGTACATACAGTACACAGATACTCAAATAATATCTAGGTAGATGTCCCGTATGACGGGACATACGGCCGTAAATGTACAGTATCATATGGTGCTCAAATGACCGTACACCATAACCGTCAATAAGGGCTCTAAAGTCCTGACAGTACGGGTACAGCCCCTGTATTATGTCACCGTACATGTCCGTAATACGGCCTATGGTGACCAGCCCTACCAATTGCAAGGAGCTCATGTGAAAACACAACTAACGTTGAACCGATGATCAGATGACACCACCGACAATACCCGAAGGTCTTACACAGCATCAATATCTTTTTTTTTTTTTGGAGAAGCGAGTCTATTGCACAGCAACCGACACCGTCAGGCTCTATGTAAACGCTTATAGCAATACCTACTAGTAAGTATTGTCCGAGGAAAAATGCTTCTTATGCACACTTCACATATGTAAAGTAGTGTGGGACTCTAATGCTACCTAGGTGCCACGGACTGCGAGGGCCTGGGTAGCTTGATACCCACTAAAACCTCAGGGTTGGTTACCCAGTTGTTGGGGGGGGGTTGGTTATGTAAGGGGTCGTGTATTACTTCTGACCACATGTTTTTGACTCTTATCGTCGTTTTATGATCTCATCTGGTTTTGCACGCTATTGCGCGATCCAATTGTAGTCGGCGGTCGATAACATTCAACCATCTTTTCTTGACATTGTCCTCTATGTGAGTCACTTCTTGTATTACTCGTTCGCACCGTAGGGTTCATATGAGGTGGGCTGATTCTGATATTATGATGTGTAGGAGGTGTGATGTGTCTTTCTTTAGTGCTGCTTCTTTCTTGTGTGGTGCATTGTCTTCTGGTTGTGCCGTGGGGATGGATAGGAGTCCACAACCGAGAATGAGTCCTATGTGGGGTGCGGGCCATGGTCTGTGGTGCTGTGGCCATAGTTGGCATGCTAACTCCCATATCGTTGTCCTCATGGGGCAGCTGCATTGCGTTATAATGTGTTCCATAGATTCCGTTTCGCCTGGACATAGTTGGCACATCGCCTGGTGTTCGAATGTGGGGACTTGTGTCCAGAATTCACCTATGTGGTAAGCGGCATTCAGGGTTTTGTATATGAAAGCTTGTATGTTTTTTGATATGTCTTTGCTCCTGCAGCTCCACCATATTGCCGCATCCGTTTCGAGAGAGGATGATATTGATTGTATGGCGAATCTGGATATGTCCAGTAGGGATAGCGTGGCTCTTTTGTATTTGAGGTGTGTTTTGCACATGATCGCTTTGTATGCTAGTTTTTGAGTCATCTTTGTTAGTTTAGCGCCTTGAATATTGAAATTCCTCGACATGTACGTGTTTAACACATCGGTATCCACTCTTTGTGCGCCTGTGAGTGCTAGCTTGTCTGCTTGTTCATTCCTGATGTGACCATCGTGTCCTTTAGTCCATTGAAATGTGGTGGGTGCTGGGCGTCTTCTGAGGTGGTATGCGGCGGCTTGGAACAAGGTCACATTCTCAATGCCTATCCATCCTATATCCTCCCAGTCTTGGAGGTGGGTGGTCAGTCTGTTTATAGTGTATTTCGAGTCAGTGATAATTTTTAGTGGAGTTAACGGGTTGACAGATTGTAGGGCTACGAGAACTGCAGTTAGTTCACCAATTTGATTTGAGTGTTTGTTACCAGGTATGCTTATTGTTTTATTCAGTGGATTGTTGTCGCTGATCCATATACCTCCTCCACAGGCAGTGTTCTGCTTGCCGTTATTCATGCAGGAACCATCAGTGTATATTGTTATTTGTTCTCGTACCATGTCGCGACCAGTTCTTGGGGCCTGGAGGCGGTATGCGGGGATTTGGATGAGGCGGTCAGGGTTAGTGAAGACTCGGAAACACTCTGATAGATGGTTCTTTGAGGTGATTGAGGGGTCGAAGAGGATTTCGCCACGTTGACGGGTTCTCATTTGTGAGTTTTTTTCGAGGTGCTGATGTGTCAAGGTCAGTCCATCTTTCTTGGGTGATGTGTTCGGGTTGAATAATGGATTCAGGTTATCCAGGATGTGGTGGGCAGTCTTTGCGCACTTGTTGGGGTTGGTACAGCCCATCAGTCTGTCTTCAACGCACTCATTGCAGACACAGGTTGATGTTGTGTTGTGTATGCCTTGGTTGGTCAGTCTCATTGTCATGTCTCAGAGGTCTTTTACTGATTCTACCTTGTGAATAGAGCGTAGGCATTTATCCTTTGTCCTGTGGTACGTTTTGGGAGGAGTGCCAAGGTGACACCATGCGGGCATCTGGGATTTGAGTTGCGCTGATAGTTTATTTGGTGTGAAACTTACATTGTTTGTTCTCAGGGCTTTTAACATGTTTGTTATTAGCTTTGGGAGTCGGTTAGTTTTTGGGCCTTGTGTGGGGGGGTCCCAGGAGGTAAGGAGTGCGTTTATGTCTGATTGGTTTTTGATACCACTTGGTTTCAAGGTGTTGATGATGGCATCAGTAACGAAGGCCCAGGCTGGTCTGGATGTGGAGAGGTCCATGAAATCTCTGATCCAGGTTGTTTCAATCGTGTTGTTCCTTGCCTTAATGTTTAGCAAGCCTATCCCGCCTTCCTCTAGTGGTCATTGAAGGGTGAGGCTCGACTACAGGGATGAAAAGGCGGTTTTGGGTATGGGGAAACTCTGCAGTAAGACCCAGGCGCGAGGTATATACTCGACCCGTAGGACAGCTACTGAGAGGGAGAACCTCGGAATATGGGCAAGGGACTCTCTTGAAACAAGGGAGGGTGCTCAAGGGCGTGGGGAACACGAAAGGCGCGGTGTGCATTATTGTTTATACACGTGGGTCGTCGTGAACGCGGATACACGACAAATCCAATCGTATATTTGGTACTTTTAGAGTCTAACTATGGCTAAGGAGTGGGGAGTGTGCGAAGTGTGTGAACTCCAAGTCCAGTAAGGTCTCTATATACTGTATCTATAAGCGCGAAGGCGCGCAGTACCGAGCCGAATAGCATGCGGTCCTGAGTAATTAGTATGTATGTAACTATATGTAAGGCGCGCACTCGGGTCCAAAGTGAACGCTTTCATAGCAATTGAGATAACTTACCAGTAAATCAGCAAGGACAAGGGGCGGACTGGTGTGTGAAGATAGGCGCGAGGTGCGCGAGCACACTAAAGCGCACGCTCTGGACGTGGTGATTCAAGCATTGGAGTTTGAGCCTGTAGGACCTCAAAATCAATAGGTAGACGTGATGTTCCTTACATCGTTCTAGTCTCGCGAGACTTATTGGGGGTGTTCTATGGCCCTCCCATATAAAGGTGTGTATTTTCTTGGTTATTGCAGTCTCGATTTGCTTAGGCATGCCTTGTGCTTTTGTCAGGAACTGGGTCATACCGCCCACTATCATTTGGACAATGAGGCATTTACCGTCAAGGGAGGGATGACATTGGTCCCACCTCGTGAGGTTCTTCTCTATCTTAACGAGGATCGGTTCCCAGGAGGTTGTTTGTTCTACTTCATTGCCCACTCATGCACCTAGCATTCTTATTGGGTTTCCGTCTTTGGTGATGTTTACCATGTCATGCCAGGGTTCGTCCAGGTCATTTAGTTTATGTTGTTGTATTACCCTTTCTCTGTGGGGCTTAGTGCTGATGGGCAGTATTTCCGTTTTGTCTAGGTTAAATTTTGCTCCTGACGCCATGCACCATTCTTTTAATATGTCCTCTAAGTCGGAGTATCAGTCCTTCAACGACAGATATATGGTGGTGTCGTCGGCATACATGTTCACTACCACCCTATCATTCAGGCCTGGTATTTGGAAACCGCTGATGTTCGGTGAGTTTCGTATTGCGCATGCCAGAGGTTCTATTGCTAAGTCGAAAAGCAGGCAGGAGAGAGGATCGCCTTGGCGGACCCCTCTTGTGACTTGAAAAGGTGAGCTCAGGAAGCTGTTTATCGCTACCTGGGTATACGCTGATTTGTATAGGTTCTTTACCATATTTATAAACAGTGGGGGTAGATGGAAGGCTTCTAGGGTTTCGAAGAGGTAGGTATGTTGTATTTTGTCGTAAGCTTTTTCTTGATCTAATGCTATAATCGCTCCATCTTCCTCCATGAGGTCCGCATACGTCGTCATTGTCTGCACTAGTCTGATGGGATCAAAGATAGATCTTTTAGGGATGAATCCACTCTGATTCAGGTGGATCATTCTGTGTATTACTTTTGCTACTTGTATTGCTAATGCCTTGGTGAGTATCTTGTAATCCGTGTTAAGTAGTGTAATCGGACGATAATTCTCAATTTTAGAGTGGTCTTTCTTCTTATACAGGGGGCACATCCAACCCATTGTGAAAGGGGAGCCGGCAGTCACACCATGCAGTTGGATGTCATTTAGTACGTGCGTCAGTGTTTAATTAGGTCAAAACTGGGCTTATTATTCTTCAGGGCCTCATTGTGTTTCTGGTGGAGAAGCTTCCATACGTCGTATGGTATACCATCTATACTGGCGGCACTGCCCGACTTCAACGACATGAGGGCTTCCAAGACTTGGATTTTGTTTAATACCTCATTCATGTGTTCTGGGTGTGCATCAAGTTGTTGGTGTGCGGGGATTTGAGCTAGAGATCTTTCTCTCGCTGCTCGTCTTTCTTCATCGGTGTGTTGGAGTATGTCTGCAGCTTGAATTGTTTCATGGTACGTTTTCGCGACCTCTGCCATCTCTTCTGACCTACATGTGTATCTGTCAGTGTTTGGGATTTGGAGGCAGTGGATGATGTCTCTCAGGGTCTTGGGACTGTTCACCTTGGACCAATACTTGCTTATAGTTTCGCCGTGTGTCACCCATTGTGCACGTGCATGGAGTGATGTCCTCCTGCAGCTCTTTTTTTGTAAGTGACTAATTTCCCTCTCTAGGAGTATCTCATTCACTCTCATGTCTTCTAAGTGGTCAATGCTCTTGTCATTTGCTAGTTTGCGCATATCTTTCGTCAGGGAACATATTCTTTGGTTTATTCTATGTAAGTGATGTTTCACGGTGTCTCTAGCTAGTTTGTTTAAGTCATTTTTGAAGGTACACCACAGTGTTTGTGAGTTTGCATTGTCACTGCAGGGGGTGAGGTTTTCAATGTCAGTTTGGACCTTGATTCCTAGCTTAATGACTTTGTTTATCAGGTCTGTGTTTGTTACGAGGCCTTGGGGCCATGCCCAACGGCCCTTTCCAATATGTGGTAGAGTTGGTGGGGCGAGTCGCACAGAGACTAAGTGATGGTCAGTTGGTATCTGGCAGATGTGTGAGTCCCAATCAATCAGGCTTGTTGCGTGTCGTTCTGATGCATAGATTCTGTCAAGGCGGGATAGGGTTTGATGGTTGCTATTGAAGGTGAACATCCATCGGTGCGGGTACTCCACTCTCCATATGTCCTGTACTTGTAACATTGATCTTAGGTCACGCAGAGCCTCTATTGCGGCTTTGTTGTCCAATCTCGCGGGTGCTCGATCTATTGGGTCTTCGGTGAGGTTAAAGTCGCCTACCATGAAGTCGAGGGCACCGAGGTTCAGGCAATGCCATTCAGATTTGATTTTCTCCCAGAAGTTCTTATGATCATGCGGGTTGTTTGGTGCGTAAATGTTTAGTATCTTAATTGTGTTGTTGTTGTGCCAGTTGATGGTTAGTAGGGCTGCTCAGCCTGGGATCAGGACTTGGATTACTGCGCTGTCGGTGTTGATGATTTCTTTGTTGAGTATGAACGCTATCCCTGCTGAGCTTCCGGGGTGTGTTGGGTCGCTTGAGGTGAGTACTTTTAGCCTTCATGCATACAAGTTGTCAATTTGCAATAGGTGTTCCGGGCACAGGTGCATCTCCTGTGCACACAGTATTCCAATTCGTTGTTCTCTCATTTCTCTGTTTATAGTGGTCCACTTAGATATCTGACTTGTGCCGAGGTTCATGGATGCTCTACCCTTAATGTTTAGTGACATGATTTTAATGTTGGCTCTGGTCTTCCGTGTAGCATTCGAGTGTCTGTCGAGCGGCTGGTTTGTTGCG
>Ga0310811_10001151_pt1 | contig 33843 bp, 28 predicted proteins | sample YCmetagenome_FD_207642 | JGI IMG/M metagenome (GOLD analysis project Ga0310811, IMG submission 207642) | Soil microbial communities from experimental microcosm in Duke University, North Carolina, United States - YC | ecosystem: Engineered > Artificial ecosystem > Soil microcosm > Unclassified ...
GGTGCGGCAGCGTGAGCTCGCGGAACGTCGCCCACGCGTTCGCGCCGTCAACGCGAGCCGCCTCCAGGATGTCCTGCGGCTGCCCCTGCAGGCCCGCGAGCACGATGAGCGTCATGAACGGCGTCCACTGCCAGATCATCACGACGATCACCGACCCGTAGGCGTGCGTGGTCAGCCAGGCGACGTGGTGCACGCCGAACGGTTCGAGCAGCCAGTTGAGCAGCCCGAAGTTCGGGTCGAGCATCGGCCCTGACCAGATCAGCGACGCGGCCGCCGGCATGACGAGGAACGGCGTGATGATGAGCGTCCTGACCACGCTGCGGCCCAGGAACTTCTTGTCGAGCAGCACCGCCAGCAGGATGCCGAGGAGCATCGCGACGATCACCGCGATCGCCGTCATGGTTACCGAGCGGACCAGGGCGCTGCGGAAGTTCGGGTCGGTGAAAACTTCCTTGTAGTTGGACAGCCCGGTCCAGTGCGCGCCACCGGGCTCGTTCCAGAAGTAGCTCTGGAAGCTGTACCAGAGCGTTACCAGGAACGGGACCTGCGTGACGACGATGGTGTAGATCAGCGCGGGCAGCAGCGGCAGGCGCCGCTGCCAGCGCTCGCGCCGGCCCACCCCCCGCGGCCGGAGCCCGGTCGCGGGGGGCGAGGTGACGTCCTCAAGAACGGCCATGATCTCGGCTGCCGACCGGTCAGTTGCTGCCGGACAGTTCTTGCGGTGTGAAGGCGGAGGCCGCCGACTGGGCGGCTTGCAGCGCCTGGTTCACCGATTCCGTGCCGGCTATCGCGCCGGCTATCTGCTGGCCGACCTGCAACCCGAGGGTCTCGAACTGCGGGATGTCGACGTACTGGATGCCCACGTACGGCACCTTGTCGACCGTCGGGTGCTCCGGGTCGGTGCCGTTGATGGACTGCAGGGTGATGTTGGCGAACGCGGACGCCGCCTTCTGGTAGTTCGCGTTGTTGTACAGCGAGGTCCTGGTGCCTGGCGGCACCGCCGACCAGCCGTACTTCTGCGCGACCAGGTTCTGGTACTGCGACGAGGTGGCCCAGGAGACGAACTTCCACGCCGCGCCCTGGTCGTTCACGCCCTGCGGGATGCCGAGCGCCCAGGACCACAGCCAGCCCGAAGACGAGGTCTTCTCGGTCGGCGCGAACGCGTAGCCGGTGTCCTTGTAGACCGACGGGAACTCGCTCGCGATGGAGGTCGCCGCCACCGTGGCGTCGTACCACATCGCGCACTTGCCCTGGCCGTACAGGGTCAGCAGCTGGTTGAAGCTGTCGTTGGAGGCACCGGGCTCGCCATACTGCTTGACCAGGTTCACGTAGAAGTTCACGGCCTGGCTGACCGCGGGCGAGGTGAGCTGGGCCTTCCAGTTCTGGTCGTACCACTCGCCGCCGAACGTGTTGATCACCGTGTCGAGGGCCGCCATGTTGTCACCCCAGCCCGCGAGGCCGCGCAAGCAGATGCCCGAGACCTTGCCCGGCTGGTTCAGCTTGGCCGCCGCGGCCTGCACCTGCATCCAGGTCGGGTGCTCGGGGAGGGTGACCCCGGCGGCGGACAGCAGGGACTTGTTGTAGTAGAGCATCGACGACTCGCCGTAGAACGGCGCGGCGTACAGGTCGCCGTTGTAGGACAGCGACTTGGCGACCGGGGGCAGCAGGTCGGACACGTCGTAGGCCTTGTCGCTCGCGATGTACTGCTTGGACAGGTCGACGAGCCAGTTGTTCTTCGCGAACAGCGGTGCCTCGTACGGGCCGATCATGACCACGTTGAACGAGTTGCTGTGCGTGCTGACGTCTTTCTCGATCGCCGCGCGCAGGTCGCCTTCCGTGTAGGTGGCGAACTTGACGTTGATCCCGGGGTTCTGCTTCTCGAACACCGACTGCGTGAGGGGGATCATCTGGCCGGTGATCAGCGGGTTGGACACCACCGCGACGGTCACGGTGCCGGTGCTGCTGTTGTTGCCGCTACTCGCGCTGCCGCCTGAACTGCCGCCGCTTGAGCACGCGGCGGCCGCCGTTACCGCTACTGCAACGCAGGCCGCGGCGGCGAACCTGCGCTTGGAGAACCTGGTCATTTATCGAACCTCCGCTATGCTCATTTGAGCGGGTCATTGCTCAGATGTGCTTGCCATTACAGTGAACTCGCGGCTAGGCAATGTCAAGAAAAGCTGCAAATATGAGAGATAAGCGCTCAAATGAGCGCAGCGGAGGCGTTTCATGGCCAGCTTGTCCGCGGACCGGCCGTCCGAAGTTGTCCTCGCCGCCCGCGTGGCGCGGCAGTTCTACCTGGAGGGCGTCTCCAAGGTGGACATCGCCGACCAGCTGGGCATCAGCCGGTTCCGCGTCGCACGGCTGCTCGACTCGGCGCGCGAAAGCGGCCTGGTCCGCATCGAGATCGGCTTGCCGGGCGGTGCGCTCGACGCCGGGCTGTCGGCGGAGCTCTGCTCGGCGTTCGGGCTGCGGCACGCGTTCGTCTTCAACTTCCCGACGGACGGGTCGCCCTTGCGCCAGCGCCTCGGCGAGGCGACGGGCCAGGTGCTGATGGACCTGATCACGCCCGGCGACGTGCTCGGCCTGGCGTGGTCGCGCACGCTGAGCGGGCTCACCGCCGCGCTCACCCAGCTGCCGCCCTGCCCAATCGTGCAGTTGACGGGGGCGGTGCCGCCGCCGGACGGGAGGGACCTGCTTGAGCTGGTGCGCGGCGTCGCCCGCATCGGCGGCGGCACTGCCCACGTGTTCTACGCGCCGATGCTGGTTTCCGACGCTGCCACCGCGGCGGCGATCCGCCGCCAAGGGGACATCGCCGAGGCGTTCGCGCTCATCCCCAGCGTGACGATCGCGGTGGTGTCCATCGGCGCGTGGGAGGCCGGGCTGTCGACGATCTACGACGCGGTCACGCCTGCGGAGCGGTCCGCGGTCGCTGACCTTGGGGTGCGGGCAGAGCTGGCCGGCGTGTTCATCGGCGCGGACGGCAGCCCGCTGCCGACCCCGCTCGACAGCAGGATGATCGTGACGCCCGCCTCGCTGTTCACGCGGATTCCGTTCGTTCTCGGTGTCGCCTTCGACGCCGCCAAGAGCCCAGCGGTCCTGGCCGCCATCAGAGGAGGGCTTGTCCATGGCCTTGTCACGCACACAGATCTCGCCGAAAGCCTGCTCAGGCTCGCTCCTCACTGAAGTGCCCCGGCCGCGGCACGGCGACGCGGTGCCACTCGACGACGGACTGCCGCTCGGCGACGGCCTGCCGCTGTACGGCGGCACCGCGAACCGGGGCCGCATCGTCCGGGTGGGTGACAGCGTCGTGCGCCCTGCCGCTCCGTTCCGGGCCGCCACCCATGCGCTCCTGGCGCACCTCGAAGCGGCCGGCTTCGACGGCGCGCCCCGGGTCCTGGCCGCTGGCCCGGTGACCGAGACGCTGACCTACATCGCGGGCCGGGCTATGGTCCCGCCGTTCCCCGAGGACGTGCTCACCGACGAGGCCCTGGTCAGCGTCGCGGACCTGCTGCGCCGCTACCACCGGGCCGCATCCGGATTCGACCCGGCGGGCTACGCCTGGCCCCGCCCCGTTCCGGCCCGCTATCACGCCGGGCTGGTGAGCCACAACGACGTGTACCCGGCCAACGTCGTGTTCCGCGACGGCCGCGCGGTCGCGCTCATCGACTTCGACCTGGCCGGCCCGGGCAGCGCGGTGTGGGACCTCGCTGCCGCGGCGCGCTTGTTCGTGCCACTGCTCGACGAAGTCGACGTCACCGACAGCCGGAGCGGGCGGGCGCTTGACCGGCTTCGGATCTTCCTGGCCGCGAGCGGCCTCCCGCGCGCCGCGCGCCTGGGCGTGGTCGACGCCTTGCTGGACAACCACGACTGGACCTACGCGATCGTGACCGAGGCGGCCGCTGCCGGGCACGCCGGGTTCGCCGAGCACTGGCGCACGGTCGGCCCGGTCGCCGGGCGGGCCCGGCGCTGGTGCGCGCGTAACCAGCGATCGCTGCGCGCCGCTGTTTCCTAGCCGGCCAGCTTTTTATATCCAACAGAACGGCAGCGTGTTCCACACATTCCGTCCACTGATATGCGCCGAATCGACGGACATGGAATTAGACTTTGGCACGTGAGCGCGATTCGGTTACCGTTCGGAAAATAGTTGCCCCATCCGCAACGGCACTCCCTCCAGCCATCAGCCGTCCCAGTAATTCTGGCTTACACTTACTGTCCGAAATCATGCGGATTGACCGCAAGGTGTTCTCCAGGTTGACTGAGAATGGGTCGTCCGAGAATTGAACTAGGGGCCGCCAGGGCAGGCTCCGGGGCTGACTCCCGGGGCTGGCGGGGATCCCGGACGGGGAGTGGAGTATGGCCGAGATGCCACTGGTCGGCGAGGAGTTCGCCGGCTACCGGTTGGTTTCTGTGCTGGGCCGGGGCGGGATGAGCATTGTGTTCCGGGCCGAGAACCCGCGCCTCGGAAACGTGATCGCCCTCAAGGTGCTCGACCCTTCATTGGCGACCGACGATATCTTCCGCACCCGGTTCCTCGAGGAATCCCGGATCGCCGCCTCGATGAACCACCCGAACGTCATCCCCATTCACGACATGGGCTCCAGCGACGGGCTGCTTTACATCGCCATGCGCTGCGTGACGGGGACCGACCTGCGGCAGATGCTCAAGAAGCGCGGCCGCCTCCAGCCTGACACCTCGGTCTTCCTGCTCGAGCAGGCGGCCCGGGCACTGGACGCCGCGCACCGCCGCGGCCTGGTGCACCGCGACGTCAAGCCGGGAAACCTGCTCGTCGAGCGGGGGAACGAAGGCTCCGACCCGGATCATGTGTACCTGGCGGACTTCGGCATCACCAAGCACCTGGGCGGCCGGACCGGGCTGACCTCGTCGGGGCAGTTCCTCGGCACCATCGACTACGTCGCGCCCGAGCAGATCCGCGGCATCTCGGTGCTCGGCCTCGCCGACCAGTACTCCCTCGGCTGCGTGCTGTACGAGTGCCTGACCGGCCGCGTCCCGTTCGAGAAGGACCTCGACGCGGCGATCATCTGGGCGCACGTGGAGGAATCGCCGACGATGCCGACCGTGCTCCGCCCTGACCTGCCGCCGGCCATCGACGACGTGTTCGCCCGGGTCCTCGCCAAGCGTCCCGGCGACCGGTACGAAAGCTGCAAGGACTTCATGACCGCGGCCCGCGAAGCCCTCGGCCACATGGCGGAGCCGCCAGGGTCGAGCGGGTCGCTCCGCACGTTCCTGCCCGCGTCTGGTGCTAGCTCCTACCTGGCCGATCCGCCCTCCCCGGCAGAAGCGCCCGCGCCCTATCAGCCTGCCGAAGCGATGCTGCAGTACCAGCCGGCGGAACTCGCCCACGAAACGGTCGACGTTGACGCGGCGCACGCCCAGACCAGCAACTGGCCCGCCATTCAGGTTCCGCCGCCTCCGCCGTCGGCCCGGCCGCTACCGCCTGGCCCGCCGGGCGGCGGGACCCGGCCCAGCCGGCGTCGCGGCCGCGGCCCTCGCCGCGCCATTCTGGCCGGTGTCGCGGCGCTCATCCTGGTCGCAGCGGGAGCGGCCGCGATAACGCTGACCCTGACACGCGGCAATAGCGGCTCGGTCGCCGGCGGTGCCACGAAGCCAGGGACGGTGGCGGTCCCGTCCTCGCCGGGCGCCCCAACGCAGGCAGGCATGTCGATGCCGGTTCCCGTACAGTCGGCGCAGTCCCCGCGCACGGCCCAGTGCACGCCCAGCGGCCAGGAGGCCGTGACTGCCAAGAACCAGGGCAAGAGCGGGCCGACCACGCTCCTAGGAGTGCTGCAGGAGGCCAACCTCTGCTCCACCCCGCAGGGCGACATCCCGGCAAACGACTGCAAGCCGGCGAACTCGACCAAGGTCGTCTGCACGTCGCCGGTCAAGGGGGTCGCATCGGTGACCTTCCAGACCTTCTCCACGACCGCGGCGCTGTACTCCACGTACCAGAGCGAGATCCAGCTGCTCAACGGCAGCTACTCGCAGAACACCAAGACCCGCTGCGCGAACAGCATCGCCACGTACTCCGAGACCGGCTGGAACCACCTGGAACTCCACCCGACCAACTACACCGTGGCCCAGATGCAATCCCCCAGCTTCAACCAGGTGAACGCGATGGGCCGCCAGGCCTGCTTCGTCCGCGGCGGAACGCCGTACCTCATCTGGACCACGGACGTCGGCAACATGCTGGCCGTGGCGCAAGGCGTCTCGTCGATGGCTCCGCTGTACACGTGGTGGACCCAGGTCCACCACGTGATCATCTTCCCGCAGACCATCATGTGCGGGCAGAACATGGCCCACATGGCGGACGCTCCGCAAGGCAACTTGATCTCCCTGCCTACCTGCCCGACCGGGGTAGCCCCGGTCACGGGCGGCGCGACGCCCACGTCGGGCGGCATGAGCACCATGAGCGGCATGTGAGGTGCGGCCGACGGCCCTGCCGCCGCGGCGGGGCCTACCGGTCTGACAAATGGCCGACGCTTTCACCGACGTTGGCCTCCTCGGCCGGTGTTTTACCAGACTTGCCGGCCTTGCCGGAACGCAGCGCGAGGGCAAGCGCCGCGCCGATGAGGAGGGCCACAACCGGAACGGCGATGGCGGCGCGCAGGGCGCTCACGTAGCCGTGGCCGCCCGCCAGCTGGGACTGCAGCACGGCGAGGATGATCGCGCTGCCGAGCGCCGAACCCGTCTGCCTGATGGTGTTCAGCACCCCCGAGGCACCGCCGGCGAGGCGCGGCGGGACGTTGCGGGTGGCGATCGTCTGCATGGGCGACATCGTGCAGCCCGTGCCGAGGCCAGCCAGCAGGAAGCCGGGAAGCAGGTTGTACCAGTTGCTCGACGGCCCGGCCAGGACGGCGATGACGGCCAGGCCGCCCGCGTAGAGCGTGAAGCCGCTGGCGACCAGGTACCGGCCGCCCTTGTCAGCGAGGCGCCCGGCGAACGGCGCGACGACGCCCGCCATCAGCGAAGCCGGGGCCATCGTCAGGCCGGCCTTCAGCGGGCTGAACCCGAGCGCCGACTGCAGGTAGATGGTCATCGGGAGCGCCATGCCGATCAGTCCCACCGCGACGAGCATGTTGGCCGCGCTCATCAGCGCGAAGCTGCGGTCGGCGAACAGCCCAAAAGAAAGCAGCGGATCAGCGCCCTGCCGCCGCGCCTGGACCAGCAGGAACGCGGCCAGCAGCACGACGCCGGCCGCGAAGATCAGCGGGATGCTGACGAACGACCAGACCTTTCCCCAGTCGTACTGCTGGCCTTCGACAAGCCCGAAGGTGATGGCGACGAGCGCGGCGCTGGCAAGCAGGACGCCTGGCACGTCAAGCCGCTGCTTGCTTGTGTCCGACTTGACCTCAGGCAGCACGAGAACCGCAAGGACGATGGCGAGCGCGCCGACCGGCAGGTTGACGAAGAAGATCCACCGCCAGCCGAGCCCGCTGACCAGCAAGCCGCCGATCGTCGGGCCGGCGATCGTGGCCAGCCCCGCGATGCCGCCCCATATCCCGAGGGCCATGCCCCTGCGCTCGGCGGGGAAGGTCGCGATGATGACCGACATCGTCTGCGGCATGAGCAGCGCCGCGCCCAGCCCTTGGAAGGCGCGGGCCGTGATGACCTCCCCCGCCGTCTGCGACAGCCCGCAGGTCAGCGATGCGATGGTGAACACCGCGACGCCCGTGATGAACAAGCCGCGCTTGCCGCGCAGGTCACCCAGCCGCCCGCCGGTGATCATGAGCACCGCGAGGACGATCACGTAGGCGTTGATCACCCAGCCGATCTCAGCGAGCGAAGCGTGCAGGGCCTTGCTCATGTCAGGGATCGCGATGTTCACGATGGTCAGGTCGAGGAGGGTCAAGAAGAAGCCGAGGCCCAGGGTGAGCAAGACCGCCCACTCGTTACCCCGCCATGGGTTGACCGCCTTACTCATCGTCGCCCGCTCCTTCCGCTTCTTGGTCCTGGGCACCTGAGCTCTCCTGCCAGGACGGAGGCACCCAGGTGAGCCGCCCCTCCCGGATGTCGTCGGTGACCGCGCGGAGCCAGTCGCGTTCCGCCCGGAGCAGGGCCGTGAGGTACTCCACCTCGATGAGGCTCACCCGCTCGAGTGACGGCGACCGCTGCTTGAGCGTGGCGTCCAGCGCGATCTGAAAGCCGCTGAGCTCTGCCTCGACCGCCACCGCCCGGCGTTCCAGCAGCTCACCGACCTCGCGCGGCGCGAGCAGCGACGCGAACGACAACCCCATGGCGAGCCTGGGGTAGTCGGGCGTGTGGCGCATCAGCTCAGCACGCAGCGCGTCGAGCAGCTGGTCCCGGCCGAGTTCGGTGATCTCGTAGACGGTGCGTTCCGGGCGGCGGCCCTCACGGCTGGTCTCCACCGGCTGGATGAGGCCGGTTCCGGCGAGCCGCTCCACCGTGCTGTAGAGCGTGCCGTGGGTGACCTTCATGACGCGGTCGATCTCCCGGACGCGGATCACGTGCCGCATCTCGTACGGGTGCATGGACTCCCGCGCCAGGAGCGAGAGGATCGCGATCCCCAGCGGCGTCAGCGCCGGGATCCGGTGTGGCTGTGGCATGGTGGCCCCCGAACCGATCTATCCGAAGACAACTAGTCGACATCGACTATATGAACTCGACTAGTCGACGTCAACGATTGTGGTTGAGACGGCTCGTTAACGCGACAGGCCGGCAACGTGGCACGGCCGGTCGGCGACGGGGATCAGTAGCCCGCTGAGCGCAGCGCGTCGACGATCGCAGCGAGGGGGAGCGCGTCGCGGCTTACCGGGGCGGAGGTGGCGCCGGTCTCGGTGGCCGACACCATCGCGTCGCCTACCTGGATGAACGTGACCTGGGTGGTGAAGCGGGCCCCGTCCGGCGCGGTGTCGGTCGCGTCGAACTCCTGCGACTTGTCGCCGATCCCTGTCGAGGGGCCCAGTTTGGCGTCCACGGTGTAGCGCAGGCCGTCTTTGTCCTGATAGCTGAAGTGGAGGCAGCGGCGCTCCAGCGCCGCGCTCAGGGCGTACTCCTTGGCCCCCGTGCCCGCGGGGTAGATGTTCACCCCGATACTCAGGGTCATCTGGTCGGGGCCGGCGTAGTTCCTGGTGGTATACGCGACGGTGCCAGGGCCCCAGTACGCGGTGCCTTCGAACCAGGAGGCACAACTGATGCCGCTCGTGGTGGACGCACCGGGGATCGGGGTCGCCTGCCGCGTGCCTGAGTCGGACGACGCGGCACGGTCGAGGGTGAATCCCTGCGGTGTCGGCACCAGCGCGCTGAGCCTGACCCCGGTCACCGGCCCGAAGACCCGCACCGCGATCGAGGCCAGGTGACCCGTCGGCGTTGGACGCGGCGCTGTAGACCCGGCCGTCACGCTTATCGAGCAGCCGGCAACCGCGACACTAGCCACAGCCGCGAAAAGCGGGATAGCACGCGCCCGGCCGACCATGTGCCCGCTCCTCTTGGTCGGGAATACATCCGGAATATAGGCCAGCGAGATCTTATTACCGTTTGCGGTTTGCGTCCCGTCATTTCCCGTCTAAGTCGCTCAACTCCGCACGCCTCATGGTTAATCGATTGACGCGGGCCTGCGGCCGGACGTTAGGTTCGACGCGTGGCGGAAATTCAGGGTTCGTATGATGACCTGTTCATGGCGGTCCCCGCGGTGCTCGCCAAGCTCCTCGACGAGGGCGACACGGGCGCGGCAGCGGCGGTTTACGTGGACGGCGAGCCCGTGGTGGACGTCTGGGGCGGGTTCGCTGACGCCGACCGGACGATTCCCTGGCAGCGCGACACGATCACCGGCGTTTGGTCGGTCACCAAGACGATGACAGCGCTGTGCGCGCTGATCCTCGCCGACCGGGGCGAGCTCGGCCTTGACGCACCGGTCGCCCGGTACTGGCCGGAGTTTGCCGCGTCGGCGAAGCAAGGCGTGCTGGTGCGGCACCTGCTCGCGCACACGGCAGGCCTGCCCGACTGGGACGGGCCGATCGCCGACCTCTACGACTGGCCGGCGGCTACGGCGCGGCTCGCCGCGCAGGCCCCGCTATGGGAGCCGGGCACCGCAGCCGGGTACCACTCGGTCACCCAGGGATTTCTCGTTGGCGAGGTCGTGCGCCGGATCACCGGCCGCAGCCTTGGAGCTTTCTTCGCGCAGGAGGTGGCCGGCCCGCTGGGTGCTGATTTCCACATCGGGCTGGACGCCGCGCACGATCACCGCGTCGCGGACACGGTCCCCCCGCCCGGACAGACCGAGGACTACGCCGCCCGGGCGCCTGGAGAAACCGTCCCCAGCGCACCCGGTACGGCCATCACGGTCCGCGACGGCAACAGCATCGCATGGCGCCGGGCCGAGATTCCGGCCGCGAGCGGATTCGGTAACGCGCGTTCCGTGGCCCTGGTGCAGTCGGCCCTGGCATGCGACGGCACGGTGGGCGGCGTGCGGTTGCTGTCCCCGGAGACCTGCGCGCGTGCCCGGCAGGAACAGTTCCAGGGAACCGACACGCGCCTCGGCATGCAGGTGCGGTACGGCTTGGGCTACGGCCTGTTCGGCGATTCCTGCGGCTGGGGCGGCTGGGGCGGCTCGATCGTCATGATCGACCCCGGTGCCCGCATGGTGGTGTCCTATGTGACGAACCAGATGTCCGACTCCGACGGCGCGATGCGCGGACTTGAGGTCGTGATGGCCGCCGTTTGAGGCCATCGAAAAGGTTCAAATTCTCGCACACTGCTACCGATCGGCACAATAAAGTCGTTATCTGTGCTAATGATCGAGTCGGAAGGTGTCTGCGATGGGGCCGTTGACTGCGGACGACCCGCAGGCTATCGGCGGATTCCGGCTGCAGGCCCGGCTCGGGGCGGGCGCGATGGGGCGGGTGTACCTGGCGACCTCACCCGCCGGGCGGATGGTGGCCGTCAAGGTCCTTCAGCCGGAGCTTGCCAGCGACCAGGAGTTCATCCGGCGCTTCCGCGCCGAAGCTGACGCCGCACGGCTGGTCAGCGGGATCTACACGGCACCGGTCGTCGAGGCCGGGGTCGATGACGTGCCACCGTGGCTCGCCACGGCCTTCGTGCCTGGCCCGTCGCTTGATGACGTTATCTCCCGGTTCGGGCCGCTGCCGGTCGCGGCCCTGTGGCGGCTTGCCGCCGGGCTTGCCGAGGCACTACGCGCCATCCACACGGTGGGCCTCGTGCACCGAGACCTCAAGCCCGGCAATGTGCTGCTGGCCTACGACGGGCCGCGCGTCATCGACTTCGGCATCGCCCGTGCGGTCGCTGAAGGGCGGCTGACCACGACGGGCCCGGTTGTGGGGACGATGGGCTACCTGTCTCCCGAGCAGGCGCAGGGGCACGTGGCCGGGCCGCCGAGCGACGTGTTCTCGCTCGGCTGTGTGCTCGCGTTCGCGGCCACGGGCGCGTCCCCCTTCAGCGTCGGCACCGATGCCTTGCCCGCGGCGGTGGTCTACCGCGTCGTGCAAGAGGATCCAGACCTCGGCCAGGTGCCCGTCCAGCTCCGGCAGCTGATTCAGGATTGCCTGGCGAAGGACCCCTCGCTGCGGCCGGACCCTGGGCACATCGCCGCGCAGTGCGCGGCGGCAGCCGAGCAGGTGCGGCTCTCGCCTGCCTCGTTCTGGCCAAGCGACCTCGCGGACCTCATCGGGGCGCAGCAGGCCGCGCTGACGGCGGAACTGCGGGTGCTCCCCGTGCCCGCCCCTTTGTCGCACGCCGACCCCGTGGCCACGCAGTATGCGGCCCCTCCGGCTCCCCCTGGTTTCCCCCGGCCGGCCTCTACCTATCCCGCGCGCCCCTCGTCGGGTGACACCAGCCGCCGGGGCTTCCTCATCGGCGCCGGAGTCGTCGCCGCGGTCGCCGGCGTAGGCGCGGGCGCGTGGGCGCTCACCTCGCATTCGGCTCAGCCGCCGGCCAAGGCCGGCGGCGGCACCGCGCGGAAGGGCCCGGGCACGCTGGCGTGGACCTTCCGGGCAAGCCACGGCGTGAGCGCCAACCCGGCGGTGGCCAACGGCGTCGTCTACCTCGGCAGCGCGGCCGGCACGCTCTTCGCAGCCGACGCCGCGACGGGGCGCGAGCTGTGGTCGTTGCCCATCGACTCAGTCACCGCCGCCCCTACGGTCACGGGCGGGATCGTCTGTGTGTCCGCCGCCCAAGGGGACTTCTACGCGGTGCACGCGGCCACCGGGACGCTGGCCTGGGACCTGAGCGGCAACCAACTCGCTCCCTTCGCGCGGAACTGGGCCGCCAGCGGCGCGCACGTGGCCGTGGCCATCGGCGACCAGACCGTCCGGATGTACAAAGCCGCCGGCGGTAAGAGCCTCTGGATCGCCACCACGTCCGACGAGAGCGGGTTCGGGCAGGTGGTAGCCGCGGCGGGCGGCGCCGTCTACGCGGTCGGCGTGCGTGGTGCCCTGTACGGCTTGCAGGCCGCCACTGGCCACGAGGTGTACCGCGTTCAGGTGCTACGCGGCGGCGACTCGCCGGCTACCAACCTGGTCATGAGCGGCGGCACGCTGTACCTCGGCGCCAAAAGCGGGCCGTTGTACGCGCTGAACCCCGCTAGCGGGAAGCTCAAGTGGGCCGCCCGGCCGGGGAACGGCTTCCCGGCAGCGGACCCGGTTATCGCGGACGGCATGGTCTACTTCACCGACAGCGACGCGGTCTTGCAGGCCGTCGACGCATCGACCGGCAAGGGAAAGTGGGAACATCACACAGGCGGCAAGCCCACGGGCGGCCCGGCGGTAGCGGGCGGCTTCGTCTACGTCTGCGGCGGCGCAGGCTTGCAGCAACTGCACGCCAAGACGGGCAAGCCCCGGTGGACCTACACCGCGCCGTCCGGCGCCGCGTTCTCGGCCACCCCAGCCGTCGCCAGCGGCCTTGTCCTGGCTGGCTGCGCGGACGGCAGCTTGTACGCCATTCGCGCCTGATCCACGGCCGCCCGCACGGTGTCGGGACTGGCGGGCACAAGCGGCAGGCGAACCGTTGGGCTGGGAATCCTACCTTGGGCGTGCAGGACGCCCTTGATCACGGCGGGGTTCGGTTCGGCGAACAACGCCGCGGAAAGAGCGGCGAGCCGGTTCCCAAGTGCGCGGCCTTCCGCTGCCGCACCAGCGTGCCAGGCGGTGATGAGCTTCGCGAAGGCACTAGTAGCCACATGGGCGGAGGCGAGGATGCCGCCGGCGGCCCCGAGGGCCAGCAGCGGGGCGGCGAACATGTCGTCGCCGGCCAGCACCGCGAAGCCTTCCGGCAGGTCCGCCAGCAGCATGACGGTGTCGTGGTCGATGCCGCCGACGGCGTGCTTGACCCCGGCGATGCCTGGCACGGCCGCCAGCCGGCGCAGGGTCTGCCAGCCGAGCGAGACGCTGGTGCGGTAGGGGACGTTATACACGATGACCGGCACGGGGCTTTCCGCGGCGGCGCGGGTGAAGTGCGCGACGATCCCGTCCTGGGACGGCCGGGTGTAATAGGGCACGACGGTCAAGGCGGCGGCAACCTCCGGCCACGCTGCCAGCTCGCGCAGGGCCGCGACCGTCCTGGCGGTGTCGTTCGAGCCCGCCCCGGCAATCAGGGTGGCGCCGCGGGACCGGCAGACCCGCGCGCAGGTATCCAGGACAGTGCGGTGCTCGGCGGCAGTGAGCGTCGCGGCCTCGGCCGTGGTCCCGAGGGCCACGAGGCCGTGCGCACCGTCGTCGATGACGGCGTGCGCCAGGTCTTCCAGCGCGCCGACGGCGACGTCCCCGGCGTCGGTAAACGGTGTGATGAGCGGAACGTAAAGCCCTGCGAGCGACGGTGACTGCTGCATGACACCGACTCTGCCCGATCGGACCCATGCAGATCCAGTTCATATTTCTGCGGTAATTGATTAGGATCCGCTAATGGATTGACGGTAACCGTGTTCGAATTGAGGAAGGAGAACGTCCGGGAATGTCATTAGCGTTTGCCGCAAGGGCATCGTTATGGAGGGGACGGCTGCGATGGCGTACGAGTTCCAGGTTGCGGTGGACTGCGCTGAGCCGCACACGCTGGCGGACTGGTGGGCAGAGACGCTTGGCTGGCAGGTTGAGCAACAAGACGAGGAGTTCATCCGGCGGATGGTCAGCGCCGGGCACGCCACCGAGAGCGATACGTCGCTGCACAAGGGAGCGCTCGTCTGGAAGGAGGGCGCGGCCATCCGCCACCCCGAGGGCCTGCAGCGCGCGCCGCGGATGCTGTTCCAAACGGTTCCCGAGGGCAAGACGGTCAAGAACCGGGTGCACCTCGACGTGCGCATCGGCGCCGACGACGTCGACCTGACGGTGGCGGGCCTAGTCGCACGCGGGGCGAAGGTCCTGCACAACGGCCGCCAGGGACCCCATACGTGGGTCACCCTCACCGACCCCGAGGGCAACGAGTTCTGCGTATCGCCGTCCGCCGCCCCAGCCGGGTAGCCACGCGCCTGCCCGCCGGGTGATCGGGGAGCCGACGGTCAGCGGGAGGTGTTCCAGCGGCGGGCGGCCAAGGTGCCGGGGATGAGGAGCAGGGCGGCGAGCCAGCAGGCTAGTTCGATGGACGGGGTCGCTAGCGGGCCGCCGGCGGCCAGGGAGCGGAGGACGGCGGTCGCCGCGGTGACCGGGTTGGCGCGGGCGATCGGCTGCATCCAGCCCGCCAGGTCGTTGACCGGGGCGAAGGCGGAACTGATGAACACCAGCGCGATCGCGGGGAAGAACAGCACCCGCTCGGCCGTCTCCGGATCGCCGAGCAGCAGCGCGAACCAGCTGGAGGCAACCGCGAGCGCAAGGCCGAAGACGACCGTGAGGCCGACGATCGCGGCGTAGCCGGGGAGGCCATCGCCGACGCGGAAGCCAAGCGGCGTGGCCACGACGAGCAGCAGGACCGCCTGGGCCGCGAAGACGACCGCGTCGGAGGCGGCCCGGCCGGCGAGCACCGCCGCACGGGACATGGGCAGCGAGCGGAAGCGGTCGGCCAAGCCGCTGCCCGCGTCCCTGAGCAGGGCGAGCCCTGTAGTGGGCGCGGTGAGCGCGGCGTTCTCCATGATGATGCCGGCGATAAGGAACTGCCGGTACGCGCCGGCCGCCGCGTGGCCGGTCAGTGCAAGGTTGCCGAAGACCGACACGAACATCACGAGCAGCACGACCGGCTGGACCAAGGGGTAGATCAGGCGGCCCGGGTTCTTGCGGAGCACGCGCAGGTTGCGGCCGGCGATGAGGGCACTGTCGCGGGCGGCACGGAAGCGGAGCGGGGCGGCCGGCGCGGACATGGCGGTCATCGCGCCACCGCCGCGTGGCCGGTGAGCGCGAGGAACGCGTCGTCGAGGGTGGCGTCCGCGCCGGCGCTCGCCTTGAGCTGGGCCGGCGTGCCGGTGGCGATGACCTTGCCCCGGTCGAGCAGGTACAGCAGGTCGGCGAACTTGTCCGCCTCTTCCAGATACTGGGTGGTGAGAAGCATCGTGGTGCCTTCTGCCTTCAGGTCCATGAGGGCCGTCCAGAGCTGCTGACGGCTGCCGGGATCAAGTCCGGTGGTGGGCTCGTCGAGAACCAGCAGGGACGGCCTGGACATCAGGCTCGCGGCTAGGTCCAGGCGGCGGCGCATGCCACCGGAGTAGGTCTTGACCAGCCTCTCCGCCGCCTCGGCAAGGCCGAAGCTCGCGGTGAGCTCGGCCGCCCGGCTGAGCGCCTCCCCGCGCCGCAGGCCGGCCAGGCGGCCGATGAGGATCAGGTTGTCCCGTCCGCTGAGCGCTTCCTCCAGGCCGGCGTACTGCCCGGTCAGGCCGATGCGGGCGCGGACCTCGGCGGGCTGTTTCGCTACGTCGAAGCCGAGGACGCGGACGGTGCCCGCGTCGGCGCGGGACAGCGTCGCGATGATGCGGACCATGGTGGTCTTGCCCGCGCCGTTCGGGCCGAGCAGGGCGGTGAGCGAGCCTTGGTTGACCGCAAGGTCGACCCCGTCGAGGGCCTTGACCTGACCGAATGCCTTACGAACCCCGCTGGCTTCTATGGCCGGCCTAGAATCAGTCATATAGTGAGCCTATCAGTTAGTGAGGTCACCGGACTATATGCCTGACTCAGGATCTCGGGACACGGATGTCGAGGCCGCGCTTGGGTCGGTCGGCACCGATCCCGGGCAGGCCGATCTGGCGGTCAGCATCGTCGGACGGCTGTTCCGGCTGGCACCTCAGTTCACGGAACTGCTTGACCTGGGGGCACGCGAGTACGGCATGGGGTTCGCCCGGGGCCGGGTGCTCTGGGCATTGCAGGAGTCGGGCCCCGTGGTGATGCGCGCGCTCAGCGACCGGCTCGGGATCTCACCGCGCACGGTGACCGGGCTGATCGACGCGCTTGAGGCCGACGGCTGGGTGACCAGGACACCGCACCCCGAGGACCGGCGGGCGACGATCATCGCAATCACTCCCGCCGCGGCAACAGCGCTCGCGACGCTCCGCGACGGGTACGAAGGGCTCGCCCACGACCTGCTTGATGACATTCCCACGGCGGACCTCGAGACCTGCCGGGCGGTGCTCACCACCCTCGAAGAGCGGATCGGCGACGTCGTGGCCCGCCGCATGACCGCTACTCCCCCACCCGGGCCGGGCCTGCGGGGCGACGCTACAGGGCATTGATGCCTCGTTAGGTCGGTGTGAGTATTGGGGGGCCAGGATCGGGTCACCCCAAAGGAGGGCGTGATGGTGTCACGTGTCGGCGGCGGCCCGGAATCGGCGCTGCTCCCTGTGCCGGAGCCAGGCCTCACGCCCCGGGAGATGATCCGGCGCGCGCAGTCGCTCCGGCAGCTGCTGCGGGACCAGCAGGAAGATGCCGAACAACTCGGCAACTACACCCCGCAGGTGCACGAGGCGTTCCTGAAGGCGGGCTTTTACCGGATGCTCCAGCCGAAGCGGTACGGCGGTTACGAGTTCCCGATGGAGACGTACCTCAAGGTTTCCATCGAGATCGGCCGCGGTGACCCCGGCTCCGCCTGGTGCCTTGGGCTCGGGCTGCACCACGCGCTGCTGGTAGGCGCGCACTGGCCGGCGCAGGCGCAGGACGAGATCTTCACGGCGGAGCAGGGGGATTTCATCGCGCCGCACCGGGCTCCGCCCGGGGGCACGGTCGTCCCGGCCGAGGGCGGCTACGCGGTCAGCGGGCGGTGGCGCTATTCCTCGGGTGTCCCCTATGCCACCCACTTCATCGGTGGCGTCATGCTGCAACCCGAGGATCCCGGTGCCGCACCCGAGGTAGTGAACGTGGTCGTCCCCCGCGGGCAGTTCGAGATCGTGCCCGGGTCGTGGGGGAACGGGGAGTCGTTCGGGCTGCAGTCCACGGGGTCGCACACCGTGGTGATCGAGCACGCCGTGGTCCCGCGGCATTTCGTGGCTCAGGCACCGATGCTCGGGAGCCCCGCCCCGACGCCGGGCACCGAACTGCACGGCAACCCGATGTACCTGGGCCGGCTCGGCGGGTTCTACCACGCCGGGCTCGTCGCGCCGCAGGTCGGCGCGGCGCGGGCGGCGCTGGACGAGTACGAGCTGCTCATGCGGGAGGGGCCGACAGGCGGCATCGGGCAGCCGCCCGGCATGAAGCGCATCGACAACCCGATGTACCAGCGGAATTTCGGCCTCGCCCTGGCCATGACCGACGCGGCCGAGGCCATCGTGATCCGCGCGGGCGAGATGTACTCCGAGTACTGCCACCTGTGGGCGACGGAGGGCCGCCCGTTCTCGCTTGCGGATGACCTGCGGCTGTGGACGCAGAGCCAGCAGGCGGGCCGGCTGGCGTTCGAGGCGGTCGAGCTGCTGTGGCGGACCTCGGACAGCAGCGTGACCGGGCGGCGTGGCCACCGGATGCAGCGCTACTACAAGGACGTGTCCATGTACCGCGGCCACGGGGCGGCCCAGCCCGACATCATCGCCCCGTGGGCGGCCCAGGTCACCCTGGGGCTCCCCTTCGAGAACCCAATGGCCCCCCGGCCACGCCCGACCGGCGCCGGCTGACGCCCGTACCCCGGCCTGCCTCGTCCACGGCCGAGCTGGAACCAACTCAGGCTGACGGCTGCGAGTAACCGCGTCAGGGCCGGTGGGCTTGCTGAGGAAGCGGCCGGCCGGAGGGGACCAGGGCGTTAGCTGCTGGCGGCGTCGAGCAGGTGGTAGTTGCGCTTGCCCTTGCGGAGCAGCAGCCAGCGGTTGTACAGCAAGTCGGACTCGGCAAGCGGGCGGTCCTCGCCGACCACTGTGCCGTTGACCGACGCCGCGCCCTGGGTGATCGTCCGCCTAGCGTCGGAGAGCGATGACGCCAAGGGGGTCGCCGCCAGTGACGCCGCGAGCGTGACCCCCGCGGTGAACGGCGAAGTCGGGACCTCGGTGGCCAGGAACTCCAGGGCCTGGGCCGACGCGCCCGCCGGGGAGCCGCCAAACAGGATCGCGCTCGCTTCCTCGGCCGCCGCTGTCGCCTCGGGGCCGTGCACGACCGTGGTGACCTCGCGGGCGAGGCGGCGCTGGCCGATGCGCTTGAACGGCGCCTCGGCGTGCGCCGCGGCGACCTCCTGGCACTCCTCGACCGGCAGCAGCGTGAGCTGGAGGAGGAACCGCTCGATGTCGGCGTCCGCCACGTTCATCCAGTACTGGAAGAACTGGTACGGCGATGTGCGGTCGGCGGCTAGCCAGACCGCGCCCTCCTCGGACTTGCCGAACTTCTTGCCGTCGGAGCGGAGCAGCAGCGGCCAGGTGAAGGCGTGCACGTGCTTGCCTTCGACCTTGCGGATCAGGTCCACGCCGGCGAGCAGGTTGCCCCACTGGTCGGAGCCACCGATCTGCAGCTCGACGTCGTGGTGCCTGCACAGGTGCAGGTAGTCGTTGGCCTGCAGGAGCTGGTAGCTGAACTCGGTGAACGAGATGCCATTCTCCGACTCGAGCCGGGCCTTCACCGCCTCACGGGCGATCATCTGGTTGACGCTCGCGTGCTTGCCGATGTCGCGCAGGAAGTCGAGCAGCGTGACCGACCCGGTCCAGCCCAGGTTGTTCACCAGGGACACCCGGGAGATGCGCTCCAGCTGGTCGGCGATGCGCTTGGTATTGCGGGCGAGGGTCTCGGCGTCGAGCAGGTTCCGCTCCTTGGACTTGCCGCCCGGGTCGCCGATCATGCCGGTCGCCCCGCCGGCCAGCGCGATCGCGTTGTGCCCGGCATCGGCGAAGCGGCGCAGGACGAGCAGCCCGATCAGGTTGCCGACGTGGATGCTGTCCGCCGACGGGTCCACACCGTAGTACACGCCGACCCGGCCATCCAGGATCCGCGCACGCAGCGCGTCACGGTCAGTGCTGTCCTGGATGAGGCCCCTGGCCTCAAGGTCGGCGAGAATATCCATGCCTCAATGATGCCCCATCCAGGGTTATGGCCTGGCTTAATTAGCGGCCGGTCGGGACCAGCGACACCAGCCTGCTGGGGCTGCCGTCCAGCCGGTCATCATGGCCCGGTCTGGTCGTCGGCCTGCCCTTGCTCGGTGCTACGGGCTGTTGTTCCCGCGTCATCTGTTCCTTCGACGTCTGTTTCTTTGTCGACTGGTCCTTCGTCGAGGTCCTTTGTCGACTGGTCCTTTGCCGACCGGTCCCTCATCGACTGGTCCTTTGCCGACCGGTTCCCCGTCGACCGGTCCCTCATCGACCGGTCCTTTGCCGACCGGCCCCTCATCGACTGGTCCTTTGCCGACCGGTTCCCCGTCGACCGGTCCCTCATCGACCGGTCCTTTGCCGACCGGCCCCTCATCGACTGGTCCTTTGTCGCCTGGTTGCTCGTCGGCTGGTCCCTCATCGACCGGTCCCTCGTCGTCGCTGCTGTCGTCGTCGCGCTCGTGAGGCAGGGTGCTGGGCATTGCCTGCCGCTCGGGCCGCGCCGGCCCAGCCTGAGTCTCCGGCACGCGGTCGGCCGCCGCCCACGGGGGCGTTGCCGCGCTCGACGCGCCGTGCGCGGCCTGGCGGCCCGGCAGCGCCGGCGACTCGCCCGGAACCGCGGGTCTGGCGAAGGGCACCGGAGTCGGTTCCGCAGCCGCAGGGCCGACGGCGCTCGCCGGGGCCGGTTCCAGGTCGACCAGAGAGGCAGGCAGGACCGCAATGGCCTGCGTGCCGCCGTAGGTGTAGCTCCGCAGCCGGACCTGAATGCGGTGGCGGTGGGCAAGAACCGCGACGACGTACAGCCCGATGCGGCCGTCGCGGCGCAGTTCGTCTAGGTCGAGCTGACCGGGATCGGCCAGCAGCTGGTTCATCCGCGCCTGATCGGCGGGAAGGATGCCGGAGCCCTGGTCCTCGACCTTGATTGCGAAGCCGCTCGGTACCTGCTGCGCCCGCAGCAGCACCGAGGTCTCCGGCGCAGAGAACTTGGTGGCGTTCTCTACCAACTCGGCCACGAGGTGGATAACGTCGGTGACCGCCGCGCCGTGCAGCAAAACGCCGCCCGGAGGCACGACCTTGACCCGCGTGTACTGTTCCACCTCGGTGACAGCCGCACGCAGTACCTCATGCAGGGTTACCGGCCTTGACCACCGCCGGCGCGAGGCAGCGCCGCCGAGCACCGCCAGGGACTCGGCCTGGCGGCGCAGCCGGGTGGCTAGGTGGTCCACCGCGAACAAGCCCTTGAGCAGTTCAGGGTCCGCTACCTTGTCCTCGAGCACGTCGAGCAGCCCGATCTCCCGGTGGAGGAGCGACTGCATGCGGGTGGCGAGGTTGACAGACAGTTCGACGTGCGCATCGGCGGGCCGTATGTCCGCGCGTCGCCGCGGCGGCGTCCGTGGCACGGGCGGGGCCATCAGCATGGGCATGGGCCCGGTCCGGCGCAGCGACGCGGCCGGCCGGCGCGCGGACATCAGCATGGGCATGGGCCCGGTCTGGCGCAGCGACGCGGCCGGCCGGCGCGCGGTCTTGTGCGCGTCTTCCCGGGACCGCAGTCCGCCCACCGTCAGCAACCCTGCGAGGACCGTCCGCAGCGGACGGCCCGGCTGACCACGATGCCCACCCTCGGACCGGCCTTCTCGCTGCGGGCTAGCTCCAGTCACTGTGCCCCCTAGGTCGGTTTCGCGAGAGACGATGCTGCCTACCCTAAGTGAGCTAACCGTCGCTCTGAGGATAAATGACAAACTCATGGAATCAATTGCGTAACGGCGCCCCCTTTCCGTACCCGTGATCTCCACGGCGAGGGGACTCTGTCTGTTTTCAGGAGCGGCGCGGATCTCGGATAATCTCGGCACATGCCGGGTACCGAAGCTGCGTCGCCCCTGCTCCTTTACATGCTGAAGCAGGTCGAACTCGCCGTCCGCGCACGGATTGACGAGATCGTTCGCCCGGTCGGGCTGACCGCGGCCCAGTACACGGCACTCACGGTGCTCGAACGGCACACGGACATGTCCTCGGCCCAGCTGGCCAGGAACTCGTTCGTCACCGCCCAGTCGATGGCCGACATGATCACCGCGCTTGAGGGGCGCAACCTGATCGAACGGCACCGCGACAAATCCGACCGGCGGCGGCTCGTCGTCGCGCTCACGGACGAAGGCCGCACGCTGCTCGACCGCTGTCGCGACGACGTCGACACGCTCGAAGCCACCATGCTCAGCGGGCTGTCGGCGGCGCAGACGAAGGCACTGCGGGCGACGCTCGCCACCTGCTACACGAACTTGTCCAAGGCGGATCCCGCCGCGGTCCGCTAGCTCCGCAGCCCTGCCGGGCGCGGAACGCGGCGCTGCGTAGGAATTTCATCGAGCGCCAGCATGGCCCCGTTCCGCCTGCCTGCAAGGGCGGAGCCGTTGGCTTGCCAGGCGGAGCACGCCCCCGTTCTGGATGATGGGTCTTGAAATTTCCGGGGCGCGGTGATCATGATGCGGGTGTGGAAACACCGCTGTCACCGCTTGAGTTCGCCCGTCGCACCCGTCGCCTCTACGGCGCGCGCGAAGCCGTCGTCGACGGTGACCTGAGGCTCACCTACGAGGAGTTCTTCGACCGGTGTGACCGCTGGTCAACCGCGCTGGCGACGCTTGGCGTCCGGCAGGGGGACCGTGTCGCCACGATCGCGCCGAACACTCACGCGCAGCTGGAGTCGTTCTACGCGGTGCCGCAGCTCGGCGCGGTGCTCGTGCCGATGAACTACCGGCTGACAGCGCTCGACTTCGTCTACATGGTGAACCACTCGGGCTCGACGGTGCTCTGCGTGCACAGCGACTACCTCGACGCGATCGACGGGGTCCGTGACCAGATGCCAGGCGTCCGGCACTTCGTCGCGTTCGAGGGCGCGCGGGACGGCTGGCTCGACTACGAAGGGCTGGTCGCCGCGAGCGGGACTTCCTTCCCGCGGCCGGAAATCGGCGAGCGTGACCTGCTGACGATCAACTACACGAGCGGCACCACCTCGCGGCCCAAGGGCGTCATGATCACGCACCGGAACGCCGCGATGAACACCATCGGCACGCTGCTGCACCTGCACATGGGCGTCGGCGACCGCTACCTGTGGACGCTGCCGATGTTCCACGCGAACGGGTGGACGTTCACCTGGACGGTGACCGCCGTCGGCGGGACGCACGTGTGCCTGCGCAAGGTCGACCCCGCGCTGGTCTTCGCGCTGATCCGCGACGAGCACGTGGGCTGGCTGTCCGCGGCGCCCACGGTGCTGATCTCGCTGGCCAACGCGCCCTCATCGGCGCAGGGCACCGTGCCGCCCGGGGTGCGCGTCGTCACCGCGGGCGCGCCGCCGGCCGCCGCGACGATCGAGCGGCTTGAGGGCGGGTTCGGCTGGGACATCACCCAGGTCTACGGTCTCACCGAGACCGCGCCGTTCATCACCGTGTGCGAGCCGCTGCCCGAGCACGCGGCGCTCTCCCCCGCCGACCGGGCGGTGATGAAGGCCAAGACGGGCGTTGAGCTGATCACCTCGGGCGAACTGCGAGTCGTCGATGACCTCGGCAACGAGGTGCCCTGGGACGGCGTCACCATGGGGGAGATCACCGTCCGCGGCAACGTCGTCATGGAGGGGTATTACAACGACCCTGAGGCCACGAAGAAGGCGATGGGCGACGGCTGGTTCCACACCGGGGACGCCGCCGTGGTCCACCCCGACGGGTACGCGGAGATCCGCGACCGCATCAAGGACGTGATCATCAGCGGCGGGGAGAACATCTCCTCGGTCGAGGTCGAGGGGACGCTGCTGCACCACCCGGCCGTGGCCGAGGTCGCCGTAGTCGGGCTGCCCTCCGAGAAGTGGGGCGAGACCCCGTACGCGTTCGTTGTGCTCATGGCGGACGCGTCGGCCACGGAGGACGAGTTGATCGCCTTCGTGCGGGAGCGCCTCGCGCACTTCAAGGCGCCGCGCGGCATCAGCTTCGTCGACGAACTCCCCAAGACGGCGACCGGCAAGATCCAGAAGTACGTCCTGCGCGGCGGCGCGGCGAACCTCTCCAGGCAGTGATTTTGCGCGTTGCGATTGTCGGCGGCGGGATCGGCGGGCTTGCCCTCGCGCAGTCGCTGCGCCGGTCCGGGATCGACGCGACCGTCTACGAGCGGGATTCCGATCCGGCCTCCCGGCGGCAGGGCTACCGCATCCATATCGGCCCGGCGGGTGCCGCCGCACTGCGCTCCTGCCTGCCGCCGGACCTGTATGAGCTTTTCCTGGCGACCCGCGGCCAGCCAGGTGACCGGATCACCGTCCTCAGCAACCGGCTCCGCGTGCTCCGGGAGTTTCCCGTTCCGCCGGCTCCCGAGGGCTCGGCCGGCGGGGCGGTGAACCGGCTGACGCTGCGCGAGGTGCTGCTGGGCGGGCTGCCTGTGTGCTTCGGCCGGGAGTTCCTCGGCTACGAGTCGCTCGGCGACGCGGTGCGCGTTCATTTCACCAGCGGAGCCGCCGTGGACGCGGACGTGGTGGTGGGTGCCGACGGCGTCAACTCCGCGGTACGCCGGCAGTTGCTGCCCCACGCCGAGGTCACCGACAGCGGAACGCGGGTGATCTACGGCAAAGCCCCGCTCACTCCCGATATCAGCGCTGCCCTGCCGGAGCCCGTGCGGCAGGGGTTCGTCGCCGTGACGAGCGCGCTCCGGCCGGTCAGCATGGCGCTTGGCCTCATGGGGTTCGTTGAACCGCCAGCTCAGGCGGCCGCCCGGCTCTGCCCGGGCATCACGGTGCACGACTGCGGCAGCTACGTCATGTGGGCGCTGACGGCCTCCGCGCGGGCCTTCCCCGCGGACGTCCTCAGCCTGGACGGTGACGAGCTCACCGTGCTGGCGGCCCGGATGACGCGGCGCTGGCACCCGAGGCTGCGCGTCCTTGTTTCCGGTGCGGATCCCGCTGAGACTTTCGCTCTCGCGGTGCGCACCTCGGTGCCGGTTGCCCCGTGGACGGCCGACCGCGTGACCGTGCTCGGTGACGCCATCCACGCCATGAGTCCCGCGGGCGGATCGGGCGCCAATACCGCATTGCGCGATGCCGAGTTGCTGGCGCGCGAACTCGCCGCGCAGCCCGACGACCCAGTCACCGCCATCGCCCGCTACGAGCAGGAAATGCTTGATTATGGCTTCGCGGCGGTCGGCGAAGCAGAGCGGGCAAACGCGCGCTACCGCCGCTGAGCGCTAGGGATGCTAGTCGTGTAACCGCTGGCTGACGGCCGTCCCTCTGCTACGTCTCGTTCATTTGAGTTCCCTAGCGTCGCGCCCATGAGCGAATCGTTTCAGGCTGAATCGGGTGGAAAGCCCGGATTCACCCGCCGCAGGTTCATCATCGGCAGCGTCGGCGTCACTGCCGTAGCGGCTGTCGGTGGCACCACCGTCCGCGCGCCGCGTGCCTTCGCGGCCACCGCGCCGAGCGGTCCGCCGACCACGACCGTCCCGCTGCCGACCACGACTGAGCCGGAGCAGTTGCTGCTGACCTGGGGCGCCAACCCCGCCTCCGAAGTCACGGTGTCCTGGTCCGCGCCGGGCACGGTGGCGCAGCCTGCCCCCACGCTCGCGTTCTCGACCGCGCCGATCACCGCCACCAACCCTGGTCACCTCGTCAAGATGCCGGACCCCAAGCCGCTCGACGTGACGCAGCGCTACGGCGCGGCCGCTTCGGTCAGCTTCACCGACGGCCTCAACGGGCAGACCACGTACTTCTACCACGTGCAGCTCAACGGCCTGAAGCCCGGAACTCGCTACTACTACCAGGTCAGCGACGGCGCGCACACGCCGTCCACCGCCGGTGCGTCGTTCGAGACCGCGCCCGCCGGGCGGGCCAAGTTCCGCTTCTCCAGCTACGGCGACCTCGCCACCCCGTCCTGGGACCTCAACAAGTCGGGGAACATCTGGCACGAGTCCTCGGACAACGCCTGGTTCGCGGTTACCGCGATCGAGAGCCCGGGCGACGGGAAGGGCGCCCCGCTCTTCCACCTGCTCAACGGCGACCTGTGCTACGCCAACCTGGATGTCAACAACGCCCCAGGCGTGTGGCGGGACTTCGGCATCAACATCGCGCGCAGCGCGGCGAACCGGCCGTGGATGCCGGCGCTCGGCAACCACGAGTGCGAGTTCGGCGTCGACGACATTCACGGCAAGGCGGGCAATGCCTCGGGCGGCGTCGCGGCCCAGGGCGCGGCGGGCAACTACTGGAACGGCCCGTACGGCTTCGGCCACTACCTGAGCCGGTTCCTGCTGCCGGACAATGGCGTGACCAACTGGGACGGCAACCGCCTGCGCGGCAACTTCTACGCCTTCCAGGTAGGCACCGTGAAGTTCATCTCGGTCGACGCCGACGACGTCGTCTACCAGGACGGCGCCGCCAACTACGTGATCAACAGCGCGAACGCCGCGCCAGAGGTCACCACCACGGGTGCGGCGATCCCGAACGGCACCACCGCCTACACCCGCTTCTACACCGGCGACCTGAAGCTCAACGCCAAGAACAACTCGCTGGTCCCGGACTACTCCAAGGGCAAGCCCAACCTGCAGACGATCTGGCTGGAGCAGACCCTGGCCGACGCCCGGCACGACCCGTCCGTCGACATGATCGTCGTGTTCATGCACCAGTGCGCGCTGTCGACCTCGGTGCCCGGCAACGGTTCCGACCTCGGCATCCGCCAGGCCTGGCTGCCGCTGTTCGACAAGTACGAGGTGGACCTCGTGCTGTCCGGCCACGAGCACGACTACGAGCGGTCCTACCCGGTGCGCGGCTACGACGCTGGGGAGCACGGCACCGTCTCCGCCCCCAACCCAGGCCAGACCAAGGGCGACGCCGTCGACACCCGGCGGCCGTCGGTGGCGGCCACCGAGCCTTCCTCAGTGAACGGCATTCCCGCGTGGAACACGGCCGAGGGCACCGTTTACCTGGTGCTCGGCGGCGGCGGGACCAACGGGCCGACAAACACCTACGGTACCGACGCCGCCACCGACAAGGCGCAGGCTAAGGTCATCACCACGCGGAACGAGGTCGTCGGCAGCGAGGCGGCCGGATTCGTGAAGAACGGCGCGGACTCGATCGAGGACGCGCCCTGGTCCGCGGCCATCAACCCGACCGATGCCTACGGGTACTCGATCTTCGACGTGGACCCCGGCGAGCACAAGGGCGACACGACCATCACCTTCCAGTACTTCGCGATCCCGGCGGTGAGCAACCTGACCGGCACCGCCCACGACGGCACCACGACGCTGCCGAGCGTGCCGACGGAGAAGTTCGTCTTCGGCCGCAAGGTGGGCAAGAAGTAGCGCCCGCTCAGCCCGCGGACGTCTTAGGGCCACTTAGCGTTGCTAGACCGCCCGGTTGGCGGCTTTCGTGCGATGCTAAGTGGCCCTAGGTGCCGACGACGGCCTGCCGTACGAGGACGAGGGCCTGCGTAACAGGTTGAGGCGGCGGGAGAGGTCGGAGGCGAGGACGCCTGCCGGGTCGAGGACGGAACGCAGCTTGCGGAACTCCGGCAGGCGCGGGTACATCTCCTCCAAGGTCGCCGCGCTTACCCGGGAGTCCTTGGCCAGGTAGACACGGCCGCCGTTGGCTACCACGAGCTTGTCCAGCTCGTCGAGGAGCGGGCCGAGGCCACGGGTGCGGGCCGGGAAGTCCAAGGCCAGGGTCCAGCCCGCGGTCGGGAAGGAGAGCAGGCCGGGGTCGGCCTTGCCGAACCGCTTGAGCACGGTGACGAAGCTCGGGGCATGGTGCGCGCTGACCAACTCGAAGCTCTTCTTGACGGCCGCCTCCGCGCCGAACGGCATGACGTACTGGTACTGGCGGAAACCGCCGGGGCCGTAGGCGTAGTTCCAGTTCCTGATCCCGTCCAGCGGGTGAAAGAACTGGCTGATGGTCTGGAGCTCGTGCTCGCGGCGCCTTGGCGCCTTCAGGTACCACGCTGCGTTTGCCAGACGGATGGAGTACCTGTTCAGCAGGCCGGGCGGGAACACCTTCAGGGCGGCCAGTTTCGCGCGCGGATCGAAGTGATACGGGTCGTCCCTTTGCTTGTGGCTCAGGTCGCTGAGGGTGGCGAAGTCGCCGCTCGTAATGATCGACCGGCCGAGGTGCTTGCCCCGCGCGAGGTCATCGGACCAGGCGACCGTGTAGCCGTACTTCGTGTCGTGCTCGGCGAGCACGGCCATGGTCTCGTCGATGTCCTTGGTCTTGACGGTGTCGACGGTGAGGAGGGAGCTCTCGACCCGCTTGAGCTGGATGGTGGCGCGCGTGATGAAGCCGGTCAGGCCCATGCCCCCGGCCGTCGCCCAGAACAGTTCCGGATCGGACTCCCTGGTGACGGTGTGCGGCGCTGCCTGCTCGGCGCTCGGGAACAGAATGTCAAAGCTGGTGACATGGCTGGCGAACGACCCGGCCACGTGGTGGTTCTTGCCGTGCACGTCCGCCGCGATCGCGCCCCCGATGCTTACCTGGCGGGTGCCCGGCGAAACCGGGACAAACCACCCATGCGGCAACCCGGCGACCATGAGCTGCTCAAGGGAGACGCCGGCCTCTGCTTCCACCACGCCCGAGTCGTGGTCGAAGCTGATGATGTTGTTCATCTTGCCGCTGGAGATGACGATGCCGTCGGCTGACTGCGCCGCGTTGTTGTAACTGCGCCCGAGTCCGCGCGGGATCGCGGTGCCGCTCTTGCTCGTGGGCGGCGTGGCGAGGTACTGAAGCAGCGCCACCGCCTCCGCATCGCTCGCCGGGGCCGCCAGGTCAGCCTTCGAGGGCGCGATGCGGCCCCACCCGGTCAGGCGGACGGGCTGGGTCGGCACGGGGCTGGACGTGGTGGAAACGCGCGGCATGGGAGGCATATTACTGGCCAAGCGGCCGGCGGCCCCGCACGTTGCGCGAGGCCGTCGGCCGCTGCCCCCGAGAATCCCGGTAATGAAGGACTTAGCGTCCCCTAGCCGGACAGCGCCTCGGTCACCAGGGCGTGCCAGGTGATCGTGTCGACTACGCCGTTCACCGTAAAGCCGCGGACCTCCTGGGCCATCGCGTGCTGGAAGCCGCGCACCCACGCCTGGGTCTTCTTGCCGTAGATCCCGTCCACGACCAGGCTGCGGCCATCCTTGCCGTTGCGGAAGTTGGCCTGGTCCTGGACCGCGCGCACGGCCGGGCCCTTGCTGCCGAGCGTGAGCTTGGGGATCAGCGCGCGCCAGGTGGCGCTGCCGACCACCCCGTCCACGGCCAGGTGGCGCGAGCGCTGGAAGTTGACGACCGCCGCTTTCGTCTTGGCGTCGAACGTGCCGGTGACCGCTAGCTTCGCGCCGTGGGCAACGAGCAGGTACTGCAGCGAGCGTACGGTGACCTTAGGCCAGGCGCTGTTGGCGCCCTGGCGCAAGACCGGCCAGGGCTGCAGAACCTGGGCTTGGACCTGGCTGGTGACCGCTGCCGCCGTGGTTGCGGTGGCCCCAGTTGTGGTGGCCTGCGCCGTCGCAGGCATGGCGGCCAGGACCCCGACGGCTACCCCGGTGGCTAGCACGGCCGCACCAATGGACTTCTTGGTTGTCATCATTGACACCCCCTGAACGCGGGCGCCTTGAGCGTCTCCCGCATTTTAAGAATAATTAAGAGATGGTTAATTTCCCAGGTCCATTAGTAACGACACCCGCCGGCGCACCCATGTTCTCCACCCATAGGTGGACACAGGAAATCAGCTCATAGGTCGATGCGCACGCACCCCATCACTGCCTAATGTTGCGAGGTGCCAGCATCAGCATGGACCGACTCGGGGGCAGCAACATGGACACGCCGATCAGGAACTTCCAACGCGGAGACATCCGGGTATCGGACGCCGAGCGGGACCAGGCGGTCACCGAACTCAGCGAGCACTACCAGTCGGGGCGCCTGACGCTCGACGAATTCGACGACCGGTCCAACCGCGCGCTGCGAGCCCAGACCGGGAACGACCTTCGCACGTTGTTCGCCGACCTGCCGCGGCCGGCGGCGCCCGTAGTGAGCACTCCGGTCAGCCCCGCGATGCCCGGCGACCTAGCCGGGCGGCGGGCGGGCGGCTCACTGGTCGCCCGCGCCATCATCACCGTCGTGATCGCCGCGATCGTCCTCGGCAATGTGGCCAGCCACAGCCACCACCTCTTCGGCTGGCTGGTGCCCGTCCTAGTCCTCGGGTTCGTCTTCCTGCGGCTGAGCCGCCGCCACCGCCTCTAGGACGCTGGGCGGAAGCGGCGCAGGCGCAGGCTGTTGGTGACCACGAACAGCGAGCTGAACGCCATCGCGGCGGCGGCGATCATGGGGTTGAGCAGGCCGGACGCCGCGAGCGGGATGGCCGCGACGTTGTAGCCGAAAGCCCAGGCCAGGTTGCCCTTGATCGTCTTGAGGGTCTTGCGGGAGAGGTGGATGGCGTCGGGGACCGCCGCCAGGTCGCCGCTGACCAAGGTCAGGTCGGCGGCCTCGATCGCGGCGTCCGTGCCTGTGCCCATCGCCAGGCCAAGGTCCGCCTGGGCGAGCGCGGCGGCGTCGTTGACCCCGTCGCCGACCATCGCGACCGTGCGGCCCTCGGCCTGGAGGTGCTTGATCACGTCCAGCTTTCCGCTCGGCAGGACGTCGGCGATGACCTCGTCGATGCCGACGCTGGCGGCAACCGCCGTGGCGGCCCGCTCGTTGTCGCCGGTGAGCAGCACCGGGCGCAGCCCCATCGCCCGGAGGGACTTGACTGCGTCCGGTGACGTCGGCTTGATCGTGTCGGCCACGATGAGCACGCCGCGGACGGCCCCGTCCCAGGCGGCGAAGGTCGCCGTCTGACCCGCTTGCTCGGCCTGGTCCGCGCGTTCGGCCAGGGGCTGCGGAATTGTCAGGGCCCACTCGTCCGCGAGCCAGTCGCGGCGGCCGACGACAACGGCATGGCCGTCTGCCATGGCGACGACCCCAAGGCCGGGCTGAGCGGCGAAATCGGAAACTTCGGGCAGCTGGCCGTCCGGCTGGGCAGCGGCGAGGCGGGTCCGCGCGCCCGCCGTGATCGCGACGCCGATTGGGTGCTCGGAGGCCGACTCAACCGCGCCGGCGTACGTGAGAAGGTCCTCCTCGGCCACAGCGGGCGCCGGGACCACGTCGGTCAGGGTCATGCGGCCGGCCGTGACGGTGCCCGTCTTGTCGAGGACGATGGTGTCGACCCGGCGGGTGTTCTCCAGGATCTCGGGTCCCTTGATCAGGATGCCGAGCTGCGCGCCGCGCCCGGTGCCGACGAGGATCGCGGTCGGCGTGGCCAGCCCCATCGCGCACGGGCAGGCGATGATCAGCACCGCCACGGCGGCGGTGAACGCGCTGGCCGCCGACCCGCCGGCGGCCAGCCAGCCGACCAGCGTCGCGACGGCGATCACAAGCACAACGGGGACGAAAACGGCGGAGACGCGGTCCGCGAGGCGCTGCACGGGCGCCTTGCCCGCCTGAGCCTGGGTCACCAGCCGCGCCATCTGGGCGAGCTGGGTGTCCGCGCCGACCCGGGTGGCCCGGACGACGAGCCGCCCGCCGACGTTGACGCACCCGCCGGTCACCGTGTCACCGGGGCCGGCCTCGACCGGCACCGGCTCGCCCGTCAGCATGGACGTGTCGACGGCGGAGCGCCCGGCGATGATGACGCCGTCGGCCGCGACCTTCTCACCCGGCCGGATCACGAACTCGTCGCCGACCACAAGCGCGTCGACGGCGACGGTGACCTCCCGGCCCTCGCGGAGCACGGTGGCCTGCTTCGCGCCCAGGTCGAGCAGCGCCGCCAGGGCGGTGCCGGCCTGACGCCGCGCCCGCAGCTCCAGGTAACGGCCGAGCAGGATCAGCGCGGTCACGCCGACCGCGACCTCCAGGTAAGTAGCGTTAGCGCCATTGCCCTGGGCGACCCAGGAGAAGGCCATCCGGTCGCCGATACGCCCGGCACCAGCGAAGACCAGCGCATACAGCGACCAAAGGTAGGCGGCGGCTACCCCGACCGACACCAGCGTGTCCATAGTCGCGGTCCCGTGCCGCGCGTTGATGGCGGCGGCCCGGTGAAACGGCCAAGCCCCCCAGGTCGCGACGGGTGTCGCCAGCGCGAGCGACACCCACTGCCAGGCGGGGAACTGCAGGACGGGGACCATCGCGAGCACGATCACGGGGACGGCGAGCACCAGCGACACGAGGAGCCGACGGCGCGGCGCAGCGGCATCTCCTTGCCCGCCGCCCGCCTCGGGTGGTGCCGGGAGTGCGGCCGTGTAGCCCGTCCGCTCGACCACCGCGATGAGGTCCGCCACCGTGAGTGCGTCGGGGAACGACACGCGGGCGGTCTCGGTGGCGAGGTTGACCGTAGCGGTGACGCCGTCGAGCTTGTTCAGCTTCTTCTCAACCCGCGTCGCGCATGACGCGCAGGTCATCCCCCCGATGACGAGATCCGTAGTGCTCATGAGCTATACGAGGGGCAAGGTGCGGGCAGGGTCCACCGTCACCACGTTGCCATCGGCCAGGCGGTACGCGCCGGCCTCGTCAAGGGCGGCCGCGACCGCCTCCGCGGTGAGCGGGGCGTCGCTCGTCACGGTGACCGCCGAGACCCCGTCGGGGACCAGGGCCACGGTGACGGCGCTGACGCCGCCCAGGTCCTCGATCTCCTCGGTGACGGCACGGACGCAGTGCTCGCAGGTCATGCCCGTCACCTGGTACGTGGTCGATGTCATCGTGCAACTCCTGTCTTCATCGTCAGCGTGCGGCCGGCCGCACCCGACTAACCGGAGGCCGGCCAGTCTGGTCTACGTCGGCTAAGCGGTTAGCGTTAGTGCCGTAAGTCAGGACTTGACGAGGCGCGCGATCGCCTCGGACGCCTCTCGCACCTTCGCGGTGGCGACGTCGCCGCCCTCCGCGGTCGCCTGGGCCACGCAGTGCCCGAGGTGGTCCTCAAGCAGGCCGAGCGCCACCGACTGCAGCGCGCTCGTGACCGCCGACACCTGGGTCAAGATGTCAATGCAGTACTTGTCGTCCTCGACCATCTTCTGCAGGCCGCGTACTTGACCCTCGATCCGGCGCAGCCGCGTGAGGTACTTGTCCTTGTCTTGCGTGTACCCGTGCATGTCCCCACCTCCATGAGCTCAACTTCACCATACCATACCCCCGCAGGGTATCGATGGAGGCGCGATTGCCCTGCGGCGCCCAGCGACGGAAAGCGTTCTGGTCCTGGGTGCCACGAGGCTAAAACCGTGCTAGCCCGCCATGCCACAAGAGCTGGAGAGTGCTGGCCTTGTGGCACACAAGGCCAGGAAATATCTGGCCCTACGTGCCACAAGGCCACTAGAGATGTGCCTGCGGCACTCAGGGCCATATCGGAATTGGCCTTGTGTGCCACGAGGCTATTCGCGGCTGGTCGGTTAGCGGTCGACCTGTTAGCGGTCCGCTGGTTCGCGGTCGGGCGGGGACTGGCGGACCGGCTTGCCCTCGCGGAGCTTGCGGGCCAGGCGCCTGCGGTAGGCGAGGCTGCCTATGCCGGCGAGGACTGCCAGGCCCCCGACGCCGAACAGCAGGCCGTCCTGCAGGCCTGCCGTGCCGCCGCCGCCCGTCTCAGGGGCAGCCGTGGGGAAGGCAGGGGTTACCGGGGCTGACGTATGCGTTGCCCGCGGGGTCGATGGCCGAACTGTCGACGACGGGGTCGCGGTGGCTGATGCGGAGGCCGACGCATGCGACGGGCTTGTTGCGTGCGGGGAGCTTGTGGCGTGCGTCGGGCCTGTGGTGTGCGCTGGGCTTGAAGCGTGCGTCGGGCTGGTGGTGTGCGGCGAGCTTGAAGCGTGCGCCGGGCTCGAAGTTTGCGCGGGGCTTGAACTGTGTGCCGGGCTTGAAGCGTGCGCCGGGCTTGACGCGTGTGCCGAGGTGGACGCTGACGCGCCGGCGTGGCTCGTCGTTGAAGCGTGCGCCGAGGTACCGGGCGACCGCGAACCCTCGCCGGTCGGTGACGGGGTGCGGGTGCCGGAGTGCGTCTCCGATGAGGGAGGCGTCTGCACGGAAGGTGTGAAGATCGTCGGCGTCGATGAGGCGCCCCCGGTGCAGGCGGAGACCGTGACCGCGATGAGGACGGCCCCGGCGGCGGAGCGGCCCGCGGTCAGCCACACGCCCCGGGTATCACCGGGCGGGGTCAGCCGCATCGTCATGAACCCTCCTCGAATGCGTGTCCGATAAATTCCCTTTTCCATCGGACACGCCCCAGTGCAAACGGAGGCGTGGCCATCCGGGGGGAGACGGCGTTGCACATAAATGTTTTCCCGGCCAGCGAGCATCAACCATCGCGACAGGCAACGAAAAAGAAAACGGCCCGCCAGATCGGCCACCTGACGCTTCGACCAGCGCATTTCCAACCGCGCAGCAGGCTCATCGACAACCATTTATCGCGACGCCCGTAGCGGGCACGGGCGGGCAATGGCGGGTTTCGCATCGGAAC
>Ga0310811_10001152_pt1 | contig 33841 bp, 28 predicted proteins | sample YCmetagenome_FD_207642 | JGI IMG/M metagenome (GOLD analysis project Ga0310811, IMG submission 207642) | Soil microbial communities from experimental microcosm in Duke University, North Carolina, United States - YC | ecosystem: Engineered > Artificial ecosystem > Soil microcosm > Unclassified ...
AACGCGCGGATCGTGGACTTCACCAACCCGGTCGGCATCGTCACCCGCGCGCTGCTGGACGCGGGCCACGACGCGGTCGGCCTGTGCAACGTCGCGATCGGCTTCCAGCGCCGTTTCGCCGCCGCGGCCGGCGTGACGCCCGAGCAGGTGGCGCTGGACCACGTCGGCCTCAACCACCTGACGTGGATCCGCGGCGTGAGGATCGGCGGCGAGGAGCGGCTCGACGAGATCATCGCCGAGCAGGGCGCCGAGATCGCCGGGAACCTGCACCTGCCGCCGCGGATCCTCACCGATCTGCACGCGATCCCCTCGTACTACCTGCGCTACTTCTACGAGCACGACGCCGTGGTCCAGGAGCTCAAGACCTCCGAGTCGCGGGCCGAGAAGGTCGCGGCGATGGAGCGTCAGCTCATCGAGATGTACAAGGATCCGTCGGTGGACGAGAAGCCGCAGCTGCTCGCCGAGCGCGGCGGCGCGTTCTACTCCGAGGCGGCGGTCGAGCTCATCGCCTCGCTGACGAATCCGGCGGGCACGGCGGACGTGCGCGTCGTGAACATGCGCAACAACGGCACGCTGCCGTTCCTGTCCGACGAAACGGTGATCGAGGTGTCCGCCGAGGTCGGCTCGGCCGGCATCAAGGCCCTGCCGCAGGCGCCGCTGCCCGCGCACATGCGGGGCCTGATCGCGCATGTGAGCGCGTACGAGGAGCTGGCCCTGGACGCCGCGATCCACGGCGGCCGGGACCGGGTCGTGCAGGCGCTGCTGGCGCACCCCCTGATCGGCCAGTACGACCTGGCCAACCGCCTGGGCGACGCGCTGATCGCCGCGAACGAGAAGTTCCTGCCGTGGGCAGCGCGTTGAGCACCGCGCCGGCCGTCGCCGACCGGAGCGCGGCCGGGCGGTACCCCGGCCTGGTGCTCGCGGTGGACGGCGGCAACAGCAAGACGGACATCGCGCTCGCCACCGCGGACGGCGAGGTGCTGGCGCACGCGCAGTCCGGTCCGTTCATCCCGCAGACCATCGGCGTCGACCCGGCGATCGACACCGTCGCCAAGGCGATCGGCGAGATACGCACGCGGCTCGGGCTCCCGGACGGCGAACCGCTCGCGCAGCATCTGTCGGCGTTCGTCGCCGGAGCCGACCTTCCCCAGGAGGAGGCGGCCCTCGCCGCGGCGTTCGCGCGACGCGGCTGGGCCGAGACCGTCGAGGTCGGCAACGACACGTTCGCGCTGCTGCGGGCCGGAGCCTCGCACCCCTGGGGCGTCGCAGTCGTCTGCGGCGCCGGTACGAACTGCGCGGGCATCGGCCCCGACGGACGGCGCGTGCGCTATCCGGCGATCGGCGTCCTGACCGGCGATTGGGGCGGCGGCCACGCACTCGGCCAGCGTGCGATGTACGCGGCCGTGCGCGGCGAGGACGGACGCGGCGATCCGACCGCGCTGACCGCGGCCGTCGCAGAGCACTTCGGCACCGACACGGCCATCGACGCGGCGCTCGGCTTCCACGTCGGCACCTTCGCGGAAGGCCGGATCCACGAACTCTCGCCGCTGCTGCTGCGCGTCGCGGCGGCGGGTGACGCGGTCGCCCTCGGCTACGTCGACAAGCAGGCGCACGAGGTCGTCGGCTGGGCGCGCACCACGCTGGACAAGCTCGACCTGCTCGATCGCGAGACGGAGGTCGTCCTCGGCGGCGGCGTCCTGCGCGCGAACGTACCGGTACTGATGAACCGGATCGCCGCGCTCGCCGCGGCCCGGATCCCCGCGGCCCGCCTCGTCGTACCGGCCCGAAGGCCCGTGCACGGCGCGGTGCTGCTCGGCCTCGACCGGCTGGGGCTCACTCCCTCGGGCTGAGCCCGCGGGCCTTCGCAGGGCCCGCCGACCGGCGGCCGAACCGCCCCGCACCGGCGTTGCCCACCCGTTATTAATCCTTTGCCCGGGAGCATTGCACTCCCTCGCACCAGACAGTTAACTTTACTTACCTTTCTGGCACGTGGTCCGATCCCCCCTTCACTCGTGAGGTTTCCAGGATGAGGCGCACAAAGATCCTCGCCGCCGGAGCGGCGATAGGCTTGGCCGCCGCGGCGGCCGGCTGTAGCTCGACCAAGCACGCCGGGGCGGCGTCCGGGGGCCCGGGGGCCTCCGGCAACTCCGTCCCGGCGCTCAGCGCGAACCTCAAGGCAGGCGGCACGGTCACCATCGCGAACGAGACCGGCGCCACCTGGAACTGCCAGTTCAACCCGCTCACCACGAACCAGCAGGAGGCGAACGGCTACCTCTACGAGTCGCTGCTGTACGTCGACCCCCTGCAGAGCTCCGCGGCCCCGACGCCGATGCTGGCGACCGGCTACAGCTGGAACTCCACCGACACCCGGCTCACCTTCGACATCCGCTCGGGCGTGAAGTGGAGCGACGGCACCGCCCTCTCGGCCCAGGACGTCGCCTACACCTTCAACCTCGTCAAGCAGTACAGCTCGCTGGACACCTTCGCGCTGTGGACGGCGCCCTCCGGCGGGGGCGCCGGACTGACCAGCGTGACCGCGAGCGGAGACAAGGTCACGATGTCCTTCTCGGCCAACGCGTCGGTGTTCTTCTACGACGTGGCCGACATGATGCCGATCGTGCCCGAGCACATCTGGTCGAAGGTCGGCAACCCGACCAACTACACCGACACCAAGCCCGTCGGCACCGGGCCCTTCGTGGTCAGCGCGTGCAGCGCGGACAACATCAAGTACACCGCGAACAAGACGTACTGGATGCCGAACGAGCCGCACGTCCAGACGATCGACTACCCGGCCTACCTGAGCAACGACCCGGCGAACAACGACCTGGCCAGCGGCAAGGCGAACTGGGGCGGCCAGTACATCCCGAGCGTCAACAGCTTCTACGTGTCGAAGTCCACGAACAACCACATCTGGTCGCCGCCGGTCGCGAACGTGTCGCTGATCCCGAACACGGTCCAGGGCCCGACCGCGAACCTCGGTGTGCGCCAGGCCATCGCGTACGCCCTCAACCGCGCGCAGATCGCCTCGATCGGCGAGCAGGGCGAGGAGCCGGCGGCGAACCAGACCGGCGTGGTCACCCCGACCTTCAACACGTACCTGAACTCCTCGGCGCTCTCCTCCTCGGGCTACTCGTCGCAGAACCTGACGAAGGCCGCGGCCGCGCTCAAGACCGCCGGCTTCTCGGCCTCGCACCCGCTGAACCTGACCATCAAGACCGTGACCGGCTACACCGACTGGGACGCCGACCTGCAGGTGATCAAGCAGGAGCTCGCGGGCATCGGCATCGACGTCACCGTGCTCGACGAGGCCGACAACACCTTCACCAGCGACCTTCAGAACGGCAACTTCCAGGTCATCATGTACGGCCCGCCCGCCGGCCCGACGCCGTACTACGAACTGCACCTGATGCTCGACTCGGCCAACAACCAGGCGATCGGCACCGCCGCGCAGGGCGACTACGGCCGCTATCGAAGCTCCGCCGTCGACAAGGCCTTCGGCCAGTACGCCGCCGCCACGTCGGCCTCCGCGCAGCAGGCGGCGCTCGAGCAGGTCGAGACCTACATGATCAACGACGTGCCGCTGATCCCGGTCGTCGAGTCCGTGGACTGGTACCAGTACTCGACCGCCGACCTCGAGGGCTGGCCGTCCGCGGCCGACGCCTACGCGCAGCCCTCGCCCTGGACGTACCCGGATGTCGAGCAGGTGCTGCTGCGCCTGTACTCGAAGTCTGCTCAGTAATCGCGCGCCGGGTGCCGACGCCGGCCTCTTTCCCGGCGTCGGCATCCGGCGGATCACCGAAGGACCGTGACACGCCGTGAGATTCGTCGTGCGCCGACTGAGCATGTTCCTGTTCACGCTCTGGGCGGCAATGACTCTGAACTTCTTCATCCCGCGCTTCATGCCGGGTAATCCAGTGCAGGCGCTCCAGGCGCGCATCCGCGTGAAGGAGTCCCCCGCCGCCCTCGCGTCGATCCTGTCCAGCTTCGGCTACAAGCCGAACGCCGGGCTGGTCCCGCAGTACCTCACCTACCTCAAGGACATGCTCACCGGCCAGTGGGGCGCCTCGATCGGCCTCTCGCTCGGCGAACCGGTCCGCGACATCATCCTCCAGGCGATGCCCTGGACGCTCGGGCTGATCGGCCTGACCACGGTCATCGCGTTCGCGCTCGGCAACGTGGCGGGCATCGTGGCCGGCTGGCGGCGCGGCGGCACCCTCGACTCCTGGCTGCCCTCGACGCTCGTGGTCACCGCGAACCTGCCGTACTACTGGGTCGGCATGCTGCTGATCCTGCTGTTCGCCACGACGCTCAACTGGCTGCCCGCCGACTTCAACTACGACCCGACGATCCTGCCCGGCTTCTCGCCCGGCTTCGTCGGCAGCGTCCTGCAGCACGCCGTGCTGCCCGCGTTCACGCTGCTGGTCACCTCGATCGGCGGCTGGATCCTGACGATGCGCAACAACATGATCACCACGGTGGCCGAGGACTACGTGCGGATGGCCCGCGCGAAGGGCCTGGCCGACCGGCGGATCATGTTCGGCTACGCGGCGCGCAACGCGATGCTGCCGAACATCTCCGGCTTCGCGATGTCGCTCGGCTTCGTGCTCTCCGGCTCGGTGCTCGTCGAATACGTGTTCAACTACCCGGGCCTCGGCTACCAGCTGCTGAACGCCGTGGACAACAACGACTACCCGCTGATGCAGGTGCTGTTCATGCTCTACACCGTCGCGGTTCTGGTCGCGCTGCTGGCCGCGGACTTCTTCATGGTGTGGCTCGACCCGCGCGCCCGAGAGAAGGGGTGAGGCGCACCATGAAGTTCGCTTCCCTGGTCAAGAACCGCAAGGCCCTGATCGGCCTGATCCTGTTCGGGATCACCGTCGTGGTGTCGCTGTTCCCCGGTCTGTTCGCGTCGCAGGCCGACGCGGACGTGATCGGCGCCTTCGCGCCGAACCTCGGCCCGTCCACCGCGCACCTGCTCGGCACCACGTCGTACGGCGAGGACATCTTCAGCCAGCTCGTCTTCGGCGCGCGCCAGGTGCTGGTGATCGCACTGGCGGCGGGCGGGTTCGCCACCGTGCTGTCCGTGCTGATCGGCATCACCGCCGCGTACCTCGGCGGCGTCGTGGACGAGTTCCTGTCGCTGATCACGAACGTGGTGCTGATCCTGCCGACGTTCCCGCTGATGATCATCCTGGCCCGGTACGCGGGCACGTCGAACTGGGTGATGATCTTCGTGTTGGTGGCCACGGGCTGGTCGTACGGCGCGAACCAGATGCGCGCGCAGGCGCTCTCGCTGCGCAACCGGGACTTCCTGGAGGCCGCGCGGGTGCGCGGCGAACGGCGCGCGTACATCATCCTGTTCGAGATGATGCCGACGATGACCTCGCTCATCGTCGCCAACTTCCTCGGCTCGGCGCTCTACTCGGTGCTCGCCGCCTCGGGCCTGCAGTTCATCGGCCTGGGCAACCGGAGCTCGGACAGCTGGGGCACGATGCTCTACTGGGCCGACAGCCAGGAGGCGCTGCAGGCCGGCAACGCGATGTGGATCATCGCGCCGGGTCTGGCGATCGCCGTGCTGAGTGCCGCGTTCGCGCTGATGAACTACGCCTTCGACGAGATCGGCAACCCGGCACTGCGCCCGGTGCGCCGCAAGGACCTGCGCAAGGCGAAGAAGGCTGCCGAGACGCTCGAGGAGAAGGGAGCGGGCCATGACGCCTACGTCGAGGCCGTCTGAGGACACGGCCGCGCTGCTCGACGTGCGCGACCTGCGGATCGTCTACGACTCGCCGCGCGGCCCGGTCGAGGCCTGCTCCGGGGTGAACCTGACGGTGCGTCCGGGCGAGTTCGTCGGCATCGTCGGCGAATCCGGCTGCGGCAAGTCCACGCTGCTGTTCGGCATCGCGCAGCTGCACACGGCCCCCGCGCGGATCGCCGGCGGCGAGGTGCGCTTCCTGGGCGAGGACCTCGTCACCCTGCCGCCGAAGGAGCTCAACGACCTGCGCTGGCGCAACCTCGCGGTCGTGATGCAGAGCGCGATGAACGCGCTGAACCCGGTGCGCACGATCGGGGACCAGTTCGAGGACGCGATCCTGGCGCACGAGAAATGGTCCGACGAGGAGATCCGCGAGCGCTCCGCCGAGGTGCTGCGCCTGGTCGCGATCGACCCCGTGCACCTGGGCAGCTATCCGCACCAGCTGTCCGGCGGCATGCGGCAGCGCGCGATGATCGCGATGGCGCTGCTGTTCACGCCGGACCTGATCGTCATGGACGAGCCGACCTCCGCGCTCGACGTGGTGGCGCAGCGTTCGCTGATGGTGCAGATCAAGGAACTGCAGCAGAAGCTGGGCTTCGCGGTCGTCTTCGTCACGCACGACATGTCCCTGGTGAGCCATTTCTCGGACCGGTTGCTGGTGATGTACGCCGGCCAGGTCGTCGAGTTCGGCCCGACGCGCACGGTCTTCGACACCCCCTCGCACCCGTACAGCCGCTCCCTGCTCGACGCGTTCCCGTCGATCCGCGGCCCGAAGGTCCCGCTGCTCGGCATCCCCGGCGACCCGCCGAACCTGGCGGACCCGCCGGAAGGCTGCCGGTTCAACCCGCGCTGCCCGGTGGCCCAGGAGGCGTGCCGCAGCGAGGCCCCCGAGCTCTACACGCTCGAAGCTTCGCCCGACGTGCAGTCCCGCTGCCTCGCGCACCGTCCGACCGATCCGATCGACATCTCCTCGCCCGCCACGGAGGTGACGGCGTCATGACCCCGCTGCTCGAGACGAGGGACCTCAGCCGCCACTTCAAGGTCGGCGGCAAGCTCTTCTCGCACCGGCTGCTGCACGCCGTCGACGACGTGAACCTGACGATCAACGAACGCGAGATCGTCGCGCTGGTCGGCGAGAGCGGCAGCGGCAAGAGCACCATGGCCCGCCTGCTCGCGCAGGTGTACAAGCCGACCGCCGGCCAGATCGCGTTCCAGGGCAAGGACCTCGCGCAGCTGCGTGGCCGCAAGCAGCACCTGCAGTACCGCAGCGATGTGCCGATGGTCTTCCAGGACCCGTTCGCCTCGCTCAACCCGGTCTACAGGGTCTCGCACGGCATCAAGCGCGGCCTGAAGCTGCACCGCCCCGAACTGTCCGCGCGGGAGCGGCACCAGGAGCTGCTGCGCGTCGTCGCGGCAGTGGGTCTCAACCCGCCCGAAGAGATCATCGAGCGCTACCCCTACGAGCTCAGCGGCGGCCAACGCCAGCGCATCGGCTTCGCCCAAGCCCTGGCCTACCGCCCGAAGCTGATCCTGGCGGACGAGCCCGTCTCCATGCTCGACGTCTCCATCCGCATCGGCCTGCTGAACGTCATGGCGAAGCTGCGGGACGAGGAGGGCGTGTCCATCCTCTACATCACCCACGACATCGCGAGCGCGAGGTACGTCTCCGACCGCGTCATGGTGATGTACGGCGGCCACGTCGTCGAATCCGGCCCCACCGAGTCCCTCCTGGCCGACCCGCAGCACCCGTACACCCAGCTCCTCCTCTCCGCCGTCCCCGACCCCCGAGCCCCCCTGGAGGTGACCGCGGAGGCGGCCAAGGCAGAGCCCCCGGCCGTCATCGACCCCGAGCCCGGCTGCCGCTTCCGCGCCCGCTGCCCCCTGGCCGTCGACGAGTGCGCCCACGTGACGCCGGTGCTCCGGACGGTCGAGCACGGGCACACGGCAGCGTGCCACGTGACGGCGCCGACGGAGGTGGCCGCGGCGTAGGGATGCATCTCTGCATCGGGTCGTGTCCGCAAGGTTCGACGCGGGCACGGCCCGATGCCGCCTCTACCCCGCCCCCAAGTGCGCAAGCACCGCCTGGTGCGCGGCCCAGCCGTCGGGAAACTTGACGGGGACGCCTAGGCGGACGGGCTCGGCGTGGGGGTGGGCGTCGAGCAGGTCGGCGATGCCGGCGCGGCCTACGACGATGCAGGCGTGACGATGCCTCGATAGCAGGACGCAGAGGCGGCCGGTCTCGAGGTGGAAGGCGGTCGCGTCGCGTCGGCCGGAGAGGGGGTGCAGGACGATGGTGACGTCGTATTCGCGGCCCTGGAGGCGGTTTGCGGTGTCGACGGTAACCTCGGTCAAACCGCGTGCGGCACGGTCGGGGCGGGCTAGAGCTGCGCGGACCGCGGCGGCCTGGTCGCGGTGGGCGGTGCCGATGGCGATGCGGTCGGGGGTGACTTCGCGCTCGTATCCGGCGGCGCGGTCTACCGCGGTGGCACGGCGTTGGACCAGGCGGTCCGCGAGTGCCGCGCAGGCCTCGACCGCTTCGGCGTCGGTGCGGATGGTGTGGGCGGCGGGGAGGCCGTGCCACGACCAGCCGGTGTCGGCGGCGAGTTCGAGCGATTCATCGAGATCGGAGGACGAGGCCGCGACCGCGAAGCTCAGGGCTCTGTCTTCCAGGTCGCTGCCCGCGTCGAACGGGGTGAAAGGGTAGAACGCCTTCGCGACCAGCGGCGCGGCCGTCGCGGGCAGGCGCCAGGAGTACGGGAGGCGGTGCACCGGAAGGAGCGGGTTGTGGGCGCGGACGACGGCTACGGCGCTGTCGCTCGGGTCCCAGGGAGATCCGGCCCACGCGTCCGTGTCGACTGTCGCGAAGGGGTCGAGTTGGCCGGGGTCGCCGACGAACAGGGCCGTGCCGCTCGCGAAGCGCGGGGCCACGGCGAGCAGGCCGTCGGAGCGCATCTGGTAGGCCTCGTCGAGGATCGCCCAGGGGAACTCGCCCTCCTTGACCAGCGCCCACTTGGCGGCGGTGGCGAGGACGATGCCTGCCGCCGCGAGTTCGGGGAGCTTGGAGGAGAACGCCAGGTTCGGGCCGCGGAACGGGGCAAGGCGCTCGGGGACCTCGTAGTCGCCCGCGGTCAGGCGGCCGAGGACGAGCGTCGGGTGCTTCTGGGCGATCTTCTCGACGAGGTCGTCGACCTGCTCGTTCGTCTGGGCGACGATCATCACGCGCTCGCCGTTTCTGGCCAGGCGTTCGGAGAGTTCGACGACGAGGGTGGACTTGCCGGCGCCGGGCGGGGAGTCGACGATGACACCGCGGTGGGCGCGGCAGAGCAGGTCGGCGGCCACGGCTTCGATGACGGCGCGCGCTTCAGTGGATCGGGTTGCAGCCGTCATCGCAGGACCCACTTCCCGGCTCGGCCTGCCGGCCGGGCGTCGGCGCGGCCATCGGACCGAGCGCCGGCACTGCTTTCGGCGGGTGACAGTGCCATCGCTAGCGCCACTCCTCGGCCTGGTCCTCGGCGCGGGCCACGTGCGGCCACGGGGGGCCGCCGTGCGTCCACGGGGTCTGGTCGGCGTCCGGGAGTTCAGGGCGGGTGCCGCGCTGCTCGGCGAGGAACGTGGCGTAACAACGCTCCTCGCCGACCGCCGGGACGCTGCCCGCCTCCGGGGTCTTGCCGCGGCCCATGCCGCTCTGCAGCTCGAGTTCGACCTCGAAGCCGCCCGCCTCGGCCGGCCGCACGGCGCGCAGCCGGACGGTCTGGTTGACGCGCGCGGGGCTGGCGAGCTTGACGCCGGGGCGGAGGATCACCTCGTCCTGCGTCTGCATGACCACCAACGGTCTCGGCCAGGCGCGCTTGCCCTTGATCTCCTGGCGCTCGGCGTCGACGAAGGTGATCCGGCCCGCGAACGCCTCGCCGCCGACGCGGTAGCGGGCGAGGACGAGCGGGTCGTCGATGGCCTGGGTGCGGTCGTAGCTCTGCTGCGCGGATTCCAGGTCGGCGAGCCTGCGCGCGGCGGCTACGGCGCTGGGGCGCTTGGGCTGCGGCGGAGCGCCGTCTTCGATCCCTGTCATGAAGTCGGTGAAGCGGCCGCGGTCCACCTGCCAGCGCAGTTCGTCGGACGCCGCCGCGGGCAACGCCCGCAGCACGTCGATGCCGCGCCAGACGGTCTCCCACGTGGGCTCCAGCTGCGCGGCGAGCGCGGCCCGCAGCTCCTCCTCGGCCTTCGCGACCGCGCGCATGTCGTCCGCCGCACGTGCCTCCTCCTGCGCGCGCACGAGGGGTGCGAGGACGCCGGTGTCGAAGGCGGGGTCGGTGGCCGGGCCGGCCGGGGGCACCACGTCGGGGTCCTCGGCGAGCAGGGCCGCGGCCGCGCCGCTCATGCCGTCCGGCGGGTCGATCCAGCTCAGCAGCGCGGGCAGATGCTGGTCCTCCAGCGCGCTCTGGCCGGTCGCCCAGTGCTGGGCGAGCACGGATGTCAGGGCCAGGCAGACGCTCGATCCGGGCATCGGCGCGCGGTCGTCGGCGAACCAGGTGAGGTAGCGTCCGAGCAGCGGCACCCGCGCGTCCACCGGGTACGGTCCGTCCACGGTCCGGAAGCGCGCGGAGCGGCCGAGCAGCCGCAGCGCCTCCACGCCGCCGGGGTTGGGCAGGATCAGCTGCGGAGCGTCCGTGCAGCGCTCCCACTCCTCGCGGCTCCTCGTCGCCTCGACCGTCTCCGTGTGCTGACGCCGCGCGTCGATGTACGGCACGAGCAGTTCGGCGAACGCGGTCAGGAACTCGAATCGCTGGTCGCGGTTACGCGGCTGGGCCACGACGAGCAGCGTCGGCGCGCCGCGATCCGTACCGGCCATCACCGCGAGCGGCGCAGCCGCCTCACCGGCCTGCATCAGCGGGATGACGACGAGCGGTTCGTCGGAGACGTGCACGTGCCGCACCGCGGTGATCGGCACTGCCCGGCCGGCCCGAGCCGCCCGCGCACGCGCGAGCGCTGTCAGGGTGCTCATCCGTCGGCCTCGGGCCCGTCGGCGGCCCGCGGCACGACCCGCAGCGCCTCATCGTACGCGCGGGCCGCGGCACGCAGCAGCCGCGCGGCTTCGTGCTGGCCGGAGCCGGCTCCCGCGGTGCCGTCCGCGACCTCGAGGGCCTCGGACAGGGATTCGATCCCGCCGAGCGAGTCGCGCACCGAGCGGCCGAGCGCGTCGGCGGCGCCCGCCGCCCTGGCCTCGGAGCGGCAGTGGAACGCCATCTCGCAGTTCGTCACGCACTCCGGGGCGTATCTGGCCTCGACCATCGTGAGCGACTTGGCCAGCTCGACGGCGCTGCGGTGCTCGCGCCCCGGCTCGCCCTTCGCCTCGGGCGGGTCGACGGCGAGGTCGAAGTCGACGGCCGGGTCCAGCTCGGCGATCAGCGCGCCTATCCGCGGCAGCCGGGCCAGCTGGCGCTCCACGGCGGCGATCTGCCGGCGCACGTCGAGCAGGTGCGCGCTCGGCTTGTTCGCGAAGTCCGTCGGGCAGATCAGCAGCACGTCGTCGGCGACGATCGCGGGATCGACGCCGAGCTCGGTGAACAGCCTGCGCAGCGCGAGGACGTACACGGCTGCCTGGGTCGCGGCGGCGCCCACCTTTGCCGGATCGGCCTGGCCGTCGATGACCGCGAAGGACTTCACCTCGGCGACGTAGAGCCGCGCGGGCGCGCTCGCGGACGCGCCGGCCGGGCGCGCGCTGAGGGCGACGACGTCGGGTTCGACGTACGCGGCACGCCCGCCGACGTCGAGCCGCAGCAGCGGGTGGTCGGCGAGCAGCGGCTCACCGGCCGCGACACGCGCGAACGCCTGGCGGGTGCGCTCGTAGCGCGCGGCGCGGTCGAGACTGGCCGGCGCGGCCGGATCGGCTTCCGGCTCCACGCCGAGGTCGACGTATTCGTGCTCGGGGACGTCGAAGTGCAGCGGCTCCGCGCGCAGCAGTTCGAGCAGCGCGGCGCAGTTGTCTGCCTTGACCTGCTTCTCGAAGGCGAGGCCGCGGGTTATCGCGAAGGGCGACTGGCCGTAGCGGGCCGGGAAGCCGATCCGCTCCGCGAGCTTGCGCTTGTCCACGCCCGCCGCGTCCAGTACGGCCCGGCGCGAGCAGCCGGGGTTCACAGTGAGCGCCGCGATCGTGCGCGCGTCGTGGCTGCGCGGCGGCACCGGTCCGCGCAGCGCGTCGAGCCGCGCGGCGGTGCCGGCGGGCCCCGGTGCGGCTGTGGCCTGAGGAACGGAAGGCGACATGGGCATTTGCCTGCCCACGATAGCCCAAAGCGGGGTTCCCGGGCTGATTGAAGGTCGTTTTCGGCCACCGGGAATCGGCGCCGCCCCCGACCCGCCGCAGTGCAGCAGTGCTCTGCGGTCAGCAGGCCGGCTGCGGGAACGGTTCGGGGTCGGCGGAGCGGCTGAGCTCGACCGGCTGCTCGCACCAGATCGTCTTGCCGCCCGCGACGGGCCGGCTTCCCCAGCGGCGGGAGAGCGCGGCGACCAGCATCAGGCCGCGGCCGCCCTCGTCGAAGGCGTGGGCGCGGCGCACGTGCGGCGCCGTCTCGCCGGCGTCGTAGACCTCGCAGATGAGCGTGCCGTCGAGCTCGCCGGCGCGGCGGCGCGGCTGATCGAGGATCAGGCGCAGCCGGATCGGCGCGGTGCCGTAGCGGATCGCGTTGGTCACCAGTTCGCTGATGATCAGTTCGGTGGTGAAGGCGAGGCCGCCGAGGCCACGTGAACTACGGGCTGGACAGGATGATCGCCGTGCCGCTGCGCGCCCGGGGGACGCTGCTCGGCGTCCTGATGTGCTTCCGCAGCCGCCCCGAGCACTTCGCCGAGGGCCACCTGCGCGTCGCCGAGGAGCTGGCCGCGCGGGCGGCGCTCTCGCTGGACAACGCCCGCCGCTACACCCCCGCGGGGGATATCCCGCCGCCCTCGACGGTAGTCACTGTGTTGACCGTAGTGACCCAAATGCCTAGTGTGGGCGGCGTGACCACCGCGACCTCGAAGGCGGCCCCGATCCCCGTGCCGGTCCCCGCGTTGCAGCACGTCTTCGACGTCGCCGCCGGGCTCGGCCCGCTCGAAGACCACGGCGAGACCCGGGCCGGCCACCGCCGCGTCGTGCCGATCATCGGCGGCCGGATCACGGGCGCGGCCGGACAGGACCTCGCGATCGATGCCGAGATCCTGCCCGGCGGCGCCGACTGGCAGATCGTCCGGGCCGACGGCGTCGTCGAGATCGACGCCCGCTACAGCGCCCGGACCACGCAGGGCGAGCTGATCCACCTGCGCACCAGCGGGGTGCGCAGCGGGCCGCCGGAGGTTCTCGAAGCGCTGCTGCGCGGCGAGCCGGCCGACCCGTCCGCCTACTACTTCCGGGTCGGCGTCCGCATCGAGACCAGCGCGCCGCGCCTCGCAGCACTCGAACACAACGTGTACGTCGCCGCCGCGCTGCGCGAGGCGAACCGCGTGCTCTACAGCGCGTACCGCGTCACCTGACCTCCGCGTGAACCCCCATCCGACCCCCATCTGAACCTCTGGCGGGTTCCCACTCCCCCGCTCCCCCCACCCCTCTCACTCCCCCAGCTCGTAGGCCGCCGGCCGCGACTGGATAGCCCGGATGCGTGCCACGTCGAGCTTGCCGCCGCGGTCGAAGCGGTAGACGCCGTTCTGCTCCTGGAAGACGTCCGTCAGCTGCGTGAAGCAGTAGCCGAACATCAGTGGGTTATCCAAGAGCGCGTCGACCAGACCGCCGAACCGCCGGTACCACTCCTCCTCGGTACGCGGCGCCGTGCCGTAGCCCCAGGCGTCGGGATCGGCGCCTCGGTCCTCCGGCGGGACCCACAGGATGCCGCCGAACTCGCTGCAGAAGTAGGGCTGGCCGGCGTACGGCGTGGACCAGGCCGTGCCGTCTGGCGCAGTGTTCGTGTACGGCGCACCCTCGGCCAGACCGGCCATGGCCTTGGCGAACAGCTCCGGGTCCTGCTCGTAGTTGTGCGAGTCGTAGACGTCGGTGTGCGCGACGCGGTGCGCGTATCCCGAGGCGTCGATCACCGGCCGCGTCGGGTCGGCGGCCTTGGTCGCCAGGAACAGCCCGAGCGTGACGTCGTCGAGGTTGGTGATGCGGTCCACGAGCGGCTGGAAGGTCTCGTTCAGCGGGCACCAGCCGATGATCGAGGGGTGCGAGTGGTCGCGTTCCAGCGCTTCGAGCCATTGTGTGATGAACGAGGCCGTCGGCTGCTGCCCGTCCACGCCCTTCCCTACCCGCGCCCCCCAGTCGCCGAACTCGCCCCACACGAGGTAGCCGAGGCGGTCGGCGTGAAAGAGGAAGCGCTCCTCGAAGACCTTCTGGTGCAGCCGCGCCCCGTTGAATCCGGCGTCCAGCGAGAGTTGGATGTCGCGGATGAGCGAGGCCTCGTCCGGCGCCGTCATGAATCCGTCCGGGTACCAGCCCTGATCGAGGACGAGCCGCTGGAAGACGCGCTCCCCGTTGATCAGCACGGCCTGGCCGTCGATCGAGACGCTGCGCAGGCCCGCGTAGCTGCGCACCTCGTCGACGATCTCGCCGTCCCAGCCGCTCAATTCGAGCCGCAGGTCGTACAGGTGCGGGTCGCGCGGGCTCCACACGCGCCGCCGATCGGCGGGCACGGGAAGCACCAGCAGCGGCGCGCCGTCGTGGTCGATGGCCGCCTCCGCCCGAGCGAGCTCGCCGTCGCCGTCGGACAGCACCGCGCGTACCCGCAGGCCGGCCGCCGGCCTGGACACCGGGACGTTGATCAGGAATCTGCCTCCCGGCAGGTCGGGGGTGATCTTGGCGCGCTTGAGGTGCACGGCCGGGACCGGCTCGAGCCAGACCGTCTGCCAGATTCCGGTGCTGCGCGGGTAGAAGGCTTCATAGCCCTCGTAGCGCGTGGACTGCTTGCCGCGCGCCTGCGGACCGTGGCGGCTGTCCCGCGCGCGCACGGTGATCGTGAAGTCGCGGCCCGGCTCGACCAGCTCGGTGATGTCGAAGCCGAAGCTCGTGAACCCGCCGCGATGCCGGCCGGCCTCGACACCGTCGATCCACACCGTGGCGTCGTGGTCGACGGCCTGGAAGTGCAGCAGCACCCGCTCGCCGGCCCACGCGGCGGGCACGGTCGCGGTGCGCCGGTACCAGACCGCCTCGAGGAAGTCCCCCACCTGCACGCCGGAGAGCGCCGACTCCGGGGCGAACGGCACGGTGATCTCGCCGGACAGCTCGGCGCCGACCAGACCGCGCTCGAGCCCGGAGTCCGCCTGGTCGACCTCGAACCGCCAGGTCCCGTTGAGGCAGAGCCACCGCTCGCGCGCGAACTGGGGCCGGGGGTACTCGGCGCGGGGCACGGGCCGGCCCGGCGACCCATCGCCTTGCATCGTTGCAACATTCACATCGAGGAGTATTCCGCGCGCTTTTGCATCGTTGCAAGAGAGTGGCGATAACGAAACGATCACGGTGCCCGTCGTGGTGTGCGCGCGGGGCGTTCAAGGCACGCAGTCGGCGAAGACGGGCAGCAGCGTCCCGGCCCGGGCGATGGTCAGCAGCCGCTGAAGCCGAGGATTGACACCGGTCAGCCGCAGCCAGCCGCCGGCGGCGGTCGCCCTGACCGCCGCCGCGCGCAGGATCCCGATGCCCGCGGGGTCCGTGAACGCGAGCCCGGTGACCTCGATCGCAACCCTCGGGCACTCGTCGAGAACGCTGCGCAAGACGTAGTGCAGCTTGCAGCCGGTCGCGAGATCGAGCTCACCGGTCAGGATCAGCCGGTAGTAGCCCTCCCGGTGCTCGACCTCGATGGCCAGCGGCCGGACCATCGAGCCCATGTGCGCGGCACCGAGCTGCCGGCTGGACGTGGGCAGGCCGAACGGGCACGCCGCATCCGGATCGCCGGTGAAGTGGAACGCGCAGCCCTGGCAGGGCAAGCGCCGGTTCACCGGGTGCGGAGCCGGCCAGCGCACGAGGTCGCGGGTGATTCGGGAAATGAGCACCAGGGTCACGCCCCGATCGCCAGGACGCCGGGCAGTTGGGCGGAGGGCCACGGGATGTCCCCGAACTCCGCCTCGTCGGAGTCGACCAGGACCTGGTTGACGGCGACCTCGATGTCGATCGGCAGCAGCGGCGTCATGCCGCGCCGGCACTGCGCGAGCAGCGCGTGGTAGACGGAGTCCGGCAGCAGCGGCCCGCGCGGGATGGCCCGGCTCGGCGTGGAGTCGCCCTCGCGCAGCGCGTTCGACTCGGCGTGCCAGTACTCGGCCTGGTCGCTCTCCCCACGCTGCGCGTGGTTCAGGTACAGGCAGTACGCGCCGAGGTGCACGCCGGCCCCGGCGGCGAAGCGCCACCAGAAGCAGCTGGCCGCGACACGGCCGGCCAGATGAAGCAGGCAGCCGAAGACGAGCGCGCCCTCGGGCTCCGGATCGTCCTTGTCGAACAGCCGGGCCAGTACCGCCGCCGCCTTCGTGTCGCCGATGACGAGGGCACTGGTGAGATTGAGCTCGTATTCGAACTGCTCGCGCCTGGCCTGCGGCGTCCCGTCGATCGACGTCGGGAGTTCCAGGTCGCGGGCCGCGCGCACGATCCGCTCGGCGGCGCTCGGCCGCCCGCACACGTCGCGGGCCGGCGCGATGTACGCGTCGGCGAGAAGCCTGTCGATCGGCCGGATCGGGCCGTTACTCGGATACACGATTCTGCCTATCCCTCGGAGTCCGTGATGTGCAGGAGGTGGCGCGCATTGGCTTCCTGCTCGAGCCTGCTGCGGGCGTGGCGCAGGTTCGACCGCACCGAACCGGCCGCGATGCCGAGGGTCTCGGCGATGCGCTCCTCATCGAGGTGCATCACGTACATCAGCACCATCACCTCGTGCTGCCGCTCGGGCAGGTCGAATATGCCGCGGTAGAGCCACAGCGACTCCTGAAGCGCCTCGAACTGGCCGGACCAGGCCACCGCGCGAACAGCACGTTCGAACGCGGCGAACCGGACGAAGTCGGAACCGGCGTCGCGCTCTTCGAGCCATCGCTCCAGCACCTCCTTGTACAGATCCCACGCGAAGCGCTCGACGCTCTCCTGCGCCAGCGCCAGCGACCACGAGTTCACCAGCCGCCAGGTGAAGTAGTCGATGATGCTCTCGGCGTCCCGCCCGTCGGCGGTGTGCAGGAACGCGTAGTGGCTCCACGTGCCCTGATGCTTCTGGTAGAACGCCTCGAAGGTGATCCGATCGCGATCCGAGCGCGACCGGGGGTCCGTGCCGCCCGTCACGGGTCCTCCCGCGCGGGCCCGCGGGCCCCGTGGTGATCTCTGTCGATGGTCACTTGCGGGTTCGCTCCATATCTCTGTCCGCGGCGCGCCGACGGAGGCCGAACGACCGGATACGAGCCCTGCGAAGGGCTGTGCGACCAGCAAATCAGCCGTATCGCCGTTTTGTGCAAAACTCCGTGCGAGAGAATCGCGCGGGACGAAGGTCGTGCGCCCCGCCGGCGACCGCGGCATCCGACTCAGTGTAATGAGACACTGGGGCTGCCCCGGTTCCGGGGCCAGGGTGAAGGATCGACACGGCCAACCGAGGAGACCACGTGGACGCGAACGCCATCGACCTCCAGCTGGACCGTCCGCACTCGGCGCGGATGTACGACTACTACCTCGGCGGACGCACGAACTTCACCGCCGACCGCGAGGCGGTCGGCAAGGTGATGGCCGCCTTCCCGGCCGCGCTGGTCGCCGCCCGCGCCAACCGCGACTTCATGCACCGCTCCATCCGCTACCTCGCGCAGCACGGCATGGGCCAGTTCCTCGACATCGGCACCGGCATCCCGACCAGCCCGAACCTGCACGAGGTCGCCCAGCGCGTCACCCCCGGCGCGCGGATCGTCTACGTCGACAACGACCCGATCGTGCTCACCCACGCGCAGGCGCTGCTCACCAGCAGCCCCGAGGGCCGCACCGCCTACGTCCACGCCGACCTCGGCGAGCCCGAGTCGATCCTCGCCTCCGCCGAACTGGCCGAGACCCTCGACCTCGGCCGCCCGGTCGCCCTGAGCCTGAACGCCGTGCTGCACTTCATCGCCGACGGCCGCGCGGGCCTGAGCGCCCACCGGATCGTCGAGACGCTCAAGGACGCCCTGGCCCCCGGCAGCGCGCTGGTGATCTCGCACGGCACCGCGGACTTCTCCCCGGTCGCGGCGGCCGAGACGACCGAGATCTACCGCGCCGTCGGCACCTCCGCCCAACCGCGCAGCCGCACGGAGATCGAGGCCTTCTTCGAGGGCTGGGACCTCGTCGAGCCCGGCATCGCCGTCACCCACCGCTGGCACCCCGACGAGGCCGACCTGCTCTCCGACATCAGCGACGCCGAGGCCGCCTGCTACGCCGCCGTCGCCTTCAAGCCCGCCTGATCAGGCTGCGGCTGCCCCCATCCGCACCGGCAACGTCTCGTAGCCGCGCAGCACGAGGCGGTCGCGGCGCTCCGGCTCGGCCGCCAGCTCGATCTCGGGGAAGCGGGCGAGCAGCTTCTCGAAGGCGACCCTGCCCTCCAGGCGGGCCAGGCCCTGGCCGAGGCAGTAGTGGATGCCGGCGCCGAAGCTGAGCGGGACGTTGTCGGGGCGGGCGGGGTCGAAGGCCTCGGGGTTCGCGAAGCGCAGCGGGTCGCGGTGGGCGGCGCCGATCAGCAGCATCACCTGCTCGCCGCGGGCCACGGGGTGCTCGCCCACGTGCGCCTCCTCGGTGAGCGCGAAGCGGCTGGTGAGCTGGACCGGGGAGTCGTAGCGGAGCACCTCCTCGACGTACGCGGGCACCGAGATCTCGCCCTTGCGCACGCGGTCGAGCACCTCGGGGTGCTGGAAGCCGAGGTAGAGGCCGTTGCCGAGCAGGTTCGTCGTGGTCTCGAAGCCGGCGACCAGGAGCAGCAGGAGGTTGCCGAGCAGCTCGGCGTCGCTGAGCCTGCCGTCGTGCGCGTCGTTGGCCTGGACCATGGCGCTGACGAGGTCGTCCTGCGGCCGCTCGCGGCGGCGGGCGGCGAGTTCGGTGAAGTAGGCGCGCAGCTCGAGGGTCGCGGCGTCGGCGGGGCCGAAGTCGTCGAAGTTCTCGGTCAGCTCCAGCACGAAGGTCAGGTCGTGCGCGAGCGGGCGGAAGCGGTAGCGGTCCGCCTCGGGGACGCCGAGCATCTCGCAGATCACGCTGACCGGCATCCGGAACGCGAAGTTCTCCATGAAGTCGACCGGCTCGCCGCCGGCGCCGAGCGCGGCCAGCTCGTCGAGCAGCGCGTCGGTCATCCGGTCGATCGCCGGCTCGAGCCCGGCGACCCGCCGCTGCGTGAACGCGGAGCTGACCAGCGAGCGGACGCGGCGGTGGCCTGGCGGGTTCATCACCAGCATCGAGCGCGAGATGCTCTCCATGGCGCCGTCCGGCATGAGCAGGCCGCGCCACTCCGCGGGCAGCATGTCGAAGTCCATCTTGCCGAACGCGTTGTCCCGCAGGATCGCGTTGATCTCGGCGTAGCCGGTGCACAGGTGCATCGGCCAGTCCTTGATCTTCCGGATCGCGCCGAGTTCGCGCGCGGCGGCGTAGAGCGGATAGGGCTCGCTCCTGCCCTCCGGCGTCATCAAGGCGCCGATGATCGCTTCGGCCTCCATCTGCCCGGAACCCCTCTCCCCGCGGTCACCGTCGACCGTCCTCGGTATGCAGGCTCAACGATCCCCGGGGGGCGCCGGGTTCCCGTCCTCGTCGTCGTACGGGAGCAGCGCGATGAGCGGGATCTTGGTCAGCCGGATCGGTTTTCCGCGCTCGTCCATCTCGGGGTAGTAGCGCATCATCGTCAGCCTCATCAGCAGGGTGACACGGTGGATGAGGAAGAACGCGAGCGGCAGTTCGATCAGCACGGCCGAGCCGACCGACCACCAGATCTGCGGCGTGCCGAGGTTCAGCGTGATGTCGAACCAGGCGTCGCACACCAGCAGCGTGGCGGCGGCGATCGCGGTGCCGATGAGGGCCTGCCGCCGCTTCCAGCCGAAGTACGCCGTCGCCGCGAGGGCCATCAGCTCCAGGACGTCGAAGCCGGTCCACGCCACGGCCCAGTGCCGGGTGCTGAAGTCGGCGGGCAGGGACAGGCCGAGGTAGATCGTCCACGGGACCAGGGCCCCGGTGCAGACCCAGAGCAGCTCGACGGTGACCTTACGGCGGTGCCTGGCCTGCTCCGGCGTCAGCCTGGTCAGCTTCGTCAGCCGCTGGGTCCGCATCATCGTCGGCGCCTCAGTACCCGTGCTCCACCCGGTTCTTCGGCGCGCCGCCGTTCACCCAGGTGGTCAGGTTCTCCCGGACGACCTGGAAGCAGCGCTCCCGGTTGTCGGCGACCAGCGAGCCGATGTGCGGGGTGATGAACACGCCAGGCGCGCTCCAGAGCGGGTGCCCGGCCGGCAGCGGCTCGGGGTCGGTGACGTCGAGGAACGCCTGGATGCCGCGTTCCCGGGTCGCCGCGAGCAGCGCCTCGCTGTCCACGCAGGCGCCGCGCGCGCCGTTGACCAGCAGCGATCCGGGCTTCATCCGCGCCAGGAAGTCCGCGTCCACCAGGCCGCGGGTCTGCTCGGTCAGCGGCGTGAGCAGCACGACGATGTCGGCCTCGGGCAGCAGGCCGGGCAGCTCCTCCAGCGACGCGACCTCCCCGCGCCTGGTCCGCGCGACCTTCAGGGTCCTGACCTGGAACGGTTCGAGGTAGCGCTCCAGGCACTGCGAGATCGAGCCGTACCCGACGTAGAGCACTGTCTTTCCCTGCACGACGCGCACCTGCTCGGGCGCCCACGAGCCCGCGTCCTGCGCGTGCACGTAGTGCGGGATCTCCTTGTAGACGGTCAGGATCCCGGTCAGCAGCAGCTCGGCCATCAGTTCGTCGTACGCGCCGCGCACGGAGCAGAGCAGCACGCCCTCCGGCACCGCGTGCACGATGTTGTCCACGCCCGCGGACAGCGCCTGCACGTACTCGAGGTTCTTGGCGCCGGCCATGAGCGTCGTGAGGTTGAAGTCCTCGTCGGCCGCGTTCCGCATCAGCGGCGGGATCAGCACCTTCACCTCGTTGAGGCGCGGGTCGGCGAGCGGGTCGGCCGGCACCTCGACGACCTCGAGCCGTTCATCGAGGCCCGCCAGCCACTCGGCCGTGCCCTTCGCCGTCCACACCAGTGCGCTCATGGTCACCATTATCCGGCAGAGGTCCGACAAGTCCGCAGGCGGTCCACCGCTCAGAAGATCATCGGGTTGTGCGGGGTGATCCCGACGGCGAACAGCGCGCTCAGCCGCTCGACCGCGCCGCTCGTGTGCTCCTCCACCAGGCCCGACGCCGCTAGCCTGGCCGCGGTGAAACCGCCCAGGTAGATCGAGCCGAGCCGCTCCACCGGAAGAGTGACGTCCGCGGGCTCCAGGGTGAGCGCGCACACGGCACCGCCGTCCGCCTCGGCCTGCAGCGCGTAGGTGCCGGCCGCGTAGCCGTCCTTGTCCTCGACGCGCAGGACGATCCGATCAGCCCTCGAATACGTGCGCGCGGCGAGCGCGGCGGCCGGGTCGAGCACGCGCAGCCACAGGAAGTCCCAGCCGTTCGCCGGAACCGCCATCCGCCGGTCGACCAGCAGGTCCCGCCAGAGCGCGTCGGCGCGGTCGAATTCGGGTCCGACGACGTTCGTCACCCAGTCGTGGTCGGCGAGGTGCTTCCACAGCCTGGCCTCGTAGATCGGATCGGTCGCGATGAGCGCGACGGCGTGCAGCGTGTTGTCCGGGCGCTGATTCGTCCACTTCTCCGTGAAGCGGTAGGCGGTGTAGCCGACGATCCGCCCCTGCTCGTCGCGGCACACGGCATGCAGCACGCTCTTCGGCGGCGCGTCGCCGTCACGCTGGAACTGGCCGGTGTCCACGTCCCAGCGCCAGCCCTCGCGACTGACCATGCCGACGCCCCCGGCGCGGACCCGGTCGTAGAGCGCGGCGGCCTCGAAGCGGGCGACGGCCGCGTCGATCAGCTCGATCCGGCCGGGCAGTTCCCGACGGAACCGCAGGTCACGCGCGTCCACCAGCCACTGCGCGGTCTCGGTCGCGGGCCCGAAGCCGAACCGTCCGTAGATCGGGTACTCGGCGGCGACCAGCGCGGCCATCGACTCGCCGCGCTCCTTCGCCCGGCCCAGCTCCGCGGCCATCATCCGCCGGGCCAGGCCCTGGCGCCGGTGCGTGGCGGCGACCGTGACGGCGCTGATGCCGTCCAGCGGGATCTGCGCGCGGCCGGGCACGGTCAGCCGCAGGTCCAGGCTGACGAGCGTGCCGACGACCTGCTCGCCGTCGAAGCCGGCCCACACCCTGCTCAGATCCTGATAGCGCTCGCGCCGGCGCGGCCCCTCGCCGCGGTGCTGCGGCATGTAGAAGCCGACGTCCATGGCGTCGCACCAGGCGTTGAACTCGTCTTCGGTGCGGACGTTGCGTACCTCGATGGCCATGCCCCGACCCTAAGCCGGACTGCGTATCCCGGCCAATTGATTTGACGAATCGCCCAGCCCGATCCGCAGCGTGAACGCCGACAGCACGATGCCGACCGAGAGCAGCGCGACGATGCCGAAGGCGAAAGGCAGTGAGACGGCTGATCCGAGCGCGCCGACCGACGGTCCGGCCAGCAGCCCCGCGGAGTAGGTGACGGTGGTGATCCCGGCGACGGCGGACTCGGTGTTGCCGCCGCTGCGTCCGGCCGCGGCGATCGCCAGCGGCACGCCGGTCGCGATTCCCAGCCCCATGGCCGCGAATCCGGCGATACCCAGCCACGGGGTGCGGGCCATGACGATCGCGACGGCGCCGAGCACGGCCAGTACGCCGCCGATCCGCACCGTGCGCACCGGTCCGAGCCGGCGCACGATCGCGTCGCCGGTGAGCCGGCCGACGGCCATGGTCACGGCGAATCCGGTGACGCAGTACCCGCCGACCGCGGCGGAGGCGTGTGTGACGGTGATGAGGTAGACGGCCGACCAGTTCGTCCCTGAGCCCTCCGCGAAGATGGCGCAGAACCCGACGATGCCGATGCCGATCACCGCCCTGGTCGGACGGGCGAAGCGCGGCGGGCGGATCGCCTCCTCGGCGACCCCGCCGAGTTCGGCGTCCGCGGGAAGAAGGGCGGTGACGGCCGCGGCCGACGCCGTGAGGATCAGGGCCGTGACGAGGAACTCCGGCAGCGCGCTGACCCCGGCACCCGCGCACAGAGCCCCGAACAGCGCGCCGACGATGACACCGACCGACCACAGGCCGTGCAGCCCGGACATGATGGATTTGCCGGCGCGCCGCTCGATCCGGACCGCCTCGGCGTTCATCATCACGTCGGCGACACCGGAGATCGAGCCGTAGAAGAACATCCCGACCGCGAGCAGGCCGACGTTCGGCATCACCCCGGGAATCACCAGCGCCGCGGTCCACAGCATGAGCATCACGCGCAGCGCTCTGCGGGCGCCGAGCCGGTGCACGATGCCTCCCGCGAGCGGCATCGAGAGCAGCGCGCCGGCCGTGGGCGCGATCATCACGGCGCCGAGCACACCGGGCGTGGCGTGCACGTGAGCCTCGACCCACGGGATCCGGGACGCATAGCTCCCCTCCACCGCGCCGTGCACGGAGAAGATCAGACTGATCGCTGTTCGGTCCCGACGCGCCCGCAGAGCGAGTTCTTTCTGCACTGAATCATGGTATAGACCTCGCGAGCTGCCTCGTCTCCGGGAAGACGAACCGGTGGCAGGCCCAGAAGCGGAAGAGCGAGCCGAGCACCTGGCCGGCGCCGAGCTGCGCGAGGTTCACCGCGAGCCGGGAGTCGGCGCCGAGCACGTGCTCGGTGAACCACACGCAGCCGACGGTGATCAGGAACCCGCCCGCCGAGACCAGCGCGAACAGGCCGAACTCGGCCCGCGTCTCGCGCCGGTCGCGGCGGCGGAAGGTCCAGAAGCGGTTGCCCAGGTACGCGATGACCGTCGAGACGGAGATCGCGATCGCCGAGGCGAGCACCGAGGGCACACGGTGGTAGAGCAGGTTGATGACCAGCGCGTCGCCGACGTAGCCGACGACGCCCACCGCGCCGAATCCCAGCAGCTCGCGCCACAGGCGCCGGATCAGCGCCACCGACCGGGCCACCACCGCCCCGTCCTTTCGCCCTCGTTCCGTCCGTCCGCGCTACTCGGCCGCGTCCGCGGACATCGGCTCGGCGGCCTTGGGCTTCGGCGTGAAGTCGATCCCGGCCTCCTTGCGCTGCTCCGCGGTGATCGGCGCCGGGGCGCCGGTCAGCGGGTCGCCGCCGGAGGCGGTCTTCGGGAACGCGATCACGTCGCGGATCGTGTCGGCGCCGGTGATCAGCGCGACCGTCCGGTCCAGGCCGAAGGCGATGCCGCCGTGCGGCGGCGGGCCGTAGTTGAACGCGTCGAGCAGGAAGCCGAACTTCGACTCGGCCTCCTCCTGGCTCAGCCCGATCGCCTTGAAGGCCCGCTGCTGCACCTCGCGCTGGTGGATACGGATCGAGCCGCCGCCCAGCTCCGTGCCGTTGAGCACGAGGTCGTAGGCGTTGGACAGGGCGCTGCCCGGGTCCTTCTCGAAGCCCTCGAGCCACTCCGGGGTCGGCGCGGTGAACGGGTGGTGCATCGCGTGCCAGCCCGCGAAGGCGCCCTTGTCGTCGGTGAGCGGCTCGAACATCGGGAAGTCGACGACCCACAGGAACGCCCAGCGCTCCTCGTCGATCAGCGCGCAGCGGCGGCCGATCTCCAGCCGCGCCGCGCCGAGCAGCTCCTGCGAGGCGGTCTTGGCGCCGGCCGCGAAGAACACGGCGTCGCCGTTCTTCGCGCCGACGGCCGCGGCCAGCCCGGACAGGTGCGCCTCGGAGAGGTTCTTGGCGACCGGGCCCTTCGGCTCGCCGGTCTCCGCGTCGAAGACCACGTAGGCCAGGCCGCGGGCGCCGCGCGCCTTGGCCCAGTCCTGCCAGCCGTCGAGCTCCTTGCGGGTCTGCGAGGCGCCGCCCGGCATGACGACCGCGCCGACGTACTCGGCCTGGAAGACCCGGAACTCCGTGCCCTGGAAGTACTCGGTGAGCTCGACGAGCTCCTGGCCGAAGCGCACGTCCGGCTTGTCCGAGCCGTAGCGGCCCATCGCCTCGGCGTAGGTCATCCGCGGCAGCGGGAGCGGCAGGTCGACGCCGAGCACCTCACTCCAGATCCGGTGGTAGATCTTCTCCGCGAGCTGGAGGACGTCCTCCTGCTCGACGAAGGACATCTCGATGTCCAGCTGGGTGAACTCCGGCTGCCGGTCGGCGCGGAAGTCCTCGTCCCGGAAGCAGCGCGCGATCTGGTAGTAGCGCTCCAGGCCGCCGACCATCAGCAGCTGCTTGAACAGCTGCGGCGACTGCGGCAGCGCGTACCAGGAGCCCGGCTGCAGCCGGACCGGCACCAGGAAGTCGCGGGCGCCCTCGGGCGTGGCCCGGGTCAGGTACGGGGTCTCCACGTCGAAGAACCCGTTCTCGTCCATGACGTCGCGGATCACCTTGGACACCCGCGAGCGCGTCCGGATGTTGTGCGCCATGTCCTCGCGCCGCAGGTCCAGGTAGCGGTAGCGCAGCCGGACCTCCTCGTTGATGTTCGCGCTCTTGCGCTCATCGGTCGGGAACGGCAGCGGCGCGGCCTCGGAGAGCACCTCGACCGTCTCGACGACGACCTCGATCTCGCCGGTGGCCAGGTCGGGGTTGGCGTTGCCCTCCGGGCGGGTGCGCACCTCGCCGGTCGCGGCCACGCAGTACTCGTTGCGCAGGTCGTGCGCCGAGTCTTCGCTGCCGCCGCCCAAGGCTTCGCCGGGCGTTGTCCGGACGACGACCTGCACGACGCCGGAGCCGTCGCGCAGGTCGAGGAAGGTGACGCCGCCGTGATCGCGACGGCGTGCCACCCACCCGGCCAGCGTCACGGTGGTGCCAGCGTCGGCGGCCCTGAGGGTTCCCGCCTCGCGCGTGCGGATCACGACAGCTTCTCCTTGATCGTCGGAATGATCTGGTCGACGGCCACCGGGGACTGCTCCCCGCTGGCCAGGTCCTTGAGCTGGACCACGCTCTCGGCGAGATCACGCTCGCCGGCCACCAGCGCGTACCGCGCCCCAGACCGGTCCGCGGCCTTCATGGAGCCCTTGAGCCCGCGCCCGCCGAAGACGGTGTCCGCGCTGACGCCCTGCCTGCGCAGCTCCGTGATGACGCCGAAGAACAGCTTGCGCGCCTCGTCGCTGAGCGGCACCGCGAACACGTCGACCCGCGGCACGTCGCGCTCGAGCACGCCCTCGGCCTCCATCGCGAGCACCGTGCGGTCCACGCCGAGCGCCCAGCCGACCGAGGGCAGCGAGGGGCCGCCGAGCAGCTCGGACAGGCCGTCGTAACGCCCGCCGCCGCCGACCGCGGACTGCGAGCCGAGGCCGTCGTGCACGAACTCGAAGGTCGTGCGGGTGTAGTAGTCCAGGCCGCGCACCAGCTTGGGGTCGTCGGTGAACGCGACGTCCGCGGCGGCCAGCAGCCCGCGCACCTCGTCGTGGTACGCCTTGCAGTCCTCGCAGAGGTAGTCGACGATCCGCGGCGCGTCGGCCAGCTGGGCCTGCACCTCGGCGCGCTTGTCGTCGAGCACCCGGAGCGGATTGATCTCGATGCGCCCACGGGTCGCCTCATCCAGATCGAGCGCGCGCAGGAAGTCCTGCAGCGCGGCCCGGTAGATGGGGCGGCAGGCCGCGTCGCCGAGCGTGTTCAGCAGCAGTCTGACGTTCTTCAGGCCCAGGGCGCGGTACGCATCCACTGCGAGGATGATCAGCTCGGCGTCGAGCTGCGGGTCCTGCGCGCCCAGCGCCTCCGCGCCGACCTGCGAGAAGTGCCGGTACCGGCCCTTCTGCGGCCGCTCATAGCGGTAGTAGGAACCCGAGTAGTACAGCTTCACCGGCAGCTGGCCGGCCTTGTCGAGGTTCGCCTGCAGCACGGCCCGCAGCACCGACGCGGTGCCCTCTGGCCGCAGCGTCACCGAATCCCCGCCCTGGGTGGTGAAGGTGTACATCTCCTTGTTGACGATGTCGGTGGACTCGCCGACACCGCGCTTGAACAGGGTCGTGTCCTCGAAGGCGGGGGTCTCGACGTACTGGTACCCGGCCAGCCGCACGGTCCGCGCCATCACCTCGCGCACGCGCAGGAACGCGGCGGAGTCCGGCGGGATCAGGTCGAAGGTGCCCTTCGGCGCCCGAAAGGTGCTCATCTCTCGCTGCTCGTTTCGTCTCAGGTCTTCACAGAGGCTTCTCAGAGCCCGGGACGCGCGGAATCGACGCTCTTCAGTCCCCTGAGGAACGGATTCGACGCGCGCTCGCGGCCGATCGTGGTGCTCCCGCCGTGCCCCGGCAGCACGAGCGTGTCGTCCGGGCGGGGCAGCACGACCCGCTTCAGGGAGTCGTTCAGCTCCGCCGGGTCGCCGCCGGGCAGGTCGCTGCGTCCGATGGAGCCGGCGAACAGCAGGTCGCCGCTGAACATCACGTCCGGATCCCCGGCGTCGTCCAGGCGCGGCAACGTGAAGGTCACCGACCCCTTGGTATGGCCGGGCGCGTGGTCCACCACGAGGTCGAAACCGAGGACGCCGCCGAGGCCGAGCGGCGCCCCGTCGGCCAGCTCGCGCACCTCGTCCGGCTCCGCGAAGGTCACGTCCGGGCCGACCAGCGCGGCGAACTGCGGGGAGACGCCCTTGAGGGGGTCGGCCAGCATGAAGCGGTCGGCCGGGTGGATGTAGGCGGGCACGTCGTGCGCTCCGCAGACCGGCAGCACCGACCACATGTGGTCCAGGTGCCCGTGCGTGAGAACCACCGCGGCCGGCCGCAGCCGGTGCTCGCGCAGGATCTCGGCCACGCCGTCCGCCGCGTCCTGGCCCGGGTCCACCACGACGCAGCGTTCACCCGCAGCGGGCGCGATCACATAACAATTCGTGCCGAAGCTGCCTGCCGGGAACCCTGCGATAAGCAACGTGCGTCCTGATTTCTACCTATAGCGGCCCGAGGGTGACGTGACGGCAAGCCTACCGGCGGGTCGCGGCCGTTAGCTAACCGGTAACAATCAGCGCGTCAATGCCACGCTCCGGTGAGCGTTTTAGGACTATCCCCGTACACTGCGTGCGGGGCCGTCGGGCACGTACCGACAACGCCGGGCGAAGCCCCTGGCGGCGGCAGCGGGAATACAGCGGAAATCGACGAGGAGACACCGACGTGGCCAGCACGAAGGACCGCCAGCGGGCACTGGAGCGGGCCCGCTACGAGCGGGTGCAAGCCAAGATCCAGAAGAAGCGGCGGGAGGCCAAGCGCAAGCAGCGCATCGCCCTGGTCAGCAGCTTCGCGACGATCGCGGTCATCGGCGGTGTGGTCGCCGGAGTGCTGGCGACCAGCGGCTCCTCCTCGAGCAAGACCACCGCCGCCGCCGCGACCAGCAGCGCCGGCGCCACCTCGAGCTCCAGCTCGTGCACCGCGGCCAGCAGCATCTCGGCGGAGACCAAGGGCTACCACGCGTGCGGCAGCGCCGCGAAGCCGGGCATCGGCGTGCCGACCTACACCGCGGCCGGCGCCGTGGACCACACGGTCACGATCACCACGAACCTCGGCGACATCGTGTTCACGGCCGACGGCAAGGACGCGCCGTACACCGTCGAGTCCTTCGTCTACCTGGTCGGCAAGGGCTACTACGACAACACCAAGTGCCACCGCCTGACGACCTCCGGCATCTACGTGCTCCAGTGCGGCGACCCGCTCGGCACCGGCGCGGGCACCCCGGGCTACGCGTTCCAGGACGAGAACCTGAGCTCGCTCGGCACGGCGAACTCCTCCGGCACCGTCACGTACAAGGCCGGCACCGTCGCCATGGCGAACGCGGGCTACGGCACCAACGGCAGCCAGTTCTTCCTGGTGTACAAGGACTCGCCGCTGGCTCCCAGCTACACCCCGTGGGGTACCATCACCAAGGGCATGGACATCCTGCAGTCCGTCGCGGCCAAGGGCTCGAACAACGCGAACGGCACCGGAGACGGGGCTCCGAAGGAATCGGTCCAGATCGAGAAGGTCGCCGTCTCGTAGGACTGAAACGCACTTTTGCGGGATTCACCCTCCCGTCCGCCCGTGGAGCGCATGTAGAGTTCCCGGTGCGGGCGGGAGTCCGTCCGTTTTGAACGTAGGAGGACTACCGTGTCCGACGGCGAGCAGGCCACCACCCCGGCGACCGGCGCGGCCGACACCGCGCCCGCCGCGAGTCCGGCGGTCGAGGCCGTCTGCCCCTGGGGCCGGGTGGCGGCCGACGGGACCGTGTTCGTGCGCAGGTCCGACGGGGAGCACGAGATCGGCAACTGGGCAGCGGGTACCCCCGAGGAGGGGCTGACCTTCTTCCGGACGCGGTACGACGGGCTGAAGACCAAGGTCGAGCTGCTCGAACGCCGGCTGCGCGGGGACGGCAAGGACTCCGCCGCCTCCATCGCGGAGCTGCGCGCCGCGATCACCGAGGCGCACGCCATCGGCGACCTCGACGCCCTGCTCGGCCGGCTGGACAAGCTCGAAGTGCTCGCCGAACAGCGGCGCAGCGCCCGCAAGGAGGCCCGGGCCAAGGAGCTCGTCGAGGCCGCCGGACGCAAGGAGGCGATCGTCGCCGAGGCCGAGCAGCTGTCCGAGTCCGGGCAGTGGAAGGCCACCGGCGAGCGGCTGCGCGCCCTGGTCGACGAGTGGAAGGCCGTCCCCCGCCTCGACCGCAAGAGCGACGACGAGCTGTGGAACCGCTTCGCCGCCGCCCGCTCCGCCTTCGCCAAGCGCCGCAAGGCCCACTTCGCCGAGCTCGACGCCGAGCGCGACGTGGCCCGCGGGCGGAAGGAAGAGCTGGTCGAGGAGGCCGAGGAGCTCGCCCGCCAGCCGATCAACCAGCCCACCGACTGGGCCGACATCGCCCAGGGCTTCCGCGACCTGATGCAGCGCTGGAAGAAGGCCGGCCACGCCCAGCGCGAGGTCGAGGACAAGCTGTGGGTCCGGTTCAAGGCCGCCCAGGACGGCTTCTTCGCCGCCCGCAACGCCGACCTGGACAAACGCGACGCCGGCTTCAAGGAGAACCTCGCCAGGAAGCAGGAGCTGCTGGTCGAGGCCCAGGCGCTGGTCCCGGTCAAGGACCTGAAGGCGGCGAAGGCGGCCCTGCGCGGCCTGCAGGAGCGCTGGGAGGAGATCGGCCCCGTCCCCCGCGACGCCAAGGGAAGGATCGAGGGCCAGCTCCGCGACGTCGAGCGCGCCGTGGCCGACGCCGAGCAGGCCGAATGGCAGCGCACCAACCCCGAGGCCCGCGCTCGCGCCGAGGCCACCGTGCGCCAGCTCGAGGTCTCGATCGAGAAGTTCCAGACCGAGCTCGTCAAGGCCCAGGCCGCCGGAAACGCCCGCAAGGCCGCCGACGCCGAGGCCGCCATCAGCGCCCGCCGCGAGTGGCTCGAGCAGGCCCAGGCCGCCCTCGCCGAGTTCACCCGCTAGAACCCGGTCCGACGCCGACCGGCTGCCGCATTCACCCGGTCGGCGCAATATCACGCTTTTTTCCGCGGGGCGCCCCCAGATTCCCGGAGGCGCCCCGCGGCGTTTCCGGCGGCTCTCACTTCCCGCCCGCCGGGCCGAAGCGGTGGCGATGGATGTGCGCTATCGCCCCGATGAGTGTTGCCGCGGCCTCGTCGGAGATGAGGCCGCCGTGGCCGTTGAGGGCGGTGATCATCAGGAGGCGGCCCTCGGAGCCGGGGAGCGGGAGCGGCTGCGTGGGGTCGCAGGCGGGGAGGGCCAGGGCGGCGGCGGCCATCAGGCGCCAGGTGGCTAGGAGCTGGGGTGGGAAGTAGCGGGTGTCCAGGGCGCTGCGGTTGGCGCCGGCGACGGTGGTGAGGATGGTGCGGGCCTTCTCGAGCTCGTCGGGGCGCAGGGTGCGGGCGGCGTGCTCGAGGGCTTCGTCCAGGTCGGCGCGGGGCCAGGGGTCGTCGGGGAGGCGCTGGAGGCCGAAATCGTCGGGGCGCGCGCGGCGCTGTTCGGCGGCGAGGTCGGCCGGGGCGGGGACGAGTCGGCCGGGGGGCAGGAGGATGGCTCTCGTGGCCTTCTTGTGCAGCAGCCAGACGCCGTCCGGGTCGCCGATCAGGGACGGGAGTTGCGGCAGGTAGTGCAGGTGCCGGGCGGCGGTGGCCTGGTAGGCGAACGGCGTGAGCGTGAACGTCTCGTTGGGGCGGTCGTGCTTCCAGTGGTGGTCGAAGACGCCGCGGATACGGGTGCGTAGTTCCTCGCGTGACGCCAGGTGACGCAGGATGGCGGTGAGCGCGGCCTCTGGGTCGGGGAGGTCGGCCAGGGCGCCTTCGACGGCGATGAGGTCCAGGTGGCCGCGGGCGTCGTCGATGTCGGAGATCAGGCGGTCGGTGAGGTCGGCGACCGTGGCGTGGATCTCGGGGTCGGACGATGCGCGGCCGGTCGGCTCGGGGTCTTCCAGGAGCCATGCCGCCTGGTACGGATGGTGGTGCGGGATCGGGACCGGCGGCGCGAAGGGGTGGCCGGATCCGGACGACCAGCCGGTCTCGATGAAGCAGCGGTGCACCATCGCGGGTCCGGTGCGCTCGATGACCGGGAGGCGCAGTGCGGCGTTGAGGTTGACCGCGGTGATGTCTATCCCCTGATACGAGAACCCGTCGCGGGCGAGCTCGACCTGGTCCTTGCGGAAGTTGGCTCTGACCTGGTCGAGCATGGTGCGCAGCACCGGGTGGCGCGGGAATGCCAGGAACGCGGCGTTGCTGTCGTCGCCGCCGCCGAAGCCGGGCGCGCTCGCCGCGACGGCCGAGAACACGGTGTCTGACAGCAGCGGCTTGTTGCCGTCGAGGTAGAGGCCGCCGAACCGGTACACGAGCCACAGGCGCAGCAGGTCGCTGAACTCGGCCAGGCTCGGTCCGTCGCGTCGGGAACGGCGTGCACGCAGCGTTCGACGGATCCAACCGGAGTCGTCCACGGTGAGAAGCTCGTCGGTGTTGACGAGGGTGATCCGGTTGGCTTCGGCCCAGCGCACGAGGCGCCGGACATCGGCGGCCGCCGGGTCATCCACGGGCTCCTGCTCCAGCGCCAGGGCGGCGCGGACCTCCGCGCGGGTGGCCTCGGTGAGGTGGACGAACGTCACATCGCCGTGGATCCGTGCGCTCTTGGACCACTGCTCCCAGAACATCGCGCTCCGGCCGACCGGTCGCAGTACCCTGTTGGCGCCCCAGCCGGTCCAGATCGTGAACCAGACCTTCGGGATCCCGGCCCCGACGCTCACCGGCAGCGGCTCGGCGTCGGCGCGCGGCGACCAGTCGGTGCGGCGCCGGCCCGGCGGCGGGAGTGCGATGCGTTCGCTGCCGAACAGGCCCGTGAGATCCCAGGCTGACGGGTCGCACCGCTCGTGGGACGGTGGCGGCTTCAGCAGGTCAAGTAGCTCGAAGAAGCGCAGGACGTGGGCCGGGGACAGGTCCGCGTAGTCGTGGCCGATCAGGAAGTCCGGGACGTCGTCCGCCCGCTCACGCCCGTGGTCAGGGTTCCGCGCGCGCCGCGTCAGCTCCGCCAGCATCTCGTCCGCATCCAGGCTCATCGTCCTGGGTTACGGAGCGGACCGGCGGAGCGTTCACCCGCGGCGCTCGGGTGAACGGGCCCGACGGGACGTCAGACGCGGTACACGTCGTAGACGCCCTCGATGCCGCGAACGGCCTTCAGGACGTGGCCGAGGTGCTTCGGGTCGCCCATCTCGAAGGTGAACCGGCTCATCGCGACCCGGTCGCGCGAGGTGTTCACCGTCGCGGACAGGATGTTGACGTGCTGGTCGGAGAGCACACGGGTGACATCCGATAGTAGCCGCGCCCGGTCGAGCGCCTCGATCTGGATCGAGACCAGGAAGACCGACGAGGCCGTCGGCGCCCACTCGACCTCGACCATGCGCTCGGGCTGGGCCTTGAGCTGCTCGATGTTGGTGCAGTCGGCGCGGTGCACGGAGACGCCGTTGCCGCGGGTGACGAAGCCGAGGATGCGGTCGCCCGGGACCGGGGTGCAGCAGCGGGAGAGCTTGACCCAGACGTCCTCGACGCCCTTGACCAGCACGCCGGGATCGCCCGCGGAGCGCTTGCGCTCACGGCGGTCGCCGGGCAGGTTCGGGATCGTCGATTCGGCGAGGTCCTCTTCCGCGCCCTCCTCGCCGCCGAGGGTCTGCAGCAGCCGTTGGACGACCGACTGGGCGGAGACGTGGTTCTCGCCCACCGCCGCGTACAGCGCGCTGATGTCGGCGTGGTGCAGGTCGAGCGCGATCGAGGAGAGCGCCTCGCTGGAGAGCAGGCGCTGCAGCGGCAGGCCCTGCTTGCGGATCGCCTTGGCGATCTGCTCGCGGCCCTGCTCGATGGCCTCCTCGCGGCGCTCCTTGGTGAAGTGCGCGCGGATCTTGTTCCTGGCCCGCGGCGAGGCGACGAAGCCCAGCCAGTCACGGCTCGGGCCCGCGTTCGGCGCCTTCGAGGTGAAGATCTCGACCACGTCGCCGTTGTCCAGCTTGGACTCCAGCGGCACCAGCCGCCCGTTGACGCGGGCGCCGATGCAGTGGTGGCCGACCTCGGTGTGCACGGCGTACGCGAAGTCCACCGGGGTCGAGCCGGACGGCAGCGGGACGACGTCACCCTTCGGGGTGAAGACGTACACCTCGGAGGCGGACAGGTCGAAGCGCAGCGCGTCCAGGAACTCGCCCGGGTCGGCGGTCTCGCGCTGCCAGTCCAGCAGCTGCCGCAGCCAGGCCATGTCGCCGGGGCCGGCGTCCGCGGTCTTGGCGCCGGAGCCGCCGCCGGTGCGGCCGTCCTCCTTGTACTTCCAGTGCGCCGCGACGCCGTACTCGGCGCGGCGGTGCATCGCGTGCGTGCGGATCTGCAACTCGACCGGCTTGCCCTCGGGCCCTATGACCGTCGTGTGCAGCGACTGGTACATGTTGAACTTGGGCATCGCGATGTAGTCCTTGAACCGGCCGGGGACCGGGTTCCACCGCGCGTGGATGGTGCCGAGCGCCGCGTAGCAGTCGCGCACCGACT
>Ga0310811_10001153_pt1 | contig 33824 bp, 27 predicted proteins | sample YCmetagenome_FD_207642 | JGI IMG/M metagenome (GOLD analysis project Ga0310811, IMG submission 207642) | Soil microbial communities from experimental microcosm in Duke University, North Carolina, United States - YC | ecosystem: Engineered > Artificial ecosystem > Soil microcosm > Unclassified ...
CGCTGGCGTTGGCCTTTTTGACCTGGTCGAGAATTCCACTGAGGTTGTAGCTTTCGGGTGCCTGCAGTGGCGGGAATTTCTCGTAGCTCTGCAGATGTTCCAGCCAAAGCTGCTGCCCGATCGGCAGCATGTTCCAATCGTATTGGAAGGCAGTGGCCGGGGCGCCGAGCGTTCCTCCGATGCTCATAGCCGTTTTCTGGTCGATTCCGACGGCCTGCTCGAAAGGATCACGCTTCAGGTTCTGGACAAGCGTGAAGTGGAACGGGACCAGCGGCATGATCCAGCCGGCCGGCCCGGGCTGCGACATCGTGTAGTACATCTTCCAGTTCTTGTAGCGCACCGCTGATGGCGTTGCGCCCGAGAAATAGAAGAAGTAGTCGCGGGCCGACTTTTCAGACTTGCCTTCGAGGTATTCGCGTTGGTCGAAACCATCGAGGGTCGTCTTGACGATGCCGGGATATTTTCCGGCCTCGATCTGCTGCTTCAGCTCATCGCCCTTGGGACCGCCGGCGATGTCGACGAGAGTTGGCACCCAGTCGAGCGCGGCGAACAGCTGGTTCTTCACCGTGCCTGGCTTGATGACGCCCGGCCATTTGATCACCATCGGCGCGCGATAGCCGCCTTCCCATGCCTCGCCTTTCTGGCCCTTGAACGGAGTTACGCCGCCGTCCGGGAAGGAGATCGCTTCGGCGCCGTTGTCGGTCGTGAATACGACGATGGTGTTGTCGGCCTGTCCCATGTCGTCGAGTTTCTTGAGGACGACGCCGATATTGTCATCGAGCTGCTTCATGCCAGCTTCGTTCACACCCCAATCCTTGCCGCCGCGCTCGCCGACCATGGCTTCGTATTTTGGCGGCAGCACGGTCACGACGTGCATGCGCGCCGGGTTGTACCAGATGAAGAAAGGCTTGTTGGTCTTCTTCGGATCGTTGCGATCGAGGAAGTCGACCACCTTGTCGGAAATTTCCTCGTCGACTGTCCTTGAGCGTTCCAGCGTCAGCGGACCCTCGTCACTGCACATCTGGTTCTTGCCCGAGCCGTCCGCGGACTTGCACCAGAGGATGTTGCGCGGAGGCGTCAGACAAATTGTGGTCTTTGGATCCACTGCGCCGGGCACTTCCGGCACGCCGGGGATCGGCGTGTTCTTGCACGGCGGTGCAACGGTCTGCTGCAGGGCCGTCTTGTTGATGTCAGGGAAGCTGACCTGCTGCATCGCGTCGAGGTGATAGAGATAGCCCCAGTATTCCTGGAAGCCGTGCGCCGTCGGCAGCGCTTCGGTATGATCGCCGAGATGGTTCTTGCCGAACTCGCCGGTGGTGTAACCGAGATCGAGCAGGAACTGAGCCAGCGCCGGCGTGCCCGGTCGCAAGTAAGACGGACTTCCCGGCAGTTGTGGCGGGATCATGCCGGTGCGCAGCGGATACATGCCGGTAAAAAATGCATTGCGGCCGGAGGTGCAGCTCTGCATGGCGACATAGTCCATGAAGATCGCGCCTTCATTGCCGATGCGATCGATGTTCGGCGTTTCGCCGACCATCAGTCCGCGGTGATAGATGCTCGGCTGCATCCAGCCAATGTCATCTCCCATGATGAAAAGGATGTTGGGTTTTTGCCTCTGCTGTTGCTGCTGCTGCTGGGCTGAGGCGGGAACGCTGGCCATTGTTGCGCAGGTACACAACACGACAAGAGCTCCCCAGAGGGCTCTGGACAGGCTCATGGTTGGTTTCCTCAACGTCGGCTGCAGAAGCTCGGGCCGCAGCCTTCACCCGATTCCACCCACCGACCGACTTGGCCTCCCCAATCCGTTCCGGAACGAATATCGGTGCAATCGGTCGGACGCCTCGCGTGCGCAAATTGGTTGAAACGTCGGGAGCGCGCTATGCGCTTTCGGCGGATTGAGGCGTCATGGCTGCGACACAGGCTTTCGCTTGAAAGCGCGCTCGATCGTGATGCATCCTTTCGAGTGTACCCGGCGCCGCATCAGCTAAGTCAGTTGCGCATGCGCAACAGCATCAGATCTTTTGTCGGCATTGACGTATCTGCATAGTCGGCGCCGAGCACCCGTTGTTGCATTCCCCCGCGCCATGCTCCGCGAGCAAGGCATGTTCTCGACAGAGGGGATGCATCACATGAAACGTCATTTGAAGTTTCTCGCCGGAGCTGCCGTGCTGCTCAGCCCGATCGCCGCCCATGCGGCCGATCTTGCGGTCAAGGCGCCTCCTGAGACGCCGTCAGCGGCTGTTTACAATTGGACGGGTCTTTATGTCGGCGTGAACGGCGGCTGGGGCTGGGGCCAGCAAGATCCACTCAACCTGCTCGGCAATCGCTTCGATCGATCGAGCTTCAACATCAACGGCGGAATGGTCGGCGGCACTTTCGGCGCGCAAATCCAGCAAGGCGCTATCGTGCTCGGCTTCGAAAGCGATATCGATTGGGCGGATATCAGAGGCAGCGGCGTCACCGTACCCTCGATTGCGGGAGTTCCCATAGGGGCCACGTTGGACGTGACCACGAAGATGGAGGCCATTGCCACCGCGCGGGTGCGGGCCGGTGTCGGGATCAACAACTGGTTGATCTATGCCACCGGAGGTGCGGCTTTCATCAAGGAAACGGCCAATGGCACCACGATCGCCGGCTTCCCCTGCGGCACGGCGGGCGTGCTGCCGGGCTGCTCCGAATCGCATTGGCGGCCGGGCCTCGCGGTAGGCGGCGGCGCCGAATGGGGGTTTGCATCGAACTGGACCGCGAAGGCAGAGTATCTTTACATCGCTGCCGCCGGCACCGGCGTCAGCGTCGATCACGTGAACGTCGTTCGTGCCGGCATCAACTACAAGTTCGGAGCATTTTGAGGTCGCGGATACGATCGCGTCTTCGGGCGAAAGCCTGCCCCGAAGTTGGTAGCGGGGCGGTTCGCGCCAAGAGAATGCGTCGAAAATCTAAAGCCCGGTTCTGATTCAATCAGAACCAGAGAGATTTAGCGCTTCAGCGTTTTCGAGCGAAGTGGATACCGATTCGCGTGAAGAAAACGCGTCAAAACAAAAGGCTCTAGGCGCCGGTATTCGAGGCCGGCATGGCGCCTGTGCTCCTGATCGCGGATCGCAACCGTGCGAGCCGTAGTGTTGCCGAGGGGTTCTCGCCGAATGCTGCGCGATATTGAGCGGCGAAGCGTCCGAGCTCGACGAAACCGTGGCTCATCGCGATTTGCGTCACTGTCAGTCCGGCGGGAGCGCGCCCCAAATCAGCGCGGACTGCTTGCAATCGCTCGTCGTGAAAAAATCGGCGCGGCGGACGGCCGTGCACCACACGAAACGCGAAGCGTATCATCCCGGGGCCAACTGAGGCTTCCTTGTAGACATCCGAAAGGCTGAGACGCTTGCCCGCAAAGCTGCGCGCAATCTCCTCAACTTCGTGAACGATACGTCTGCAATGCTCGCTTGGTTGTCGCACGGGTGCACCAACGGAAAATGTGCCCCTGGGAACGTGGCGCACCCTAGCCACCTTTCGGCAGGGACCAGGCCGGTCTCGTCCTTCGCGAAAAGGTCGAAAGCCTCTTCGCATTCGTTGAAGCTAATATCGGTTTTGCAGGACCGACTATGCTCTTTCGGCAAGTTACGCCGTCGGGTCACGCTGCAGGGTGGTGGAAGGCGATTCACCAAACGTCGTGCGATACATCACGGCAAAACGCCCAAGCTCGAGGAATTGATGTTTTCGGGCGATCTCCGCGACGGTGGCCATTGAAGGATCGGCGCGTTGAAGCGCCGAACGCGCCTGGTTCAGTCTTCGCAGCAGGAAATACCGCGCGGGACTGACGCCGAGAAACTCGGCGCAGCATACCCTGAGGCTGCGTTCCGGCACGCCGATCTCTGCACAAAGCGCGGCCATTTTGAGCTTCTGACCGTTGCGTTTGCTTAAGCCCTCCTCGAATCGAGTCATGACGACCGTGTGCTGATGTCTCGTCCTTGGATGATCGTCCGTCTCGGCGGCGGCCAAGCAATTGACGATCGCATGAAGCATTTCCTGCTCCAGGGCCCTTCCGATCTCGGAGCGCTCGACCAACTTCGGTCTGGCCTCCGCGAGGTGGCAGGATTCCCTAAAGAGGCGCTGAAACCTTGATGCGTCGGCGCGGGCAGGGTGAAATATTCTCGTTGCGTGCGGCGGTGCGATCTCCCGCCCGGTCAAGGCTCTGCAGCAACTGTCAAACTGCTCCGCCGATAACACCATCAAGCCCCAATGACATGCGCCATAGGATCGCTGGTGGATGCTCTCGCCACGGCCGTGCAAGACCATATCGCCGCTTCGCAAGACAAACCCGTCAGACACAAGGGGTGTCGTACCGATGGGGAACGAGAGCGTTATCTGCTCCGAGGGTAACGAAATATAGGCGATGCGCGGCAGGCTTTCGCAGCACCGACACAGTGCCAGATGGTTTAGCGTCAGCCGCGTGAGCCGCGCCCTGAAATCTCCCGAACCCGTGACGGTGAGAATGACACGTGCATCGCCGAACCCGGCGGCATAACCGTCAACGTCGCTAAACGTAAGCGTGCGGCCTTCTGCCATATGCACCGTCCCGTCGGACCGGCAGAGGGTTGTTGCGCCTGTTGAATCTGTCGGTCTCCTTCAGGCAGGCAGCATCGGGCAATTGGCCGGTTTCGGCTATGCGAGTTCGGAAGATCGATTTTGGCGGCTGGATTTGACGAGTATGCAATTCCGGCAAGCTTTCGAAATGATCTTCGGACGCCGCGAAGACCTGCATCGCGACCAATCCAAGGATCATCACCGCAAGGCGCTCCCGGAAACAAAAAAGACGACACAACTAAAGCGATGGCGAAGCGAACTCACATGCGTTACGTTTCGGAGTCGATCCAGGCGCAACCCGGACTGGCCTCAACGCGGCGCGCGATTGACCGGTTTCGCCGGCCGTGCCGTCGTCGGCATATGCCAGCTTAAAGTCGGTAGACGGATCCGATTCTGCCGAAGATGCATAGCGCAGCATAGAATCTCGGCCTTGGCTTCTGAGCAACTGCGTGGACCAGGCGGTGAACCGGGTCCGCCCTTGGCCCCGCACGGCGCGCTGGTGCGATCACCACGACGGGGCTTGCCGGCTGCATCCTTGCGATGGAGGAGCGCGCGCGGAATGTTGACCTTTCGAACATCAATCACCGGCGCGGTGATGGCGTTTATCGTCGCTCTGGCGGCATTATTGATCGCTATTCAGGAGCGGGCTCTACACCTGGCTACGAAGGAGGCCGCGTCTGCCTATATGGATGCGGCCAGCGCGAAGGCGCTTGGGCGTCTTCAGACGGAGATCTCCACGGTAGCCTCGTTGGTGGATGTGCTGGCGGCCAGTTCCAGTGTGGCGGATTCGAACGAGAGAACCGAAACCGGCCGGGCTATTCCGCTATTCAAAGCGGTGCTGCAGGAATTGCCTCAAATAGACAGCGTTTATGTCGGCTTCGAAAATGGCGCGTGGTTGCAGGTGCGCGGCATTGGCGAGCTCAATGACGACCAGCGCGAGAGGTTGCGCGCGGCGCCCGGGGCTACGGTTGCGATCAATCTGATCCGCCCGACGCCGGGCGGCGAGTTGCCCATGCGTCGAATTTTTGAAGATCAGCAGGGCAGCGAGGTCGGACAACTTGATCTGTGGAGGTACGGATACGACGCTCGCAAGCGGACCTGGTATCGCGACACGATGAAGGCCGACCGATCGCTGGTCTCAGCGCCCTATATCGCGTTCAGCATCGGCGCACCGGTGATAACCGTCAGCGCGCCGTTGCGAGGCAAAGTTTCCGGTGTCATTGCGGCCGACCTCAAGCTCGATTCCTTCAGCAAATTCGTCCAGACGCAACGCCCCGGAGAGCACGGGATCGTCACGATATTCGACTCGACCGGCGCTCTCATTGCCCATCCTGATTTTCCCAGCTTCGTTGTCGACGCGATGACGCATCCGTCGCAACCACAATCGCCGAACATCAAGGAGATGAGCCCAGGGGTTGTGACGTCAGTCCTGCAAATGGCGCAGGGACGCGATTATTACGACGGGAATATCCGTAACCGCCAAGGGCTGGACTATCTGTTCAGGGTGGCGAAATTCAGTCTGGGTGATCGGTACAACGCGACCATCATGCTGCTCGCGGCTCAGGAAGACTTTGCCCAAGATGTCCGCAGGCTCCATTTCACGGGGCTAATTCTCGCAACGATTGCCGGCGCTGCCTTTATTCCTGCCGTCTGGATGTTTGGCAGCGGAATGTCGCGGTCGTTGAAAGCCATAACGGACGAGGCAGTCAAGCTCCAAAGGATGGATGAGCCCGCGCCCAAGCCGCTGGCGTCGCGCATCAGCGAAATTCATGAGCTCGGCAGCGCCATGAACCTCGCGCAGCGGGCAATATGGTCGTTCGCTCACTTTGTTCCCAAGGAGCTTGTCCAGCGGGTCATCGACAATTCAATCTCCACGGAGCTTGGCGGCGTTCGCGAGGAGATTTCCGTCGTTTTCACCGATGTCCGGGATTTTACCACCATCGCCGAGTCTGCCGACCCCGACATGCTGATGCACCAGACCTCGCGCTATTTCTCGGTACTGACAGAGGCGTTCCTTGCCGAAGGCGGAACGATCGACAAGTTCATTGGTGACGCCGTGATGGTGTTCTGGAACGCACCCAATCCACAGCCCGACCACGTCGAGCGCGCCTGCCGCGCGGCTCTCACGGCGAGTCTGGCGTGCGAAAAGCTGAACGTGCAGTTTGAAGCCGAGGGCCTGAAGCCATTCTTCACCCGCTTTGGCATCCATGTCGGGGAAGCCGTGGTCGGCAATGTGGGGTCGAGCGAGCGAATGAATTACACCGCGCTCGGCAACACGGTGAATTTGGCGGCTCGGCTCGAAGGGCTGAACAAGCAATTCGGAACCGCTATCCTCGCGAGCGAAGACGTCCATTCACGGGTTCAGCACAGCTTCCACTTCAGGCCTTTGGAGCCGGTCCTCGCGAAAGGGATGACAAAGAAAACCTATGTCTTCGAGCTTGTCGGAGCGTCCGCATGAGGTCCGGCTCGATCCCCCGGAGAACCGTACTGGCATTGCTTGCTTCGCAGCTGCTGCGCGGCGCGCTTCCTGCGGCTTACGCGAACGGGGAGACCATCAAGGTCGGCATTCTTCACTCGCTGTCCGGCACGATGGCAATCAGCGAAGCCGTCCTCAAGGACACGGTTCTCATGCTGATAGAAGACCAAAACAAGAAAGGGGGCTTGCTCGGACGGAAGCTGGAGCCAGTCGTCGTTGATCCGGCCTCCGATTGGGAGATGTTCGGCGACAAGGCGTGGGAACTGCTCACAAAGGACAAGGTTGCGGTCGTGTTTGGTTGCTGGACTTCCATATCCCGCAAATCCGTCCTGCCGGTCTTCGAGCGCGCGAACGGGCTGCTCTTCTACCCTGTGCAATTCGAGGGCGAGGAGAGCTCGCGCAACATCTTCTACACGGGGGCCGCGCCAAATCAGCAGGCGATTCCGGCCGTTCGATATCTGATGAGCAAAGAAGGAGGCGAAGTTCGCAGATGGGTCCTGCTCGGCACCGACTACGTGTATCCGCGGACCACCAACCGAATCCTGATCGCGTACCTTACCGCGCAGGGAGTGTCGCCGGACGACATCATCACGATCTACACGCCGTTCGGCGATCCCGATTGGAAAGAGATCGTCGAGCGCATCAAGACCTTTGGCTCGGAGGGAAAGAAGACCGCGGTGATATCGACGATCAACGGAGATGCAAACAAGTATTTCTACAGCGAGCTCGCAGCCCAGCATGTGGACGCCAGCTCGATTCCAGTGATGGCTTTCTCGTTTGGCGAACGGGAGTTGCTTGGCGTGGGCACCATCCCTGTCGGTCACCTGGCGGCCTGGAATTATTTCGATACGATCAACTCACCAGAAAACAAAGCGTTCGTTAAAATGTGGGCCGACTTCAACGGGCAGCGAGACAAGGTAACCAACGACCCGATGGAGGCCACCTTCATCGGCTTCAGGATGTGGGCGCAGGCCGTTGTCCAGGCGGGGACCATCGAGGTCGATGCGGTCCGGCAGGCCATGTACGGACAAAGAATAAAGGCGCCGAGTGGCTTCGAGGTGGTGATGAACACCAATCACCTTCTTTCCAAGCCGGTCATGATAGGAAGGATAAATTCTTCCGGAACCTTTGACGTCATTTGGCAATCCGTCAATCCGGTCCGCGCGGACGCCTGGAGCAAGTATATTCCAGGCAGTGCCAAGCTCACGGCCGACTGGACGTTTCCCTGGGTCTGCGGCGGTTGCGCCGAGCCGACGTTCAAGAATTGGTGACGGTCTCGGTGCCGGGGATTGCTTTTCTGCCGATCGCCAGATCGCATTTTTCTCGCGAATCTGGATGGTCCTCGCGGCGGCGCTCTCGCCTTTGGCCTTGCGAAGGCCGATCACTCGTCAAAAGGAAGTGAGCGCGCTGCAGAGAAAGAGCAGAGCGGTAAGAGCCGCATATTGATCGGCCCGGGTTGCGCCCATATGCGCCTTGGCGACTTTAACCAATCCGATCAGCGTTGTGGAAACCCCGATCATCACAACGGAAGCCGAAAGAATATGGGCAGACAGTGCATGCCTTGACGAGCCGCTGTTCGATTCTGATTCCATGGCTCTCTCCTCGAACGAAAAATGCCGAAGCTTGCCGTCGTTCGATATCGGCGCGATCACGTAATTCCGTCAGGCGCGCTGAAGCGGCTACCGGATCCGCTCGACCTTCGCCGCGAGATCGGGATAACGACTGATCCGGTACGTGGCGTTTTCACAGGTGAGAATCCAGACATCGTGATCAGGGCCGGATCGCTTCACGTCGCGTGAGGCGCGCTTCGGTCTTTCACAGGCGATTCCCTGGCTGCGTATCTGGGCTGCGAGCATGTTCATCGGTGTTTCCGCGGCGGCGCTTGCAATGGGTGCGAAACGTGCCTGCTCCAGGGGACCGGCAAGGATCGGGACGAGTAAAATCAGAAGAGATCGACACACTGTCATGGTTCGCTCCTTCTTGTCTGATGCCAAAGTTACGCAGCGCGCGACCCTGCAAATTTCTCTATAGCGTTTTCGAGCGAAGTGGATACCGGTTCGCGTGAAGAAAACGCGTCAAAGCAAAAGGCTAGAGCCCGGTTCTGATTCCATCAGAACCCGAAAGGCTCTAGCGTGGTGGTTCAGAAGTTCTCTTCAGCTTTGCCGCGAGACCTTCAAGAGAATTTCTGAATCAGATCCACACCTAATGTCCCGCGCGTGCACGGAGATCGTCGATGAGCTGGGCCAGTTCGCGGCTATCCGGGGCAATTCGCGCGAGTTGCTCGGCATATTCGAGGGCGGCGTCGATGGTTCCGGCATCGCGGTTGAATGAGATGAGGGCCAGCAGGGTGTCGCGATCGTCCGGATGCCGGGCCAGGTTCTCCTTCAGGACTTTGATCGCGTCGTCGACGTGGCCAGAGGAGTGGAGCGCCACGGCATAGACATAGGCGTAGCGTGACCGGTCGGGTTCGAGTTCGGTCGCCGCACGCAATTCGTTGAGCGCGTCATCCGGCCGCTTTTCTCGGGTGAGCGTCAGCCCAAGCGCGTGATGCAAGCCGGCGTCCTGGCGCGAAGATGAAATGGTCGCCCTCAGCAGGTCTTCGCCCTCCCGATCGCGGCCAAGCCGCCGATACAGATCCGCGAGATTGATCGCCGCGGGCGCATATTGGGGACTGAGCTTCAGCGCCGCCCTGTATTCGTCTTCTGCGTCGCGGCTGAGCCCGCGGCGGGCGTAGAAGTTTCCGAGCGTCGTGCGAGATTCAGGTCTGTCGGCGTTCAGGCGTTGCGCGGCAACGAATTCAGCCGCCGCCCGCTCGAAAGCCGCGCGGTCAGAGACAGGTTGGCTGGCCGTCGGAACAGCGGCCAGTGCGGATACGGCCCTGATGCGCACGCCGCGGCTCGGATCGGAGAGGAGAGGCGACACCAGGGGCCAGATACGGTCGCCCGGCATGCCGTCAAGCATGTCGAGTGCGCCAATCCGTACCATCGGATCGGGATCGTTCAATGCCTTGCGCGCGAGCTCGATATTGGAGGATGTGACGCGTGAATGAAGTTCGCCAAGCGCACTTGCCCGCGCTATCGCCGGCGTTGTGGGGCTCGCGGCGACCGCGGCCAGGAGAGTGGCCGCGTCGGCGCGATCGGTCCACGACGCCTGAAATGCCTCGGCGTAGTTCTGGAAGCCTTTGCGGACGGGCCCATACCAGTGCTCGATGGCGTCAGCCGCCCATTGTGCGGATTTGTTGGCGTGGCAATCGTTGCAGGCGTTGCGGGTGCCAAGCTTCACGGAAAGATCGGGTCGTGGAATCCGAAGGCTGTGGTCGTGCCGCTTGTCGATCACCATGTAGGTGCTGACAGGCATGTGGCACGATGCGCAGGTGACCTTCGGCGTCACATCGCCGTGGTGGGTATGCGAGGCCGCTTCGTATTTTCCGGAAGAATGGCATTGCAAGCACACGCCGTCACCTTCCGCCCGCAACCTGGCGCCGTGTGGCTCGTGACAATCGCTGCAGGTGACGCCGGCCGCAAACATCCTGCTCTGCTTGAATGAGCCGTAATTGTACACTTCATCGAGCATCTGCCCGTCGGCTTGAAACAGGCCGTGCGCCAGCGTTGATACAACATGGGTATCGGACAAGGGCAGTCCCGGTATCCAGTCCTCGCTGAATTGCCCGCGGCGCGCATGGCAGAGGCCGCAAGTCTCGACCTCGCGGCGTATCGCTGCGGGGCCAATGTTGCGTTGCGGATCGCCTGTCTTTGGATCGGGGTTCCAGGTTACGCCATTCCGCTCGTCCAGGAAGACGGCGAGCCCTTTCAAAGGATCATCGTCCTTGCCGAAGGGCCACCAGCTCCGCTGGCTACGGGCCCAGTTGACGTGACGGGAGCCCTTGCCGTGGCAGGCTTCGCAGCCGACGCTCATCTCCGACCATTTGGTGTCATAGCGGTCGTGGGCGGCGTCATAGTTCTTGTGCACGCCGGTCGAGTGGCATTCGGCGCACATGAAATTCCAGTTCTGATTGAGCCTGGTCCAGTGCAGCACGTCGTCGTGCCTGATCTCTTCGTTCGGATAGAGATGAAACCAGCGCTGGCCGCCCTGATCCTTCGGCCGGCTGTCCCAGGCAATCGATAGCGCCTGGATGCGGCCATCCGGAAACTCGATCAGATATTGCTGCAAAGGATCGATGCCGAATGTGTACTTCACTTCGAATGTTGCAAGCTTGCCGTCGGGACCATCCGTTTCGACAAGGAATTTATCGCCTCTCCTGAAAAAGCGGGAACGGACGCCGAAGTAGTCGAAACTCGCGTCGTTGAAATCGCCGAGGACGGAGGCGGCGCTGGCATGCTGCATGGCATGCATATGCTGGGATTTTTTCCATAGGGCGGTTTCGACCTGGTGACAGCCGGCGCATGCTTCGCTGCCGACAAAGGCGGCAGCGCTTGCGCTGGCAACGCCGGCGCTCGCGAGGTTCGGACCAGCAAGGCTTGTGGTGCTGGCGTGAGGCTGCTCCGGCAACAGCAATCCGTTCCCGACGGAAAGCAGGGCGGCCAGGCCGGCCATCATCATGGCGCCGACGGCGGCGAATGCCGCGACCCGCGGCTTCTGGAGAAACCGGAGGCGTGTGTCTGACTTGCCGGCCGCGGGCTTCGCGTCGACCCGGAGCTGGGAGCGTTCGTCGCCTCTGCCGGTCCTGCCCTTGTTGTGCGCCACTGGCTCTGCCCGTTAGACCTGCTCCACTCCTCCAGGGGAGATTGAGAGGCAGGGTCCTCTGGAGCTATGCAGATTCGGCAATTTCGCGGACCGTACTCTCGCGACGCGCGCCTTCGATTCGTCACGGCTCCGGCAGCCTGGAAAGCGCTGCGGGTTCCGTGCCCCGACGGAGATCATGAAAGCGCTCGTGGAAGCTTCCTCGCATATCGGAGGTGCCGCTAGGCCTCCTTATTCTGCGGCGGCAAGCGATGACGGCCAATTCAACTGGATCGCAATCTGCTCCGCGGGACGCCGCAACGTCTCCAAAGGTGATTCCCCGAACAGCGCGCGGTAGGCGACCGAAAATCGGCCAAGCTCCCAGAAGCCGTGATCGGTGATGATATGGGTGACGGTTGCCTCGGACGGGCGTGCAGACAGCAGCGCGCGTCGCACGAGATGCATCCGGCGCAAGGTGAGAAAGCGGATCGGTCCCATGCCCATGTGCTCCTCGCAGGCGGCGCGAAGCGTTCGCTCCGCGACACCGATGGCGGCGCAGATTTCGGTAAGGTAGATTGCCCGATCGGGATTTGCCTCCAGGAATTGCTCGAACCGCATGATGACCGCGCCGTGGCGGCGGTCGCCCGCCTTGATTTCAATGCCGGCGCCCTCAGCGAGGCACCGCACCATCAGATGAACCAACTGTTCTTCCAGCGCCCGGCATACTTCCGGCAAGTCCAGCACTTCCGGGGTATCGCGCGCCAATTGTCCGACGGCCCGATGGAGCCTCACGAGGCGCGCGACCAGCAGTGGATCGGGCCGGATGACGAGCTGCTCCAGCGTTTTCGCGAGACCATGGCCAACGACCGCCTCCGTCGCGGCATGGAGTTCGTCAACGGGAAGGGACATTGCGCCACCGGAAAGACTGGATTCGCTGACCTGGTGTGCCGCGTCGGGCTTGTTGATAATGATGTCACCGAGTGAGATTTCTCTGCCGCAGTAGCGGAGTGAGCCCGGTGCGGTCAGAAAGCCGATGATCCTGCGCCTGGGATCAAGCGTAACCGAGCTGACATGCGGCAAGGACAAGCCGTACCGTGCCATCCGGAGCCGGTTCAAACCGACTTGCGTGATGTCGGCCGAAAAATCTCCTTTGGCGGTGGGTAATATCTCAACGTCGCTACCGACCAGCGCGGTCCGGCAGAGCAGCGGATCGTTGATCCTTAGCACTCTATTCCAGGACATTTCTATTGCCCCAGCAAAGCCGGCCATTGCGACTGGCAGGATTGGTCAGAGCGGACTTCGTCAGTCTTCGAAGGATTTCGCGCAGCCTGAGCGGAATTCTGAATATTTCAGCGCGACCAAAATTGGTCTAGTTGGCCTCAGGGACAATAGCGGTGCCCGAGTCAGGCAATCTAATCTTGATCCAAGGACGCAGAATATCAGTTCGAATTTGAGCGAACGGGCGATGCCCGAGGCAACCGGCCAAGTAACGTCAGGCGAAGCAAAGAGCAGCTCCAGCCTCAATCAATGTAGACAAGATATTGCAACATTATGGTGACCGCAATGCTGTGGCGCGGCAGTTGGTCTCATTGCTACCGATTGACCCCGCTTCAACGTCAGAAACAGCTCTGTCAAAAAAACCTCGGCGATGCGGTCGCCACGCGCGAGCCGGTGTGGTCGAAGTTTTTGATCGAGCGACTTTGTGGCCGTCTCGTCCGTGCCGCATGACAGCCATGCTCGATGTGAAATTAGCTCGCCAAGCCGCGCTACAGCCCGACTCAGAGATTGGAGGCGGGGAACGAAGCAAGCAACGTTACGCCCGCCTATCTCATTGAGGTTCGTCACCCGCCACGGAGGGGCACCACGAATACCGATCTGAATCCGCAAGCTCGCGGCGATACGAGCGCCCGACGGCGCCGAATAGCGGCGGCTCAGTACAGATATGCAGGTTCGCACGGAGGTTTCGTATATGGAGCGGAGGCAAACGCACCGACGTCGGGAGCCCGGATGCAGTGATGCCCGCCGGTGCGAACGATGCGGGAGGCTTCGACATATTGGCCGTTTTTATCGTGCCACGTCTTTTGCTTTTTTGCGATCGCCGGAGTGGCGAGCATCGCCACGACGATCAGTGCTGCCGAAAAACAATTAAATATATTCATTTGCGTCTCCATCCGATCTGAACAGACCAAGACAATTTGGCGGTCCTGGTGAGCACAAATGCAATCATCGCCTTGCCGCCCCCGACTATGCGGTTTCGGCACGTTCAGGATATTTGCTGCCGCGTCAGAGAAACATCTCCGCGATGTCGATCGTCGAGCGCGATCCGATGTGGTCGAAATTCTGATCGAGCCATTTTGTCGTGGTCTCCCGTCCCTGGTCGCGCAGCCTGCACAGCAGGCCCCACTCCGGGTGAAATTGGGTCGCCGTACCGAGCTCGGACATCAGGCGATCATTGCCGATCCAGTGCATGAACATGCGGCGATGCTTTTGCTCATCCAACTCGCCGCTGTCGATCAGCCCGGTCGCAAAGGCGATCGCGCGCATTTCCCGCATGAGCGATGAGTTGAAACTGATCTCGTTGATCCGGTGCAGGACGTCCGCCGCACTTGCCGGCAATTCGTCGCGCCTGATCGCGGTCACCTGTACAATGACGACGTCCCGCGCGCCTTTCCGGTAGATCAGCGGAAAGATCGCGGGATTCCCGAGATAGCCCCCGTCCCAATAATGCTCGCCGTCGATCTCGACTGCCTGGAAATAGGGTGGAAGGCAAGCGGATGCGAGTACGGACTCGACGGTGATTGAGGGCGTCTGGAAAACCTTGATCTTGCCGGTGCGGACATTCGTCGCATTGAGAAAGAGTTGTGGTGCAGGAGGCGAAAGCTTGAGCCGTTCGAAATCGACCACTTGAAGAAGCAGATCCTTCAGCGGATTTATCTTGAGAGGATTGAGCAGTTTCGGCGGAAGCACATGGGTCAGGAAGTGGATTGTCGCGTGGTACGGATGATACTCCGGAGGCAATTTCAGCGCCTGGATCCACTGATTCCAGCGCGAGAACAGGTCGAACATCAGATCCATTCGTGAGACTTCAAACCAGAAGTCGCGGAGATTTTTCCGGGCGGCCTCAGGGCCTCCCTCGACGAGCCCGGATGCAAGAGCAACCGCATTCATCGCGCCGGCGCTGGTTGCGCTGATCGCCTCGATCTTCAACCGGTCGTCTTCAAGCAAGCGGTCGATCACGCCCCAGACAAAGGCTCCATGCGCGCCTCCGCCCTGGAGTGCGAGACTCACGTTCTTGGATGGATTGGCACTCACGTTTGAAACTTTGCTCAGACGGGATCAGCTCATCGACGATCCGTAATGGATTAATGAACTCAGCCTCCGCGCAACGCCAAGCGACGCGGCATTTGCGGTCGCTATTGCGAAACCGAATTCGCGACATGCCGTGGCGAGCTAATTCTCTCATGCGACTGGCTGTGGATGGCAAATATGCCGGAAACTCCGCCCGCCCTGACAATAGGTCAATAATTATTGCCGGTCTGCCGGTGCCGGCTATGCAGATTCGGCAGTAGCCAAAGCGCCGCGCCGCTTCACCGGCTTTTCGGCCTCATCGGCAGGCCCTTGGTGGTGAAGCGCTGCATCTTGCCGTCGCGGCGGACCGGCCGCTGCGTGCCGGCGGCCTTGCCGGTGCCGGGCGGCTGGTGGGCCGGCACCAGCTGGTCGGGACGCGAGCCGATCAGATCGCGGCGGCCCATCCGGATCAGCGCCTCACGCAGCGCCGGCCAGTTATCAGGGTCGTGATAGCGCAGGAATGCCTTGTGCAGCCGGCGCTGCCGAAGCCCCTTGATCGCCTCGACCTTGTCGCTGCCGCCGTGCCGCACGCCGCGCAGCGGATTGACGCCGGTATGGTACATCGCGGTCGCGGTCGCCATCGGCGACGGCAGGAACGTCTGCACTTGGTCGGCGCGGTAGCGGTTCTTCTTGAGCCAGAGCGCGAGGTTCATCATATCCTCGTCGGTCGTGCCCGGATGTGCGGCGATGAAATAGGGGATCAGGTAATATTTCTTGCCGGCCTGCTCCGCTGCGGCTTCGAACATCTGCTTGAAGCGGTTATAGGCGCCGATGCCCGGCTTCATCATCTTGTCGAGCGGACCGCGCTCGGTATGCTCGGGCGCGATCTTCAAGTAGCCGCCGACATGATGGGTGACGAGCTCCTTGACATATTCGGGGCTCTTTACCGCAAGGTCGTAGCGCACGCCGGAGGCGACCATCACCCGCTTCACGCCCTTCACCTCGCGCACCTTGCGATAGAGCCGGATCAGATCGTCGTGCGAAGTGTTGAGGTTCTCGCAGATATCGGGGAATACGCAGGACGGCCGCCGGCACAGAGCCTCGACCTTCGGATCCTTGCACGCCATCCGGTACATGTTGGCGGTCGGTCCGCCGATGTCGGAGATCACGCCGGTGAAACCCGGAGTCTTGTCGCGGATCAGCTCGATCTCGCGCAGGATCGAGCCTTCCGAACGGTTCTGGATGATGCGGCCCTCATGCTCGGTGATCGAGCAGAATGTGCAGCCGCCGAAGCAGCCGCGCATGATCGTCACCGAGAACTTGATCATTTCCCAGGCAGGGATCTTGGCCTCGCCATAGGACGGATGCGGTGCGCGCGCGTAGGGCAGGTCGTAGACGGCGTCCATTTCGGTTGACGTCAACGGGATCGGCGGCGGGTTCAGCCACAGGTCGCGGTCGCCATGGCGCTGCACCAGGGGCCGCGCATTGCCGGGATTGCTCTCACGGTGCAGCACGCGCGAGGCGCGGGCGTAGGCTTCGCGGTCCTGCTCGGCCTGCTCGCACGAGGGCAGCCGGATCACGCTGTCGCCGCCGCGGCGCGCCGCGCCCTCGTCGGCGGAATCGAGATCGTTTGCCGGCAGCTCCGTGTAATGGTCAGGCACGCGGCGGAACAACGCGGTGCCGCGGATCGAGGTGAGTTCGCGCGGCGCCTCGCCCTCGGCGATGCGGTGCGCCACCTCGACGATGGCGCGCTCGGCATTGCCATAGACCAGGATGTCCGCCTTGGCGTCGGCCAGCACCGAGCGGCGCACCTTGTCGGACCAGTAGTCGTAATGCGCGATACGGCGCAGCGAAGCCTCGATGCCGCCGAGCACGATTGGCACATCCTTGAAAGCCTCGCGACAGCGCTGGGCGTAGACGATGGTGCAGCGGTCGGGCCGCCTTCCGCCTTCTCCGTTGGCGGTGTAGGCATCGTCGTGGCGCAGCCGGCGATCCGCCGTGTAGCGGTTGACCATCGAATCCATATTGCCGCCGGTGACGCCGAAGAACAGCCGCGGCTTGCACAGCGCCTTGAAGGGCTCCGCCGAATGCCAGTCGGGCTGTGCGATGATGCCGACCCGGAAGCCCTGGGCTTCCAGCAGCCGGCCGATGATGGCCATGCCGAAGCTCGGATGGTCGACATAGGCGTCGCCGGTCACCAGCACGATGTCGCAGGCGTCCCAGCCGAGCGCCGTCATCTCGGCGCGGCTCATCGGCAGGAATGGCGCGGGCTTGCCGGGATGCGCCGGCTGGCGGAACCAGGAAGTCAACGGTTTGTCGGCGAGGGCGGCTATATTCATGACGCGTAGGGATAAGACGCCGGCGCAACAAATTCAACCGATGCATGCCGATGAGGCGTCGCCGCCATAGCGGTCCCGGACGTTGCACCCGACCTGTTCGACTCCGCTTATGATGATGCCAGCAGATCGCGCACCAAAGGCACGACCTTGCGGCCGTAAAGCTCGATGCTCCTCATCAGCTTCTCGTGTGGCAGCGGGCCGGCCGAATATTTCAGCTGGAAGCGGGAAACGCCGAGCGACTTGATGGTCGCGGCGATCTTGCGGGCGACTGTTTCCGGTGAGCCGACATAGAGCGAACCTTGGTCGGCCTCGCGCACGAACTCGTCGCGTCCCATCGGCGGCCATCCGCGTTCCTTGCCGATCCGGTCGCGCATGATCTTGTAGTCCACCCACAGCTCCTCGCGCGCTTGCTCGTCGGTGTCGGCGAGATAGCCCGGCGAATGCACGCCGATCGGCTTGACCGGTCGGCCGAATTGCTGGAAGGCACGGCGGTAAAGATCGACGTAAGGCGCGAACCGCTTTGGATCGCCGCCGATGATGGCGAGCATCAGCGGCAGATCGTAGTGCGCGGCGCGGACCACCGATTCCGGGCTGCCGCCGACACCGATCCAGGTCTTGAGCGTGCCGTGTTCGACCGGCGGAAATACGGACTGGTTGTGCAGCGGCGCGCGCAGCTTGCCCTGCCAGGTTACCGGCTGCTGCTTCAAGAGCGTGACGAACAGGTCGAGCTTCTCCTCGAACAATTCCTCGTACTGGCGCAGGTCGAAGCCGAACAGCGGAAAGGATTCGGTAAAGGAGCCGCGGCCGAGGATCACCTCGGCGCGGCCGCCCGATGCCGCGTCCACCGTGGCGAAGCGCTGAAACACCCGGATCGGATCGTCCGAGCTCAAGACCGTCACCGCCGAGCCAAGCCAGATCCGTTTGGTGCGCGCTGCGATCGCTGCCAGCACCACTTCGGGTGCCGAGATCGAAAAGTCGGCGCGGTGATGCTCGCCGAGCCCGATGAAGTCGATCCCGAGCTCATCGGCCAATACAGCCTCGTCGATGACATTGCGGATCACCTGCGCATGCGGCAGCGACTGCCCGGTGGCGTCCCTGGTGACGTCGCCAAAAGTGTCCAGGCCGAATTCAAGTGACGTGGTCATGCAATCCATTCCGGTCCGTCTGGATCAGGCTGTAGCCTGCAACGCGTGAACAGTTAAGCGCTGGTGGCCACACGATAAGATCACTTCAGGAAAACCAGGGTTTCCATCTCTCGTTCATGGCCGCACGCCGGATGAAAGCCCTAGGCGCTGTCGACCGACACGGCAATGGCAGCGCCGCTGCTAATATGACAGATCGATGTCAGGCCGCGAGATTTGCTCACGAAAGCTCGTGCCGGATCGTAAGACCGTCGCCGCGCCACACGCGGCAAGGCCTTGCGAAGGGCGCGCCGTCATGCTGAGTGAGCCGCCGTTGAGGGCGCGAGCTGGAGCGAAACGATGCAGGATGATGGCGTGTCAGAAGGAACGGCAACGGAGTCGCCGCCAGCGCTGCTCGATCTGCGCGACCATGGCAGGTTCCTGCAGGTGCTGGAGGCGCTGAACTGTTCGCTGGCGCTGAGCCGGCGACCTTCCGGCGTGGCGCTGCTCGGCGTCACCGATGGCCGGCCGACGCTGGCAGCATGCCTGCTGCCGCGCTCGATGGGCATGGCGGTGGCGGGCAATCGGCTGGCGATCGCCACCACACGCGAATTGTTGGTCTTCGCCAATGTCTCGACATTGGCGCCGCTCTATCCGAAGAAGCCGGGCTATTACGACGCGCTGTTCGTACCGCGCGTGAGCTACTACACCGCGTATTGCGACCTGCATGATATGGCGTTCGACAAGCAGATCGTGCTTGCGGTCAACACCCGCTTTTCCTGCCTCAGCGTCATCGACGGCTATTTCAATTTTACCCCGATCTGGCAGCCGCCCTTCATTACCGATTTCACCGATGACGACCGCTGCCATCTCAACGGCATGGCGTTTTCGGAAGGAAAGGTGCGCTATGCGACTGCACTCGGTATGACGAATATGCCGGGCGGCTGGCGCGCCGGAATGGCCGATGGCGGTATCCTGATGGAAGTGCCGAGCGGGCGGATCGTGGCCTCTGGCCTGTCGATGCCGCATTCGCCCCGCGTGATCGACGGCAAGCTTTATGTGCTGGAAGGCGGCCGTGGTCAGTTGCTCCAGATCGATCCCGTCACCGGTGCCAAGCAGGTGCTGGCCACATTGCCGGGTTTCACGCATGGGCTTGCAGCCCATGGCGGGGTGCTGTTCATCGGCCTGTCGAAGCTGCGGCAGAAGCGCGGGCCGCAAGGACTGCCGATCGAGGCGCAGGGCGACGAGTTGAAGGCCGGCGTCGCGGCGATCGAGATCAGCTCCGGACGGCTGTTGGGCATCCTCGAATTCATCACCGGCGTTGACGAAATCTTCGACGTGCAGGTGCTGCCGAACATCCGGCGTGGCGAAATATTGGCGCCCTATCAATGGTTCGAGCAGCCCTCGATCGCTACCATGAAGGGCGGCCTGTGGGATCGGGCGCAGAGCGAGATGGGTCAGGAAGAGGCCGGCGCGGCAGAGGCGCCATCATCGCAGGAATAAAAAACGAGGACGGGGCAATACGGTGCAAGATGGCCCTCGGCATCGTCGAACTCGACGAACTTCCATGAGCCATGATTCTTGAAATGAGCCATGATTGTTCGATCGCTGCTGGTGGAGACGCTTGGATGTGAGCGGATTCGCTCAACGCGAGATTGTGAAACATGACAGGAATTAGATCGGTTTGCGATTTCGAAATGCGCACACTCTTAAGAAAAGGCGTCTATTTCGAATCCTTCCGCTCCGGTGATATGAGCGCGTGCGGTTCGACGGATGGCCGCGGCCTGGCATGGATAGAGGACGTTACGGTCATATAATGTGCGGGGGAAAGCGTAGAGGCCGCTACTGCAAGCAAGGTCGCGCGCTATTGTTCGCGCTTTCACGGCTTGGCGTTGCCGGTTCGATCGTGGTTCTTGCAGCTTTCGCCGGCGCCTCCGCCCAGGTGCCGTCATCGCTTTTTGATCCGGCCCGGACGGAGACTCCAAAGCCGCTATCATTGCCGCAGCCCGCGGAAGTTCCCCGGCAGGAGACCGGAACGACCTTCTTCGTAGACAATACCGGCTACATGCTGACCGCGCGCCATGCGGTCGCGGCCTGCACGCGGATACTGGTGTTCAAGGAAGGCCGTGTCATGACCGCTCGGCTCGTGGCCCTGTCGAACGAAGTCGATCTGGGTTTGATCAAGACAGCCAAAACCCTGGGCATTTCCGCCGTATTTCCACGCAGCCAAACCCCGGCTCCCAACGACATGGTGTTCGCTGCCGCCTATGACAATCTCAAGGGAATGATCGCGCATGGCGGCGTGATGGCCAATGCGATGGTCTCAACCGGCACCGAGCGCGGCTATATCGCAATCGATTCCGATGTTACCTTTGGCGCCAGCGGCGCTCCGGTGCTTGATAGCCGCGGTCTTGTTCAGGGAATCATCAGCCGCCGCGTCGCCGCCAATCATGTGCTCGCCGCCGACGCGGAAGCGGCCAAACGTTTCCTGATCGCCAACGGCGTGGCCCTGCAGGAGGATGACCAGGCGCAGATCGCGAGTTCAGCCTCGCGCGCCAACCGGGCGGAATCGATCTCGGCGCGTGTCACCTGTTTGCAAGATTAGGTCGATATAGCGACCGATCTCGCAGATAGTCTTTCGAGTCGATATGTCGATTTTCAACGCAATTATCCGGTTCCGCTGGCGCGCCTTCGCGCATTATCTGATGGCGCTGCCCGCGGCGGTGCTTCTTCCGGCAGCGCGAAGCCCCGCCCAGACGCTCGATTATCGTAGCCAGGATCAGGCGCCGGCGTCGTGGGGGCAATTTGCCAAATTGGTGAAATACCGGTTCGAGACCTGGATATCCGCCGATGAGCCGATTGCGAACCGGTTTCGCGCCTATGTGGCCGATCACGCCGGTAAGGAAGATGGTCCGCCGCAAACGCTGGTGGTGCGGGCCTGGCTCAACCCCGATGGCACCGTCGAGCGTGTTTCGTTTCCGCCGCTGCCGGATACGCAGGCCGACCAGGATCTGCACGCCATCCTCAAAAGCGGCAATATCGGCGAGGCGCCCCCGCCGGAAATGCTGCAGCCGCTGAATTTGCGATTCGCGCTCAATCTCAAGAAAGAGCAGAAATAACCCGCGCTGACCTTGCTCTCGGCGTTGGGCTTAAGATTGATGGCGTTCGCCGCAGGGATGCGGGCATGTGCCAGCCCGCTATAGCGCTTTCGGGCGAAGCACAGACCGGCTTCGCATGAAGAAACGCGTCAAAATAAATCCCGCAGCGCACGGTCCTGATTCAATCAGGACCGATTACGCTTTGATTCGCCGATTGCGCCGGCCGCCGTTCCGTTCGCGCTAAGACCATACTGGAATGACTGATTTTCGGCTGGCCGTTCGATTCCGATAGGCAACTCGGTGAGACCCCCACGGCGCGCGGCAAAGATCGCCAGCCCGCAAGCGCTGTTGCTTTTTTGCGTCTCCCTTTCGGCATCGCTCCAATTGTTCCGCGGCGCGGCGAGAAAATTTTGCAGGTTAGGTTTGCACGAATTGTCTTCCCTAATGAAAGCTTGCGACAGCGCCGGTTGAGCCGGGTTGTACGCTTAACAGGGGTGGGTCGTCGTCTGTGATGAATGGACGTGGGGATAGATGCCGTCGGCTGTTGTCGACGGCAATGGCTTCGTGCTGCCTGAAGGTGGCATTGCCGTTAGCAACCGGTGTAACTCTGGCGGCTTACGCTGCCGTGCCGGCGCATGCTGCTTCATTTTTCGAGGTAAGCTCGGAAGTAGATCAGGCCAGTTCGGATGGCGGTGCGGCGGATGCGTCGGCGTCAAATGCGGATGCGTCGTCGCAGTCCGGTCAGGCGCAAACCGACACCAAGCAAGCCGACGATAAACAGGCCGACAAAAAAGCTGCCGGCGACGGCAAGGGCCAAGACAAAGACAAAGACAAAGACAAAGACAAGGCCGCCGCGGCCGCCCAGCCGAAGGGGCCGGTCCAGCATTTCGATATCGACGATTTCGCGGTGCAGGGTGCCGATTCATTGCCTCAAATTCAGATCGAAGAGGCGATTTATCCTTTCCTCGGGCCGAACAAGACTGCCGATGATGTCGAGAAGGCGCGGGCGGCGCTCGAGAAGGCCTATCACGACAAGGGTCTTCAGACGGTCAGCGTTGCCGTTCCGCAGCAGAATCCGCAGAACAAGGTCATCGTCCTCAAGGTGACGGAACTTAAAGTCGGCCGGCTGCGGGTGAAGAACTCGCGCTATTTCGACATCGACCGGATCAAGGAAGGGGCGAAGTCGCTGAAGGAAGGCACGGTGCCTAACTTCAACAACGTCACCAAGGACATTGTCGCCCTGAATCAATGGCCGGATCGCCGTGTGACGCCCGCGCTGCGGGCCGGCGTGACGCCAGGCACCGTCGACGTCGACTTGAACGTCGACGACACCGCGCCGGTGCATGGCAGTTTCGAAATCAATAACCGCCAGTCGCCCGATACGACGGCGAGCCGCATCGCGGCCACCGTTCACTATGACGATCTCTGGCAGCGCGGGGATTCCGCCAGCTTCAGTTATCAGGTGGCGCCGGAAAATCCGAAGGACGCTCAGGTGTTCTCGGGCTCCTATCTGGCGCGTCTCGACGATATCGATTGGCTGAGCGTGCTGTTCTACGGCGTCGATTCCAACAGCAACGTTGCGACCGTCGGCGGCACCAACATCGTCGGCCCGGGCCAGATCGTCGGTAGCCGTGCCGTCATTACGTTGCCGTCACTGGATAATCTGTACCATACGCTGTCGGTCGGCATCGACTACAAGCACTTCGATCAGACGGTTTCGCTTGGTTCAGATTCGTTTGCCTCGCCTGTTACCTATTATCCGCTCGTTGCCAACTACAGCGCGACGTTCAAGGCCGAGAAGTCGACGACGCAGTTAAGCGCGTCACTTACCTACAATATGCGTCCGGTCAGCAGCCCGGCTGATGAATTCGACGCCAAGCGGTTCAATGCCTCGCCGAGCTTCACGCACTTCAACATCGACTTGCAGCATACCCAGGAACTGCCCGAAGGGCTCCAGTTCTACGGCCGAGTTCAGACGCAAGTGGCTGATGGGCCGCTGGTGTCGAGCGAGCAGATGAGTGTCGGCGGTATGGATACCGTTCGCGGCTATCTGGAGTCGGAAACACTTGGCGATAATGGCGTCGCCGGCACGCTGGAGCTTCGCGGCCCGGATATCGGCACCATGCTGCAATCCAAGATGAAGGACGAGACCGGGCTCGGCAATCCGCGTTTCACCACGTTCGACGAGTGGCGTTTCTTTGGTTTCGTCGACGCCGGCATGGCCCGTACGTTGCAACCGCTTATCGATCAGCAGGCTGAGGCCGATCTGTGGAGCTACGGTGTCGGAACCAAGTTCAAGGTCTTCAAAAACGTCAACGGCGTCGTGGATCTCGCGATGCCGATGATCAGCCAAGCGTACACACAAGCGCGCGATCCTCGCGTGTCTTTCCGGATCTGGGGTGAATTCTAATGGCCATGACGGGACAAATAGTCAGTCAATTGCATCGACCTTCGGCGCTGCATCGCGTTGGACGCGCTGCGGCGGTGCGGAGCCTGGGTGCGCGGATGATCGGCATCTGCCTGGCCGCATTGATCGCGACGCTCGTCCTGATGCCGAGCCCGGCGAAAGCCTGGTGGAACGACGACTGGTCGCTGCGCAAGAAGATCACGATCGACTCCAGCGCGGCCGGCGCCAATATCACCGACCAGATCGGCACCACGCCGGTCCTGATCAGGCTGCATGCCGGCAATTTCCGCTTTTCATCGGCGAAGGAGGACGGCAGCGATCTGCGTTTCGTCGCAGGCGACGACAAGACGCCGCTCAAATACCACGTGGAGAAGTTCGATCCGCTGCTCGCCGAAGGCTTGCTCTGGGTAGCGGTGCCGAATGTGGCGCCGGGCGCCAAGACCGACATCTGGCTCTATTACGGAAACAAGAAGGCCGTATCCGTCGCCGACGCCAAGGGGACCTACGATCCCGACACGCTGGCGGACTTTCACTTCGCCGAGCGCGGCACACCGTCGATCGACTCCTCGGTTTGGGCGAACAACGCTCAAAGTGTCGGCCAGCCCGCGGAAGGTGCGATCATCGGCACCGGCTTGCGGCTCGACGGCCGCACACCGTTGACGCTGCCGGCTTCGCCCTCGCTGGCTCTCGCTGCCAATGCCGCGTTCACCTGGTCGGCCTGGATCAAGCCGGCTGCGCTGCAGCCCAACGCGGCAATTTATAGCCGCCGCGACGGCGAAAACGGCCTCGTCATCGGTCTCGACAATGGCGTGCCGTTCGTCGGGGTGACCAATGCGGGGACGGCGCAGCGCAGTGGCGCTGGCGCTCCGCTTGCGCCGGATAGCTGGCATCATCTCGCCGTCGTTGCCAACAACGGCCAGCTGACGGTTTATCTTGATGGTAACGCCTATGCGACGCTGAACGCGGCGCTGCCGGCCCTGAACACGATTGCGCTCGTTGGCGGTGATAGCGCTGCGGCCGCGCCAGCGGCGGCCCCCAGCGCTGCGACGACGCCCTCGACCTCGGATCAGCCGGATGCCTCCGCGGCACCCGCGGCCGGGGGCGCCGACGCTTCTGCGTCGCCTGCCGCAACGCCCGATGCGAACGCTGCAGTGGCCGCTGCTCCGGCTGCGGCAGCGCCCGCCGCAGCGGCGATGGTTGGATTTGCCGGCGATATCGACGAATTGGAGATCTCCAAGATCGCGCGCCCTGCCGGCTTCATCAAGATCGCTGCGATCGGTCAGGGATCGGATCAAGCGAAGCTGATCACCTTCAGCGTCGACGAGCAGACCGCGAGCTGGCTCTCGGGCTACTTCGTCGTGATCCTCAAATCGGTGACCATCGACGGCTGGGTCGTGATCGGTATCTTGCTGGTCATGGCTGCGCTGAGCTGGGTCGTGATGTTCGAGAAGGCGCGTTATCTCAACGCGCAGTCCAAGGCCAACGAGCAGTTCATGAAGGGCTTCCGTGAGGTTGCCTCCGACCTTACCGTGCTCGATCGCGGGGACGCCGACGAGGTCGCGAGCCTTGGCGGCCGTCTCGATGCCCGCGACGCCAAGATGATGCAATCATCCTCGCTCTATCGCATCTACCACATCGGTGCGGCCGAGTTGCGTCACCGCTTCAACCGCGCCGACGGCAAGTTCTTCGCGCTGACCAGCCCCTCGATCGCCGCGATCCGGGCCGCGCTTGACGGCGCCGTCGTCAAGGAAATGCAGAAACTCAACCGCCTGATGGTGATCTTGACCATCGCGATCTCCGGCGGTCCGTTCCTCGGCCTGCTCGGCACCGTGGTCGGCGTCATGATCACCTTCGCGGCGATTGCTGCCAGCGGTGACGTCAACGTCAACGCCATCGCGCCCGGTATCGCCGCCGCGCTGGTGGCTACCGTCGCCGGTCTCGGCGTCGCGATCCCGGCCTTGTTCGGCTACAACTATCTGCTGTCGCGCATCAAGGACTTGACCAGCGACATCCAGGTCTTCGTCGACGAGTTCGTGACCAAGATGGCGGAACTGTATTCCGCTGATCGTCCCGATCCGATCGAACACCGCATCGCGGCGGAGTAACTGCGATGCAGATCCAATCCGACAGCAAGCCATACGACGACATCAACATCACGCCGATGTTGGACCTCGCCTACGTTCTGCTGGTGATCTTCATCATCATGACGACGGCGACGGTGCAGGGTCAGAAGGTCAATCTGCCCAAGGCATCGGCGGCCCCGAGCCTTGCCACGCAGACGACAAAGGCGATCACCGTCGGCAATGATGGCAAGATTTTCCTCGATACCGTGCCGGTTACCCTCACTGAGCTTGAGCAGCGCCTGATCCAGCAAAAGGCCCTGACGCCGGAATTCCCGGTGGTGCTGCGCGGCGACGCTCAAGCTCAGTACCAAAGCGTCATGGATGTGCTCGATCTGCTGGGGCGCATCGGCCTCACCCAGGTCGGTCTCGCGACCAAGCCTCTGGTCAAGTGACGGGACGCGCCATGGACTTTCGGCATTTCACAGATCAGGGCCGGGCTCCCGGAGTTGCCGCAGCGTGTTGCTGCTGCGCCCTCGGCGGTCGTGACCTGCCCGCCATCCGGGAAGGACGTTGATCATGCGGCTCGCATTGTCGCCGATTATCGTCGGTCTCGCCGGTGTGGGACAACGCCTGAAAGTCGTCGCGCAACATTGGTTGACGCGAGCGGATGCCGGTGCCGTGGCTGAGCGTTCCTGCCGCGACATCGCACCGTCTGGCGCGGTGAGCGGCTCCGGGGCGACCGCAACGCTCCTGCCATTTCCGATCCGCGGCGAGGCGCTGCTGGTCAAGCTTGCGACACATCTCAAAGGCGTCGTCGAGAGAGATCGGCTGCATCAGTCTCCATTTCTGTTCGCAATGACGCACGTGCCGCATGCACGTCTTTTGATCGATGAGATGGCCCACGCCGAATTTGATGCCGCGAGAGGCGAATACCGAATCCAGGTTCTGGTCGGCCCGGACACAAGGGTTACGGCGGAAACTTCCGACTTCGATGTGATGGTCGATTTCATTGCGCAATACATGCGCGAACGACAGGTCGAAACCTCCGCGCTTGGGGTGGCATCGTGAACGCTGCAGCGCTACAGCCGCAAAATTCTCCGTCGAATCTTTCAGCTCCGGCGCCGCGCGGACCGAGCGGTCGGCGCAATGCCAACCGCCGCCCGCTGCTGCGCTACGGTGCGGTGCTCGCGGTCCTCGCGCTGCTGTTTGGCGGAGCCATTTATTACTTCTTCGGAAGTAGCGATCTGCCGCCGCCGCGCCAGATCCGGGAATTGACGATCATCAACGTGGTGCCCCCGCCACCACCGCCTCCGCCGCCGCCGCAGAAGATGCCCGAGCAGAAGATGATCGACCAACCGAAGATGGTCGAGCCGGAGATCAAGCAGGACAAACCGATCGAGAAGCCGAAAGACGAGCCGGCCAAGGACGCCAAGAACGATCAACCGCCGGGTCCGCTTTCGCTCGACGCCAAAGCGACCGGCCCGGGAGATTTGTTCGGACTGGGCGGCAAGCCCGGCGGCAGCCCCTATGGCGGCGGCGGTGGCGGCAGCCGGTGGGGATGGTACGCGTCAATTGTAACGGGACAGGTTGAGGCGGCGCTGCGTGCCAATCCCAGGACGCGGAATGCGGTGATCCAGATAAAGGCGCGGATCTGGGCGGATGGCACCGGGCGAATCAATCGCGTCGAACTCACGCCCTCGACCGGCGATGCCGAGCTTGACTCGATCATTCGCAACCAGGTTCTCGGCACGCTTGTGCTTCGTGAGCCTCCTCCGAAGGACATGCCGATGCCGATCGTGACCAGATTGACCGAGCAGCGGCCAAGCTAACCGTATCGAAGTGAGCGCAGTGAAGCCATGAGATCTTCTTCCCCATTGAAGGTTGCCGCGCAGCCGGGTCGAGGCCCGCGCCAGTCCAATCCGCTTTCGACGGCCCCGGTGCAGTTGACCGCGAAGGTCGTAAGCTCATTGCATGATGATCGCGTCCAGATCGTCTTGTGGGCCGATGCCAGCGGCCGGGTTTGCCGCCTTCAGGTCCGCTCCTCGACCGGCGACGCCAAGCTCAATGAGCTCATTAGAGACGAAGTAATCGCAAGTTTGGGCCTGGATACGTTGCTCGCTGCTGCCGAGGCGGCGGGTGTGTCCGGCTCTGTGCGCCCGCGGCGCCCCAAGAAGGCGGCCCGCTCTCACCAAACGACTGATGCATGAAAACTGGGGGATCTATGTTTAGGAATCTACACGCGCCTCGCAGCGCGATGCCGCTCGCCGTGTCGCTATGCGCGATGCTCGCTGCGGCTCCGGCGTTTGGCCAGGGCGCGGGTCAAAGCGCCGCGGATCAGGGCTCCGCTGATCAAGCGGCGACAACCCCGGCCAAAAAGGGTGCCAGCAAGCCGAAGCTGCGCGATAACAAGCCGACCTCGTCCAATGCAACGGTCAATCTCGTCAACCTGCTGGTCAAGCAGGGGGTCCTCAAGGAGGATCAGGCCGAGGGTCTGATCAAGCAGGCCGAAGACGAAGCCTATGTGTCGCGCCAGGCGGCCAAGGATGCGACCGCCAAGGCGGATGATGCGACCAAGGCGGCAACCGCCGCGGCTGCGGCGGCCAATCCTCCGGGCACCAAGCACGTCACCTATGTGCCTGAGGTCGTCAAGCGCGAGCTGCGCGAGGAGATCAAGAAGGAAGTCATGGCAAAGGCGGAGAAAGAGAACTGGGCTTCGCCCGGGCTCTATCCAGAGTGGGCGCAGCGCATCCATTTCTACGGCGACTTCCGTCTGCGTTATCAGGGCAACTTCTTCCCTGGCGGCAACGATCAAGTGGACGCGATCGACTTCAATGCCATCAATACCGGATCGCCTTATGACCTCAGTCCGGCCAACACGAATTTTCCGCCGACCTATGATGCGACCCAGAACCGGGAGATGGTCAAGCTGCGGGCGCGCCTTGGAATGGATGCCGACCTGAGCAACGGCTTCACCGCGGGCCTGCGCATCGCCACCGGCTCCGACAATTCGCCGGTCTCCACCAATCAGACGCTTGGCGGAGGAACCGGCAATTTCTCGAAATATTCTCTCTGGCTCGATCGCGCCTACCTGAAATGGGAGACGCCGGACCTCGCGCTTTGGGTCGGCCGCTTCGACAATCCGTTCTTCTCGCCGACCGATCTGGTCTGGTACCAGGATCTGGCGTTCGACGGCTTCGCGGCCCAGGCCAAATATGAGGTCGCGCCCGGTATCACGCCGTTTGGCGTCCTTGGCGCGTTCCCGATTTTCGACTCCGCTCTGAACGCCAGCATCAGCAGCGATCCGTCAGCTACCGCCGCCGGACCGACGGAACTGGCGAGCCATGACAAATGGCTGTTCGGCGCGCAAGGTGGCGTGATCGCGGAAGTCCAGAAGGACATCACGCTCAAGGCTGGCGTCGCCTATTACGATTTCACCAACGTGCAAGGCGAAGTATCGACGCCGTGTCTGGTCACCTCATCGGCTGATGCCTGTGACACCGACAGTACGCGTCCCTCGTTCGCCCAAAAGGGGAACAGCTACATCGCGCTGCGAAACCTGGTTTTCGACCAGATAAACGTCAACAGTGTTGGCGTCGTCACCAATCAATTTCAGTTCTTTGGTCTGGCCAGCCAGTTCAGGCCGGTCGTCGCCAGCGGCCAGCTCGATTTTGCCGAGTTCAACCCGGTTCACATCATTCTCGACGGCGAATACGTGAATAACACCGCGTTCAACCGCGGCTATCTGAACATGGTGTCCGTCAACAACCGCGCGCCCACAGCTGATGGAAGCGTCGGCGTCTTCGATGGCGGCAACCAGGGTTGGCTCGGCCGCGTCACGGTCGGTAACAAGGAGATCAAGCATCTGTGGGATTGGAACGTCAACGTCGGCTACAAATATCTGGAGTCGGACGCGACGGTTGACGCCTTCACCGATCCGGACTTCGGTCTCGGCGGCACCAATCTCAAAGGCTACTTCATGGGCGGCAATGTCGGCCTCGGCGAAAACGTCTGGGCTACTCTGAAGTGGATGAGCGCCAACAACATCGCTGGCGTGCCTTATGCCGTCGATGTGTTGCAGTTCGATCTCAACGCAAGGTTCTGACACATGCGCAAACAGATCCTGGGTATCGCGCTGCTCGGCTTCGCTGCTTCGATTCCGCTGGCTGCCCTGGCTCCGATGGTTCGGGCCCAGGACTCCGACGCTGACAAACTACGCGATGCCTTGCGTCAGGCCGTCGCTCAGACGCGGTCGCTGGAAGATCAGCGTACCGCGCTCCAGGCCACGATTGCGAAGGCGCAGCAGGACAACGCTGCCCTCAAGAAGGAAGTCGATGCCGCACGCGCGGACGCGCGGCAGGTGCACAAGGATTACAATACGGCCGTCGACGAGTTCAACAAACGCCTCGCCGAACGGGACGATACGCTGGAGAAGTGGAAATCGGCATACGAAGAGGCCGCGACGGTGGCGCGAACCAAGGACGAGGAGCGCGCCAAGTTCGAAGGAGAGGCCAACGCCTACAAGGCCAGCACGACAGGATGCGTTGCTAAGAATAAGGAACTGGTCCACGCCGGACGGGAACTGCTTCACCGTTATAAGAGCGTCACTATTGGCGATACAATAGTAGCTCGTGAACCGATGTTCGCCCTGCGTCGGGTCGAGCTCCAGAACGACATCCAGACGACCGGGGACAAGATCCTCGATCAGAAAGTAGCACAATGAAGACGACTACGACCGCTGTTCCCACTTTTCGCATCACCTGCGCCGTGTTTGCTGGCTTGATGTTGGTGGGTGCAGGTGCCGCCTATGCGCAGACCCCACCGCGTGGTGCGCGTCCGCCCGCGCCGCGCGCGGTTTCGCCGCGGGCAGAGCCGCGGGCGGAACAGGCAGCAGCAAATGCTCAAGCTGCGCCGGCGGCGGCATCGAAGGCGGCCGGCGATGTCATTGCACGCGTCAACGGCGCCGAGCTGACCGCCGAAGACGTTCGTGCCTATCTTTCGAGCCTCGGCGCCCCGCAGCAGGCTGCCATGGCGCAAAATCCCGCGATGCTCAGCGAGACGGTGAGGCTGCTGCTTGCCAATCGGCTGGTGCAGAAGGAAATCGCAGCCAAGAAGTGGGATCAGCAGCCGACCGTTGCGGCGCAACTTAACCGAATTCGCGAGAACGCCGCGGTCGAGCTTTATTTGCAAACCGTCTCGGTGCCGCCGGAGAATTTCCCGAGCGACGACGAGCTGCAAAAAGTCTATGACGCGAACCGCCAAGCCTTCCTTGTTCCGCGTCAGTTCCAGTTGCAGCAGATCTTCGTCGCGCTGCCGGCCGGCGGAAACGAAGCCGATGCCAAGAAGCACCTCGATGAGGTCGAGCGCAAGCTCAAGGCACCGGGCGCGGATTTTGCGGCGATTGCGCAATCCGACAACGATGCCAAGGGCGGCGGCAATCTCGGCTGGATCGGCGAAAATCAGGTTCGTCCGGAAATCAAGGCTCAAATTCTCGGTCTCTCCAAGAATGGGGTTTCCGAGCCGATCCGCCTCGACGATGGCTGGCACATCATGAAGCTGCTCGATACCAAGGCCTCGTACACAGCGACCCTCGCCGAGGTGCGTCCGCAACTCGTGCAGCGGATCCGCGGTGAAAAGGCTGCGGAGATGCGTCGCGCCTATATCGCCGAGCTCTTGAAGAAGAACCCGCCGGAAGTGAACGAAATGGCGCTTTCCAGCCTCGTGGAAAAGCCGAAGCAGTAATGCGTTTGGAGTTATGTGATGCCTGATACCATTCTTACTAAACTTACGATCGACGGTCTTCGCGAGACGCTTCAGCAGATCGGCTACCGGGCTGAAGCGCTGACCGATCCGATTGCCAACGTGACCTATCTGCGGTCTTCGACCGGAGGTGTCGGTTTCGACCTCCGTCCCGGAAACCAGGCCAGCGACCAGAGCGGCGCGTTCTCCGATGTCGCACTGCTGGCGATCCTGCAGGTGCAGGGCGATTTGCCGCTCGAGATCGTCAACCGCTGGAATGTGAGCCGGCGCTTTGCCCGGCTGCAGTTCTCGAAGCCCTACCTCGTTCTCAGCATGGATGTTCTCCTTGCCGGCGGCACGACCCCTTCAAACCTTCGCGCGAACATCGAGATTTGGGATCGTTTGTTGCAGGATCTGGTCACCTATCTGCGTGAGGAATTGCGCGCGCTGAACGCGGGTCAGCAGACCGCCATCTCAGCATCCACAAATGCGCCGTCCTCGCAGGCTTCGCAGGAGGTCCAGGCCGAGAAGACAGCAGCACCTGCTGCGACGGCGACGTTGGCTCCGACTTCGCTGCAATAAAATAAGGTGTGTCAGCTCCGGAGGCGGCCGAGGCGCCGCCCCCGGAGTATTCGCGGCATAATCGCGGCCTCAAAGCAGATGTTCGTCGAAGCTTGTCCGCAGTGACAAATGCGACACGGCGAGGCGCGGGCCCCAAGGCCCCAGGCCTTTTCGGTTCTGAATGAAGCGTGACCGGGCTTTAGAGTCCGGTTTGACGCGGCTTCTGTCGCGAACGCGGACCGCTTTGTTCGAAAACGCCATGAATGGAGCCGGACAGCCGAGTTTGGATCTGCTGAGTTAACCCATGCGTGTTCGCTTTAGTGATTTCTATCCGGGGCCGACGAGACTATTGCGCATCAAAATTTGCCGGGAGCGTCGGCCGGTCGTTTGAGGTCGGAACGGCCACGCCCGCCATGAAATTCACAGCCGGCGAACTGCCGATAGATATTTGTCACAAGAAGGCTATAACAAGGTCAGGAAATATCAGGTTATCTTCAATCTGGTCTGAGATATGCATCCCGCTTCCTGGCTTCGCTAGCCAACAGAGTGTTTGCGTTCACACGATCCTAACGCGGCCCGACCCATTATGGTGCAGTACCCAAGAGCTCAACTCCACGGTGGGCGGCCGTTTGATTTCCTGTTTGCGAAGACATCCGGATGTCTCCTCGCGGTTTTCATCGCGCTCTCGGGCTGCCTTTATGCGGCCGCGGCCGCGCAACAGCAGAATGCCCCGGCCACTCCGTCCGAACTGGATTTCGACATTCCGTCGCAGCCGCTGGAATCTGCCTTGCAGACCTATGGCAACCAGGCGGGCGTCCAGGTGCTTTACGAAAGCCAATTGGCAATCGACCGGCGCTCCACGGCCGTGCATGGCAGGCTTCCCGCCGCGACAGCCCTCGACCTTCTCCTCAGCGGTACCGGCTTGATCGTCCGCGAAGCGCGACCGTCTTCCATCACCATAGCCTTGCCGGCCCAGCGATCGGACAGCGCCCTGCCGCCAAATCTGCAAAAGCCGGCGGATCTGTCGATTGGCGAGATTCGGGTCCGTGCGCCCGCAAGATCTGTCGATACCTCGGGCCTTCAGGATTACAACGCCGCCATTCAACTGGATATTCAGAAGGCGCTCAAAAGGAACGCCAAGACCCGCTCCGGCAGCTATCGCGCAGTGCTCGACCTCTGGATCGATCCGTCCCAGACGATTCAGCGGACGGCGCTGTTGCAATCGACGGGCGACCGCGGCCGGGACGCCGCCATTGCCGTTGCTTTGCAGGGCGTGACCATCAATCGTCCGCCGCCACCGCATACAAGGCAGCCGATCCGCATCGCCGTCGACGTCACGGAATTGAGATGACAGCGGACGGAGATAGGGATCAGGATATCTGCGGCGACGCCAGCATGTGGCCGTCGGGCGAGTTGCTGCGCCTGATCATCGTGCCGTCGATTGTCGTCATGCTCTTTATCGGCGGTGTCTACTGGCTGC